>Ga0153915_10000212_pt1 | contig 52411 bp, 39 predicted proteins | sample Opewatmetagenome_2_FD_107003 | JGI IMG/M metagenome (GOLD analysis project Ga0153915, IMG submission 107003) | Freshwater wetland microbial communities from Ohio, USA - Open water 3 Core 3 Depth 3 metaG | ecosystem: Environmental > Aquatic > Freshwater > Wetlands | place: USA: Ohio, Lake Erie...
CAAACCACTCTCCAATGCTGTTGTCGCGGTCTTCTGTTGATGGCTTGATTGGAGCTTGCTCGTCTGTCTTCCCAATTGATGCGAGCGGAGACCAGAAGAAGATTCTCTGTGCACCTGCAGGAGCGAGCGAAACATCGAATCTCATTGCGAGGGTAGCCTGGCCAGCAACAGAAGCAGTCTGGACATCATGACTCTCAGGCATCTGCTTCACTCTCTCTGCGAAGTCAGAATCATCAGCCTCGCCAAAGACGATAGCGGAGGGGGACTTGTCGAACATCAGAGCCAAGTAACTGTTGGCGTAGATGCATCTTCTCTCTGCATCATATTCGATGAGTTCAATGGGTTCAACACCGAGGACAGACATGGGACGCACGAGCACGTAGAACGCAAACGTTGTCTTTTCGAGTCCATGATTTCTGAGAACAACTTCGTTGAAGACGTATTCGATTTCATCCTTTCTTACATGATAGACAAGTCTAGTAAACTCAACAGATTTGATGTAGGTCTTCCACTCGTAGACCTGGTCGTCGGAGGATACAAGTCTGAGTTGTGGGCCATCTTTTCCAATCAGAGCCGGGAAGACGAAACCGTCTTCATTCTGCAGCCAGAGATCAATGGACCCACAGTCGATTCTCGGGATAACGAGACCTCTACTGTCCACAATGCCATACCGTTTTGTGCCTACTCCTCCTATCAGCGACCAGTTGCAGTACATATTGTTGCTGAACTCGGTGACAAGACTCCGCCCCTTATCGGTGTCTTTGAGAGTCAGGACTGCCCATGAAGGAAGCATCCATTGTTCTGCAGCAGCGTAGAGCTTCGCATTGAGTTGACTTTGCAGGTTATCTATCTCATCCGCGGGTAGCATCCCATCCCGAGGAGGAGTGAGTCCATGGTGCTCTGCGACTCTCCTAAAACGTTCCAATCGGGTGACTTCATTGATGATCAATACAGGACCCCAGCTTGCAGACAATGACTATGTACTACGAGAACCGCAGTTATCAAAATGCCCTATTTGTAATCTTCGTCTGTCGGTGGAATCATGATAAACGCTTAATAGAGAACAACTTGAGGGGGATTCTGAATCTCGTATCTAGTATGATTGTATCACTGAGGCTGCGCATGCAGAGAGCGAGGAAAAGCAGATGGCGGAAGTTCTCACAAAACCATCCAGACGAATAAGGAACATGGTAGCTAAAGAGCTACGCCTTATAGTCAAGGACAAGGTTGCCATCCTCCTGATCTTCATGCTGCCAGCAGCTCTGATCGGGATGCTGTGGTATGTGACTGAATCCAGTTCCATGGGTGGCATGGACCTTGGCAATCTTGGCGGTTCATCCGGTGGCGATAACGAAACTGCGACAGAGAGCGACATCATATTGGGTATCATCGATCTGGACACAACACGAACGTATGATGGCGAAGACCTCTCTGAAAACCTGACAGGATACATCGAGGCTTTTGTCAAAGAGCTGATCATCTACAATAATACCGTGGATGCTTACAGAGACCTCTATGAGAAGGCCATTGATGGATATGTAGTGATACCTGACGGCTTTGAGGCCAACTTGACCGTCAACCAGCCGACCTATATTGAATTGCACGTAGATTCAACTGATTTTCTGGGCTCCGCTACAATACAGAGCGTTGTTCAAGGAGCCACCATAATGTTCAGAGTTTCTAAACTCTGGATACGTTCCGAGATCTTTCCTGGGGTAGTCATTGAGTTCACGCCACAAGGAGGATACTTGGAGGCCGTCTTTGGCGGATTCATTGTCATTTTCTCAAGCTACCTGGGAATCGCGATGACGTCTGCGCAGAGTATTGTCGGAGACACGCCGCTTCGAAGAATGCTCCTGACGCCCACGAGTAGGCTAGAGGTCGTGGTCTCCAAGGTTCTTGCCTATGTCATCATTGGATTCCTGCAATCCCTCCTTCTTGTCACGCTCTGGGTGTTAGCTTTCAACCTGAATCTGAATACGAATTTCATCGAGCTCGTCATCATCATGAGCCTCAGTGCCTTGACGGGATCAGCGACGGGAATACTGATCTCAGCTGTCGCCGGTACAAGGCTTCAGGCAAATCAGATGTTCCTGTTTGTCCTATTTGCCACACTAATACTGTCCGGATTCTTCATTGATGTCGGTGTGCTAGATAACATTCTTCCAATGAATCAAGGACTCAAGCTCCTGATTGACACAGCATTCAAGGGTTTGTCACTGCTTCAGGTACTGGATAAGATATTCATACTTCTCGCATTCTCAGTGGGTGCAATGCTCCTTGCAACCTTCATATTCGCCAGAAAACCAACTTTGGGATAGGATAGAAACATGATACCAGACGCAGAACATGTCGGGGCGCACGAAGAGGAGAAACCAGCCTTTGTTGAGGAGGCGTACTTCTCCGGCGCAAGGATAAGCGAGGCAATCGACTGGTGTATCACTCGCCAAGACCGAGAACTGCATTGTGAAGTAGAGGGCATTCTCACCGATACTGGTAAAGAGGTTCGTTTCAAGGGGCGGATTCTGAAAGTAAAGAAGAGTGTACTCTCTAGGAGAATCGCTGTCCACGTGGATGAAGATCTCCGCAGAAGGAGAGCCGGAGAACTGGACAGGATACTCACAGTTGGTGGCGAGGGTTCAAGTCAGGAGGATGTGGCTGCCACTCAGATCACCGTCCAGAACTATCTAAAGAGGAACATGTCTGATGACCTCTACTATGATGGAAAGGATCTTCAGCAGGCAGTCAAGGAGCTCGAAAAGGTCAAGGGGCAAGATGTGGCGTGCACTGTCTGGGGACGACGAGCATCAGACAGGCTTCCAATAATGATAGAGGGAGTAGTTGTGGGAGCTACCACCGCACCCGCACCGATCTTGCCAGAGGGCTCTCTAGAGGTCCGTGTCGAGCCCGAAGGCGATGTAGGAGAGCCGAAGATATACTATATCGCACAGCCACAACTGCTCGTTGGACCCAAGTATAATCCAACTCTAACAGTTCTTGCCGATAAGGTCTACATCATGCCCTTCGCATGGAAACAGGCTCCACAATACCGAGATGTTGTATCCATCCGCAACCTGACAGTCGCTGTTAAGAGCGGCCAGAAACTCGTAGAGAATGTGTCATTCTCCATCAAGGAGGGCGAGATGCTTGCAATCATAGGAGAATCGGGAGCTGGTAAGTCAACCACTGTCAAAGCCCTGATCGGGGACATACCGAGCACCGGAGTATCTCGGATTGCAGGGATTGACTCGCGACAGACTCAGAAGGTCAGACACTTCTTCGGGTATTGCCCGCAGGATTTATCCTACATGTATGAAACCTTCACTCCACTGGAGAACATTATCGCCTTTGGGAAGCAGTACAACATTCCTGAATGGCAGCTCATCCAGAGAGGAAAGACCCTTCTGCGTGACTTTGGGATTCTTGAGAAGGGAAATAGTCCGACGTCCGAACTCTCAGGAGGACAGCAGAGAAGAGAGTCCATCGCCATTGCGCTTGCGCACAATCCCAAGGTCCTATTAATGGATGAGCCAACCTCGGGGTTGGACCCGGACAATAGGAGTGAACTCTGGAATTATCTCACCTTCATCAACCAGGAGTATGGCACGTCAATCATAGTCATCACCCATTACCCCGTTGAAGCAGAGTTTTGCGATAAGGTGGCGGTATTCATGAGGGGAAAGAGCCTTGTTGCATTTGGGACCCCAACGAGGTTGAAGGAGTCCATGCCGTCAAGAGGGTTCGCAGTGGGAATTGTATTGGAAGAGGTGGACCCGCGGGCTCTGAAGACTCTGGAGAGTGTTGAGGGGGCAAGATTCGTACTTCAGAGAGGCGAACTGCTAAAGGTCTTCACTGATGACCCGCTTGAGGTCGTCGCAGAGAGATGCGTGTCCGCACTCAAGCAACAGGACATCGCAGTAAAGATAGTCAAGACAAAGTCTACTGCTGATATGGTCGACTATTACATCGCAATTACTAGAGGGCTTATTCAAGGCACAATTGAGAAGTGATGAAATGTCAGAAACCTCGAGAGCAATGCATTGGCTGTGCCCAAAGCTGTTCACATGCATTATGATCGTTTCGATCACGCTCAGTGGTATGACTGGCATCCCTATTGTAACAGGAACAGCAATGTACCGGATACTGCCGCAGGATAAGATTGACACGACACTGCTCAATCGCACCCAAGTTGAGGAACGACTTGAGGTTCTTGTCGGTTACGATGATGTGGCTTCGTACAAGGCAGAGAATGCAATACTGATGGCTGACAGGACTGCGGAGTTGTTGGACACATTCGAGTTGCTCGATATGATACGGGTGAGGATGCTCAGCACGTCCTTGCTGGAGCTCGCCAGAGAAGTTTTCATCACGAAGATATGGTCAAATCAGGTCACCGCGATAAGGCAGACAGAGAGCAGCACCATCGCAGAACTCGGGGACTATGTACCTCTAGTCGACCGAATAGGAGCGAGAAACCTCGTCGAGGCAGGATACAACGGAACTGGCGTGGTCATAGCTGTCCTCGACACCGGAGTGGACCCGCTTCATCCGGACTTGACAGTTTCAGCATTCGCATCCTTTGTCGAGGCAGATACACTTCCTCTGGACCTCATTGGGCATGGCACCTATGCTGCGTCGGTAGCTGTGGGAAACGGCAATATGTCAGATGGAAAATACGCAGGCATAGCTCCCGGTGCAACATTGCTCTCTGCCAAGGTCACTTTGGGAGGCCTCTTTGCAGCTCCAAGTTGGATAGTCTCGGGCATCGAATGGGCAAGCAGTCGAGGAGCAGACATCATCCTCCTACCATTCAATACCTTTGGTGCTCCAGGCGACGCGGTTTCAGTGGCCATTCAAGACGCTGCAGAGAAAGGCATCTTTGTTATTGCAGCTGCAGGTGACGACGGCCCAGATTATCTCACAGTCATGTCCCCAGGCGGAAGCGCTGCTGCTTTTTGCGTGGGTGCCTATGATACAGAGAAAGAGAAAATCCCCGATTTTTCAGGAAGGGGCCCTTCCCTTGATCTGCTCACCAAACCAGACATCGTGGCGCCTGGTGTCGGAATCGTTGGCGCTAAGGCCGGGGTGGGTCTTAGTAGTCTGGGATTTGGTGACATTGATCTTACTGACCTGGGAGATCTCGGTGGTCTTGGAAGTCTCTTAGGAGAACCCCTCGGTGAAACTGTAGAAGAGAACTTCACTATTGCAGATACAACAACAGCTTCAGCAGCCATCATAGCAGGAACTGCGGCAATACTGCTTCAAGCCTTTGATAGAGCAACTCCAATTACGCTTGGAAATGTTCTCCGGGATACAGCCAGCCCGATTGGATATGGGGCAAATGATGGCGGAGCTGGCCTTCTGAACATTCAAGGTGCTTTTGATTATCTGAGTATGCGACAAACCCCTGTAAGTCCCCATAATCGTACAACAGGTACACCACTTCTTGCTCTGGGTCTTGTATCTGCATCGGGCAGAAATGCATCCACAACGATGTTGATGAGCAGTTTCGGCACCACGGTCATTGCCCTTGACTCACGGAATCCTCAGGACTCAGGCATGCATCTCATGATGGGTATGTTCTCGCTCAAGTGGAACGATATGGACCCAGTGAACCTGATGATGTTCGATGTCAAGCGCGAACTACACCAAGTCGTGATGGCAAGTACACTGACGAACTACGACCGCCATATTGGAATATTGTCATATGAGGATGAAGTCTTCGTCACGCTGGTCGTTGAGTCATACAACCTCAGTACCTATTCAGCACTACCGCTGACCGCATTCAGAATCACACCGTACGTTCTCAATCTCGGGTCAAAACCAATCGAGAACGTGAGTCTCTACGTCTCATATTCGTTGGATCTCTTCTTGGATGGAAGAGATGACCACGGCAAATATGACCTCGATCACGAACAGCTATTCGCCTATGGTCTATCTGAGGGCTATGGCAATTTTTATCTTGGGCTCAACTCGAGCATTCCCTTATCAGCATTCGAGGTGGGCAACTCCTCAGAGATATCGAGTCATATCTCAGACAATGCTCTGACAGGGACTACTGCCTTTGACGGGAGCGTAGCGCTTGCACTGCAGTGGGATTTTGGAACGGTTGAGGTAAACAACCCCGTAAACGTCACCATCGCGCTAGGCTTCGGAGAGAACAGAACGGTTCTTGACGCATCAATGGACGCAATGTGGCTGAACGAGGTCCCCAGCTTCATCGCCAATCAAGGAGACCTCATTGTTGTAGAGGCCAATCTACCACGGATTGTTGCGATAGGACAGACCTACGTGTCACAAGCACTCATCATGAATGTTGGAGTCTATAATTCATCAGCAATTGCCGCAATGGTCGTTGCAGAAAATCTTGGCGACAGCGGAGCGTTGTTTGCAGAGTACTTCTCATACGACATTATTAGACCGTTCCAAGCGATGAATATGACTGCTACGTATCATCCAGAAGGAGCTGGCATCAGAACTGCGGTTTGGGCCGTGGCAGCGAGCCTCGAGTCCGTGATTGGTCTGACACAGAATATTAACACCTTGGTTCTTGGCATTCTGGATGATTTTCTGCTTAGAGATGTCTTCATTATCTCGCCTATCTCGTCTACTTCTGTCTTTCCGAAGATACTTCCATTCGCACCATTCGATATCCGATTCCCTGCAGACTTCGGGCTCTATAGCTTTGTTCTAGCTACGACGGAGTCCCTGGGAAACATGACCATCACAAATCATGGTAATGCATCAGACTGGGGCAATATGTCCCTCACGCGCGCAGACACGATTGAGGGATTCTATGACTTCTCACTCTTTCTTTTGTCCCCGCCTATAGGCATGAATGGGTATCATAGATGTGATTATGTTGTTGAAACTGACTATGGATGGACGATGAATATCACCCTAGAGAGAGTGGTTGAGTATCCTCGGGCAATGATGCTCTTGGACACGTCGCACGGGGGTGGATTTGGCTCTCTTTTAGGAGACATGAGCTTGGGCGGAGATTCAGGTGACCTCATAGGAAGTGAAGGAACCCAAGGACTTGAGTTCCCTCTTGCTCAAGAAGAGCAATCAGGCGATACTGGAATTTCAATGAACTTCGACCTCGGAGACCTAGGGAGTCTCGATTCTCTCACAGGACTCTTGGACTCCTTCAGAATGACGACTTTCTCAGGTCTGTCAAACATGAAGACGAGCATGGCCAATGTCGGTCTAGACCTCATAGAGACACCTGGAATGGATCTTGATGCAGACCTTCTCATATCTTTCTCAACAGTGTTCATTATCGCTCCAACTAATGAGTACAACTCAACAGATATCGACATCCTCAGAAACTTCACCGAAGGCGGTGGCACGCTTGTCATCCTAGGCGACAATGATGACAATGCAAACATCTCGGCTCTGAATCCATTGATCATGACGTACGGATACTTCTTTGAAGGAAGTCACTCGAAGGAAAACACAACAGAGATTGCAGCAACTTCCCGCCTAGGGATGGGACTCCAATCCGTCTGGTTGGGCGGCGGCACATTCATCATGAACAATCAGTCCAATGCACAAGTGAGACTCGATGGAAATAGTGTGGTTGTACTTGACCAGACAGACCCCGAAGTTGCAGTCTTTGGTTCCTCGAAGATATTCATGAACAAGAATCTAGTCAAGTGTAACAACAGCAGGCTCCTCGATAATCTCAATCAGTACCTCCTGAGGAACACATTGACAACATCGACTAGTCTGTCTGAGAACACGACAATGTATCCAGTCGGCGAGAGCGTCTATCTCAATCTCGTTCTTAGTGACGTCAACGGAAATCCTGTAGACGACCTGTTCGTGGCCATCGTCTATGAACTTCCTAATGGAAACCTCTCGTATTTTATAGCAGGATTTGTCGAGAAGGGTCTCTACTCATCTCAGTTCGCCCCCGGCTCATGGAACTCCGCAGGGAGAATCAATGGTATCTTCATCATTCTGGGTGATGAGAACTATGCAATGACCTATGCAAGCGTCTACTTCTTCCTATATGAGTTGACACCAACCACGCCGCCTGTTGATCCATTCAAATGGCTCACCATGCCCCAAGTCGCTTTCATCACGTCAATAGGCATCTTTGGTACGCTAATCGGAGGTCTCGTGTATAATCGTAGAAGAATGAAGAAGAGGCTCCGGATTCCCGAGATCGACAGCGACCTCCGTCGTGAGATTGACAATACTCTGAACACCCTCCTAGCCGCATTCGCGCAGTTGGAGGAGCTCATCAAACGAGAGGATCTCGATCGTATTCAGAAGGTCGAGGCTCTTCGTGTCCTGATGCAGAGCATTGAAGAAGGAAAGAAGATGTTCGAGCGCGTGAGCGATAAGGTAGGAGGTGTATAGGGTGGGCAAGAGGAATGAACGTACATCAAAGGAAACCTACAGAGAGATTGACATCATTGACCTGAAGGTGGCCTTTGGGGACTTCTATGCATTGAAGGGCGTGTCCTTCTTTGCAAACAAGAAGGAGTTTCTCGGCGTCATTGGAGCTTCAGGAGCAGGGAAGACGACCGTCCTTAGAATCTTGACAGGACAGATAAGACCAACCTCCGGGCAGGCATTTGTCGGCGGTTACGATGTGACCAAGAAGGCAAACCTCATCAGTCTGCTTGTCGGATACGTCCCCCAGCTCGAGCATCTCAGTCTTTACTATGAGTTCACACCGCTCCAGAATGCACAGTTCTTCGGAAGATGCTATGGACTCAGACCAAAAGAGATAGAGGAACGGGCAAGAAGTGTCCTTTCAATCCTGGGGTTTGACGAGGAACTAATGACCAAGCGTGTGGACAGACTTTCCGGTGGAGAGAGAAAACGCGTTTCAATATGCCTTGGCATGGTTCACAATCCGCCAGTCCTCTTGTTGGACGAGCCCACGACTGGGCTTGATGCACATCTCAGACATGAAACCCTCAACTATCTCAAGATGCTCAACCACGAACTCGGCACAACGATGGTCATCATTAGCCACGACCTTGAGATTGTTGATTACTGCACACGCGTGGTCCTGCTTGAAGAGGGCGAGATCAGCCAATTCGGCACACCAGAGGAATTGATATCGACTCTTCCAGGAAAGGGAGAGAGCCTAAGGGTCACACTCCATGCACTCACACCTGAAATCATGCGGCGCATCATGGCCATCCCAGATGTACAATATGTCTCTCTCTCCGGAAGAAACGCAGTAAAACTCTTCATCGACGAACCAGCTGACCATCTGTTGCCTGTCATTACGAGGCTCAACGAGATGAAGATGCCCTTTGACGGAGTCGAACTCGTTGAGTCGGACTTCTTTGATTACTTCCAAGTCAAACCATGGAAGGAGGAAGGGATTGGAGGAACTACATCATGAATACCTATCATGCAATCATTGCCATTATGTTCGTTTGCGTTCTCGCTGGCGTAAGTAGTCAGACACTGACGATTGATCCGAGCCAGTTACCAGTCAACATCCAATCCCCACAAGGACAATACACTCTATCTGAAATCGCTCCTTTCTCTACGGCTCTGGTATGGTCGACCACTACAGGCAATCAGATAGTGGACATCGCAGCGGGTAATTTCGATTCTGATGCTAACGATGAGGTGGCAGTCATCTCTCAGAATGGCACACTCTCTCTGTTCGATGATGATGGTACGCTTCTGTGGCGGTTGAACCTCAGAGCCACACCCTACAACATTGTTTCCTTAGATGGAACTACCGCTGCAGGTAAGGAGATTCTCGTGGGAACATCTTCAGGCATCCTAGTAGTGGGAGCAGACAAGTTCGTCCAGATGAATGTCACCCTGCCTGAGCCGGTCCATGTAGTCGCGGCAGCAAACCTTGACGGTGATGCCCTGGAGGAGATAGCAGTTGGCTGCGATGACTTCTATGTATACGCTTACGACGTAGATGCCACGCTGCTCTGGAGCCATCTGAGCAATGGCAAGATTCGCTTGCTGACTGCAGTTGACATCGATGCTGACACTCGTGAAGAGGTCCTTGCTGCATCTGATACAAAGCGCTTCACCCTCCTGCAGGACACTGGTGCTGTCATCTTCAATAAGACATCTGCCTCCGCAATTAGCGCTGTCCGTCTTGGAGACCTCACTACTGCTGGCAATCTTGATGTTGTTATAGGGCTTGAGAATGGAACCATCAGCGTTGTCTATGCAGATGGTACTATAGCCTATACCGTTAATGCTGCGGGCAGCATCACTGCCCTTGAGGTGGGAGGCCTGATGGCAGGTGGGAGGCATGAACTCGCTCTCGGCACATCATCCAGCGTCTTGACCATCTATGACTCGAGCGGCGTTCTACTTTGGAACAGGACCCTTAGTGGTGCGGTCAACAGGGTACTATTCCCTAATGTTGGTGCAACGACTAATGCTCAAGTGCTTGTGGCAACGAACAATATGGTGACCATGTACAATTCGACGGGCTGGAGGACCCTACAGACCAACATCGCCGGGCTCACCCATGTCATGACTTATGGCGACCTCGATGGATTTGGAGGACAAGAGTTTGTCATCGGTGCCAACAGTGGTGCGGTTTCAGCCTATGGTCGTGACTTTGATAGCGATGGGCTTGCGGATGCTCGGGAGTTACTCATTGAGGACACACTCTATGATGATTCAGACACTGATAACGATGGCTTGAACGATGGAGATGAAGTTCTCACTTATGACACATCACCCCTCTTGTCAGACACAGACTCTGACAAGCTCTCTGATTTTGCAGAGGTCATCACTTATGGCACGGACCCTAGCTCTGCAGACTCGGACAACGATAAATTGACCGACTGGCAGGAGATTTACCTTGGAACGGATCCCAACGCAGCAGACACTGACGGGGATACGCTTACAGATTATGAGGAAAACAACATCACCCTCACTCTGCCCACTGAAGCTGATAGCGATGACGATGGTACCAATGATGCTCAAGACGACAATGATGGCGACGGACTGACCAACATTCAGGAGGTTCGCCAGACCAAGACCGATCCTAATGATGTCGACAGCGATCATGATGGTACCACTGATTATTATGATGATCAGGATGGTGACGACCTTGCCAACTGGAAGGAGATCCAGCTGGGCACAGGCGTATACGATGCAGACACTGATGATGATTTGCTACTTGATGGGTATGAAGTCAAGGTTAGCAAGACATCGCCGCTCTCGGAAGACACGGATAATGACCAGTTGACTGATTACGAAGAAGTCATGATCGTGCATTCAGATCCGTTGAAGGCCGACGGAGACGACGATGGGCTTACTGATTATGAAGAATACGTCACCTATGGAACTCAAGTCGATGACCCAGACTCAGATAATGATCTCATCAGTGACGGGAACGAAGTAAACACCTATCACACAAATCCCTTGAATCCGGACTCTGATGGCGATCTCATTGATGATGGACTTGAAGTCAACTACTGGCAATCAGACCCCAATGCTGCTGATACGGACCTTGATGGTCTCGGTGATTATGCAGAGTGCTACACATGGCACACGAACGTCACAAAGAGCGATACTGATGGAGACACACTCGGAGACGGGTTGGAAGTCCTGACATATAGCACTAATGCCACACGAGTCGATACTGATCTTGATGGCATCAAGGACCCTGATGAGGTAAAGTATCTCGCGAATGGTTGGGATGCTACGAATCCCCACACTTTCGATGCAGTCATTCTGGATGGAAACTGGGACTCTGACGGAGACCGGTTGACGAACTATCAGGAGATCTACTTGACACGTACAAATCCTACGCTCACGGACTCCGGCGGGCTACCTCTCACTGACGACCTTGAGGACTCTGACCTAGATGGGCTCACAAACTATGATGAGCTCTTCGTCACCTTCTCACTGCCCAGAAATCCCGATACAGATGGCGACAAAGTCAAAGATGGGAACGAGTGGTACTTGCTCCATACAGACATGAATGACCCAGACTCAGATGACGACTCGATAAGCGATTATGACGAGGACTTCGACGGAGATAAACTGTCAAACGGGGCCGAGCTATACATAACTGGTACCAAGTTCAATGTGACCGATTCAGATAGTGACTCTATATCTGATTATTATGATGACGAGGACAACGACCAGCTCCCCAACTGGTTCGAAGTCGTGATGACAGGAACGGACCCCCGGTATAACGATACAAACGACAACGGTGTGTATGACTGGGAGGAAGACCCTGATAATGACAACCTCATCAACCTGGATGAGCTCCTTCACAACTGCGACCCACTTGCTGCCGATACAGACTCCGATGGATTGACAGATGCGGAGGAGGTCTTTGACACACTCACTGATCCTACTAACCCTGATATCGACGACGACGGGATTCTCGACGGGCAGGACGACCAGGACCATGACGGTCTCACTAACATCCAAGAGATACGGACCTACGACACGAACTGCACAAACTGGGACACTGATGGAGATCGCATCCGAGATGGACTTGAGATAGATTCGGGTCTGAATGCAACAAGTGCAGACTCAGACGACGATGGCCTCTACGATGGCTGGTATGATGCAAATGAGAATGGTATATACGAGCCACACCTTGGTGAACAGGGAGAGGATGTCAATGTGAACGGCATTGTAGACCCTAATGAAACCTCACCCTTTGAGGCAGATACAGATCAAGATGGACTCGATGATGCTGAGGAGTACTTCTATGGAACATCACCTCTTATAGCAGATTGTGACGAAGATGGACTTCTTGACTCAGAAGAGGTCAAGGATTACTCCACAGACCCATGGAACTCTGACTCTGACTTTGATGACCTCAGTGACTTCATCGAGGTCAACGTCACAGGTACGAATCCTCTCAACAATATGACCTATGGCGTGCCTGACTATGACTATGATAGTGATGGAGACTCCCTGAGTAACGGCGATGAGGTCGACATCTATGACACGGACGCGGGAGATGCTGATTCTGATGATGATGGCATTAATGACGGGGACGAGGTATTGATCTACGGGTCAAGTCCATTGTTTCGTGACACGGACGGAGATCTTCTCGAGGACTTTGACGAGATTCTCTATGGAACCAATATCACGGTAAGAGATACAGATGGTGACCAGCTGGATGATTATGTAGAAATCAATCTTCTAGGGACAGACCCACTCCTTGCCTCAACCTATGGTAATGGAACACTAGATGGGCAACTGGACCATGATGGAGATGGGCTATCAAATGCCATCGAGATCTATGGCTACCATTCAAATGCGACCTCACCGGACACTGACGGAGATGGCCTCTTGGACGGTTTTGAGGCGTTTACAACCGGTTCATCGCCCACTGACAAAGACTCGGACGACGATGGTCTGAGTGACTTCGACGAGTGGACTACCTGGCATACAGACCTCAGTGGAACTGATTCCGACTCAGATGGCCTGGATGATTACACGGAGGTCTATGTATCCCTGACATTGCCAACAGCTTGGGACTCGGATGGAGATCAATTGAGTGATGGATCAGAGTGGAATGACTACGGTACTGATCCCAATAGCCCAGACACGGATAGCGACCTGATCAATGATAAGAAGGAGCTAGACCTCGGTACAGATCCCAGTCTCAATGATACTGATGGAGATGGACTTTCAGATTGGGAGGAGTGGCAGATTTACGAAACCGACCCGACCCAGGCAGATGTTGATGGCGACGGCCTGAATGACAAGGAAGAGATTGAGAACGACACAGACTGGGAGAACTGGGACTCCGATTTCGATACCATCAGTGACGGAGATGAGGTCAACACATATGGGACCGATCCCTTAGACCCTGACACGGATCACGACAATCTTGCTGATGCAGATGAGCTGTTCAACAGTCGGACTCTACCTGACACAAATGATACAGATGGCGACGGGATTCCGGATGACCTTGATGACCAAGATGCTGATGGGATTAGCAACTTTGACGAGATATATCTGTATGAAACTAATTGTACTCTGATAGACACAGACGGAGACCTGTTGTCGGACTATTACGAGATTTTCATCAGTGAAACGTCACCGACAAAGACTGACACAGACGGGGACGGCCTCAGTGATCGGGACGAGCTCTTCTATTGGTCAAGCAATCCCCTCTCGAGAGACACAGACGGGGATGGCCTACAAGACTCAGAGGAGGCTCTCACATGGCATACCCTATTGAATGATACAGATACTGATAATGACTTGCTCTCAGACTATGACGAGATTAAGGTGTTCGAAACCGACCCACTCCAATTTGACACGGACGGAGACGGGCTTGGAGATGGCGCAGAGCTCAATAACCACAACACATCGCCGCTTCGCGCAGACACAGATGGTGATGGTCTCTTCGACAATCAGGAGGTCAATGGTATGTACATGACCTTCAACATCAGCGGCATGATAGAGAGCAGGTGGGTGTACCCCAATCCGAGGGAAACAGATACTGATTTGGATGGTTTGACCGACTTCCAAGAAACGAACAAAACTGGGACAGATCCAACACTCTTTAGCACTCAGGGGAATAGCGTCTCTGATGCAGACTGGGACATAGATGGCGATATGCTTACCAACTATCATGAGATAGTACTGACTCAGACTAATCCTCGACTGACAGATACAGACGGAGATGGCAGGATCGATGGGATGGATGATGAGGACAGGGACCTACTCACGAACTGGGAAGAGTGTGTTCTGACAGAAACCAATCCTAGGAATCCAGATACCAACGGTGATGGAGTGTCAGACTATAACGATGACGAGGATCAAGACGGACTCACGAACGGTGAAGAGATCAACGACTATGCTACTGACCCGCTCAAGCAGGACACAGACGGAGACCGGCTAAGCGATTTTGATGAAGTTGACAAGTATGGCACATCGCCCATTATGAGAGACACGGACGGAGACCTTCTTGATGACGGAGCAGAGATTCTGGACTACGGCACCGCTGCCCTACTCAGCGACACTGACTCAGACTTTCTCACAGACTATGAGGAAGTCGTTTTCACCAATACCAATCCTCTGACGAACATGACTCATCCCGGAGTAATGGATGGTGATTGGGACTCTGACGATGATGGACTGAGCAACCTCGATGAACTGAGAGTGTACAACTCACTACCACTTGATCCAGATCTCGATAATGATGACCTGAATGACGGTCTAGAGATATCCCTAGGTACAATTATCGACAATCCAGATACAGACTCTGATCAGCTACTTGATGGGGCAGAGCACTTCCTGTTTGGCACCTCACCACTCCTGAATGATACCGACAATGACCGAATTGGCGATTACGATGAGGTCATGATCTACCGCACCAATGGTGCATACTTTGACACAGACTTTGATCTCTTATCGGATTATGATGAAATCTTCAATCTTGGGACCAATCCAGACTCCAATGACACAGATGGCGACGGCCTCAAAGACAATGAAGAGGTCATTACCTACAAGTCCGACCCGAACTCAAGAGACGGAGATGAGGATGGTCTCACGGATTACTTCGAAATCTTCACGAGCCACACGCAACCATTGGACAACGATACGGACGGTGAAGGGCTCAGCGACGGTGCAGAATGGAATAACTACAAGACCGACCCCTTAATGCCGGACACTGACCTAGATGGATTGGACGACTATCAAGAGGTGATGGTCTACCATACAGACCCGTTATCGGCTGACTCGGATGGAGACGGGCTTCTTGACGGTGCAGACTTCATGCCAACCGTGCATTGGATATGGCCAATCGTCCTCGGCTTCGGAGGCCTCTTCGTACTGGCAGTCGGAGTCAAACGTATGCGGGAGAGGTACTTCGTGAAGGAGTATGTCACTACCTCAGAACCTGCAAGTCTTGGCCTTGAACCCGGAATGGACGTCGCTGTGGAGTACAAGATACGAGGAGGAAAAGTAATCTTTGGCGTGGTGATACGGAACGGCTCGAAGGTTCCCATGCATAACGTGCAGGTGATACTGGGTGTTCCTGACCTGACTGACGCCATCAAGACACAGACCATCGGCACAGTGGAGCCGGATACGATCTCCGTAGCAGAGATAGATTTCGAACTGCAACCCGGTGCAGAGGGCGAGCTGGTCGGCATGGTGGAATACGATAGTGCCGAGGGCGAGCACAGGATAGTGAACCTGAAGCCTGTGAGGATCGTGGCGTAGTCAGCCTGTATTAGCTCACTCAGCTTCACTTGTCCATGACCGGACTTGGTTGCGGAGAATATCATAGCCAATCTTGATGATAGTGAGTAACTCACAGATGGACAGCAGGATAATCACAATTATACTCGCTGTAATTGGTGTATTGCCAATATACAGAGAAAAATAGAACGGCAGCAAGATGCTCATCAAAGCCGCCCACACGTATACTAAGGATTCCCAGGTCGGCTTCATCACCCAGAGCAGAACAAAAGGCGCCAGGTCGAGAAGGAGTATCCAGAGAAGCGAGTTCGCCAGATCTATGCCAAAATAGACAGAAATCGTTCCGACCATACTGAAGTAAACAGCATCTCTAGAGAGATGTACACTTTTTATAATGGTGAGCGCTGTCAAGTGATTTCCTTTTGACAACTACTAATCATCCTCCTAACATCTACTCAGTATGCTTCAGACGAAAATAAAGCTAATGAAGCCTCTGGAAAATGGATTCATGATCTACGGCAAACATAGACCAGCAGACCTCAGGCCAGTCAGAACTGTAATGTAGTGGACAGTCTGCAATCATGATTCTGAAGGAACGTCGGAATCCAGATGCTCTTTCTCGTCGGGAATGATAATTGCGGCAATTAACGCAATCAGCCCAATGTAAGCTGAAAGAATGAACAACAAGGGGTCATTCCAAGGTTCCCAGACATTCAGGACGGTTTCTATTGACATATTGACCGTTGCATCGAGAGCTAATCGAGAGAGCCGTACTGTGAGTTCCGAAACATTCTCCTTGGGAAATTCAAACTGCAGCATACTAGGTGTGATTGTCTTTACACTAGATAGATTGAGTTGTCTACTATCGTTATCGAGTATGATAGTGATTGCTACAGGAACATTGCCTGTAGTGAAGTTTGCAATCCTCATGAAGGCATCAGGGCCTGTTTCAATGGATGTATTGAACTCATGAGTCGGGTTGGTCGTGTTCAAGGAGAAGCTATGAACCTGCACATCCTGCACGTCATCGTGTCGGAGAATGGTTCCCCAGCCACTATAGTTGTACACCAAGACTGGAGTGATCAGTCCGGCACTGAGAACTATGATGATGAGTATTGCCCATCCGCGTCTGGTGGGCGTCTGACCCCAATGTTTGTGAATCGCGTAGAGCAAGGGAATAACAAGAACCGTGAAGATGCTTGGCCCCACGACTAGGTAATCCGTGGAGAGATAGGTGCCCCAGAATCGGATAGATAGGCTGACAAGCACTGACTGATTATCGTATCGGGATATGCGGAAGACAGGTGGACTTGCTTCTTTGGATGCTGCTCCGGCCAGGAAGACGTTTCGAATATCCGTGACATTCTCGATTGTTGCGATTGGGTCATTTGACCGCCATGACTCATACAGCTCTATCATGATGGGGGTGCCATTTGTGGTCAATCCCTCAATCACAATCTTGCCTTCAGAAGGAACGGCGATCTCCAGCATAGGAAAGCCATCAAACAGGATGACATCACCTTCATACTCATAGATATGATAGATGGGATACATAGGAGTCTGCCAAGTATAGACAGATCCAACCATCCCGATGATTCCGATGAGAACAGCCACCCTTAGACCTTTAGTGAGTATGAGAGATTCCTTTGGACTCCCCATATGACCACATGTAGTCTATAGTGCAAAGCCAGTTGAGCCTTTCTATCAAATCAAAGAGGCTTAAGTAGGGGAGCAGCTATCGAGAGCATATGTCGCTCGAAGTCTATGGTGCGATCTTTTGGGTCTGCGCGGTAATCACCATCGTGCTGAAATCAAGTGAGTCACTCAAGACAAAGGCAGGACTCATCAAACTCATAAAACCTATTCCAGCACTTGCAGGTGCTGCCTTTGTCATCCTCATACCACATTCCACGAGCCTCTTCTATCCGCTACTGGCAGTGGCTCTGGTCCTTTGTGCACTCGGCGACATCGGTATGGAGATCAACATCCTTCCCGGATTAGGTCTCTTCCTGTTCTCGCACATCGTCTACACAACCAATTTCGCTTGGCAAAGTATGCTCCTCGGACTGCAGATGCTGCAACTTGTCGTATTCGTGGTATGCATTGCCTTCATGCTCATCTACATCTTCCTCTACCAGAGATACCTCAAGACCACAACGAAGAATGTCGAGCCAGCGCTACTCAAGGCAGTGATTGTCTATGCGCTCATGATCTCTCTGACGCTCAGTACGTCATTACTCCTATGGTTGTCTTCGGGAACACCTCTCGGATTCATTCCGTTTGTCGGTGCGGCATTCTTTGTGTTGTCTGATTCGGTGATAGGTATCAGAGAGTTTCACCATGATATCAGGAAGGGTGAGATCATCATCCTCTCAACATACTACCTGGCCATTTTCCTGCTCTCTCTTAGTGTAATAGTCTATACGTTGTAGATATCCAGCTCCAAAGCAAGCATTGCGAAACACTGAAGAGAACACAGGTCAACTAGAGTTGAGGGAGTTCTTGCACGATGGGGGACTCAAGGCGATTCAGGATAGAAACAAGGACGTTGAGAATACGGGACTTGAAGTGGAGCGAAGGATATCACCCTGCACTAGCCTGGGCTAGATGGGTTGTCCTCTCTTGTTTTCTCTTCCTAGCCGTTATGGTACTGACTGGCATCATCCCACAACAGCTACAACCAGTCACAATTGTGGCCTTCATGTCTATCATGATATTGGCATTAATGACAACCATTGGAGCATTGTTGAAGTCCTTTGACAGAGCTGCATATCCGGTGCTTGCGGGAATACTAATATTCGCCGCCATTGCAATGGTTATCTGGGTGCTTGGATATGGTTCTTAGAAGTAGTAGCTGTGGTGATTTCGACAAGAGTCACGGCCACGTTCACATCAGGCGTAAACAGATTCTAGTCGCACTTCTCGGAAACGAGCGGCAGCAAGTTGCAAAGTTTGATAAGAGAGAGGCTCTTCACTCAATGAGGGTTGGCAATTGGAAACTGACGACATACTGGAAGCATTGGATTCGAAGCTCCGACACTTGAGCCAGGCAGGTGCGATTGAGCCAGAGCAAATCCATCCAGTTGCCATCATAACTCGTGAAAGAAGACAAATTGGCGACTTAGAGAAAGACCTGCAACAGGTACTCGACACAATCAAGTATGATGTGCGAATCCCCCCACTCCTCACACAACTTGCTGACCTGCACCTTCGAGAGGCAAACCATAGCAGAGCAATTCTACTGTATGAGATGACCTTGGGATTAAACAGCGAGCAGGTAGGGGCCTGGATCAGTATGGGACTCAGCCACTTCATGATTGGAGACCCCAAGGATGCCATCAGCTGTTTCGGCAGTGCCCTTGCATTGGAGCCAGAGAATGTGACAGCCCTTGTCTACCTCGCGATGACTCAGATGAAAAAGGGAGAACTCGATGAGTGCAACAAAAATCTGGACATGGCACTCCGCATTGATCCCAAGATGCCACGAGCGCTGCTAGGAAAAGGAAGGTACTTCAAAGCCAAGGGGAATTTGGATCTCGCAGTAACATGGTTGAAGAGAGCAGTACAAGTAGACCCTGCGTTCATACCCGCTCTAATGGAGCTCGGCAGCATTCATAAGATTCTCAAACAATATGACAAGGCCATTGAGGTGCTGACGAGGGTTCTCTCGATTGATGCCGAACAAGCAGATGCCCTCGCCACGATGGGCGACGTTTATTCTGAGAAGAATGACCTCGAGAAAGCGATATACTACTACGACAAGGCAGTCAGTATCAAATTCGATGACCCCGAACTATGGATAAAGAAGGGCGACCTGCACAGGGCTCGAAAGACCTATCAACAAGCCTCGGACGCGTATCAGAAGGCGATCAACGCAGACCCCGAGCATGTTGAGGCTTGGGTGAGAAATGGCGCGGTCATGCTTCTGATGAATGACGAAAAGACCGCCCTGGAGTACCTCAATACAGCTCTGGCCTTGCAACCAAATAACGCAGAGGTTGCGCACCAACGAGGATTGATTCTCTACTCTCTTGAGCGCCATGATGAAGCGCTTTCAGATTTCGACCTTGCGTTCTCGGTGGACCCCGGAAATCCCATTCACCTGTACTACCGAGCATTGATGCTTGAGATTCTCGGGAGAGACTCGGAGGCGAAGCGTACATGGATTGTCGCCCAACGACTCTTCGAAGAGATTGGGGACACTTCAAAGAGCGCAGAATGCAAGGCCCGAATCAAGAGGATTCTCTAGGACTTGTTAGTAAGGCTGATTGACAAACAGTAGAAGTAGATAAGATTAATAACTTACTTTAAGTAGGTCGGTATTCAGCAATCGTAGTCGATTTAGTACGACGTGTGGGTTAACAGCAACATGACCATTGACAACGGGCTTCATCTGAAAAAGGGTGAGAAGGTTAACTGGAGAGAGTTCTTGGGTTCAACAACTTTTATTGAATCGCGAAATCTCAGTCACCTGGTTGGTTGTGAAAGGCTCTTTCTGAAATTCGAAGGTGGAAATCCGACCGGAACACAGAAGGACAGGATTGCTCTTGCGATTGTCGAGAATGCACGGTCACAGGGAGCTAAGGCGGTGTGCGCGGCTTCATGCGGCAACTTCGGGGCAGCATTAGCATGGGCTGCACGGATTGTCGATATTCCTGCACACATCTACATACCCGAAGGCTACCACTTGCCAAAGGATCGCTTGAAGCGAATTCAAGACGCGAGAGCAGAGCTGCACTTTCTGCCAGGCCAGTATGAGGACCTTGTCGAATTATCATCCAAGGATGCCTTGGAAAAAGGATGGTACAATGCCAATCCAGGGACACCGGGAGTGAAGGAGATATCTCTTGAAGCATATGAGGAGATTGCCTTTGAGATTTATCGGGACATCCGACGAGCTCCGAACTACTTGTTCTGCCCTGTTGGAAATGGCACGACGCTGGCTGGAATATATCTAGGATTCAAGAAGCTCTATGATACAGGAAAGATTCAGGCAGTGCCAAGGATGGTTGCGACAAGCACGAGACGCGGCAATCCAATTGTAAAGTCATTCAAGATGAATAGCAGGATAATCGGGGATCTCAGTCGTGAGGAAGTAAAAGAAACAGACATCAATGAGCCGCTCACCAATTGGCACTCGTATGACGGACAGGAAGCCTTGGATGCAATTTACGAGTCTAATGGATTTGCTGATTATGCATCAGAGTCCAAGATGATGGAGTTCAGTAAATGGTTGAGACTAGAGGAAGGCCTACATGTCTTGCCTGCTTCTGCGAGCACACTTGCTGTGATGTCGGACCTTGCAGACGACAAAGTCACGGTGAAGGGGACCTTCGCCGCTATTCTCACTGGTAGAGACTTTGAGTAGTTGAGAGGCCTCAGGAGCATAGTTGATTCTCTAGAGAGGCAGCTGCATAGTGATGTTGCCTGCTTCTTCATCTGAGTCAACAACTCTGAATCCGATATGTTCATAGAAAGAACTGAGATGGACCCCCACCTCATTCTCAAACTCTGTATCAAGCTGTATCTTTCTGTAGCCCATCTTCTTAGCCCAATGGATAAGCGCCGTCATGATGATTCGTCCAATTCCTCTACCCCTCTGCTTGACAGCAATCGTATCCAGATAGAAGATTTCGGCCGATATTTCATGAAGCGTGTAGCCCAACACCAGTCCATTGGGGACACCATCCACAGTGATGAACATCATGAGGACATCTTCTTCTGCCAGCCGCTCCATAATCTCCTCTTCATTGTAGGTAAGCGATGGCCTGAATGAGCTCTGCTCTATTTCGCGATACCAAGTCAAGTACTGCTCAGACCACGTCTCTGGAAAGACAAGCTTGACTGTGGAGCCGAGTATGGGCACAAGTTCTCTTCTAGTCTGCCGCCAGATTGGGTCTCTTCTCGCTCTGTTCAACATCATCGCCAGTCCAGTGGAAATTCAGCATGATAGGGGTCAGAGGAACTATTATCCCTTGAGGCCATATCTACGCATCGCAGATTCAAGCAATCTGCGCACGAGCTCGTCGTAGGAGTATCCAGCCTTCATTGCCATGAGCGGAAAGAACGAGATGTCTTGGTCCTCAAGATCAAAGTCCATTCCAGGAAGCGGATTGATTTCGAGGAAGAAGATTCTTCCTTTCTCATCCATTCTGTAATCGATTCGGGCAAAATCTGGCACCTCAAGGTACCTGCAGACATCAAGCGTGATTGCCTTGAGTCTGCTCTTTGTCTTTGCATCTACCTTTGCAGGGCAGACATAATGACTCAAATCGTCCAATATCGTCTTGGCTCTCTGCCCTAGAACGCCTCCGACTCCCGGAGGCATGTTGCTGAAATCGACTTCAACAATAGGTAGAACCTCAGGAGGGCCTTTCGGAGTACCAAGAATCCCCACACTGAACTCGCGTCCTTCAATGAACTGCTCAATGAGTATTGATTGCACGTATTCACTCAACATGTCCTTCAGCTTGGCCTTGAGCTGTCTCAGATTGTGTACAATATTATCCTCATTAATTCCGACAGACGATCCCTCTTCGTTGGGCTTCAGAATAACTGGATACTTGAATGCGATAGAGTTCGTTTCGTTTAGGCTTGACACAATATGGAACTGAGGTGTCAGGATGCCATGATACGATAACACTTTCTTTGTCCAACCCTTGTTCAGGCATACAGCAGTTGTAAGGACGTTTGCTCCCACGTAGGGTATCCCGAGCATCTCCAGTACGGCAGGTACATGAGACTCTCTACTCTCTCCACGCACACCCTCGGACCTGTTCAGGACTAGGTCAGGACGTTCCCGCTTCAGATTCTCCAGGACACCTTCGTTGCCCTCAATGAAGAGATACTCGTGACCTGCAGCTTCAATGCCGTGTTTAATCATCTCAATAGTGTGAGGAGGGTCGTATTCGACCTCAAACTCAGACTCATCCTTTCTTGTGTTAACAATCAATGCAACGCGCATATCTCACACATCCTAATGATTCCATGTCCCGCTTATATGCTTGATACTGGATTTCATGTGATGACCTAGATTTCAAAGGAAGAAATCTCTTCACGGAAGATAGACATCACTTGCTCCTTCAGCTCAGCCGGCACAGTTATTGGGTCGTAGAGATGTATGAACCTCTTGAGCAGCTCATCTTCCCTGGCAACAGCCTCATTGAAAAGAGCGGACTTCTTGAAATCATCGACAAGTGGCCCCTTGACGCCCTTCTTTACAGCGCAATAGAAAGCAAAGATTTGTTCGTCTCTAGCAGTGACCGTATTTGCATATGGAAGAGCAGACTTGCCATTGAACACCGTAAAGTACTGTTTCTTATCCCGCGTAAACATGTTCGCACGGAAGCCAATTGACTTTGGATCAATACCACTACCAGCACATAGAAGATACATCTTGCTACAAATCGTGCAATCATGGCACCAGTGATAGTCACGACCAGCCTCAGTCTCAGTAAAGCAACTCATCTGGTACTTGGCATACTTTGGATATCTGTGTACAAGGGTTCTCTGGACCATCATGTCCATTATTGGCTCGATGAGGCTTCCAGTTTTCACCGTCCGGCCTGAGAATGCCTTTGTAATCTGATCCAAGTGGACTGTCCAAGTATGGGTCTGGTCATAACACGGATAGATGAACCATCCATCCTTTTCGTTCACAAACGTTTCGGCAGTAGTCTGTTCATTCCCAAATAGAATGTACTTGCCCTGCAATGCATAGGCAAGAGGGATGAGATCAATGGCATACTCAGTCGATTGAAGCCCCCATCCGAGATCTGAGAAAGGCAAACCAAGGTAGGCGTAGTGCCTAAGTTTTCCCGTATCGTGCCTGAGGACATGGAGCGACTTTCCAAACTCCTTCTTGAACCTCTTCGCCAGTTCTCTCTTGTGTTTCTCCTCATAGAGCATGCTGTCTTCCACGAGGTAGCCAGCCTCAGGATCAAGGCCTATTTCATCTGCAATAGCGTACACGAGGAGACTGTCCTTGCCGAAGCTGAGCCCGACAATTGCACGATATGGATCTTCAACAGGTTCAGGAGATGGCACAGTAATCTCAGAGTCTGTGAACACATACTGAGTCTCGAAAAACTTGCGTACCATCTCTGCTGTATCAGTGCCATCTACCTCAGCACATGATGGAATATCTCTCATGAAATTGTCAACGAAATAAGGCTCTAGCAATGGTCGACCAGAGTAGTAGGTGATTCGCGAGTCATTGAAGATCAGTGGGAGGTGCATCGTAGTTGCTAATGCAAGGTTATCTGTCAGAGCCTTGCGTGTGTCCTTAGGTACCCTTTCCCAATATCCCGGTGGATACAGGACTGGATAGGAGTGATCTTTGAATTGTATGGAAAATCCATTCTTGGTTGTCTTGGATCGTATCTCAAGCATTTCAAGCACCACCAATCATGCGCGTGCAATCATGGATAACTCTTATCGTGCAGTTGATTACATTTCCCTGAAACGCGCCCACTATTCAAGGCCTTCACGAGTTTCCAACAGGTCAATCAGGTTTCTGGAACTTTACGTAGAATGTGTGCTTGTCAACCTTCTTCTCAATAACTCTGAATCCGGTCTTCTTTGCAGGCCTCATGATTGTTTCAATGCTTTGATCTCGTAAGACCCCACCATAGCCGGTTTCTATGACTGTGCCATCAGGAAGGTGTATCTCCAGGGGAATCACTGCGAGCTTCTTCGATTTCTCTTCCTGTGGAATAGTAAAGATAGGCTCCCATACCATGAGAGCTCCTCCAGGCCTTAGCACCCGCCATATTTCTGACAATGCAGCCTCGAAGTCTGCTTCGGGTATATACATGAACGTGAAGAATGCAGTAGCGTAGGAAAAGGAAGCATCCAGAAATCGTAGTTCACTGACATCCATGACTATCTTCAGTGAGCTGTTCTTCGTCTCTTCAAGCTCTCGCTTGACACGGTCAATAGCAATGACATCACGACCCTTTAGAAGCCCAATGATGCCCTCTCCGCCGCCCCCGATGTCGAGAATCCAATCACCTCTGTTATCAAAGTCCTTGATATGAAGCTCCTGTTTGGGAAGAACGTAGAACCTGCTCAGATCAATTTCGCCGGGGTGGTTGTCTTTCTCGTTCATAGTTCCACTGACTGGAGATAATCGGAATTAAAGCCATTGATAGCCACCTGCAAAAAGAGTGGGAAGAGGGGATATTCCCCTCTTAGATTGAACTACGTAAGTACTGCACTGACCCCGCCAAGACCAGTTTGAGCAACTATCGTTAAGGTCTGAGAAGCAGTATCGTAGTCAGTTGTTTCATAGTGATTGGAGGTTATCTCCGTCCAGCCAGCAGCAGTGATACTAACACTCCCGAGAGAAGTGGCACATTCAATACTGCCACCAACGCCTGATGGGAGATCTGCAACAATTGAGATGCCACCGGTGGTAGTCTGCAAATCAAAGGTGGGGCTGCCCAGTAGCACAGTGTCATCAACCATTACAATGCTGATACTGCCCGAAGTCACTGAGGCTGTCAAATCTCCGATATGGGCGCCAGCACCGAACACAACGCTGACACTACCACTCTGGGTGAGAATGTTGATTGTGTAGTTTACGCCACTGCCCAAGGTGATATTCATACCCAAACTAGGATACTCGACGCCAATTGTGTTACCTATGAAACTGACAGTTGGAACCCCTTCAGTATCAAGAGTCGTGTTCTGAACCAGCATATCGATTTCGTACAGCAAAGACTCGTTGTCTACGAAGACAATGGAGATACTACCTGCTGCTACGTTGACATCGAGAGCTACTGTTTCGTTGGTGGCGCCTACTTCCGCCTCGAAGGAGAAGTCTGTAGTCGCCGGGTTGAAGTTCCAGTTGAAGTAGCTAGTTCCATAGTAGGCCAAAAACCCTACAGCAACAGCACCAATCACTAGAACTGCAAGAATACATCCGACCATAGTTGGATTTCTTTGATAATTACTCATTTCTAACACCTGTTCTGTGAGACCGCAGAAAATTATGCCATCTATCCCGCAGTTCTCTATATTGCGAATCTTCTTCCAGAGCAAAGCGGCGCATGATTCGCGAAGCGTCGCCTCTATCCGAGGATGACAGCTCATCATGCTGATCCTCGTTCACGATAAGGTTACTAGAGCTGATCTCGTTCTCCCTATCGATCAGCGCCGTCAACAAGTCCACAGCCTCGCCAATCTGACGCTCTGGAATGTCTATACCATAGACTGAGAGGCTTGTTATCATGGACCTCAGGCGCTTTGTTGCATCATCTCCGGTGGCCTGCACCATCTCGCTGATGCCCATGCGATACTCTCGTGCAGAAGCCCGATAATATCTCTGGACAATGCCAGTCTGTGTCTGCTCGGTTCGTTCCTCAAAGACAAGACCTACTTCTTTCAACTTCTGAATGTGATGCAGTATTGTACCAGGATTTTTGCGCGTCAAGTCTGCGAGCTGTTTCACAGTCATCGCATCCTTGACAAGATAGTCGAAAATTATCTTTGCTCTAGTCGGCTCCATCAGAAGCTGAATCAGCTTCTTGTCTTCGATGATCTCCATATCCTTGACTCGATGTTTAATCTTGGAGCCAACCATATTCTATAGGCCCCCAATGAAGTTAGGACCAGTCCCATCCTCCTGGGGAGTGGTTTCTTCGTCATCGTCAGCAGTCAGGATCATGTAGACCCTCGTGAGTCCGATCGTAAGAGCTGGCAAGTATACAAAGATCAGAATCAGAATGGCCGGAATAGCAAGGACTGATAATAGAGCTATCCATGGCCAAGGTGCAGCAAGAACCCATGGGAATCCAGTGAGCGGTAAGAGGCATGCACCCAGGATGGCCATGAAGGCTATCCAGACCCCGAAGACTCTGTCAAAGTATTGGATACTCATCTTTATTGATTTTCTAGTAGCGTCAAGTACAGAGTGCCCATCTATTATAGCTGGAAATAACATCGAGAGAAGGCCCGTACTCACTACAAACCAAATCGTCAGCAGTGCGCCAATGACCGGATACATGTAGCTGGCTGGACTGGCACCAATAATCATGAAGCCAAAGAACTCGACTCCGAAGATGACACTCCCCGCCAAGAGGATGAGTATCAGCGGACCAAGCACGACCAAGAAGAGCACTATGCCACCTCCGGCAAGCGAGAAGAATTTCCTCCTGTACCAAGTGAACACACCCTCAATACTTGTCCCTTCACTCTCCACGATTTCACGGCCCATGCCGAACATCGCACCAATGGCAACGAAGAAAGGAGCCACAAGAGGAAGCGCTATCAGTAGACCTCCGACAGCGATATTGGTGAATCCCGCCTCAGTCATTGTACTGAATGATGTGAACAATGCGATGAGTCCCTCCAGACCACCACTCACAAAGAAGAGTGGAATGAAGATCATCGCCGCGACGAGAACCAGCAGAATGGCTGAGATGATGATAACACCAAGGAGCGCGAGGATGTAAGAGATGAGATTCCGTGTCGCAAACTTGAAGCTGATCTTCAAGTCTTCAACAATTGCATGAAAGCTCGCGTTTTTCATTTTTGATTCACACCTAGAAAGATAGGGAGAGAGTGTCTTGAAGTTACCCCCAAAGACACTCTCAAGTTCATCACAACTACACAATGGGCATATCGACTACACTCTGCGCTGCAATAGTTCCGCCAGTGAGTTCTTGATAGACCCGAACCCAGGCAATCCTCACCGTGGGTAGGAAGAGGAGGAGCCAGAGGAAGACTGAGACAACTGTCCATATCCCCACGGCTGCAATGACTGGTATGTATGCCATCATCATAGGTGGAATCATGGGTGGCGCGACGAGTTGTGGCGCAAGGAATCCCAAGAGGACGACAGGACCGAAGGTAGCTGCAAGCAGGAGCACAATGGCACTCAAGAGTCCGAAGATACGATCAAAGTGTCGGGTGGCAAGAGAGAAGGACTCCTTGAATGCTGCCTGAACGCCCTTACCGCTCACAACAGCTGGAAACACCATGGATGTCAGACCGCCAGTGAAGAAGATCCACACAAAGGTGAACACGGTCAGTAGTGCGGCTGTGGGAGGAGTGATGATGTTGAAGTTAAAACCAGCTGTTGGGCTATGGGATGCAAGGCCCCAGGCAACGACTGGCGCCAGTAGGACAATGATGGCAAGCATCGCACCTGTACTCATGAAAGTAAGGAACTTGCGTCGGAGATAGGAGAAGGCCGCCTCAGCCCGAGTATCGCCCTTCGTCACAAGGTCATGGCTCATTCCGTAGATGGATCCACTGACGACCATGAGCAGGGACACGATGAATATCCCCGCCAGGACTATGACAGAGCCCGAGATGAGGAAGTTATCATTCGCCCATTCCGCTAGAGCATTCATGCTGGCATAGGAAAAAGGTGCAAACGCCAGAAATGCAACAGCAGCAACAGGTATCGCGATTAATAGCCCAAGAATAGCAACGACAATCAACATGCCCAAGTTCGCTAGGAAGTAGCTCAGAGCACGTCCCCAGGCGAGCTTGAGGCTCGTCTTCATGTCGTTGATGATTGTTTTGTATGTTGTAGACATTGTATACACCGTTGAAAGGTTCATCAAACGTTTCGGCTTGTTACGTACCAAACGTTTGACATGTATCAAACATAGATGCAATTGCTTATAAAGTGTTTGATAAACGCCAAACATCAAACGTTTCACAGTAATCAAGCACAGTCATTGAATATGGGGCCGTTTGAGGCAGGAAACATGGCGAGTTGCGCTGGCTCAGGTCAGTCAATAGATTCAACCATTTCTCGGAGTTTGCTGCGACGATAGTTAGCAAAGAACTTGTGATGCCCGCCAAAGAATGCCATAACGCCCTTCACAGGAGAATGATTCCGAATCTCACGTGTGAACTTTACGGCCTCTGTGAGGTTCTGGGCTGCTAGCAGCGAGTAAAGAACTGGCTCAGATGCAGAAACATAGGACTCCCAATGCACCAAAGGATACGTTTTCTCGATCCAATCAAGAATTGGCAGATAGGTGGTTTTCTTCTCATCCCAAGTGATTTTGGCGATGAATGGGATGCTTGATGCTGCTCCAAGTTCGAGAAGTGCTCTGAACCGTATAGCTCCGCTGCTCTCTAGTTGGTCAAGCAATCTTCTGACACGACGTGCAGTAAGACCGCTCTTCTTAGCAATCTCCACGACTGACATGCAGGGGTCTTCCAGTAGTGGTTTTAGAACTCGAAGGTGCAAAGCAGAGAGCTCTATCGCAGTCCCACGAGGTGCAAGAATAGGATGCAATTCAACAGCTTTAATGCTCTCCAATTTTCGCAGGAATGAACTTAAATCGAGAAATTCCTCAGAACTTCGATATTCCGCAACCAATGCATAGGTACCGTTTGAGTATGCCGCTGCAGCCAGGATATTACGATGCGAACCAATCTCATCAACCAGTTCGAATTCATCTCTTGTACCGTCAGATGAAAGCAGACCGAACAGACGTTCGGCACCCATCATTGCTGGTGAGAGATAGACGCTATACCCTGCAATCTCTCCGGTCTCCTCGAGATGCAGGATACGTCTGCGAATAGCATTGGCCGATATACCGTGGGTACGAGACAATTCTTGATAGCTAACCCTGCAATTGGTTTGCAGCTCGGCCATTATCTTCTTGTCCAACTCGTCCACGCGTTCCACTATCCCAATAGGCGCAGCTTCTGGTGAGCTCTGCATTTGGTCGAAAGCTGATGATTTATGCATTACTCTGTCCGCGAATGCGGCTACTGCGGAGTTCAGTCAGAGACGCCTCCGGCATGGTTCAAGCTTTGCAGAGTAATGAAACGACTCAGTATTCTTGAAGACTAATTCTCCTATCGCCAAGTAGGACGCGAGAGTGAAGGTACACGAATAGGATGGGCAAAGGCAAGAGGTTGAGTTAAATTGCGCTTCGTCTTGCAACGATACAAGATGCGGGACACACACTACGATTTGCACATTCACTCAGACTGCTCTGATGGGGCAGCAAGTGTTCATGAAATCGCAAGTCGAGCAAATACGCTCAACCTTGAAACCATAGCCTTAGCAGATCACTTCTGGCCATCCTTGGGGTCACGTCAGGGAGGAGAGAACATCATAATGAGTAGGCGTAGAGAAATCGAAATAGCAGGATCTGAGTATCCTGCATTAGAGGTCCTCGACTGTACCGAGGTGGATATCCAATCAGATGGAAGCCTTGCCCCGGTAGCAGGAGGACTAGGCCAGTTCGACCTCATCATAGGTTCGTTTCACTGGGCTTCGGACTCCACTCAGTGGGCTTCGACTCTCTCAAAGGTTGTGAAGAAGAGGCAGTTCGACATCCTAGGGCACTGGGATGGATTCCTCTCCTCATATAGAGAGGAGGATGGCGATATCGCAGCTCGAGTCCTAGCTGAGGCAGGAGTTGCCATTGAACTTAATGAGAAGTACATGTCTGAGCATACTGGTTTCTTCGAGCAAGCCGAGGATTATGACTGCATCTTCACCCTGGGCAGTGATTCACATTCATTGGATACCATCGGACAACTTGACAATGGTAGGAAGATGGCCGCGGATTTCAGTTTACGAGTGGTTGATCCAGCATACTTCCTGAAACAGCGCAAATGATTAACAGAAGCAGCGGAAGGAACTAGGAGTCGGAATCCTTTTCTCTCACGATTCTCATTGTTCGCCACTGGAGAGATTCTTGATGACCGAGAAACTTGTATTTCCCTCAGATGAATGGATAGCGAAGTACGTAGAGGCTTTGAACAAGAACGCAAGGTATGAAGATGCGGCCAAGACCTGGGAAGGCGACTTTGTCTTTCAGATAGACGCAGATGGTCAGACTGTCAAAGAAACCGTCAGATTCTACATCGACCTGTGGCATGGCAAGTGCAGGTCAGCTAGAATGGCAAAGCCCGGTGACAAAGCTGAGTTTGTGTATGCAGGGCCTTTGAAGAACTGGAAGCTGCTTTTTGATGGCAAGATTGACCCGATAAAAGGGATCATGGCTCGAAAGTTCAAGCTTGATGGCGACATGGGAAAAGTCATGCGCTACACAAAGGCGGCCTTGGAACTGGTTGCGACAACAAGAGAGATTCCGACGAGATTCTTGGACGAGTAATCCTATCGCAGAGAGGAACGAACTATGCTGCACACGAAACTCTGTGACATAGTCGGAATCAAGCACCCCATCATGCAGGGGGGGATGGGTCCATACAAGACTGAAGCACTTGCAATTGCAGTAGCCAATGCAGGTGCATTGGGCATCATTAGCAGTATCGGAATGGCAGCAACAATGCTTCCAGACGCAGCACCAATAGATGCAATGCGTCTCTTTGGAAATGACCCGCCGGCCGTGATACTGCAGAAGTCGATTGATGCTGTCACGAAGGGAACACGGGCCTCAGGTGGCGTCTTCGGCGTGAACATTCCTGTTGCTTCTGAGTTCATGCTGGCATCGGAGATGTTCGTTAAACAGACAATAGAGTCGTGCAAGTCAGACTCAGACACCGAGCGCTCATTGCGGGTCATTGTGACCTCTGCTGGAAATCCGAAGCCATGGGCCGTGCTCAAGCAGGAGGGCTTCATCTGGGTACATGTTGTGCCTTCTGTTTATCATGCAAAGAAGGCAGAACAGGCAGGAGCCGATATCATCGTTGCCTCAGGCCATGAGGGTGGAGCTCATGTTTCATGGGAACCAGTACATTCGATGGTCTTGGTTCCAGCGGTCAGTAAAGCAGTGAAGACACCCGTTGTCGGGGCAGGTGGATTCTGTGACGGCGCCTCTCTTGCCGCAGCGCTTTGCCTTGGCGCAGTCGGCATCCAGATGGGCACTCGCTTGATAGCCACCAAAGAGAGTGACTTTGAGCCGATGTGGAAGCAGGCAATCATTGAGAGAGAGGAACGTCGGACGCTTGTTGGAAGAGGTCTCTTCGGTCCTATGCGATTCCTTCGCAATGCCAGAGCAGAGGCTATCGTCAGGCGCACCCTGAGTGATATTCCGAGCTTCTATCTAGGCGAACCTCTTGATTCCAATGAGGAGATCCTGAAGCTAGAGCGCACAGGATTCGATGACCTGATTGACGCAAAACCGGACACCGCACTCATGTTTGGAGGAGAGGTCACGGGACGCATCAACGACATACCCACAACTAAGGAGCTCATAGAGAGAATAGTCAAAGAGGCAGCGGAAACGCTGAGAACTGTCCCACAGAGTGTTCTCCGACGATGAATGACGTCGGGCATAGCAAATAAGAGGGGGGACTACTATTACCCGAACCATATTGAACACGTTTTCTTGTGTTCGGAGGCGAATCAGAATTGGTATGGTGGTTTTCTGTACCGAAGATTGTATTCGGTGATGATGCGCTTAGCGAACTTGAACTCATTCAAGGAAAGAAAGCAATCATCATCACTGACAAAATTGTCAATGGGCTGGGCCTTGCTGAGAGGGTGTCAGATATCCTCTGCGAGAAGCAGTGGTCAACTGCAATCTGGGATGGTGTAGTGTCAGATCCAAAGGTCTCAACTGTTAAGGAAGCTGCTGAAGCAATGAAGCAATTTGGTCCAGACTGGATCATAGCCATTGGAGGAGGCAGCGCGATGGATACAGCAAAAGCAGCCTGGGCGCTCTACGAAAAACCCGGTGTTCAACTCGAGGCGCTGACTCCCTTTGACATACTCGGTCTGAGAGTCAAGGCAAGGCTTGTCTGTATTCCAACTACTGCAGGAACAGGGTCCGAAGCAACGAAGGCAATAGTGATTCGAGATGATGAAACCGGCCGCAAATTCGCCACGATAAATCCTGAACTCGTCCCCGACATTGCAATCCTCGATCCTTCCTTTGTCGTTGGTCTTCCCAAGGAACTCACAGCGTACACAGGATTGGATGCATTGGTTCATGCGACCGAAGGTTACATCTCTGTGTGGAAGAACGACTTCTCTGACGGATGCTCATTGGAGGCTGTGAAAATGGTCTTCAAATGGCTGCCAGTATCGGTCGCAGATCTCACGAATCTGGAGGCACGAGAGAAGATGCTTGTTGCAGCGTGCCTTGCAGGTATGTCTTTTGGCAACTCACAAGTAGCCCTTGCTCATTCACTTGGCCACAGTATGGGATCTGTCTTGAGATTGCATCATGGGCTCTCCGTAGGGATGGCGCTTCCGTACACGATTGAGTTCAATTGCACTAATAATAATCAGTGCGCATCACAGTATGCCGAGCTGGCAAGAATGATAGGCATCACACTCAAAGATGGTGTGAAGGCATCACTGAAGTTTGCTGAGGCCATTCGAGACCTCATGGGCGTGGTTGGTAGTCCTAGAAGCTTCAGTGAGGCAGGTGTCAAAAAGAAGGACTTCAAAGCCGGGCTCGAGAAGCTTGTCGAGTTTGCAATGATGGACTCCAGCCTCACGATGAATCCGCGCAACACTGACAGCAATGAAATTCGCAAGATCTATGAATACATGTATGACGGGAAGGTCATAGATTTCTGAGGGGGGCAGAAAGATTGGTCGGTTATAGAGGAAGAATTCTCCATGTGAATCTTACTGATGGTGCCACAACTGTCAAATCGTTGAACAAGAGATTCATGAGGCAGTTCATAGGAGGCGCGGGACTCGGTGTCCGTCTTCTATATGACATGATTGAATCCACCACTGACCCACTGGGACCTGAGAATCCCCTAATCTTCATGACAGGCCCTTTTACGGGCACAGCTGTCCCAACCAGCGGAAAGTCGACCTTCTGCGCAAGGTCTCCGAAAACAGGGCTTCTCGGATACAGTACCGTTGGAGGGCATTTTGGGGCAGACCTGAAATTCGCAGGATACGATGGTATCGTCATCACTGGTTCTTCCAAGGCGCCATGTTACCTAATAGTTGAGGACTCTGATGTTGAGATACGTGATGCGCAGCATCTCTGGGGGAAGGACACCGAGCAGGTATGGAATGTGCTCAAGGAAGAAACCGGCCACAGAGTGGCAGGCATAGCAAGGATTGGAATTGCTGGAGAGAATCTCGTCAAGTATGCAAGCATCATAGTTGACCATCACCGAGCAGCTGGCAGGACCGGCTTAGGTGCAGTGATGGGCTCAAAGAAGCTCAAGGCTATCGTGATTCATGGGTCTGACAGGAAGATACCAGTTGCAGATGAAGAGGAGCTCAGCAAGTATACGATGGAGCTAAACAAGGATAACAAGGAAGATCCAACATTCCGAATGTACTCAGACCTCGGGACTGCTGGATATACAGACATGGCGAGTCTCATGTACGGCTCCTTTCCAGCAGGTTACTACACCGTTGGCAATTTTGATACCTACAACCTCAGTGGCACCAGCGTGAAGGAGACCATCCTTGTTGGCAAGACTGCGTGCTTCCGATGCCCTATAGGCTGCGGGCGAGTTGTAGAGATACCAGAGGGCAAGTACAAGATGGAGAAGTTCGCGGGGCCTGAGTTGGAGGTCACCGGGACCATGGGCTCTCTTCTATTGAATAACAACGCAGAGGCTGTGGCCTATGCAAATATGATGCTTGACCTATACGGCATTGATACGATTTCAGGAGGGAACACTATTGCCTTTGCATACTATCTTTTCAAAGAGGGAAAGATAACCACCAAAGATCTGGATGGCATCAGTCCGGAATGGGGAGAAGTTGACTCTGCTCTCTCACTCATGGCCAAGATTGCCAAGAGAGAGGGTATCGGCGATGTGATGGCAGAAGGAAGTCTTCAGTTCGGAGAGAGATTCGGCGTAGCAGAACTCGCAGCACAGGTCAATGGACTTGAACTACCACAACACGATCCAAGAGGTTTCTCTGGCCTGGCTGCAGGATATGCCACTTCCCCACGTGGTGCATGCCATATGGCTGCTGATATGTACAATGTCCAAATGGGACAGCCCAACGAGGCTTTTGGGATTGAAAGTGTGGACAGATTCGCGAATGAGGCAGACCTTGTGGCAAAGCATCAGGATTTTAGGTGCATGACGAACTCGGCTGTGATATGCAACTTCTATCCGCTTGATGGAGCCAAGTTGACTAGGCTTCTGCATCTGGTCACTGGATGGGACATCTCTACAGAGGAAGTTGTCATGACGGGTGAGAGAATATTCACGATGATGAGGCTTCTCAACCTTAAGCTTGGATATAGTCCCAAGAATGAAATCCTTCCGAAGATAATCTCGAAACCACTTGAGGGAGCCACAGAGGGACATGTTCCTGACATCGATGAGCACCTCAACAAATGGTATGAGACCCGGGGCTGGAGTAGAAAGACTGGAAGACCCTCAAAGAAAAGGCTGAAGGTACTTGGCCTTGAGGCCATGGTATAGGCTTGGCTCAGACTTGAGAATTCGGTAGATCTTCGGCGACACTTCTGAGCAGCTCATAGAGTATGGGGATGTCAGATATCTTGACGCGTTCATCAGGGGTATGCGAATTCTGCGCTGTTGGCCCAATGGACACCATCTGAAGACCAGGTATCTTCGCACCAATGATACCACATTCCAGACCCGCATGAATCGCTTCAATCTTCACTTTTGTCTTGGCCGCGACCTCATAGTGCTCGCGGATGAACTTGAGAAACGGGCTATTAGGCTCGGGATTCCATCCAGGATACATGGGATTCTGAGTCACATCCCAACCAGACAAGGAGGCAATATCAGAGAGCTGCGCTCTCACGACCTCTAGCTCCGCATCGACACTGCTTCTAGTGCTGAGAAGAACTTCAATCGTTGCGCCATCTGTCTTGATAATGGCCACATTGTTCGAGGTCTCTACAAGACCTTCAACATGGGGTGAGAACCGGATTGGCCCATGAGGAATGATGTTGATTGATGTGATGATCTTTTTCGATTCATCTAGGGAGAATGCAGGCACAGGATTGGTCTTACTCCATTTGATAGAGATGTCTGGCTCAAGAGGTTTTGTCGCATTCGCGGCCGTCTTGTAATATGATAGAATCTTAAATCTGACCTGTTCGAGTATCTGTTCAGCACGAGCTGCTTTGCCTGACTCAACTGCAAACTTCACTCTCGATTCTCGTGCGATGGCATTGTGCTTGCTTCCACCATTCCATTCACAGAGGTGCACATTCATCTCCTTGACAAGCCTGGACATCACTCTTGCAGCAAGCTTGTTGGCGTTCGCACGATGTTCATGAATGTCCACGCCTGAATGTCCACCGAGAAGTCCTGTAGTTTCAAGTTGATAGAAGGCAGCTTTTCCAGTTACCTTGTTCGCTTTCAGGTTCTTTGAGAGTGTAGTATCTCCGCCGCCTGCAGAGCCAATAGTAATAACACCGAGTTTCTCAGAGTCAACGTTGATCAGGAGCTTGCTCTTAATCCCCAGAGCCTTGGGCTCAAGTGCAAAAGCGCCCACCAGACCAGTTTCCTCATCGACAGTAATGAGCAGTTCCAGAGGCCCTGACTTCACCTTTGGATCGAGCAGTAGTGCTAATCCCAACGCGACGCCAATGCCATTGTCAGCACCGAGAGTGGTACCATCTGCGTCAACCCATTCTCCGTTATCTTGAACACGCACTGGAATAGGACTGGTATTGAAGTCGAAGCCGCCCTTGCGGTTGGTTTCACAGACCATGTCCATATGCCCCTGGAGAAGAAGTGCTGGCGCAGACTCTAGTCCTCTTGATGGAGCCCGTTTCATGAGAAGATTGCCAGCAGCGTCCTCAGAGATAGTCAGTTGGATGCCCAAGGATTTCGCACGCTCAGAAATCCAAGTCTTCAGTTTAGCTCGTATTTTCTCTTCTTTCTTAGACTCACGGGGAGTCGCAATGAACACCTTTTCAAAGATCTCCCATACTGGTTTGGGTTCTAGACTCTCAAGGACCATCAATCAGACCTCGGTTCTCCAGAGGCAGAGTCCCCGACTTTAAGGTTTCCTCAAGGAACAGACATCTTTTTCTCTTGCGTGGCTTCAATATGAAACCTGATTGCGAGGAGATTGATACCATGGTCTTTGACCCAGGACTTACCGATATTTTCCGCGATATTCTACCAGGTCTTGGTAGCTTCTTCAGTATCATTACCGAACTCGGTAACGAAATTGCCTTCATTGGGTTGTTGCTTATCCTGTATTGGGCTGTCAATAAAAAGGAAGCAATCTTGGCTACCTACATCCTGGTAGTGGCAATACTCTCGAATTACTGGCTGAAGTATTTCATTGCCAACGAGAGACCGCCCTCGAGCTACTGGTATCCCGGGCAAGCGCCCGGGAACTACAGCACACCCAGTGGACACGCTCAGTCGTCAATAACGCTCTACGGATGGTTCGCAACGAGGGTCAGAAGGTGGTGGGTGACTCTCATCGCCATTGTGCTCACGGTTCTTGTTGGTATCTCTAGAGTGTACCTAGGCGTTCACTTCATCGGGGATGTCTTACTAGGATGGGGAATAGGGATTGTGACCATACTGGCGTTCATGTATCTCGAGAACCCAGCACGGCGGTTTCTTTCACGATACAGGCAAGACTACCTTTTGTTGGGACTGGTCGCCATCGGATTTGTGATGACCCTGATTGCCTCATTTCTCCCCGAACCACCAAATGACAACTTCGGTGCATTGGGGGGACTGACGATGGGACTAGCTCTCGGACTTGTCTTAGAGAATAGATTTGTCAATTTCACCGTCGAACCACATGACGGGAAGAGATGGAGACTCGTGCTGCGGGTCATCATTGGTCTGGTACTAGTAGTGGGAGTGATGGTGGGACTTGCACCGATTCTCCCAAGTGATATGATCTGGCTCCGTGCCATAAGATACATGCTGATAGCACTCACAGGAATCTTTGTCTGGCCGGCCATCTTCAAGAGAGCCAAGCTCTAAAGTAGGTCAACCCATCCTACGACCTCAAAAAAAAGGACTCACAGGGCTCGACAGATTCAAGAGGCGGGTTGTTTTACCGGGAGTCATGGTGAAGAGCGTGAAAGAGGCAACTAGTACACCACTATTGTCGCCACTGTATTCAGGACCCCCATATCATTATGTGGATGCAAAACTATTCCTAGCACTATTCAACCCGACAGAGGAATCGGTACGAGCCTTGCTCCCCGCACCCTTGAAGCCATCACAGATGCCACTTGCGGGACTTCTCTTCGCGGAACAGCCCTGCAAAGAGGCGGGTACATTCATGGAGTCTGGCATGCTTGTTCAATGCATGTTCGATAATCCTAAGACAAAGGAGGAGGAGGTCGGAGTCTACTTCTGCTACAACTATGTTGACACAGATGTTGCTCAGGCTGCAGGCAGGGAGATCTGGGGATATCCACGCAAACGTGCAAAGATATCACTGGACTGGAAGAAGGACACACTAGTTGCCAAGACGCAGAGGGATGGTGTGACTATTCTCAAGGCAAAATGCACACTGAACGATGATGGAGAGTGGATTGACAGTGGTCCAAATATCAACGTCAAGGTCATTCCAAGCGTGACGGGCAAGGGACATGATCTAGCGGTAGTCACGGCGGCATATCTCAAGTATGACATAAAGAAAGGACGTTCTGGTGAGGTAGAGGTCGAGTTGAAGAACGGGCCTCATGATGATTTCTCGAAGGTCGTCATTGAAACCAATATGATAGGACTCTACTTTGACTGCGATATACTAGTTCCTGAAGGGACGATTGTCGGCAAAGTGAAGATGTGACTAGAGATAATCAGATGCCTCAATCGTCTGAAGTTTGCGGCCAGACTTGCCTATGTAGGAACGCATGATCTGTACACAAATCAGGGCGAATAGGGGAACCACAAGATAACTGAACAGCGGATTCAGGAAGATGCCAAGCCCTAAGATAGCGCCGACACCCATGAATCCAATCATATTAGGCAGGAGATGGGCTCGAGCCATCGCCCACGTACCTCTGATGGGCATCTGTACAGCCGCACCGCGTTGCCTAGTTATGTTTCTCTGAGCCTTGAAGTCACCGCCGGTGGCAGCCGAATAGGATGCAATGCCTCCCGATGCCAATGTGAGAAAGATGCTGGAGATGATGACTGCAGGGATATAGATCCAGAGCGAGGGCTGAACAAAGACGACAAGAACTGAAGCAAGCCCCGTGGCAATCGCTGTGAAGGGAACCGCGCTGAAGACCTTGCCCTTTACGTAGTCGGTAAGACTCGCTGGGGCTAGCTGCAGATTCATTAGGTTCTTTCCCTCGTAGACCAACTCATAACCTGCAAAATACACCCCATAGGAAACTGCGAATGGAATCATGGCAGAGATAATGATAAACGGAGCAATTCCTGCCAGACTTCCGCCAGGAGCTAAGAAAATCAAAAAGAACCAAAGAACTGTTCGCATTGGACCCACAAGATAGTTTGCCAAGACCCGTCCCTCTCGTCTAACTGAGGTTGTATTGTACCACATTGAAACACTTGTGGTTGTACTCATCTTCAGTAGTGGGATGTCTGATGGGTTCCAGACAGAGTGAGCAATCTTTACCTCAGTCTTGGATGACCTCTTGGAGCCACTTGCAAGCCAACCACTATAATGCGCTGTTTCGCTCACGATAGCATTTGCGTAAATCAGCATTATTGATATCAGCAGGAAGAGAACAGCAAGCAGAATATCGACCAGATTGATGGGCAGACCCACAATGGGTCTGATAGTGACGGCATTCATTGCACCGCCGGGGCTGAAGTCAGAAGACAGCCCTATCTGCTGGGCAAACTGAAGAAACACTGCAAAGAACCCTGCGAGACCGGAATCAGATGCAAAAAGAGAGTAATAGTAGAGTGTACCGATGATGATCGACACTGAAGTTCCCAAGAACCACCCAATCTGCTTAAGCCGGCGCCGACCCGCAAGGAATCGTGAGATAGTCAATCCAATGAGGCCACCAAGAGCAACGCCCAGAGTGACATTTACTATAAGCATCACGAGAAAGGTGGGAATGGATAGCAGTGCGTACGGAGCTGTCGATGAGACTGCTAGTCCGATGACCACGGGCGTCCCGATGATCATATAGATCAGGGCATTGTAGAAGATCACGACAATTGTCTTCTCTAGGAACAGGGTCCTGAGAGAGACTGGCATACACATGAGATACTCCATTCTCGAGGAATTCGCCACAGTCGATACACTGACCGCGATTGAACCCATGAACGAAACGATTACGATAAAATTGAACAGCGTCGCTCCAAAGTCAATACCATCGATGATTGCGGACTGGAAGAAACTCCACCCAAGAAGCTGTACCATGGAGATGATTCCCCAAAGAACGACTACTGCGACAGTGATTGCAGCTATATAGCGTAAGGAATTCCTGAACAGACTACGTTTCTTTGACCTCTTGCCCTTCACATTTCTGACCCGCAGAATTCCACCAAGGTCGTGCCTGATGAGAATCAGGAGGTCTTCGAGCAAGACTACTCACCCAAGAACTCTGCAATCTTCTGCATGTCAGGCCCACCTGTAAGGTCGAGAAAGATGTCCTCAAGAGACTGCTGGCCTTTTGCCTTCGTTCGGAGCTCATCCATTGTGCCCTCAGCAATCATTTTTCCGTGATTGATGATCCCGATACGGCCGCACATTCGTTCAGCTATCTCAAGAATATGAGTACTCATGAGAATAGTGTTTCCTCTATCCCTCAAACCAACTAGAATCTCTTTAATCGTCGCAGCACCCCGAGGGTCAATCCCTGCCTGGACCTCATCAAGAATCAGAATCTTCGGATTGTGAATCAGCGCAGCCACTAGGCTAATCTTCCTAGACATCCCCTTGGAATAGGTCTCAATCAGGTCATCACTCGCATCTTTGATGTCCAGGAGCGTCAGAAGATCATCAATCTCCTTGTCCCGCTCAACGCCTCGAGGAACTCTCCAAATATCACTGACGTAGTTGATATACTCCCATCCTGTCAATCGCTCGGGCAGAACTGGTTCTTCGGGAACGTAGCCCATGGACCGCTTTGCCTCAACTGTATGTTGTTGAACATCAAATCCATTGATGCGTGCGGACCCTGCGGTAGGCTTGAGAAGGCCAAGGAGCATCTTCATGGTGGTTGATTTGCCTGACCCATTTGGCCCGAGCAGACCGTAAATCTCACCCGGATTCACATGAAATGAGAGGCTATCGACTGCAATGAATTCGCTGAACTGCTTTGTCAGCGCAACTGCTTCTATCATCAGTATCAGTTATTGGGTTTTCATAAGGTGATTTATGCCTTGGCATAGATGTAGAGTCCGTCGTTCGGAAATCATTATAAGAACCAGAAAGCGGATTTCGAACCATGCCACTCGAAAGCTGGAGACTCCTAGATATTGGCGCAATCGATCCGCTACAGACGCAGATCATCTACGACATGGTTGCTCAAGGAATCACAGAGGGAGAATCTGAGAACACCCTGATAATCTGCTGGCCAGCCAAGCCATTGGTCAGTCTGGGCTTTTTTCAAGAGATAGAGCTGGACATCGATACCAAGTTCTGCAGAGAGAATAACATTGTGTTTACTCGACGGGTCATCGGCGGAGGCGGTGTCTATCTTGATGATGGCCAGATGTTCTATCAGACGATTGGCAGAGTTGATAGTCCAACCACTCCTAAGAGAATTGACGACTACTATCGGAAGTTCCTGCTGGCTCCAGTCCAGACCTATAGGAATCTAGGAATCGAAGCAGAGTTCAAACCCGTGAATGACATCATCGCGAAAGGAAAGAAGATATCAGGAAACGGCGCGGGAGATGTCGGCGATGCTCGAATTCTCACGGGTAACCTGATCTTTGATTTCGATTTTGACATGATGGTCAAAGTCCTGAGAGTTCCAGATGAGAAGTTCAGAGACAAGGTAGCAAAGAGTCTCCGTGAGCGGATGACAACAATTCTAATGGAAACCGGGTCGATGCCAGACCGGAATGAGGTCAAAGAGGACCTTATCAGACTCTATGAAGAAACCCTCGACATTGAACTGAATCGTGGCAAACTCACCAAATGGGAGAGAGGGAGAATAGCGCAACTGCGACATAAGTACGTTTCAGACGAATGGCTCAATTGGAGGCAAGGGCAGCGGCTCACCGAGGCAAAGAATGTAAGGATATCCGCAACAACAAGTGTGGGAACGGCTAACCATAAGGCCCCAGGAGGTCTCATCAGAGCCACCATAGAGAGAGTCGAAGGCAAAGTGAATGCAATCACTATCAGTGGTGACTTCTTCATGTTGCCAAGTGAGGCCATCTCGCTTCTAGAGAAGAAAGTCATTGGGGCGTCTGTCGAAGGCGATGCAATCATCAATCGTATCAAATCTGCTTATGATGAATATCACATTGAGTCCCCTGGAGTAACGCCTGAAGACATTGAGACAGCCATACGGTTGGCGATTGGAAAGGACTAATAGTGATGCAGAAGTTGACCTGAGGGAACTGCTTTTGCGCGACCTTCCGTTCCGTGTACGAGCACCCGGCCGTATCTGCCTCTTTGGAGAACATAGCGACTATCTTGGCTTAGATGTGATTGCGGCTGCGATAAGCATGGAAATGGAGATCACTGCTGCGCCAAGAACTGATGATGAAATCCATATTGTCTATCTCGATCTAGGTGAGAAGGATACGTTTCCCATAGAAACCGAGATTCCCTATAGGAGCCGGCGTGACTATCTCAGAAGTGCATTCAATGTGATGGCACGCGAGGGATTCCGCCCGCGCCATGGGTGGAGTCTTCAGGTCAAGGGCAATATCCCAATAGCGGCAGGTCTCTCCAGCTCCTCAGCGATGACAGTAGGTGCAGTGATGGCCATAGCCAGGATGGCAGAAAAGAGAGTTTCTGAAAGGAATGTCGCGCTTGCAGCCTACGATGCGGAAGTCACAGAGTTTGGCGAGAGTGGGGGGACCATGGATCACTATGCATCAGTCTTTGGCGGAGTCATCCATGTAGACATGGAAAACGGAACAGCAATCAGGCTTCCTGCTAGACTCGCTTCAATAGTCATTGGAGACTCGTGCGAAAAGAAGAAGGACACAGTAGGAGATCTCCGTTTCATCAGAACCGCTGTGGAGAGAGAATACGAAATCATGTCTCAGGGTATCAGCTCATTCAACAGAAGAACTACCTCAGTGGATTCAGTGTATAAGCAGCGTCATCAAGCGCCAAGCCAGCAGAGAAGAATGGCTGAAGCAACACTGCAAAACAGAGACCTTACCCATCGCGCTCTCGAATTACTTAGCACGAGGAACCCTGAGCCACGTGAAATAGGAAGAATGCTTACAGAGCATCATGAGATTTTGAGAGATGGGTTGAATAGATCCACACCGAAGATAGAGAGGATGATAGAAGCATCGTTGAGCGCCGGTGCCTTGGGATGCAAGATAAATGGAAGCGGGGGTGGAGGGACAATGATGGCTTACTGCAATGGTCAGGAGAACGAAGTAGCCTCTGCGATTCAACATGCAGACGGAAAGGCGTACATCGTAGAGGTGAGCAGAGGTGCCTCCATCACAACTATCAACCGATAATCTATTTGCTTTCAGCAAGCTGCTTCATGCGAGCCTCGACAATCCCAAGTGCTTCTTCCTTTAGTCTTCGACCGTCTGCAATTATCTTCTCGATCTCTCTAGATGCCTTTTCGACAAAGCTCTTGGTCCTAATGTTTCCTAGATTGATGCGAACGTTCAATGCTGCCCCTTCAATGGCGGCCATCAGTGCATGAGAAGCAACGCCAGCATCAGTGATAGTGTTGATATTACCGTTCTCCGCGATGAATCTTGCGTGATTTAGGGCATCGAGAGACTGACGCATAGTGGTCAGAGGCATCTCAGCGGCATGGATTGTAGCCTTCTCAGTTGCCTCAGCCTTTGCCTTCTTCTCAGCAGCAGTACCCTCAGGCATCCTGAATGTATCCAGCACAACATCGAATGCAGCAGAGTCTTTCTCAATGAGGTCCTGTAGGATACCTCGATCATACTCGCAGGCGTGACGGTGCGAAAGCATCTCCTCCTTGACTCCCGCAAACTTCCTTCCAGATAGAGACAGACCAGCGACCATACACACGAGTCCAGCTCCAAAGGATCCCATCGCAGCAGCAACACTACCACCACCGGGAGTGGCACTTGCCCTTCGGACTTCATTACCGAACTCGATGAGGGACATCTCCGTGAAGGTCTTCTTTGTGGGGTCCTGCGCTCCGCTCAGATAGTACAGATCCAGTATCATTGACTCCTCCAGCTTCTCAGGTTGGAGATAGTACTTGAGAGCATCAAGAAGTGCAAAGAGAGGAACCATTCCGACAATCTCTGTTTCAATGACTGTCGCACCGAATCTGTGAGCCTCGTTCCGGACTACTTCTAATACCTGGTGAATCTTTGTCTGTCTTGGGTGAGTGAGGTTGACTGAGACTTGCACGCAGTTCTTGGCGGGAAGATCAAGGGCTATCGCCTGCACGTTGACAAAGCCGCCAGTAGTTCCTCGAATTGCATCAGCACATGCTTTTGCGACTGAGAGATTAGTGGTATTCAGATTGAAATTGATGGCTACAAGAAAGTTCCGTGAGCCAGTGGCTGTCGCACCCGCTGTTGGATGGATTCTATTCGGACCATAGTCAGGTGTCCTCGACGGGTCCTTGCCAATCAGATCTCTGAGACCTTCAAACTCACCCTCACGTATATTTGGAAGGTCAACGCGATCTGGCCGAGTTGCAGCCTTTGAGTAGAGGTAGACAGGTACTCCGTGCTTCTTCGAGAACTCAGCGGCAAACTCCTTCGAGAGCTCGATACATTCACCCACTGTAGTTCCATGGAGTGGTATGAAAGGCACAACATCAACAGCACCCATCCGTGGATGCGCACCCTGATGCTTGGTCAGGTCAATCCTCTCGACTGCAACATCAGCAGCTTTCAGTGCGGCACCTTTCACACTCTGAGGTTCGCCGATGAATGTGAAGACCGACCGATTGTGGTCTGGGTCAGACTCAATATCAAGCAGGCGGACGCCTTCAATGTTCTTTATGGCTTCAGCGATAGCATCAATGACTTCCTTTCTGCGGCCTTCCGAGAAATTTGGCACACACTCGATAACTTTCACACCATTCACCGAGGACCGCTCGGAGCGAGGATGTAGAAAAGCATTTGGGAGAGTGTTCCTTGTACCGGTAAATGGGTCACTTCGCCACTTGAGCAGAATAAGCATCTAGTACATTCCGCAGAAGCATGGCGATAGTCATGGGGCCAACGCCGCCAGGGACCGGGGAGATGCACAATGCCTTTTCCTTGACATGCTCAAAATCAACATCTCCGTGGGGTGATGCAACATCGATGACGACTGCATCCTCCTTTATCATGTCAGCAGTGATGAAGAAGGGAGCTCCCTCTGACTTCCTGCGACCAATTGCGGTGATTAAAACATCAGCCTGCCTAGTGAAATTAGCCAGGTCGGCCGTGCGCGAGTGACATACAGTCACGGTGGCATTTCTGTTCAGAAGCAGGAAGATGAGCGGCTTCCCTACTATCATTGACCGATTGACAACAACAACGTGTTTTCCCGAGAGGTCCTTCATGCCAACATGGTCCAGAATCGTGACAATACCATGGGGTGTTGCAGAACTTAGGACTTCGCTACCATAGAACAGATTATAGATGTTCGTTGGAGAAAAACCATCCACATCCTTCAACGGGGTGATAGCTCCAATGATCGTCTTCTCGTTGATGTGGTCTGGGAGAGGGAGTTGGACAAGAATGCCGTGAACCGTACGGTCCTTGTTGAGTTGGTCTATGAGAGCTAGTAGCTCTGTCTGGGTGGTCTTCACAGGCAAGTCGTTGTGATCGGAGAGAATACCAGCTTCACTGCACGCCTTGCGCTTCATTCGAACGTACATCTGAGACCCCTCGTCCTCTCCGACGATCACTGTGACGAGTTTGGGAGCGATGCCATGGTTCTCTATGAGTTGTTCCACCTCTTTCTTGACCTGCGCGCGAAGGCGTTTTGCGAGCCTCTTTCCCATGATGACGTGATCATCGCAGATTGGTTTCTGTTCATCCTCCGACACATGACTCACCTACTAGAATACTCCACTGATGTTGCCTTCATCATCTACATCCATCTGTTCTGCGGCAGGCACTTCAGGTAGTCCGGGCATCAGATTGACGTCACCCATGTGGATAACCACAAATCCAGCGCCACTGTTGACATCAGCGCCGACTACTTCCACATCAAAGCAATCAGGTCTTCCTGGTAATCCCTTATTGTCAGACAGACTGAACTGTGTCTTTGCAATGCAGATTGGCAGTTTTCCGTATCCTCGCTTCTCGAGAGAAGCAATAACACCTCGGGCATCGCTTGTGTAGTCTACATCCCGAGCACCATAGATTTGCTGCGCGACTTTCTGTGTTTTGGTCTTGATAGGGTCCTTCAGATCATATGTATACTTGATTGGACCAGCAGGTTGCTTCTCCAAGGTTTCAATGACTGCCCGAGCTAAGTCTAGCCCTCCTGCACTGCCTTTGGCATAGACCTCCGATACTTCCACTTTAACGCCTTTCATCGAGCAGTGTTTCCGAATAAGTTCAATCTCCTCATCAGTATCATTCGGGAATCGGTTGACCGCAACTATGACAGGAACTCCAAAATTGCGCATATTCTCAACGTGTTTCTCAAGGTTGGGAAACCCTTGCTCCAGCACGTCGCTTCCATGGAACTTGAGTGCGCGTATCGTGGTGATGACAACACAGGCATCCACCTTGAAATTGCCAATACGTGTGACGATGTTGAGGAATTTCTCTGCTCCAAGGTCAGCGCCAAAGCCAGTTTCGATGATGACATAATCAAAGAGCCGAAGTGCAATGTCAGTTGAGATGACGGAGCTTGTACCATGAGCGATATTTGCGAAGGGTCCAGTGTGCATGATTGCAGGGGTTCCCTCACAGGTCTGGACTAGGTTCGGTTTGAGTGCATCACGAAGAAGCACTGCCATTGCTCCATGAGCCTTCAGGTCCCTAGCGTACATCTCCTTCGACTGCTGAGACCTACCTATCAGAATGTTTCCAAGACGTGTCTTCAAATCGCGATAGTCCATGGATAGCCCGAGGATGGCCATGACCTCTGATGCAGAGGTGATGATGAATGAATCCTCCCGCGGCATTCCATCGTATCTGCCTCCGAGGCCGACTATCACCTTTCTTAGTGCTCTGTCATTCATGTCAACATTTCTCGGCCAATAGGTTCGACGTATATCAATCTCAGGCTGATGATCGTGGTGAATGTAGTTGTCAATCATTGCCGACAAGAGGTTGTGGGCTGCTGAAACTGCGGGAAAGTCTCCCGTAAGAAAGAGGTTGACCTGTTCGAATGGTTCCAGTCTGGATTTTCCGCCGCCTGCAGCACCTCCCTTCACACCAAAGACAGGTCCCAGCGATGGCTGCCGCAGAGCAGCAACTGCATTATGACCAAGCGCATTCAGTGCCATCGAAAGACCAATCGTGTTTGTCGTCTTGCCTTCGCCAGCAGGGGTCGGGGTGGTAGCTGTTACGAGTATCAGTCTGCCCTTCCGGGGCCCAAGCTCTTTGCGGATGTTCAGGTCAATCTTGGCCATGTATTTCCCATAGAATTCTAAGAACTTCTCTTCGATACCTGCCTTCTTGGCAACCTCTGTAATCGGAATCATTGTCATCAGTTCCCGGCTCTAGTTGTCCTATGTTTCCACGATGCTATGCACATTGATAAAATAAGCTCTCTGGCGAACCATTCTCGTGCAGGAGATTGTGTCCATGTCGCTTCTCCTTGTGTGTTCTTGTGCTTCTCCAAAAGAACATAAGACGGCGTGCGCAGTTGGTAAGTCGGTCGATTATCATGGACAGACTTCCACTTGATGCACTACCGGATGCATTACCAGATGCAATTGATGAAGAGAAGTATATCATAGGTACGTACTATGTCGGACTCCCACCGTTCTTGGATGCACGCGAGATGGCCTGGGCGGCAGCAGTCGAACAGAGTACGGGGACTTGGACAATGGTTCCCGGAGAAACTCCTGAGGTCAGAAGGAGGCACGTCGCGAAGGTGATCGGAGTCTACGAGGTCCCTCAGTACGAATACAGTCTTCCCAAAGACCTAGAGAGAAGGGAGTACATCATGCAAGTAGCCTTTCCCTGGGAGAACTTCGGGCAGCAGATTCCCATGCTTCTCAGCACCGTGGTTGGTAACATCTCCCTCTACGGGAGGATCAAGTGTCTTGACATGAAGTTCCCAAAGAGCTGGCTTAAGGGATTCAAGGGTCCGAAGTTTGGAATTACGGGTCTCAGGAAACTACTGAAGGTAAAGAAGAGGCCGTTTCTGAACAATATGATTAAGCCCTGTGTGTACCCGTCATGTCAGATGGGTGCAGACCTTGCCTACGAGGCAGCAGCTGGAGGAGCGGATATCATCAAGGATGATGAGCTCCTGGCAAACCCCGCTTACAACACCATTGAGGAGCGAATTCCGAGATTCATGGAGGCTCTCGACCGTGCAGACTCTGAGAAGGGCGAGAAGACGCTCTATACAGTCAATATAACTGACAAACTGCCTCAAATGTTTGAGAATGCAGACAAAGCTATTGAGCTAGGTGCTAATGGACTGATGATCAACTTCCTTGCAGTGGGTTATGCTGCATTCCTCCATGTATGTGAGGACCTGTCTCCCAAGGTCCCGGTTCTTGCACACATGGATGTAACGGGTGCCATGTCCTACTCACCTATCGTAGGTATTTCATCCAACATCATCACTGGAAAACTACCAAGGATTTGCGGGGCAGACATCACAGTCTTTCCTGCACCATATGGAAAGGCACCGATTCTCAAGGAGCGGTTCCTCAATATCGCGCATGATATGGTCATGCCCCTTCAGAATATCGAACAGACAGCTCCAATGCCAAGTGGCGGAATTAGCCCGGGACATGTAGAAGAGGTCATCAACGACCTGGGTCCAGATATCGTAATCGGATCGGGAGCGGGAATTCATGCTCATCCAAAGGGTCCTCGTGCGGGAGCAATTGCGTTTCGGCAGGCAATTGAAGCCAAGATGCAGGATATCCCAGTGAGCAGGTATGCAAAGGAAGAAGGACATGAAGAGCTCAGGATAGCCATGGAGTCATGGGGAACAGGAAAGACTGGAGCAGACCTATAGGCTAACTGGTTCAGAGAGAGCTAGTGCAGGACTTGGTAATATAATGCCAGACCTTGCAGATCCTATCACCATTGGTAAGTTGAGAGTCCGCAATAGAGCAGTGATGCCACCTATGGTGCGGAACCTTGCAACAGATGAGGGATTTGTCACACCTGAGCTGATAGAGCACTATGCTGCTAGGAGTAGGGGAGGGGTGGGGCTCATCATTGTGGAGGCGGCGGCAATTGACTGGGCACACGGCATTATGAAGCGGAACATAGGAATCCATGATGATAGGGTAATTCCTGGTCTATCAGCACTTGCAGAAGGCATCAAGAAATATGGAGCACGGGCATTCATCCAGATAAATCACGCAGGGCCCAAATCCCACATCGCGACACGATATGTCGGTCCATCAGCAGTCCCAGTTATGAAGGGCAAGGTACCAGAAGTCTTGACAGTGGATGAGATTGAAGACATCAAAGGCAAGTTTGTGAATGCCGCCCGGCGAGCGCAGGAGGCCGGATTTGACGGGGTGGAGATCCACGGCGCTCATTTCTATCTTCTAAGTGCGTTCCTTTCCTCATATACGAACCATAGGAATGATGACTACGGGGGGCCAATTGAGAAGAGAGCAAAACTCGCGGTCGATGTCATCAAGGCCATTCGCGGAGAACTTCGCAGCTTTCCCCTAATCTTTCGCATGAACGGAATTGAAAATGTAGTAAATGGAATCACGATAGATCAAGCAGTCAAGATTGCACGAATTATCGAACATGCCGGAGTTGATGCACTACACATCTCATGCGTTGTTGACGCCATAAACAATCCTGGGATTCCTTCAATCTTTGACGAGAAGACCATGCCTGCATTCCTGCGTGGTTATCCCTATGACTGCTGCATTCCATGTGCTTCGAAAATCAAGAGCGAAGTCAAGATTCCAGTGATAGGCGTTGGTATGGTCAGAGATGCAAAGTTTGCAAGGCGAGTCATCAAAAGAAATCTATGCGATTTGCTTGGAATCGGCAGGGCACTGCTTGCAGATCCGGAGTTTGTTCAAAAGACTCTGGACAAACGGGATGATGAGATAGTCCCTTGGAAGGATTAAGGATTCAGACAGAGCAGCAGCTTGAGTAGTGCAACCTAGAGCTTAATACGACAATGCGTTATCGGCATTGTCATGAGTTGGAAGAAATATGTCGGTCAGGATGTTCTTGACTGGCTTCTTGAGCCCAAAGACCCTAGTATTCGGTACTGGGCACTTCAGCACCTCGAAGACAAATCTCCAAGAAGCTCCGAGGTGAAAGAAGCCCAAGAAGCCGTGATGGCTACGCCCTGCGTGAAGTCAATTCTCAAAGCTCAGAAGAATGAGGGGTACTGGGATAGTCCCGACGATATGTACCGACCAAAATACACTGCGAGTACGCACACGTTACTGATACTGGCTGAGCTCGGGATGAAGAGGACTCCCCAGATTGAAAAGGCAATTGAGTACCTCTTCAGTTTCCAAAGGGATTCAGGTCACTTTCTTATCGTTTTGCCAAAGTCCGAGAAGGGCAGAGAGAGTACAGTGAACGATGGGTGTTGTATCGATGGTAATATTCTGTACTACCTTGTGCATTTCGGCTATCTCGAGGACCCCCGAACAAAGAAACTGATAGACTTTCAAATTGAATATCACTCTGATGATGTAGGTGGTTGGAAATGTCGCTCATTTCCAATTGACAAGAATAGGGTATTTCCAGTGAACTGCTACATGGGAGGCGTGAAAGTTCTCAAGGCACTATCACGTATTCCAAAAGAGAGCCGGTCAACAAATCTAAGCCGAATCATCAGTCAAGAGACCGAAATTCTCCTTGAAAACCAAATCTACAGATACTTGCGGAACCCTGATGGTAGTAGGAAGGAAAAAGCTGGATGGAAGAAGTTCGGATTTCCTCTGTTCTATCAGTCTGATGTGTTAGAAGTGCTGGATGTGTTGACCGAGCTTGGGATTCGTGATAAGAGGATGCAGCAATCCGTTGACTTGGTAACAGGCAGCAGGAATGCTTCAGGAACATGGGACTTGAGGAATACATACAATGGGAAAATGCGTTGCGATATCGAGAAGAAGAATGCACCTTCAAAATGGATTACATTGAGAGCCCTGCGAGTCCTACGTAGGTACTATGCTTAGTTGCCATTGGCGAATGAACAGACTACTATTTCGTTGAGAATTGAGCCAACTCAGCCTTGAAGTCTTGACCCTTCGTGAATATTTCTTTCGGATCAATCACCACGAATGCAAATCGATATGTGATGGATGTGGCGGCACTGCTCCAGAAAAAGAACTCTGGGGGCAGGATGAATGATTCTTCCCATTTCTGACAGACCTTGGTGAAGTATGCCTTGGCTTCTGATTGGGAACATGTTTTCTCTAACTCAATATCGAATGTGTATCTGTACACCTCGTCACCCTTCAGGAGATTTCTCAGCTTGTGCACTGCGTCACGAAACCTTGTCTCCTCCTCGCCATCGAGATCAAAGACATCACGATCAAATTCCATTCCTCGCTCATCAAAGTAGTCATCGACACGCACCCGGAAATTTGTGAGCCGCTGGTCAATTGTTGTTGAGTTGGGGATGATCTGGCGAGTATGATCAGGCCTGAGAAGTCGCGTATAGTTCAGCGTGATTTCTACTACGATTCCTTCCGAGTCGCCCATCCGGACATAGTCACCGACTCGAAAAGGTCTAGCCACCAGTACGTAGAAGCCACTGACGATGTTCTGAAGAGCCTTTGAGAAAGCCAGACCGATAAATGCTCCTAGGACTGCTCCGCCTGCGACAATATACGCCGAAAGCACACTACCTGCAGAAGCAAGCAGGAAAAGCAGAGCAAATGCGAAGAAGAGGAGTCTCACACCAAAGATTATTCCACCTGATGCCTCCCGTGGCATCCCAACTTTCCTGAATGTGAGCATCACAGAACGAATCACGATGAGATAGAATACATAGATTAACGCAAAGACCGGAAGCGAGGCTATCAGTCCAGCATATTCTTCAAATGCGGTTGGGAGAAGAGTCTTGATGAAATTAACGAAGAGTGTGAAGATGTCCGCCTGCATTCCTTAGTGGAGCCTCCTGTTGAATAGTCAATGCTGCTTAATTGTGGAATTAATTCTTATGGGTCAGAAGACATCTGTTAAAACTGGTATTCTGGCCAGA
>Ga0153915_10000213_pt1 | contig 52298 bp, 43 predicted proteins | sample Opewatmetagenome_2_FD_107003 | JGI IMG/M metagenome (GOLD analysis project Ga0153915, IMG submission 107003) | Freshwater wetland microbial communities from Ohio, USA - Open water 3 Core 3 Depth 3 metaG | ecosystem: Environmental > Aquatic > Freshwater > Wetlands | place: USA: Ohio, Lake Erie...
GAATATTTCAGCACCGTACATCTATGTGTGCACCAGGATGCGGGTGCGGAAGGCAAAACTCCTCCCCAAGGAGGAGTACATGCGGATGCTCAACATGAGCGTTGCCGAGATCACCCGTATCATTGAGGAGACCGAATACAAGCAGGAAATCGACGAACTCGGGACGACCTTCAAGGGCATGGACCTCATGGAAGTCGCCCTGAGCTGGAACCTGGCCAAGGAATACCAGAAGATCCAGGAGATCACCCCGGGCACGCTCAAAAGCTTTACCCAGGCATACCTCCGCCGCTGGGACATCCAGAATGTCTTAACGATTCTCCGCGGCAAGGTGCAGGGTGAGAAGTCGGGCAAGATCAAGGAGATCCTGATCCCCGCCGGCAGCCTGGACAAGGTTGTGCTGGACCGGCTGCTTGCCGAGGACAGCAATGACCGGATTATCGAACTCTTAAAAGATCACCGGATGTATGCGGTGCTTGCACGGGAATACCCCGATGCCAAGGAGACCGGGTCCTTCTCCCGTATGGAGAACGAACTGTACAAGCAGTTCTACGCGGAGATCCTCGGCGATGCAAAGGCCGGGATCAAGGGCGGGGCATCGTTTTTGTCCTACATCCAGCTGGAGATCGATATCAAGAACGTGAAGACCCTCTTCCGGCTCCGTGCGGATGCACAGGCCGATGACGTGCGGGACATGTTCATTGCCGGGGGAACCCTCTCGGTCGTGGATTTTTCGAGCCTGCATGCCATCAGGGATCTGAACGAATTCATCGACCAGCTCAAGGCAAATGTCAGAAACGACTCACTCCACACGCTGCTTGACGAGATGAAAGGCAAGAAGGCCATGCACGATATCGAGGTCAGGCTGACCCGCGTGCAGCTCGAGCAGATGGAGAAGATGAGCAAGCGCAACCCGTTCTCGGTTCACCCGGTCCTCGTCTATCTCGAGAAGAAGAAGTACGAGGTCTTCAACCTGCGGGCGCTCGCCCGCGGCAAGGAGTCGAAGCTGCCATCCGAGAAGATCGCGGAATACCTGGTGATGTAAATGGAGATCGCAGTAATCGGCAACAGTGAGTTCATTCTCGGGTTCCGGCTCGCAGGCATCCGCAAGACCTACGCAGCAGAGAACGAAGAGAAACTGAACGAGCACATCACTACGGTGCTGCAGGACAGCGAAGTCGGGATCCTCGTGCTCAACAGCAGTGACATGGATAAGATCCCAAGAAGGCTCCGCGCAACGCTTGAAAATTCCGTCAAGCCGACCGTGATTGCGATCGGCGGCGAGGAAGAGGGCGGGCTGTCCATGCGGGAGAGAATCAAGAGATCGGTGGGTGTTGATCTGTGGAAGTAAAAGGCAAACAAGCACAAGAACAGAAACAAGGGGTCCTGAAGAGGATCGCCGGCCCTGTCGTTACGGCAGTCAACCTTGATGCCCACATGTACGATGTGGTGAAGGTCGGCAAAGAACAGCTGATGGGAGAAGTCATCAAGATCCAGGGTGATAATGTCATCATCCAGGTATACGAGGATACAACGGGTATCCGCCCGGGCGAACCGGTCACGAATACCGGTCTCTCGCTCTCCGTGGAACTCGGCCCGGGTCTCCTGACCAGTATCTACGATGGTATCCAGCGCCCGCTGGAAGTGCTCGTCAACAAGATGGGCAACTTCATCCAGCGTGGTGTCACGGCACCAGGACTTTCCCATGACAAGAAGTGGACCTTCAAGCCGCTCGTTAAGGCCGGCGACAAGGTTGAACCGGGTGCGATCCTCGGCGAAGTTCAGGAAACGAACATCGTCCACAAGATCATGCTCCCACCCAATGCAAAGGCAGGCGTTGTCAAGACCATCAAGAGCGGTGACTTCACCATCGACGAGATCATCTATGTTCTCGACGACGGGCGCGAGTACCCGATGATCCAGCGCTGGCCGGTCCGTGTCCCCCGCCCCGTGCGTGAGAAGAAGAACCCGACAATCCCCCTGATCACCGGTCAGCGGATTCTCGACGGTCTCTTCCCGATCGCGAAAGGAGGCACTGCCGCAATTCCCGGCCCGTTCGGGAGCGGCAAGACCGTTACCCAGCAGCAGCTGGCCAAGTGGTCGGATGCTGAGATCGTGGTCTACATCGGCTGCGGAGAACGCGGCAACGAGATGACGGAAGTTCTTACGGAGTTCCCGAGTCTTGAGGACCCGAAGTCCGGAAAGCCCTTGATGGAGCGGACGGTGCTCATTGCAAACACCTCCAACATGCCGGTGGCAGCCCGTGAAGCATCGGTGTACACCGGTATCACCATCGCGGAATACTTCCGTGATATGGGATACGATGTCTCGCTGATGGCAGACTCGACCTCCCGCTGGGCAGAAGCCATGCGTGAGATCTCAAGCCGTCTTGAAGAGATGCCTGGTGAAGAAGGATACCCGGCATACCTCGCAGCCCGGCTCTCGGAGTTCTACGAGCGTGCGGGTCTTGTCGAGACCCTGAACGGAAAATCCGGTTCGGTCTCGGTTATCGGTGCAGTCTCACCACCTGGTGGCGACTTCTCGGAGCCGGTCACCCAGAACACCCTGCGTATCGTCAAGGTCTTCTGGGCACTGGATGCAAAGCTCTCCCAGCGCCGGCACTTCCCGGCCATCAACTGGCTGAACTCCTACTCCCTGTATCTCGATGCCCTTCACGACTACTATGACCGTGAAGTCGCACCCGACTGGAACAAGACCCGGTCCTGGGCCATGGAAGTCCTCCAGAAAGAGGCAGAACTCCAGGAGATCGTGCAGCTCGTCGGTTCCGATGCGCTGCCTGAGTCAGAGCAGGTGACCATCGAAGTTGCCCGTATGATCCGTGAGATCTTCCTCCAGCAGAACGCATACGACGCAGTCGACACGTTCTGTGACATGAAGAAACAGTACGACATGATGAAGGCGATCAAGCTCTTCGCAGACTATGCCTATGCGGCACAGCTCGCTGGTGTCAGCCCTGCGCAGATCCTTTCGGTCAAGTCGAAGAACGAACTGCCCCAGATCAAGTTCATCAAGGACTACAAGCCCGAACTCGCGAAGATCGAGAAGGATATGGACGCTGAGTTCAACACACTGAGGTCGGCAGCATGAAGGAATACAGGACGATCAACAAGATTGCCGGTCCGCTCGTCTTCGTAGAGAAGACCGAACCTATCGCGTACCAGGAACTCGTAAACGTGGTCCTTGCCGATGGCACGATCAAGCGTGGCCAGGTACTGGATACGAGCGATGAACTGGTCGTTGTCCAGATCTTCGAGACCACAACCGGTATTGGTAAGGACAGCGGCGTCCGGTTCACCGGAGAGACCATCAAGATGCCGGTTGGCAAGGAGATGCTCGGCCGTATCCTGTCCGGTGGCGGTAAGCCCATCGACGGCGGCCCGGAGATTGTTCCGGAGAAACGCCTCGACATCACCGGTGCTGCAATCAACCCGTATGCCCGGGGTATGCCGGCGGATTTCATCCAGACCGGTATCTCGACCATCGACGGGACCAACACCCTTGTCCGTGGCCAGAAGCTCCCGATCTTCTCGGCAGCAGGTCTGCCGCACAACAATGTTGCGCTCCAGATTGCCCGCCAGGCAAAGGTGCCCGGCTCGACCGAGAATTTCGCCGTGGTCTTCGCTGCCATGGGTATCACCAAGGAAGAAGCGAACTACTTCATGGCCGATTTCGAGCGCACCGGTGCTCTCGAGCGTGCCGTTGTCTTCCTCAACCTTGCGGATGACCCGGCGGTCGAGCGTATCATCACGCCCCGTCTCGCCCTCACCACTGCAGAATACCTTGCCTTCGAGCTCGGTATGCACGTGCTGGTTATCCTGACGGATATGACCAACTATTGTGAAGCGCTCCGCCAGATCGGTGCAGCCCGTGAAGAGGTGCCCGGTCGCCGTGGCTACCCGGGGTACATGTACACGGATCTCGCCTCGCTCTACGAGCGTGCCGGTATGATCAAAGGACTGAAGGGTTCTGTTACCCAGATCCCGATCCTGACCATGCCCGGTGACGATATCACCCACCCGATCCCTGACCTGACCGGTTACATTACCGAAGGCCAGATCGTGGTCAGCCGTGAACTGCACCGCAAAGGTATCTACCCGCCCATCAACGTGCTGCCCTCGCTGTCCCGTCTGATGAACCTCGGTATCGGCAAGGGGAAAACGCGTGAGGACCACAAGAAGGTCTCCGACCAGATGTACGCAGGATACGCAGAAGGCAATGACCTCCGCGGCCTCGTGGCCATCGTGGGTAAGGACGCCCTCTCCGAGCGCGACCGCCTGCTCCTGGAGTTCGCGGATCTCTTCGAGAACCGCTTTGTCCGCCAGGGATATGACGAGGACCGCACCATCGAGGACACCCTGAACATCGGATGGGATATCCTCTCGACGCTGCCGGTTGAGCAGCTGACCCGTATCGACCGTGAGCTGATCAACAAGTACCACCCCAAGATCAAAGCCGGTGCAAAGAAGGAGTAATCATCCATGGCGCTGCGCGATATCAAGCCAACCCGTTCGGAACTGATCGACCTGAAAAGGAAGATCAAGCTCTCCGAGCGCGGCTATAAGATCCTCAAGATGAAGCGCGATGGACTGATCATGGAATTTTTCAAGGTGCTTGCCAATGCAAAGGACTGCAAAGGCGAACTCCTCGTGAAATATGACCGCGCCGCCGAGATGATGGCGCTCGCGAACACGGTTGAAGGCGCAATCGGGGTGAAATCAGCGGCATTCTCCGTCAAGGAAGTGCCCCAGATCACCTTAAAGAGCAAGAACATCATGGGTGTCGTCGTGCCCCAGATCGAGTCTTCGAAAGTCAGAAAGACGCTCGCTGATCGTGGCTATGGTGTCCTCGGGACATCCACCGTCATCGACGAGACTGCCTCATCATTTGAGGAGCTTGTCGAAGCGATCATCATGAGTGCCGAGATCGAGACCACGATGAAACGCCTGCTCGATGAGATCGAGAAGACCAAGCGCCGTGTTAACGCGCTGGAGTTCAAGGTGATCCCGGAACTCACGGAAGCCCGGGACTTCATCAAGATGCGTCTCGATGAAATGGAACGCGAAGAGCTCTTCCGGATGAAGAGAACCAAATCCCGGAATACCGCATAATTTTTTAAAAAAAGGTGTATCGATGCCGATTGGAACGATCAAGGACCTGGGCGCTGAGGGAAAGACAGTTCTCCTCCGGCTTGACCTCAATTCCCCCATCGATCCCACGTCCAACCTTATTCTCGATGACAAGCGCTTCAGGGAACACCTCCCGACCATCCGTGCCCTGGAATCCAGCCGGGTCGTGATCATCACCCACCAGAGCAGGCCCGGAAAGAAGGATTTCACCACGCTTGAGGCCCATGCAGAGAAACTTGAACAGCTGCTGGGTAAGCCGGTTACGTACGTTGACAGCATCTTCGGGCGCCATGCCCGCGAGACGGTGAACGCGATGAAGATCGGTGAGGTGGTGATGCTGGAGAATGTCCGGTTCAATGCAGAGGAGAACCTGACGCTCAAGCCTGAAGAAGCGAAGAAGATCCATCTTATCCGGAAACTCTCGTCCATGGGGGACGTGTTTGTCAACGACGCGTTTGGTACTGCCCACCGGTCGCAGCCAACCGTTGTCGGCCTGCCTCTTGCGATGAGGTCAGCAGGAGGTCTCCTTATGGAAAAGGAGGTCTCAACGCTCTCAAAAGTCTTCTCCGGCGCTCCCCGTCCTGTCTGCATGGTGCTCGGCGGCACGAAGGTGGATGATTCCATCGACGTTGCCCGGCACGTGCTGGACAATGGCATCGCCGACCAGGTCATCGTCATCGGCGTTGTGGCGAATGTCTTCCTGATCGCGGCCGGGTATAATATCGGCAAACCCTCTGCGCAGCTGATTGCCCATCTCAAGTACCAGCCGGAGATCGAGAAGGCAAAAGAGATCCTCTCCCGCCACCGCGACCGCGTCGTGATGCCGGAGTCCGTTGCCGTCCGGCAGGATAACCGCCGCGTTGAATACGCAGTTGGTAAGATTCCCGAAGATGCGCCGGTGCTCGATCTTGGCATGGATGCGCTTGCCTCGATGGTTCAGGATCTCAAAAAGGCAGGGACTGTTGTCTTCAATGGCCCGGCCGGTGTCTTTGAGGATGCCGACTTTGCCACCGGCACCTTCGAACTCCTCCGGGCCGCTGCAAAGGTTGAATTCTCGGTTGTCGGTGGCGGGCATACGGCAGCCGTCATCGAGAAACTGGGTATTGAGAATGAGTTCACCCACATCTCCACCGGTGGCGGGGCCTGCATCGAGTTTTTGACCGGCAAGAAACTGCCCGCGGTCGATGCACTCGAGCAGTCAAAAAAGATCTTTGGATAATTATCTCATCTTTTTTTCAGGATGTTTACCGAAAAGATGATCATTGCGATCGTGATCCCGGTTGAAATGCGGAACCGGATCCATCTGACTTTGCTGTAAACGATACGGGCACTACTCCTTTCTCAGCACTGCCGCCCGGTTCACAAAGTACCAGAACCGGTCCACCTGCCGGAACCCGGCCTCCTCCGCCAGCGCAAGGTTCTCCCGAAACTCCCTGCCGGAGACAATGAACGGGGGCTCGGTGTAAATGTATGTCCCGCCCGGCTTCATGAGGGTGAATAGTTCCCGGAACAGCTTTTCCGGATCCGGTACTTCGTGTACAACAAAGATGGTGAACACGGCATCGAAGGTCCCGTGCAGCTCGTTTGGCAGGCCGATGGAGTCCGGCTTGCACTGGTGCGTCCTGATACGCGACATCAGCTCTTCAGGCTCCAGCTTTTTTTTGAGGATGTCGAGCATCTCTTCCTGGAGATCGACAGACCAGACCTGCCCGATCTCACCGACGCGCTGTGCAAACTCGCGGGAGAAAAAACCCGGCCCACAGCCAAAGTCGAGCACCCGGTCCCCGTATTTCACGTACCGCTCCGCGAGCCGTTCGGGGCGATAGATCATGCGGCGGAGGGGCGTGTCGAGGTGAGCGGCATTCTTTGCGGAGAAGACCTCGTGGTGGTGATGGGGGTTGGATTCTCTACCTGATGCCATAGAGACCTGTTGGAAAAGTGTGGGGATAACTGTTCTCCTGGATAAACGAACTCCTGAAAAGGTACTGGCCGGTTCGTCCGAAACCAAACATCGTATCCTTCTCATCGGCTCCGATCCTGAACCCGTCACCCTATAGATCGGCAGGATATTGCCCGTGGTTGATGCCCCCGGGCAGTAAAAAAAGAATGGTGGAGACTATCAATCTTTTTTCAGCATCGTGTCCATCATGATGCCGGTAAGGAAGTTCTCCTGCCGCTTCCGCTTCACGACAGATGTCGGCTCTGATACTCGCTGGGAGATGGTGACGATCTCATCAGCTGTGCCGACCTGCAGAACCGGAATTTCTGCCCTGTTCCTCCGTGCCCGCATGGTGGAAAGCACAGCAAACGAGAACCCGAGTGCCGTGAACATGAACAGGCAGATGGCAAAGAGCGTGGTGATGCCAAGGATCAGGCCGAAGCGTGTCTCCTGCATAAAGCCCCAGATGCCGACGATGAACAGCACCCAGAAGATAACCACTGCGATCCGGGTGGATTCAACAGGACTGGAAAGGCTGTGTTCGCGTTTCGATTCGTCACCTGCCGGGAACCGGTCGATCATCCTGCCCAGGGCAATGAGTGCAATGCTGCACCCTACTGCAAACACCCCGACAACCGGCAGGAGTAACAAAAGTATTTCGTTCATGACGCTCACCTCACGATATTCTCCCTTTAATCGCCGCGCTATAAAAAGTACTCCATATGAATTACCTAAAGAATACGTTTGAAAATTTTGTATTACTTAAAGAATATTCGGGGCAATTAATAGCCTATTTATAGTATTTTACCCTAGTTTCTAGGGAATGGCAGAAAAAATACCGGCGACCCGCGGGGAACGCGTTGCGATCTCGTATAAAATGCCCCCCAATATCTATGAGAAGGTCAATAAACTCGTTTACGAGGAAAAGAAGTTCTCTACGGTCTCCGACTGCATCACGCAAGCTTTATTAGCCTTCGTCGATAATCACCACGATATGGGACAGTTCAGGGAGCTGTTCAAGGACTACATGTCATCAGATGAGGGTCGGGAACTCATGAAAAACATGATGAAAGAAGTCCTGCTGGATGTGTTATCCAACCAGAAAATTGAACCAAAAGATTCCAAGGGTAATTCATAGGTAACATACTTCCATCTCTTCTTTTAGCCCCCCTTTAGCCTGTCATATGGACAAATCCTGGAAATCTGGTGCTTACCATGCAGATACGGATTATTGCTGTCGGCAGGATCAAGGAAAAGTTCCTGCAGGACGGGATCGCGGAATATGAAAAACGTCTCCGCTCATATGCGAAAGTGCAGGTCATTGAGATCCCGGAGGAGAAACGCCCCGCCTCTTCGTCTTCTCCTGGAGGACGTATTGCCATGGAAAAGGAAGGGGAACGGATCCTTTCTGCCATTCCAGACGGCTCGTTCGTGATTGCCCTTGACATTCAGGGGAAGGACTGGTCGAGTATTGCCCTTGCCGAGGCCCTGTCACGCTGGGAGATGGATGGCCGGAACCAGATTGCGTTTCTTATCGGGGGAGACCTGGGCCTCGCGCCTGCCGTACTCGCCCGGAGTGATCTACGGCTCTCCCTCTCGCGCATGACCTTCACTCATCCGATTGCCCGGTTCCTCATCATGGAGCAGATCTACCGGGCATTCCGGATCAAGAGCGGGGAGCCGTATCATAAATAGCTCCCGGGGATCGTCGCGGTTCCCGCACATTTGTTCCTTACCCTTCCCCTGACCAGTTCATTTCTTATTTTCACACCTCACATAGTAGTGGCATGACTCTGATCCAGGTAAAGGTGAACCGGTCATGAGCGGGGATTGTGCCCCGTCTCTCATGAGCCGGTTAAAAGAATCGTTCCGGGACTCTTCCGGAGAGATTGTATTTGGCATGTCCGATGGCACGGTCTCAATTTTCGGGCTGGTTGCCGGTATGGTGGCCAGTGCCCAGTCAGGTAACATTGTTTTCCTTGCCGGGGCCACAGCGGCCGTTGCGGCAACGGTATCGATGATGGCCGGTGTCTTCCTCGATCTTGAATCCGAGCAGGACACGGCCCGGGTCGAGTCAAAGCAGCGGGAAGCCGAGATCAGATGCGATCCCGATGGTGCAGTGAACAAGCTGATCAGCGATCTCCAGGGCACCGGCCTGAGTGCAGCGAGCCTTGACGGGATTCGTGCGGATTTCCAGAAGAACCCGCTCGCCATTCAGAAGTTTGAGGATGCCGTGTGCAATGAGGAAGAGGCCCCGGCACAGAAGATCCCGATCTATATCCATGCCTGCTGGATGGGAATTGCAGACTTCATCGCGGCCATGATCCCGGTGATCCCCTTTGCATTTCTGCCCCTTGAACAGGCAAAGATTGCCTGTATCGCAGGTACGGCAACAATCCTGTTCCTCCTCGGTCTTGGTCGTGCCCGGCTCGGCCAGCGCCCGGTCTTCCGGACCGTGCTGGAGACCATGGCGATCGCGACTGCGGCAGGTATCGCCGGTGTTATCTTCGGCATGCTGTTCAGCTGAAGATAACCGGGGAGAATTCCTCCCATTCTTTTTTCGTTCAGGTCCCGGAGCATGAACTGACGGGATTCACCAGGTTCCGGACCGTTCCGGATCCGGCATACCTGCATGGCCGGGAGAGAACTGGTCTTTCCGGGGAGAGCCAAACGATATTCTTTTATTTGCTCCCACAAATGTAGTCACTAGGCGCACCTGTGGTCATCGAGATCCTTTCATATAAAACCAGCATCCTCAATCCGCTGTTAAAGTTCCTCGTCATCATCATGTTTGCCATCGGGACCTGGTATTTTTACCAGGCCTGGAAGAAGTACGGGGGGAACCTGAAGATCATAGTCGGGGCTCTGACGTGCGGGGGTATTGCAGCATGTATTGGTGCCTCCGCCCGTTTCCTGGGTGATTTCCTGGTACAGTTCAAATGGATCGAGAGCACCGGTGCTATCCTCTTTGCCCTGGTCAGTCTCCTTGTTGCCTGGCTGGTCTATACGAAACTATCAGAGATTGCAGAAGCATTCGGGCTCAAGGGGGGGAAATAAATGATCGATCTCCTCGATTACACCACCAGCCCCCTCGTCCTTATCCTGAAAATTATAGCCCCGCTCATTTTCCTTGTGGTACTGGGATGTTATGTTTTTACCCGGAGGTATTATTCGGAGAAGATCCGGGTATTCATCGATTCCCTGATCCTGTTTGCTCTCTTTGCCTTTGTTGCCGGCTGGCTCAGGATTTATGCTGACGGGACAGAATTCGGATTCACGAAAGAGTATTCCCTCAGATGGTTCCAGTCCGTTGGATATATTGCAGCTTCTGGCGCCTTCATGTATGCCGGATATACCCTGCTGCACTTGTTTGAGGAGGATAAACCATGACGGGATATATTGACCGCATCATGGGAATTCTCGAACCAAAGGTCGGCCATGCCCTTGCACAGTCCGCACTCCGGATCAAGTGCAAGAAACTGGGGATCACGCCGGATGGCATCACCGCAGAAACACTTCCCCTCCTCGCAGACGATCTCTTTGAACCGCTCAGCATCTTTGCCGGTGATGAGTTTGCACGATCCCTGACCATGCAGATCAAAGAACTCTCCTCTGAAGAACGTGATAAAACCGCACAGGCTGTCGTGAGTTAAGATACCCGTGGTTTCCGGTCGTCTGCGGGGGTATGTCTGCGGATCCGGTAACCCCCTTTTGGGACAACCAGTTCAAATCGTGCCCCTGCCCCGGGTATCCCGGTCTCACGGATCCCGATTCCTGTAATGGCGAGGATCTCCCGGACTAAAAACAGGCCAAGACCGGTGTTCTTGCCGTACCCTCGTTCGAAGATCCGCTCTTTCTCGTCAGCCCCGATTCCCACACCGTCATCTTCCCACAGGATAATGAGTCCGGTACCTGATTCACGGTGTGTCACACGGATTTCGTGCACGCCCCCGCCATGCCGGAGGGAATTATCAAAGAGATTGAAAAACACCTTCTCCAGCATAGGGTCCGCATATACCTCGAAATCATCGATATCCGCGTGGAACCGGACCGAATCTGGCACCATGGTTACAGGAAGGATGGATGCAATATCCTGCCAGCGGGACGCGGTGTTCCCGAGGTTCTGGTAAATGCGGCCAAACTCAATCTGCGACTGTATTTCCCTGCTTGCGGTCCCGATTTTCTCGATATATCCACTGATATCCAGAGAGATGCCCTTACGTCGGATCAGGGCAAGGTTACTGTCAATGATGCTGATCTTGTTCAGGATATCGTGGCGGGTGATGCTGGTGAGGAGACCGAGTTTCCTGTTTGCGGTGCGGAGCGCCTCATCTGCCATCACGCGGGAGGTGATGTCGAGGGCTGTCAGGGTCGCCCCCAGGGAAGGATCCTGGGGATTGAGCGGCGTTGAACTGAGAATAACCGTGATGACCGTACCGTCTTTCTTCTGCCACCGCGCTTCCGCACCTCCATTCTGTCTCTCTCCGGCAGCTCCCGGATCCATCTCTCCTTCCGGCAGGTATCCGCCAGCCTCAGGCCAGATTATGCGGAGATCCTTTCCTTCCAGTTCCTGTCGGGAATACCCGGTCATCGTACAGAACCGGTCGTTCAGCTCCGTCATGATCCGATCCCGGAGCACGGCGATACCGGTAGGTGCTGTCCGGACAATACTGTTCAACCGTTCCTTGTTTTTCCGGAGTACCTTCTCCTGCTCCCCCAGCTGCTCGTACTGCTGGCGGAGTTCTTCTTCCGTTGCAGCCAGTTCTTCGTATGCGACATTGAGCCGGGCCTCCGCTTTTTTCCGTTCGGTGATGTCCGATCCCATGGCAATGGTTGCAACGGGTGTTATCCCATCGGTATCATAGATGTTGGCCGAGTTCCAGATCACCGTCCGGACCTCCCCGTGGATCGTACGGATGGGAATCTCAACAGCCTCCCATTTCTCTCCGAAGAGCGCCCTGACCACGAGGTCAAGCGAGCTCGCCCGGGAATCCTCCGGGAAAAGAACATCAAAATCATGTCCCAGCACGTTCGTCTCGGAAAAACCGGTCAGTTTTTCAAATGCCTGGTTGAATCGGGTGATCTTCGAGTTGACATCCCAGGTAACAATCGGGTTGGGAGCATGCGTGATCAGGTTCGTCAGGTAGATATTCGTCTTCCGGAGCTGCTCATCGGCCTTTCTCCTGCCGACAAGCTGCTGGATGATATGTGCCAGCTCGATAAAGAGCGCCTCGGGATCGCCGCCTTTCTGGATATAGAAATCAGCCCCGTTGTTGAGGGCCTGGATCACGACTTCCTCCCTGCCCCGCCCGGTAAACAGGATAAAAGGCAGGTCGTTACCCTGAGCGCGGAGGGTCTTCAACAGGGTGATGCCATCCATCCCCGGCATCTGGTAATCGCAGACAACAACATCGTAGGATGTTTTTTTCAGCAGTTCCAGCCCTGCCGTTGCTGATGTAACGGTATCGATGGTATACTCCCCGCTCACCTCGAGATACAGTTTACAGATCTCAAGGAGATCGGATTCATCGTCAATATACAGGACGTGGAGCATCAACAGACAGTACGTGCAGGAGAGATAATACCTTTATCCTTTTCCGGAAGGCGCCGGCGTTCCCGTCGCAGAAGAACCCTGTGACGGGTTTATCAATTAATTATTTATAATCTGATTACATTATATTAGGCTAATGTACCTTTCAGTTCCATGCAGGGAAATAAGGGCAACTCGGGTACGGTCCGCTTGTGGTAAGCGGATGCTTTTCTTCATCTGCTAGGTTCGGTCTCTTCCGATACTCCGGCAGGAAGTCAGTAATGTTTCGTGAACTTTGTGATAATTACGGTGGATTACATGAATACAAGCGTTGAAAACGAGAATGGCGAATGGTTCAATGCCCTGCCCCGCAGCGGGGGAGTCTATGATCTGGTATCTGCAGCCCAGACCAAGGCAGATACCGGGGAGCGGCTGCGTGCGGTCACGGCTCTTGGGAAGAGTGACGATCCCCGTGCGGTCCGTCCCCTGATGGACCTGCTTGACGATGCAGACCCGGAGGTCAGGTTGTCCGCAACAACTGCGCTTGGACTGCTGAAGAGCGGCCGCCCGGTGGACAGCCTGATCGGCCGGTTGAGGGACGCCGGAGAGAGGAGAGTAACCCGCGAACAGGCAGCTGTTGCGTTGTCTGCCATCCGGAGCACCGGAGCCCTCCGGGGACTCCGTGAGTTTGTTGCAGACGAATATGAGGATGCATCGCTCCGGTCGTTTGCTGGCGGACTTCTCCGCAGTACCGGGAGCTTGTGAGGGGCGGGAGATGTCCTGCCTCTGTCGTCCTGCACGGGGAGTCCGGGGCGGATATGCCCCTGCCATACTCTCCGGATACACCGGCTGAATAAGGAAATCCCACCTCCAGAATACAGGAGACCGGGATTGCACCCCCGCGATAAAAAAAGGATCAGTAATTCTCTATCCACAGTTCGAAGTATGCCTGCGGGTGATCGCAGGCCGGGCACTTCACCGGTGCGTTCTTGCCCTCGTGGACATATCCGCAGTTCCGGCAGTGCCATTTTGTCGGCATCTCGGATTTGAAGACGGTCTTGTTCACCAGGTTCTCATACAGTTTCGTGTACCGTGCTTCGTGGTTAGCTTCTACTTCGGCAATCTTCTCAAAGAGACGGGCGATCTCCTTGAATCCTTCTTTCTTTGCGGTGGCTGCAAAATCCGGGTAGAGTGTGCCCCACTCCATCTGCTCGCCCGCAGCTGCTGCCGCAAGGTTCTCTTTCGTGGTCCCGATGACCCCGGCCGGGTAGCCTGCCGTGATCGTTACCTCGCCTCCCTTGAGCTGCGCAAAGAAGAGCTTCGCGTGCTCCCGCTCGTTTGCCGCAGTGTCCTCGAAGACTGCCGCGATCTGCTCGTAACCTTCTTTCCGTGCAATGCTTGCAAAGAAACTGTACCGGTTCCGTGCCTGCGACTCACCGGCGAACGCGGCAAGCAGGTTCTGTTCCGTCTTGCTTCCTTTGAACTTCATGATCACTCTTGTGAGTGTTCTTTTTTTCAGGAGGGATATACCCAGCGGTCAATCCCGGCGGGTTCCGGATCCGTATCCTTGATAACGGGCAGCGTCCTAAGACTCACAAAGGTAGATCCTCATGAAGCGTCCCGGTCCGGCAATACTTGCGATTCTCCTCATCATTGTGGCCTTCGCATTGCTTGGTATAGCACAGTACGCAATCAGCACACCCCGACCAGGTTCCGGCAATATCACCTACGCACTGGACACTCCCCTGCCCGAACCCAGGTATTATACCGGCATCGATTTCGATACCCTGAAATCCAACGACCACCTGACGGTCATTCCGCTCAAAAGTTTCCGGCAGCAGGTGTCCAATTATACCTGCGGCCCGGTTGCGGCCATGACCGTGCTCTCCTATTACGGCATGCCTGCCAACAATACCGATGCCGATGAGGCGCGGATAGCACGGGAGATGGGGACCTCAGCGAATGGTACGAACCCGGAACAGATCGCATCCTGGTTCAACCGGAACGGCTGGAACGCCACATGGGGCACGGGCGGGTCCGGGCAGATGTTGCGGGATAATCTGAAGGCCGGCATTCCCACGATGGTAGAATGGATCGACTGGGGAGGCCACTGGGTTGTGGTCGTCGGCTACGACACCCGGGGCACGGAGACGGTCTGGGACGATGTAATCATCTGTGCAGATTCCGTTGACAGCCACGATGACCGAGTGGACGGAATAACGTACGCAAACTACGGGGAGTTCGATGCAATGTGGTTCGATGCCCATTACTTCCCGGAACATATGCAGAACCGTGCCTATGTGGTCGCGGTCCCGGCCTGATCTTTTTTTACCTGTGATCAGCCGCACGTTCAGGCTGACCTGGCAACAGCCCGGTATGCACCTTTCGGCACGGAGATCTCGAAAATGGCGCCCTTGCCATGGTACCCCACTTCACGGATCGATATTCCCGTGATGGCAAGGATCTCCCGTGCAAGGAAGAGCCCGAACCCCGTATGCTGGCCGAATCCTTTCTCGAAGATCTTCTGTTTCTCGTTAAGCGGGATCCCGACCCCGTTATCGGCAAACGTGATAACCAGTTCATTGCCTGCCTCTTTGCACCTGACCGTGATGGTTGTCACGCTCTTCCCGTACCTCATCGCATTGTCATAGAGGTTGAAGAACACCTTGTTGATCATCGGGTCTGCAAAGATCTCACAGGAATTGCAGGTGCAGTCAAGGGTGAGCAGCGGGGGCCTGGCATCCGCGATCACATCGCCAACCCGGAACCATGCCGGTGCCTGTGCTCCCATGTCCTGATAAGCCCTGGCAAAGTCGAACTGATGCTGGATCGTGTCAACCGCGGAGGAGATCTTATCGAGGAAGTCCGCAATGATTGGGTCGGGTTTCCTGAGTGCGGCAAGCTGCGTGTATCCCTGCACGACCGCAAGCTGGTTGGCGACATCATGCCGCGTGATACTGGTGAGGAGGTTCAGTTTACGGCTGCTCTCCCGGATCGCGTTCTGGAACCGTTTCATCTCGGTAACATCACGTGCGTTCCCCACGTACGAGAGCACCTGCTTCGTATCATCGATAACAGGGGAGATGGTCGAGGTATGGATCCGGATAGATCCGTCAGCATGGAGGACCCGGTACTCGATACCCGACTGTCGCTCGCCGGTTGCAACGACTTTCGCGAGAAATGCCCTGCACGCGGGGATATCGGCAGGATGAACAAAGTCCTGGAACGATCTGCCGGCCACATCGCCAGGGTTGTGCCCGAGAAACAGCGTCCAGCTCGGTGAGACGAATGTCAGGATTCCCTGAGCATTTATCGTATAGATGATATCATGGGTATTCTCCACCAGCAACCGGTATTTTGTCTCTGACCCCTGGAGCGCATCCTCCATCCGTTTCTGCTCCGTTATATCCCGGAGGGCCACGATATTTGCATCCTGGCCTTGGTACTGTATCCTGGTTCCCACCGATTCGACCCAGATCTCGCCCTTCTCTGAGGTATTCACCCGGTATCTCTGGATATTCCCGCCTTTGCCGGCATAGACATTCTGCAGGTCCTGGATTACCGTTTCCTGGAATTCCGACTGGATAAAATCAAGCACCCGGTTTCCGATGATCTGTTTCGAATCGGAAACGTTGAGCATGCGCAGGATACTGGGATTCACGTACAGGATCCTGCCGGTGAAGTCCTGGATAAGCACACCATCAAAGGCATAATCTGCCAGGACCCGGTAGAGTTCCTCGCTCTCCCTGAGTGCAGCCTCGATAGAAACCCGGTCGCTGATATCCATGATCACCCCGGAAAAGACCAGTTCGTTGCCGTGCCTGACCGGGCTCGATATGGCCCGGATCCAGAGGGTCTCCCCGGAGGGTTTGAGGAATCTCCCGGTGAACTCCCACGGTGTCGTGGATTTCACAGATTCATGAATCGAATCCATGAACCGGGATCGGTCGTCTGGATGGATGCGGTTCACAAACGCCCGGAATGAGCCTTCAGTATCCCCGCTCATCTCCCAGCCAAGGATCTTTCCTGCCTGCCCGTTCGCGTAATACATCCCCATACTGCCATCAGGCCGGACATAAAACTGGTATACAACTCCCGGGACCGTTGAGGTGATCTCTTCCAGCTGCTGCTGGCGGCGACGAAGTTCCTCATCGGCCGCGGTGACCTGGTGGTACGCGGCTATGAGTTCGGTCTCTGCCTGCTTGCGGGCAGTAATATCAGAAAACATCGCAACCATTGTACCGGGAGAGGTCTGGAATGCCGTTACGGAGTAGGCGCCATGGATCTTCTTGTTGTCGTAGCGAATGGTATCGGTCTGCCAGCTCCCGCCCTCTGCGGCAACCCTGCGGTAGTTTACGGGAATGTCCGTGGCGGCCAGATCGGGAAATGCGGCTTCGAACGTTTCACCGATAAGGCTCTCATGTTTTACGCCGAGTATTGCATCCGCACCGGGGTTTGAACCGGCAAAGACCAGCGCACCATCCGGTTTGAGGGTATAGAAATACATGCCGATCGGGGCATTTTCGATGATGTTCCGGTACTTCTTCTCGCTCTCCAGTCTCGTCTCTTCGGAACGTTTCTGCGTAATAATCGTCCAGAGCCCCTGCATCAGGAGAAGAATTTCATGAGCATCCTGATCGGTGTAATCCGTGGGTTTGTTTGCCACACCGGCCACGAGGACAATGTGACCGTTGTCGAAGACCGGCACGTTCATGTGCCGGAGAATCCGGGGATGGCCTTCCGGGTATCCCTTCTTCACCGGGTCCGGTGCCTCATAGTTGTTGGTGATGACTGCCTGGCGCTGCCGGACGGCTTCTCCCCAGAGACCGGTCTTTTCTGTTTTATACACGAGCGGCTTGTCCCGCATTGAGCATTCGGCCATGGCAGACGCTGACCAGGCGTACATGGCGAGTTCGCTCTCGTCATCATTGAGGAATGCAAGGTAGCAGAGAGGGCTGCCGGTAACGATTCCCGCCCCCTCAACAGCATAATCGAGGAGTTCTTTCTCGCTGTTCCGGGCCCGTTCATAGAACCCGATCATGTACGTGAGGCGTATCTCGCTCTCCCGGACCCGCCGCTCGCTGTCTGCCAGGTCATTGTATTGTTCCCGGAGTTCCTCCTCCGATGCGGCAAGCTGTTCGTTGGCGGCCCGGAGTTCTTTCTCACGTATTTTCTGTTCAGTGATGTCCCGGATCGATTCAATTGCGCCGGTGATCTTTCCCTCACGGCTATAGAATGGGCTGGCCTTTGCAAGGACGTGAATCGATCCCACCTTGGGAAGGGAGAGATCGGTTTCGGCAGAGATGGCGTGTCCCTCGCGCAGGACGGGGGAATAGACCGTGTCCATATTTCCATCCGGTTCCAGAATCATGTCAACAAGAGCCGGGCGCCGACTCCCGTAGAACGGCAGGGCATATTCATAATCTCCTTTCCCGAGCATATCTGCAGCTGCTATGCCGGTCATTGCCTCGATTGCCCGGTTCCATGCAATCACCCTCCCGTCCGAATCAATGGCAAAAGTAGCATCCGGGAGGAAGTTGATGAGATCGGTAAGACGCTGCTCGGAATCCAGGAGTGCAATCTCGGCCTGTCTCCTGCTGACCGCCTGCCGGATCTTGTGGACAAGTTCGGCGAACTGTGCCTTGGGATCGCCGCCTTTCTGGAGGTAGAAGTCAGCCCCGTTGTTGATCGCTTCGATAACGACCTCCTCACGCCCCCGGCCGGTGAAGAGGATGAACGGGATATTGCCAAAGGATCCCCGCACCCTTTTTAAAAATTCTATCCCATCCATCCCTGGCATCTGATAATCAGAGACAATGGCATCGAACTTGTGCTCTGCAAGTTCGGCAAGCCCCGCTTTTCCCGACGGAACCGGTGTGACACAAAAATCCCCCGTCTTCTCCAGGAAGATTTTTCCCAGTTCAAGGAGTCCCGGTTCATCGTCGACATAGAGGAGGGAAAGCATCACATGCTCCTGGGCAGGGCGACCAGCAAGAAGTTTAATGAAAGGAATTGACTGCATCAAATTTCAATGTTACGTGCCTACATACTGACAAGCCGGGCTTCACGTCATCGTCTTGTGCGGTGAGCAACAGGGTTTTATCACGATCGTGGCTGCATGCCCATGGGACACGTGATCCGGAAGAAAGGTTTCACGGGTTCATAGCCGGGAACCGGTAAGATCCGACCCTGACAGTCATTTCAGAAATTGTCAGATTATCCATGCTCACACCCCGGCCCCTGAAAAGAGAAGGAACGGGATCAGTCTTCCTGCTCGGTCTCCGGTCCCGTTTCAGGTTTTTGTTCCGACGGCGGTGTTGTTGTAACCTTCCACCAGAACCCTGCAACGCAGACAACGATCAGGACTACGAGCAGGACCAGGCTGAAGATATTTTCCGCCACGTTCGTTGTGATCGAGATATTCGTACGGGCAATATCATTGAATGTGCCGATCAGGAGTGCGACAATGAAGAAGAGGATAGATCCTGTAACAATGCCGAGGATCACTGCTGCTGCAAGACGAAGGGGATCCTGTGTTGTTGTCATCTGAACCATGTAGGGATATCAACGTCTCATGTATAAAAAAACCCGGTGATCTCCCCGCCCGGGAACCACCAGGTGAGAGGGGCAGCATGATAAGAGAATCCAGTCGGACATTTCAGGATATACGCATTATGACGAGAGAATCTGGCAGCGGGGGTATGCCCTTCCCGCACAATCCGGTAAAGAGAGATCGCGGAACTGAGCTCGATGAAAAGAAACCGCCCGGTTGGCATTGGTTATCGCTGGTCACTCGATCTTTTTTTACCCGTCGTGAACCGGTATCCCTCTTCGGGTACGATGATCTCGAATTGCACCCCCTCACCCGGCATTCCGTTTTCTGTTATCGTGATGCCGGTGATGGCGAGGATCTCGCGGGAGAGGAAGAGGCCGAGGCCGGTGTTCTTCCCGAACCCTTTCCGGAAGAGCTTCGTCTTTTCATCTGTCGATATGCCCACGCCGTTATCCCTGTAGGTAATGACCAGCCCCGCATCCGATTCGAGAGAAGAGAATGACATTGTCGTGACCCGTTCACCATGGCGGAGGGAGTTCTCCATGAGATTGAAGAACACCTTGACGATCAAGGGATCTGCAAAGATCTCAACACCCGGTACCGCAACCTGGACATCGATCGACCGGGTGTTGAGCTGTGTCTTTGCCTCCCGGATGACCAATCCTGCCTCCTGCCACTTTGGGGCATTGACCCCGATGTCCTGGTAATATTTCGTGAACTCGATCTGCCGCTGGATTGCTTCTGCTGCCTGTTCTTCCTTGTCGATGAATGCTTCGTATTTTGTCCCTTTGAGGTCCTCTTTGGAGAGTTCGAGGAACGTCCGGAGACCCATGATCTGGTTCAGGATATCGTGCCGCGTGATGGAGGAGAGCATGTTCAGTTTATTGAGGGCAGTTTTGAGGGTCTCATCGGTCTTCTTGCGCCCTGATATGTCCCGGATGATCCCCTCGGATCCCTGGAACTCCCCTGCTGGATTGGTATGCAGGCGGGCAGTCACCGATACCCAGAACGGCGTGCCGTCCCTTTTCACGAACTCCGCCTCCCAGTCCTGTACGCTTCCACCCTGGCGTTTCATGGCTTCGATCATCTGTGACCGTTCTTCCGGGTTCTTCCAGAGCGATGTGGCCGGACTGCCCAGTATCTCTGAAACGGTATTACACCCGAATGTGCGTGCAGCGGAAGGGCTCATCATGACCAGACGGCTGTCCTGATCGAACCGGAAATACACATCCTGGAGGTTCTCGAGGATGGTCCGGTACCGTTCCTCGCTCTCGCGGAGAGCGGCCTCTGCCTGCACCCGGGCAGTGATATCGCGGAACGTCACATACGCAGCCGGTCTTCCCTCCCAGATGCTGGGAACAGTCGTTACATCGACATCGATCGGGGTCCCGTCCAGCTTGAGGAACTGCTCACGAACCAGCTCAAGGGCCTTATCGGGTGCCTGCTGTACCCGTTCTGCGGTCCGTTCCCGGAACGCTGGTGCAACCATGTCAAGTGCGGATCTCCCGAGAAAGAGCGAGGGATCTTCGGAACCCAGGATCCGGGCAGCAGTCTGGTTGACATAGACGAGAATGCCCTTCTGGTGGATTGCAATACCATCGAACGAAGTCTCTACCAGCGACCGGTACTTCTGCTCGCTCTCCCGAAGCTCCCGTTCAGCCTTCTTGCGCTTGGAGATGTCCCGTGCCACATGGACGCTCCCGATAAGGTTTCCCCCGGGATCATACAACGGGTTTGTCGTCACGAGGAAGTCCCCGCCAAGAGTATCCTCATGTACTTCGGCGGAATGTTCCTGCCCGTCTTTCATAAGCAATGCGTGGGGGCAGAATGGGGGATGGGACGTTGTGTGGTGGACAACCTCGTAACATTTCAGGCCGACCGCCGTCTCCGGGGTTATTCCCAGGGTGTCTGCCATGGCCTTGTTGACCCTGATGATGTTGTGCTCTTTCCCGATGAGAGCGATCAGGTCAGGGACCGCATTGAAGGTGTTCTCCCACTCCTCTTTTGCCGTCACCAGTTCGTTCTTCTGGGCATCGACCCTGCCCGAGAGCCAGGTGACAACGACCGCGACGATGAGGTACACGACACAGCGGGCCGCCGCAGGAAGGAGATCCGGGCCTGTACCAGCCTGTACACCGGCCACCATCAGCAGGTAGAGTGCACAGAGGGTAACCGCAGCAGGAACCCCCCACCGGGGATAGAAGAATGCCGCGAGGATGATCGGGATATAGAACAGGTGCGGGAAGATGATGGATATCCCGGCAGCCAGCCCGTAAAGGTTTGCTGCAAGGGCAATGACAAACGTCAGGAAAATAAGGAATTGCGTGGCTCTCGGGTGTTCACGCAGCCGGGTGATGATGGGGGAGATCATGAAGGGACCATCTGCTCATACGGGAGTTCTTACGCTCTGCTTAGGTGTGCCGGATTAAAAATAGTATCGCGGAGGGCGTCGTGAAGATCCGGAATTACTCTGCACCATGGATCGCACTATCGTCTTTTCCGGGATAATCGGGCCGATGTCCCTGCCCCGTTATATAAGACGGAATCCCGCCTTTCTCACTCATACGAATGGGTCTTTGCAACTCAAAGATATAAGAAAATTCTTTGAACAGAAGTCAGATGAAATCGGTTTCAATGATGCAAATAAGAATTTTATCATGAGTCACGGAGTGAGTTCAATCAACTGGACTTCCTATAAACAGTTCTTGCCAGAGAATGTGTATGCTCGATATATGGACTGTTGGGGAATTGTCTCACTCACCTCTGAATGATATAAACTGAATTGTTGATTGTTGTTATAGGAAGACAACTCTCAACCCTATACTGGATTTGATATTTCCCATCTATTGGATCTTCAATAGCAGTTCGATCATATTCAAAAAATTGTTGGACTACTCCATTTGAAGATATATTTCTTATGTTAAAGGATCGATTCTCACATTTACGAAAATGGGGGGAAAAATCGTTACAAAATACTGTATCTACATGAACAGATTTTGCCGGAGAATCTCTGGTGTTGACAATTTTTATCGTAACATTATGGTGATTTGTTAACCCCATATTCATTTGAGAATCTCTATTCTCAACAACTGATACATTGATATTTTTGTCTTCTCCGTTTAAACAATTATCAGAGCATCCCGCTGCAAGCACAAATATTGCGATCACTAGACTGATGGGAATAATCTTAATTCGTGCAAAGGATAAACCCATTTTAGACCCTCTCTTGAGTATACAGAATTAGGTAAGACAATATATTTTTAGGTTCGTAAATTATTATGGGATATAAGAAGGAATTCATATTTGGTGTTACATCAGGTATGTTTTTTGGAATCTATCTGATAACGGGCCAAAACATAGATCCTGAAAGCCTTGCATTCACGATAGGAGATACGGTTAATAACGCAACTAAAACTGCCGTATCAAATCAAACACCAACCATGTGGGATCAATATCGTCCTTGGTTATTGTTAGCAAGTGCAATTTTTACGATAGCAGCGATATTATCCGTTATAAAACAGGGTTCTATTGCTATTGTCGTGGCCATTTTAGGGTTCATAGGAGCATTATTCCTAATATTATGTGCAAAAAGCACCAATTTTATGTGGATATCTCTTCCGTGTTTGATAGTGGGAGCAATTTTATCGAATTGAGTTCCAGAAGCAATTAAACAGATAGTAGATCGGTTAGTATGACATAAACAAATCCATACCAAGTCGATTCTGAATAATTTCGTTATAAATCATCCTGATTTTTTCTGGAGTATCATACCCCCCATTTCCGTTAATGAATTCTATGATTGAATAACCGTCTCGGGTGATAATGGGAAGGATCTTCTCAATTCGTGCACTCATTTGTAAGCCTGTATCTATCTACAAGGCTGATGGAGGCTATATCCTCTCAACTGAATCTAACAAGTTTATACCGTTGAATTTGAAAAAGGTCGGATCAAACATAACGGAAATACGAAATAACGAGTTTAAACCAACAGAAATTAGAAATAATCTCGCGCAAGAGTCAAAAACAGTCAAAAGAACGGGCCTGAAGGGATTTGAACCCTTGACCTGCGGATTAAGAGTCCGCCGCTATGCCGAACTAAGCTACAGACCCGCTTGTTGGGCTTACTAATGTGGTTGATAATTGCGAATAAATGTTTTGGCTGCATGCGGTTGGAATTCCTTAATATCGTGAAACGATACATCTTCTGTAACATGCCACAGGAAGCCCCGGTTGAGCAGCAGGGACCGGCAAAATACTGTATTTTCGGGTGCGGGACGAACGGTTACAACATCATTCTCGAACTCGCCAAGGAGCACGAGCGCGTGCTGGTCGTTGACCGGGACGAGGCAAGGGTCCAGAACCTCCGCGACCAGAAGTTCGATGCGTACCAGCGCGATATCGCATCCTCTGATATGCTCGCGGGGCTCCCCCAGTTCGAGATCGCGTTTGTCATGACCGGGGATGGCGACGCGAACCTTGCAGCGGTTCTTGCCATCAAGAAGCGGTACACCTCCGTCCAGATCGTTGTCCGGGCCATCGACCCGGTGAACGGCCAGAAGCTGACCGCTGCCGGGGCCGAGGTCGTTCTCTACCCGCAGGAAGTCGTGGCCCGCTCAGCCATCCTCCAGATCCGAAAGCAGCACTCAAGCCGGATATCCCAGCGCCTCTTCACCCTCATTGCCGGCTGGGAAGGGACGTTTGGCATCATCACCCACAAGAACCCGGACCCGGATGCGATCTCTTCTGCCATGGCGCTGGCCGAGATCGCAAAACAGGCAAACGGCAAGACCCTGGTCACCCGGATCTTTTACGAGGGCAATATCGGCCACCAGGAGAACCGCACGTTCGTCAACCTGCTCGATATCAAGATGGAGCACCTGACTCCCGAGGCGCTCCAGTCCTGTAATTTCCTTGCACTGGTGGATTGTTCGGGCCCGGGTGCCAACAACGACATCCCGCCCCAGACCAAGATCAACATCATCATCGACCACCACAAGGAGGGCAAGCACAGCGCGTCCCCGGGAAGTTTCATCGATATCCGCCCGGGTGTCGGGGCCACCGCGAGCATCATGACCCAGTACCTGCAGGAACTGGACGTGCCGGTCGACAAGCGGGTTGCCACAGCCCTGCTCTATGGTATCCGCACGGACACCAAGGAGTTCAAGCGCAATGTTACTCCGCAGGACCTCAGCTATGCGGGATTCCTCCTGCCGCTGACCGATGCCGACCTGCTCGACAAGATCATGTCGCCCTCAATGTCGCAGGAGACCCTTGACGTGATCGGCAAGGCTATCCACGAGCGGAAGGTCCAGAGCGGGTACCTCTTCGCCAACGTGGGGTACGTGATGAACCGCGATGCCCTGCCGCAGGCTGCCGAGCTCCTGATCACCCTGGAAGGCGTGAACACGGCGCTCGTGTACGGCATCACGGACAATGCGATCATCATCTCTGCCCGCAACCGCGACATCCGGCTCCACGTGGGTAACGCCCTTTCGGAAGCCTTCGGGGAGATGGGCGATGCGGGCGGTCACCCGAACATGGGGGCAGCCAGCCTCCCGCTCAACTACTTCTCCCGGGTGGAGAACAAGGCACAGCTCCTTGAGTTTGTGATCGAGCCGATCCTCCAGAAGTTCAAGAACCTTGTCGGTCTTGAGAACGAAGGAAAGAAGAATGGCGGACCGTAACCGGCCGTATTATCGGATGCCGGACGAGTAATTATGCAGTTCTCCGAATGGGAACCCCACTACCGCGAGATCCTTGAGTACTTCGGATTCGACCGGGCAGGGGACGAGGAGGCAGCCCGGCTCCTTGCCTCGCTTCTCGACCGCGACAACCTCCTCTCGCTCGCCGCCCTCACCGAAGGAAACGAGGTGACGGTCTGCGGGAACGCTCCCTGCCTGAAGAAGGAACTGGGAAAAATCAAGGGCATCGTGTTTGCTGCGGATGCAGCAGCGGAAGTCCTCGAAGACAACGGCATCCGGCCGGACGCAGTCTTCACGGATCTTGACGGGACAACCGACCGGCTTCTCGATATGAACCGCGAGGGAACGATCGTGATCGTCCATGCGCACGGTGACAATATCCCCCTCCTGAAGCACTGGGTTCCCCGGTTCCCCGGCAACATTGTCGGGACAACGCAGGCCGCCCCGCTCCCCCATGTCCACAACTTCGGCGGGTTCACGGATGGCGACCGGGCGGTCTTTGCCGCCGAGGAATTCGGGGCCTTGCACGTCACGCTGGTCGGCTTCGACCTTGATGATAAGAACGTGGACCCGATGAAACGCGGGAAACTCCACTGGGCGAGAAAACTCCTTGCCCTGATCGGGTACCAGGCATGAGTGCGACCGCGTTCATCCTTGACGGGTACGTGGACGAACCTGCCTGTCTCGGCGTTCCCCCGTATATTTCGCCCTATATCCGCACGGTTGCCGGGGCACTCATCGCTCACGGTCATACGGTCGGGTATCTCACCATCGACCAGCTGAGGAAGGATCCTATGCGGACCGCCGACCTGAACAAGGCATCCCTGCTGGTCATGATTGCGGGGGTCACGGTGCCGGGGAAGTACCTTGGTGGCACGCCCGCCACGCTCACCGAGATCCAGCAGATCGGCCACATGGTGCGGGGGCCAAAGAAACTGATCGGCGGCCCCATCGGGTTCGGCTACGCGGGGGAAGGCGGTCAGAAGGCGATCCGCCAGGTGATCAGCGGCTTTAACGCTTTCATGACCGGTGAACCTGCGGTTGCGCTGGACAATTACCTCACGGGCAACGGCCCGGCCGGGACGCTCGATTATTCCCGTACCGACCCGTGGAGCGTGGCGGGCAGCGGAATCATTGAGCAGCACCCCGATTACCCGTACGTGATGTGCGAGCTGGAGACCGCCCGGGGCTGCTCCCACGGTGCATCGGGCGGGTGCTCGTTCTGCACGGAGCCGTTCTATGGCATGCCGAAGTACCGGAACATTCCTGCGGTTGCGGAAGAGGTGGCTGCCCTTTCTGCTCACGGGGCACGGCACTTCCGGGTAGGGCGTCAGCCTGACATCCTTGCGTACGGTGCGGGGAGCGGGGAATACCCGGCGCCGGAACCGGCAAAGATCGAGGCCCTTTTTTCAGCAATCCGCACGGCAGCTCCTGATCTTGCAACACTGCACATCGACAACACCAACCCGGAGACGATAGCCCGACACGAGGATGCTGCCCGGGAGGCCCTGCGTGCTATCATCCGGCATCATACTTCGGGCGATGTTGCTGCCTTCGGGATGGAGACGGCCGATCCTGCCGTTGTTGCTGCGAACAACCTCAAGGCACAGGCGGATGACGTGTTCCGGGCCATTGAGATCGTCAACGAAGAGGGTGGGAAGCGCCGGGACAACGTGCCCGAGCTGCTGCCCGGCCTGAACTTTGTCTGCGGGCTTGCCGGTGAAACGGAACAGACCTATGACCTGAACGAGCAGTTCCTCGCCCGCGTACTGAAGGCCGGCCTCTCGGTCCGGCGGGTGAATATCCGTCAGGTGATGCCCTTTGAAGGTACGCCTGCTTACACCAGCAACACGCTCGGGAAACACGACCGCAGGTTCAAACAGTTCAAGGAGTTTGTCCGGAACAGGATCGATCTCCCGATGCTCCAGCGGGTCTTCCCCATCGGCACCGTGCTCCGGAATGTGCGGATCGAAGTGTCCGGGGATCTCTCGTTCGGCCGGCAGATGGGATCGTATCCGATCCTTGCCGGCATTCCCGTCCGGCTTCCCGAGCGGAGCGTGATCGATGCTGTTGTCGTTGACTGGGGCATGCGTTCGATCACGGCACTGCCGGCCCCGGTGCCGGTTAACACGCTTCCCGCCGCTGCGATCAAATGGCTGCCGGGTGTGGGGAAGATGAAGGTGGCTGCTGTGATCGCCAAGCGGCCGTTTAAGGATCTTGCAGCGTACCGGAAGATTGCGGGGAACTCGGCGATTGACGAGCTCATGAAATTTTAAAAACCGGCGTTTTCCCTTCTCCTCCTTTTCCCCCTTCCCTGTTACCTGCTCCAGGAGCCCCCACCTGCCGCTTGTAATGACGGGGGTGGGGGGTCGGGCAGATATTTTGGCCCTCACTGAATATCAGCGGTCTGCGAAGATCTTCACCGTAAAATTTCAGGATTTTTCCCTGTTTCCAACCGGCATCCGTACCAAAAAAGTGGTCCGACCCCCTACATCCCCTTCCCGTTTTCCCGTAAAATCCTGCTGTTTTACGACGTGAAACACAGGGAATCCTGTCTTTTTTGTATGTAGGGGGTCGGATGCATTAAATGGGTACTGATCCCGCCTCTCCCTCAAGGAAAACTCAGATAAAATAATGCACACCGGGTCTTCCCGAACAGAAACCCGGTCTGAACCTGAGAAGAAAATCCGTGAAAACGGCCTTAAACCTGCCGGAGTTCCGTGACCTTCAGGATATCCGTCCGGGTCACGATCCCGACAATCTTCCCGTCAGCAACAACCGGGATCCGGCCGATATCTTTGGCCGACATGATCCGGAGAGCGTCAATAACCGGGGCCGTCGGGGGGAGCGTGATGAGGTCTTTTGTCATGATGTCCCGGACCTGCATGGCCTCGCGGTCGATGGGCGAGGTCCTGTTCACGTCAGCGAGTGTGATCATCCCGACCAGTGTGTCCCGCTCGATCACGGGGAAGCCAAGGTGCTTGCTTGAGTACATCATGGCAATCACCTGGCTGACCGGCATGGTCGAACCGACGGTTGTCACGGGAGTGCTCATCATGGAGCCTACGGACACATCCTGGAGGAGGTGACTGTATTTCACGGCACTCGACTCCATGTTTGCCCCGATGTAAATGAAGAGGGCGATCAGGATCAGGAACGGCGAGAAGGCAAAGAGGCCGATGATCCCAAAGACGATGGCAAAACCCTTCCCGATATCCGCAGCGATCTTGGTTGCCTGGTGCAGGGGCATCCGCTTGGCAAGCCAGGCCCGGAGCACCCTGCCGCCGTCCATGGGGAATGCCGGGATGAGGTTGAAGGCGCAGAGGATGATGTTGAGCACGCCCAGGTACCCGAGGATGAAGATGAGCACGCCCGCCCATCCCGGATCGGTTGTGACTGACGGAACGGCATAGATCAGCAGGGAACAGATGAGCCCGAAAATGAGGCTCGCGATCGGCCCGACAATCGCCATGGGAAGTTCGGCCTTCGGGTCGGGAACGCCTTCCTCCATGGTCGCGATGCCGCCGAAGATCATCAGGGTGATGCTGTTGATCGCAATGCCCTTTGCCCGTGCCACCAGCGAATGGGCCAGCTCGTGCACGAGGACCCCGAAGAAGAGACCGAAGGCCACGATCGTCCCGAGCACGTACGGCATGTACCCCGCCGTTGCGATCGAGACGTCGATCGGGACCTGGTAGATCTCCCTGAGCATGTCGATGGTGAGGGTGATCTGGCTGCCGATGATCCAGGCAAAGAGCGGGATCACCAGCAGGAACGTGTAGTGGATCAGGATCGGAATCCCAAATAAACGCCCGATACGAAACGATCCGTCCATAATAAAGGGTTATCTTTTTAACTCTTAAGTATATACTTTCATCTGATAACGATGGAAACCCAGATTACCGAACTGTTCCAGCTGCAGATCTATACGGACAAGGGTATGTTCATTGGTGAGGTCGAAGATGTCGTCATCGATGTTGACTCCAAGAAGATTGAGTCGCTTGTCGTCAGTAAGGTCAACGACCAGCTCTTCGAGCTCAAGAACTTCAAGGGTCTCAAGATTCCCTACCGGATCATCAGCGCAATCGACGACATTGTCCTGATCCGCCACCTGCCCGGTGCGTTTGCCGGCGGCAACGGCGGGGAAGAAGAATAAGCCAACAGGCACGCGAGAACAGCGGGAGAATCACCCCCATATTTTCGTACTCCCGCAGGGTACTTTTATGGAAAACCGGGAAATCTTCTCTACGATAACCGCTATCGCTCCTGTTTTTGTACGGCTTGACGGCAGGGCATTCCACCGTCTCACGGACACGCTCGGGCTTGAGAAGCCGTTCGACGAGTTCTTCCATAAGGCGATGGTGACGGCCTGCACCTCGCTGGTTTCCGACAGCGGGCTGAACCCGGATCTTGCCTACACGTTCTCGGACGAGATCAGCCTCTATTTCACGAAACTCCCGTTCTCCGGCCGGGTGGAGAAGATCGATTCGGTGGCGGCCTCCTTTGCAGCCAGTTCCTTTACTCTCGCCCTTGGCGGGACGACGCTTGTTGCTTTCGATGCCCGGGTCATCCCGGCAACCCCGGAATATGCCATCGAGTACCTGGTCAACCGGCAGAACGAGGCGTGGCGCAACCACATCAATGCCTATTGCCAGCAGGCACTCATCGAGGAAGGGATGGATGCGAAGAAGGCCGCAGAGCAGCTCAAGGGTCTCCAGTCAAAGGATCTTCACGAGATGATGCATATCCGGGGCTTCAACCTCGCCACTACCCCGGCATGGCAGCGGAGGGGTACGCTCGTGTACAAGAAGCTCACCGAGAAGGAAGGGTTCAACCCGATAACAAAGGAGACGGTGGTTGCCGAGCGGAGTGCGGTTACCGCGGAGCCTGAACTGCCGTTGTTTACCACGCCGGACGGGCAGGCATTTTTAAGAAAGATCCTGGGATCCGGGCAGGGCTGACACGCCCCCCGCCGTACCGAACCTGCACCTCCGTCGTGAGCGGATCGCCCGGGTGAGCAGGTATCTCATCGTGTAATCTCGTTTCTCATCCTGCGAGTTTACCGTTATATTCAGCCGGTCTCTTGTCTCCACCGTTTTTTAGTATCCAAATCTTTTTTAACCCGCGTTTGCAAATGTTCCAAAATACCGTCATAAATCCGTTTAAACACGATTCCGTCTCAATTATATTGATTTTTTCAAAAAAGAAAGTATAAATACAACTATAGTAAACTATCCCCTATCCAAAGGAGGTGTTGTTCTGTTCGATTGGGGATGGCTTATTCAGCTCATCATTGCAGTCCTCCAGGCTATTGCACAGAATCTGCCCGTATAACCGGGCAGCCTGGAGCAGAGAAAAATTCCACTCCTTTTCAATACGATCCTTCTGGAATCGGATCATCCAAAGTTCATCAGAACGAATGCAAGTCACGTACAAGGGGAATTTCTAAAAAAGAACCGGAGGGGACGACTGAATCACTCAGCCTTCCCAATCCCGACAATCATCGCAACGCCTTCCACGTCCCACTCCTTGACGGATGCAAAGCGTGATGCATCGGGCTTTGATCCGTCTTGTGAAAACACGAAGGACTTTGCCCGGACCTCGTCGCCGATCATGGCAATGGCAGCACCGGTGTTGATCAGGGCAAGCACCCGCCTGTCGCCAACCGCTACTTCTGCATTGATATTGTCCTCGACTGCGAGATCGAGCTGCTTCCTCATGTCCTGGATCCGCCGGATCACTTCGCGTGCATAGCCTTCCGCTTCGAGATCCGGGGTGAGGGCAACGTCCACGTACACCATCGCATCGGTCATGGGGGCCGAGAAGAGATCTGCCGGGAGCTTCTCGGTGAAGGTCACGTGTTCGCTGCCGATCTCGAAGACCGCCCCCTCGCTCTCCAGCCGGAACTTCTGCCCGGCATCGACCGCGGCCTTGATCGCGTTGCCGTCAGCCGCCTCGATGAGGCCCTTGATTTTGAACGAGTCCTTGCCGAACCCTTTTCCGAGGGCCTTCATGACCGGCTCGGCATGCCAGCCGATCCGATCCCACCGGCCCATGACCACGGTGACCTTGCGGGCATTAGCCCGGTCCATGCAGACCGTATTGAGCCGCCCGATGGCAGCCTTCACCGGCTCGGCACTGGTGACCACCGTTACTTCAGAGACCGGCCACCGGAGTTTCCGCTTGCCGGCCTGCCGGGCATTTGCCGATGCCTCGTCGAACGAGCGGACGATCTCGACTGCATGTTCCAGATCCTGGTCCAGGAGCGTTGATTCCCCGGCATTCCAGTCGAGCATATGGATGCTTGCGGGATCGTTCGCACACCGGAGGTTCTGGTAGAGTTCCTCGGTGATGTGCGGGCAGAAAGGGGCAAGAAGCCCGGTCAGCCGGCGCATCACGTAATACATCGTCTCGTACGCAAAGACCTTCTGCTCGGACTCGCCCTCGAGCCACATCCGGGGCCGGACGAGCTGGACGTACCAGCGCGAGAGGTCTTCGAGGATGAAGTTCAGAAGTTCGCGGGTTGCCCGGTGGAGCTGGCACTCCTTGGTCGCGGTATCGACAATGGATGCGACCGTGTTGATTCGTGAAATGATGAACCGGTCCTCGTCCGGCATCTGCCGGATATGGGCCCGGATATACGCATCGTCCCAGACCCCGTTCTTTGACGCGGGCTCGAACCTGTCGAGGATCATATAGGGCAGCGGGAAGCGGTACACGTTCCAGAGAATGTTCATCGCCCGGTTGACGGTACCGACGCTCTCCCAGTTGAACTTCAGGTCGTCCCACGGTGCCGATGAGGAGAGAACATAGAGCCGGAGCACGTCCACGCCGACCTTCCCGATCACATCGCCCGGGCTCACCACGTTCCCGAGACTTTTACTCATCTTCTTGCCCTCTGCGTCAAGGGCAAACCCGTGCATGCAGACGCTCTTGTAGGGCGCCTTGCCGAAAGCGATGGTGCTTGCGCCCAGCTGGGAGTAGAACCAGCCCCGGGTCTGGTCCTGCCCTTCAGTGATGAAGTCCGCAGGCCAGTATTTTTCAAAGTCCTGCGTGTTCTTCGGGAACCCGAGCGTTGCCCACGAGGCGACCCCGGAGTCGAACCAGACGTCGAAGATATCCCCGACCCGCTTCATCGTGCCGCCACAGGTGCACGGGATGGTAATTTCATCGACATACGGGCGGTGGGGATCGGTAAGCGGTTTGCCGCTCAGTTTTTCCAGTTCCGCGATGGTGCCTACCACCTTGTAGGTGTCGCACTTGTCGCAGACCCAGACCGGGATCGGGATGCCCCAGTAGCGCTGGCGGGAGATGCACCAGTCGCGGGCCTCCTTGATCCAGTCATAGAACCGGGCGCTGCCGGCCCACTCGGGATACCACGTCACCTTCTCCACTTCCGAGAGCATCAGATCCCGCATCTCGGAAGCCTTCAGGAACCACTGCGATGTTGCCCGGAAGATGATGGGGGTCTTGCACCGCCAGCAGTGGCCGTACCGGTGTGTGACCATCTCCTTTGCCAGCAGGTAACTGCCAAGGGCTGCAAGCACATTATCGTTTGACTCCCTGACAACCTGGCCGGCAAAGATCCCGGCCTCGTTCCGGAACTTCCCGGCACCGTCAACGGGGCAGACGATGGGCAGGCCTTCCTTGGTCCCGAGCACGTAGTCGTCCCAGCCGTGGCCGGGGGCGATATGGACCATACCGGTATTTTCGAGGGCAACGAAATCTGCCGCAACGACCCGGTGCTGGATCTCCCGCTGTAAGGGCACCTGCTCCTTGAGGGGGGACTCGTATGTCCACCCGATGAGTTCAGCGCCCTTCTTCTTCTCCACGACCGCGTAGTCCTTGAACCGGCCCTTCTTCAGCACGGTCTTGACGAGGGGCTCTGCTATCCAGAGATACTCCTCTTTTCCATCTTTCTTGGCGAGTACTCTCGCGTACTCGAACTCTTTTGAGACTGCCACCGCTACGTTGGCCGGCAGGGTCCACGGAGTCGTTGTCCAGATGACGAGGAACTCATTGGTCTTTCCGATGAGGGGGAACTTGACGAAGACCGAGGGGTCGGTCTCGTCCCAGTACTCCACTTCGGCGTCCGCGATCGCCGTCTCGCACCGGGGGCACCAGTTCACGACCCGGTTGCCGCGTTCGACCATACCCCGTTCCTGTGCCTTCGCCAGCGTCCACCACGCCGCTTCGATATACTCGGTCTTCACGGTCTGGTATGCGCCCGGGAAGTCGAGCCAGATACCGAGACTCGCAAACTGTTCGTCCATCAGCAGTTTGTTCTTGATCGCGAACTCCCGGCACTTCTCGATGAACGGCTGGATGCCGAACGTCTCGATGTCTTTTTTGGAGGTGAACCCGAGCGCCTGCTCGACCTTCACTTCAATGGGGAGGCCGTGCATGTCGTAGCCGGCCCGGTCAATGACATTGCGGCCGTTCATCCGGTAATACCGCAGGATGGAATCCTTGATGATCTTGTTCCACGCGGTCCCGATGTGGATCTCCCCGGTGGTATACGGTGGCCCGTCCACGAAGAAGAACGGCTTGCCTCCGGCCCGGTGCTGCTTGACAGTCTTGTAGGTATCGCGGGTGCGCCAGTACTCCTGCACCCCGCGTTCTATCTCCTGCGCATTGAAGTTCGCGGTGACTTCCTTCAAAAAAACCCCTCGTGAAATTCCCTGCATCCGTATGGACGGTGGAATATGCGATAGATACGTTGGTGCCACTGCACAAAGTAGTTTTCTTGGATGTGGCTGATATCACGGGAACCGGAACTTCCCGGCAGGCACCCGGATCTCGAACCGGGCACCGTTTCCATAGGTTCCGGTCTCCCGGATCGTGATGCCCGTTATTGAGAGGATCTCTTTGATGAGGAACATCCCGAGGCCGGTATGTTTCCCGAAACCCTTGAGGAAGATCTTCTCTTTCTCCTCAGGGAGGACTCCTGCACCGTCATCCTCGTACACCAGGAGGAGATCCGGGTCTCCCTGCCGGACTGACAGCCGGATTGAGGATATCTGCGTTCCCCCGTGCCGGAGGGAATTGTCGATGAGGTTGTAGAAGACCTGCCCGATCATGGGATCCGTAAAGATCCTGACAGGCCCGGTCTCGCAGCGGAGACGGATCTTCTCTCCTGCATACGACTCCGCAGCCTGTGCAAACGTGCTCTCTACACTCTTCCATTCAGGTTTTTTCTGGCCGAGATCCTGGTAGTCCCGGGCGAACTCCAGCTGGAACCGGATCACCTCGAGGCTCTTTTTCATGGCAGTGATATGCGTGGAAGCCTTGGGATCCCGGTTATCCATCTCCAGCAGATCGAGATATGCGCCAAGGGCGGTTATCTGGTTGAATATATCATGCCGGGTGAGTGCTGAGAGCAGCATCAGCTTGTTGTTTGCCGCCTCGATCGCCTCCTCGGCAAGCCGCTGGTCCGTAATATCGTGGAAGCTGAAGACCCGTCCGATCGTCTGGTCGCCGATACGCTGCGGGTGGACGAAGACCTCGTAGATCCTTCCGGTTTTGAACCTGAGATCCGGGGTGACAACCTGTTCGGCAGATTCCGAAAGAGGGGTGACACGTGTCAGGAAACCTGCCGGGTCCTCAAGAAGAGGGGAGACCTGTCCTGTGAAGATCTCTGCTCCCGGGGCCTCTGTTGGTGGCTGGACCGGGAGGTTCAGGATCCCGGCAGCTTTCCGGTTATATGCCCGGATCACGCCTTCCCGGTCAACAACCACGATTCCATCAGCAGTGGATTCGAACGTTGCTTTCTGGAGGGAATTGGCCTGGCGGAGCTCGAAAGTCCGCTCATTTACCACGGCTTCAAGGTGATTCTTATGATCCAGGAGTTCCTGCTCAGCCTGTTTCTTGCGGTCGATGAACCAGATGATGGACCCGAGAAGGACCGTACCCACGCAGCTGATGATGATGAACGGGATCAGGGTGAGGATTCCGGCACTGTCCGGGGGTACACCCCCCGTGGGTTGCCGGCCTGAGAGAAAGACAGGTACTACCAGTTCGATGAGCGCAACGCCAATCCCTAGAAGGAGAAGCCGGACACTGTGCTGTCCGGGTAACCGGATCCATGACTGGCCGGAATAGAAGACCGTTCCCAGCAGGATCCCGCACATGACGGTCAGGAAATCCGATGTTGCCAGGGATCCGGTCGATGTAGCGCTCGCGGCAAGAAGAACGCTGGCGACAAATACCGCGGATACCGGTCCCCCGACGACCGCTGCAAGCGGTACGAGAATGACATTAAACCCGATGACCGATCCGCCGGAGTCCTGCCAGAGCGCCGGGATACTGATGACCGCCGTCACCCCGAAGACAAGCGCAACACAGAGTGAGTATACAAGCTGCGACCGGGAACGTATCGAATCCGGGATGAAATAGTAGAGCAGGATCAGGGCGGCGATGATTGCAAAGTTCTGGACCATGGTCCGCAACAGGTCCAGTGACAATAACGGCAGTTCGATCATCGTGCTGTTTTCCTCTCCCCGTGTTCGTGCCCGTATTACCCGGATCTGTTCATCTGCACTTCCTTGCCATTACCGGCAATTTTTAAGACCCTGTCCGATTAGCAGTCAATCGGCATTACCCTATAAAAAATGATTCCATGCCCGGAGTGTAATTATTCCCGGGTTGTGCTTTATTAGCTGGACCGCGTAACACTTCGTACAGCAGCGTGCAGGACGGAAGAGATCATGGAATCCTATCCACTACTTCTCGGCGGGGAGAAGAAAGAGACAAAAGAGACCATTCCGGTCCGGTTTCCCTATACCGGGGAACTCTATTGCAATGTCAGCCAGGCAACGAACAGCGACCTGAAAGCGGCCGTGACTCATGCCGTGGCAGGTTTTGAGAAGACGAAACGTCTCCCAACACATGCCCGTGCAGAGATCCTCCAGAACCTTGCCGATGAGATTCACAGGCGATCTGCGGAGCTCATCGATGTCATGATCATGGAGGGGGGCAAGACCCTGAAGTTCGCAACAACCGAGGTCGCTCGTGCAGAGGTAACCGTGCGGGCCTCCGCGGAAGAGGCTAAACGGATCTACGGCGAGATCATCCCCCTTGACCTGAGCGCTGACACGGTCGGAAGGACCGGTTTCCTCCGCCGGTTCCCGCTCGGGCCGGTTGTCGGCATCGTTCCCTTCAACTTCCCGCTCAACCTCGCCTGCCACAAGCTCGCCCCGGCGATCGCGGCCGGGAATTCCGTGGTGCTCAAGCCTGCGTCTGCAACGCCGGTATCGAGCCTGCTTCTCGGGGAGATGGTCCTTGCCGCCGGATTGCCAAAGGAAGCGCTCAGCGTGGTCCCGTGCGCCAGCGTCCGGGCCGAACAGCTGGCCCGCGATCCCCGGGTTGCCTGCCTCTCGTTCACCGGCAGCTGTGCGGTTGGCTGGCACCTGCGGGAGATTGCCGGCAGGAAGAAGGTGGGGCTGGAACTGGGCGGGAACGCGGCGGCGATTGTCCACGAGGACGCGAACCTCCCGTATGCAGCCCAGCGGATCGTGACCGGGGGATTCACCAACGCCGGGCAGGTCTGCATCTCGGTCCAGCGGGTGCTTGCCCAGAAGTCGGTTTACGAGGAGCTCGTAGAGCAGATCCTCGCGGGTACGAAAGCCCTTAAGGTTGGCGATCCCCGCGATCCGGCAACGGACGTGGGCCCGATGATCGACCGGCTGAAGGCAGAGGAGGCCTACCGGAAGGTGCAGGAGGCGATCCGGCAGGGTGCCCGGGCACTCACCGGGGGCACGCTCGAAGAGACGATGTTTGCTCCTACGGTGCTGGCCGATACAAAACCTGAAATGCGGGTGAACCGCGAGGAAGTCTTTGCCCCGGTCATCTCGGTTGCGCCGTATGATACGTTCGATGATGCCATGAGGATCGCAAACACAGGTGAGTACGGGCTCCAGGTTGGTATCTTCACGCAGAATATCAACCGGGCCATGCGGGCTTTCTCCGAGATGGACGTGGGGGGCGTGATGGTGAACGACATTCCCACGTTCCGCACCGACCAGATGCCGTACGGCGGGGCGAAGGGTTCGGGGCTTGGCCGCGAGGGTCCCCGCTTTGCCATTGAAGAGATGAGCGAGCTCCGCCTGATGGTGATCAACCGGATGGGTGGGATGGAATAAGGGGAACCGGGTTTATCTGGTTCCGGGCCAACATGTCATCCATGCAGATTGCCGTTGCCGGTGGTGCCGAGGCAAACCGGGAAGAGTACAAAGCGGCATACGCGGTCGGCCGCCTCATCGCGGAGAGCGGGGCGGTACTGATCTGCGGCGGTCTTGGCGGGGTGATGGAGGCTGCGTGCCGGGGTGCACAGGAAAAGGACGGCACCACCATCGGGATCATCTCCGGCACCGGTGACGGGAACGCGTACCTTGGCATCGTGATCCGGACCGGCCTTGGCCATGGACGGAACGTGCTGGTCGCCCAGTCGGGGGATGCCCTGATCGCGGTGGGCGGCAGTTACGGTACCCTCTCGGAGATCGCGATCGCCTTGAAGACCGGGTGCCCGGTCTTCGGCCTCTCCACGTGGAAGATCGAGGGCGTGGTGCCGTGCAAAACCCCGGAGGAAGCGGTGAACCTGGCCGTTGAGGCGGCACGTGCCCGGGTGGCCGGCCGCAAGCACCCTTAATCGGCTGTCACGTCCAAAGGTGATAGAATGAGGATCGCGCTCGTCAATTCCCTGCAGGATGTGGCAGGGCAGAATATCCGGCACCATATCGAACATCTCCTCGCGGAAGAGGGCGGTGCAGCGTGGCGGCCGAATGGCCACACGTACGATTTTTACGATGTTAACGAGCGGCTGATCCATGCCGGGGAGGTTGACCGCGGGATCGAGGCAGACCTTCTCATCTTCCTCTCCCGCCATTCCAGCGTCAACCCGGTCCCTGTTCTCACCGTCCACGTCACCGGCAACTATGGTGTCGCGGAACTGGGGGGATCGCCCCGCACCCTCGCACCCGCTGCACCGGCCATGATGCAGGCAACCCTCCGGGCGCTGGCCCGGCACTGCCCCGAAGGTTACCGGGTCTCGTACGAGGTGACCCACCATGGCCCGACATCCCTTTCCCATCCTTCGTTCTTTGTCGAGATCGGGAGCACCGAGACCGAGTGGACCGATCCCGTTGCCGGCCGGGCGGTGGCAAAAGCCGTGCTCAGCGCAGTACCGGTCAATACCATCCCGCTGATCGGGATCGGGGGAACCCATTACGCACCCCGCGAAACGGAGATCGCCCTCACCACCCGGGGGGCATTCGGGCATATCGCCAGCTCCCTGCGGCAGGCTGCCGTGCTGGATAAAGAGATGGTACAGGAGATGATCCGGCAGAGCGGGGCGGTTGCGGCCTATGTTGACCGTAAGTCATTGTCCCGCCCTGAGTTCGAGAGGCTGACCGGGATCCTTGATTCCCTTGAACTGCCCCGGTTATCCGAGAGCGAGATTGCCGCACTCGGCCATCTCCCGTGGGAGACCTGGTGTGCGATCCGGAAGATGGCCGATGCCGTTTCACCGGGAGCCCGGTGTTTCAGCCACGCACTCGCAGGAGCCGGAACACCGGTCCTTGAACGGGCAAATCCCGATTTACTGGCCGAAACCGTGAAAGCAGATGAGCCGGGTCTCATAAAAAATCTCGACAACCTGCCGCTCGTTCACCTTTCCACGCGCGATAACCGCCTGCTTCCCGAATTCATCACCTATCCGGAATTTTCCCCCGAAATAATACATGCTTTAAATACATTGTGCGTAAAAATCATACGTAGTAAAGAGATCACTGCAACGGAGAGAGATTTCCTGATCATTACGAAGATCCGGTTCGACCCAGGAAAAGCGCGCGAACTGGGGGTTATGCCCGGACCTTCCTACCATGAGCTGGCAGGGGGCCGGCCGGTAGTTGTCGACGATCGGACCATCACACCGGAAATGGTGTCCTCCCGTAGTGAAGTCAGAATCCACATCCCGGGGTTGGAGAAGTTTTCATGAGGTCAATTGTAGAAGAGGCACTCACCAAGGCAAGGGACGAGACCGTGTCCCCAACGCAGAATAACGAAGACCTTGACCAGATACTCGCTGAGCTCAAAACCGAGATCGCGGTGATCGGCTGTGGTGGAGGAGGATCGAACACGATCTCCCGCATGATGGAGGAGGGTATCCACGGCGCAAAACTCATCGCCATCAACACGGATGCCCAGCACCTGATCCGCACCCGTGCGGACCAGCGTATCCTTGTCGGCCGCCAGCGGACCCGGGGCCTTGGCGCCGGCTCCATCCCGCAGATCGGGGAGGAAGCGGCCCTCGAGAACGAGGCAGAGATCCGTGCCGTTGTCTCCGGCTGCGACATGGTCTTCATCACGGTCGGGCTTGGCGGCGGTACCGGTACCGGTGTTGCGCCTGTCGTGGCAAAGGCCGCCCGGGAAGAAGGGGCCCTGACCATCGCGATCGTCACCCTGCCGTTCGCCGCAGAGGGATCGATCCGCATGGAGAACGCGGAAGCCGGCCTCGAACGCCTCCGGGAGGTTGCAGATACCGTCATTGTTGTGCCCAATGACAAGCTGCTCGAAGTCGTCCCCAAACTCCCCCTCTATGCTGCGTTCAAGATCGCCGATGAAGTCCTGATGCGAGCTGTCAAGGGCATCACCGAACTGATCACCATGCCCGGTCTCGTCAACCTCGACTTTGCCGATGTCCGCACCGTCATGGAACGCGGTGGCGTTGCCATGATCGGGATGGGCGAGAGCGACAGTGAGGACAAGGCAGCCGACTCGGTCAAGAAGGCAATCCGCTCCCCGCTCCTGGATGTGGATATCAGCGGTGCAACTGCCGCACTCGTCAACGTGGTCGGTGGCCCGGACATGACCATGGAAGAAGCGGAAGGCGTGGTGCAGGAAGTCTACAGCCGTGTTGACCCGAGCGCCCGGATCATCTGGGGAGCCCAGATCGACCCGGCGATGGAAGACAAGATGCGCTGCCTGCTGGTAGTCACGGGCGTACGGTCGCCACAAATATATGGTCGTAATGAGAAACTTACCCCCAAAGTTCAGAAACAGTTTGAGATCGATTTTCTCAAGTGATTAAATATGGAAATTTCAAAGCCTGAAATCAAAACGGATGTCCTGCATGAGGAATTATTCCGTAAGTACCTCCGGGTCCTCAAGCTCGCGCGCACTCCCACCCGGGAAGAGTTCACCAAGATTGCCACGGTTGCGGCAGCCGGTGTTCTTCTCGTCGGCATGATTGGGTTTCTCATCTTCGTTGTATTCGAACACAAGACCATGCTGGGATTCTGATCCCCGATGTCTATGACCCAGACTCCCACCCCCTCCGCTCCGGAAGCCCCGGTCACCCCGGCAGCCCCTGAGGCCTTCGTGAACCGGATCTTCGCGATCAAGACGACCTCCAAGCAGGAGCGGACGGTAGCGGACAATATCCTCAAAGCAATCGACACCAAGGCAACCGATATCAAGGTGACCTCGATCATCGTCCCGAACGAGCTGCAGGGCTATGTTCTCGTTGAGACCCCCGAGCAGCGGAACCGTATCGAGCAGCTCGTCGAGATGATCGCCCATGCCCGTGTCGTTACCAAGGGAGAGACGAACCTTGCGGAAGTCGGCCACTTCCTCATCCCGAAACCGGTCGTCTCCGGTATCGAAGAGGGTACCATCGTCGAACTGATCGCCGGGCCCTTCAAGGGCGAGAAAGCGGTTGTTAAGCGCGTGGACTCCGCAAAGGAAGAGATCACGGTCGAGCTCTACGAGAGCGTTGTCCCGATCCCGATCACAGTCCGTGGCGACAATGTCCGTGTTGTCGAGAAGTTTTCGGACCAGAAGTAATTTTTTTTAAAACGATTTTTAGAGAAGTTTCGAGGATTGCAGACTACGGTGTCAGGCCAGTTCGCTGCGTCTGCCCCGCCACCTCCCGGAGGGAGATGATGTCTGCAGGTCTTCCCTCGTACGTGATCACCCTGCCGATGCTCTCCACGAACACGTCCCTCCCCTTCAGGGAGATCAGGTGGTAGCGCGCAATATAGGCGTCGTGACCCCGGGCCACCTCTTCGAAGTCCTTCACGACATCAGCACGGGACTCCGGCGCGATCACTTCCATTACGTTCCTGCTGATGAGGTCCTCACAGTTTTCTGCATCGACCGTCCGGGCTGCAGCATTGTTGCAAAACAGTACTTTTCCCTGCATGTCGGTGATCATGATCGCTTCAAGGGCATGATCGACCAGCGAGCGGAACTTCACTTCGCTCTCGCGTAAGGCATCTTCGGCCTGTTTGCGCCGGGTGATATCCCGGATGATCCCGGCCACACCTGACGGCGAGCCATCCGGATGGAAAATCCGGTTCGCACTTAAGGATACCGGAGTCTCTGTCCCGTCCCGCTTCCGCAGCAGCACTTCGTAATCCCTCACGTACCCCTTCTCTGCGAGTTCATTGAGCAGAATCTGCCGGTCTTCGGGATTGGCATAGATTTTCGTTATCGGCTCCCCGATTAGTTCCTCCCCGGTCCACCCGGTGAGGCGATTGAGGGAGGGGGAGAGGATCGTAATGATGCCGTTTGTGTCCGTCTGGTAGTAGAGGTCTTCAAACGATTCAAAGATCGTGCGGTACCGCTCCTCGCTCTCTTTGAGAGCAGCCTCAGCACGTTTGCGTTCGGTGATATCCCGGACGGTACCAAAGAACGCTTTGGTTGATCCGTCAGGATTTTTCCGGGCCACGATTGAGATGAGCGTGTCGAAGTCTGTGCCATCCCGTTTCCTGAATGCAATCGGATACTCTCTGACATATCCTTCCCGTCTGACGAGTTCAAGGAACGGTGCCCGTTCTTCCGGGTGTGCATACGTGGATGCAACATCGATGGATAACGCCTCTTCGCGACTCCTGCACCCGAGTCTTTCGAATAAATTATCATTAAAATCGATATATTTCCCATCTGTCCCGGAGATGAAGACACTGTCCTGGGATGTTTTGAAAAACAAGCGGTACTGCTCCTCACTCTCCTTAAGCGCATCTTCCGCGAGTTTCCTGTCGGTGATATCTGTCACGTAATTCAGCGTTGCCGCCGCATCATTCCATTTGATGGTCACGACACTCAGTTCAACCCACTTGATGGTCCCGTCCTTTCGGGACAACCGGAACGGATACCGGGACGGGACCGTCTCCCCGTTGATCCGTCTCTTGAACCGGTCGATTAATACACCGAAGTCTGCCGGGTGGACAAAATTTTTAAACGGCTTGCCGAGCAGTTCCTGTTCAGAATACCCCGACAGTGCGGTTGTCTGCGGGTTAACCATCTGGAGTATCTCATCCTGCACGACATAGATCCCCTCTCCGGCATGTTCGATAAGGTGCCGGTAGCGTTCTTCGCTCTCTTTGAGTGCATCCTCGGCGAGTTTCCGGTCGGTGATGTCGATCATGAAGTTCAGGATTGCAGGGCGCTCGTCCCAGGTGATAACAACCACATTCAGTTCAACCCACCGGATTGTTTCATCCTTCCGGATAATCCGGAAAATATAGTGTGTGGGAAGATTGGATCCGGCCATACGTTTCCTGTAGTTGTCCAGCAGAATACCCGCATTATCCGGGTGGACAAACCGGGTGAAGGGCTGGTTGAGCAGTTCCGGTTCGGAATACCCGGACAAGCTGATGAGCTGCGGATTAACCAGCTTAAACAGTTCGTCCTGGGTAACAAAGATCGCTTCACCGGCATGTTCGATGAGTTTGCGATAATCCTGTTCGCTCTTCTTCAGGGCCAGGTCCGCCCGTTTCCGGGAGATTGCATGGAGGATCTTGTGCTCCAGCTCGGCAAACTGGGCGGTTGGCGCACCTCCCTTCTGGAGGTAAAAATCGGCACCGCTGTTGAGCGCGTCAATGACCACCTCCTCCCGGCCGCGGCCGGTGAAGATGATGAACGGGGTCGTGTCATCCCGTTCACGCAGGTTTTTTAAGAACTGGATGCCGTTCATCCGGGGCATCTCAAAATCAGAAACAATGGCATCATACGACGCGGAGTTCAGGTGGTCCAGTGCAGCAGATGCCGAGAGATACGTAGTGACAGATAATGTCCCGTTACTCTCAAGGAAGATCTTGCCGATCTCCAGCAGACCCGGGTCGTCATCAACGTACAGGATTTTATTGATGGTGGGTGTGCTGGTATTGCTCATCATTATAGGGAAGTATTATGTATAACTGATTTATTGCTGTCGATCGTTCTATGAACTACGGCTGGATTTTCCGGGTGCTCCCCGCGTCCGGCTTCGGCCCGTGTTCCTCCTACGCATCCGGATTAAAAAAATGGTCTGCCGGTTGCAACCTCGTCGTCTTTTTAGTGTTCAATCGCAGCAGCGAAGTACCTGTTCGGTCCCGATGGAAGAAAATCCCGTATACGATACTGCAGCCAGGAGGAAGGTACTCACCGGGAAAGCAATACGGCGGTCTCGTTTTCGGGAACAATTACGTCGCTGCCTGCCAGTTCCCCAGCACGAGCCGCATTCCGTGCCTCGATCTTATCCTGGATATACTGGGAAAAATACCCCTGGTACCGGTCCTGTAATGCGGGAAGCATCCAGTCCTGTTCCGTTATCGTTTTCCGGCAGAGTGGTGAACCGCAGGCACAGTCCAGGGAAAAGACCATGTCGCTTCCCACCGATTCAGAGACCGTCATGGCGTAATCAAACGTGATCTCCTCCCCGGCCCGGATATCCCGCATGGCAACCAGGAAGACCTGGCCTTTGAACCCGGAGTTGGGGCAGCAGCTGTGGTTGAAAAAGTCCGTATCTTCCGCAACGGTGCCGGAAGGACCCAGGACAAACCGCTCCTCGATCTGCATGGTAAACCTCTGGAGCTCTTCGGGGATCTGGTACATATCGTCGATCAGCATGATCTTCCCGCCGAAAATTGCCAGCCGCTCATCCTTTCTGATATCCGCCCGGGCAAATATCCCATGCCCTTCCGTATCCGAATTTCGTTTCTCCAGATGGGGATGCAACCAGCTGCTGATAGTCATGAACACGCTCGTAAGTACGTGGAGATGTGTAAGAGACCGATGTTTTTTATTGATTGTGGTGACGGGAATGATCGGGAGTACCGGTGCAGGCGGGAGGACTGCCGGGATCGTATCCCGAACGGTAACTCCCGGCAGGCACAGCCATCTCGAATCGCGCCCCCGTGCCCGGCACTCCGTTTTCGGTCATCGTGATGCCGGTGATGGCGAGGATCTCCTTTGACAAGGCCAGGCCAAGGCCGGTGTTCTTCCCGAACCCGCGCTCGAAGATCTTCTCCTTTTCAGCGGCGGCAATCCCGTTACCATCATCCTCGCAGACAATGATCAGGTCCCCCTCACGTTCCTGCACAGCGAAGCGGATGGCCGAGATCTTCCCGCCATACCGCATCGCGTTATCCATCAGGTTGTAAAATACCCTGGCAATGAGGGGATCGGCGAACACTCCCATGCCCGGGGAGATGTCGTTTTTCACCAGGATCCGGCCGAGGGGGACCTGCATTGCTGTTGCATTCACCAGTGCCTGGATGTCCTGCCATGCAGGTGCCCTGACCCCGATCTCATCGTAATCTTTGGTGAACTGGATCATCGTGGAGATGCGCTGTGCGGAAGCATCGATATTCCGGAGATATTCCGTGAACACGGGATCGGCATGCCTCCTCTCCATCAGGGTAATGTATGACCTGATGACCGTGAGCTGGTTCCTGATATCATGTCGGGTAATGCCGGAGAGCAGGCTCAGTTTCCGGTTTGCCTGTTTCAGGGCATCATCCGCCCGCCTGCGCTCGGTGATATCGCTTGAAATCCCCTCAATACTGGTGATCTCACCGGATCCGGTGCGAAGTGGAACCGTTTTTGAGACATGCCAGCGCCATGAGCCGTCGGCATGCGACACGCGGTATTCGATCTCCTGCTGCGTGATTCCCTCCTCGAGTGTCCTCTTCATGGCGAGCAGGCAATGCGGGAGGTCATCCGGATGAATGAACTGCCGGATATTTTTTCCCACGACTTCGGATACCCGGCGTCCAAGGAGCGTGGTGACACTGGGGGAGATGAAGATGTATTTACCCTCCGCGTTCACCGTATAGATGATGTCGTGGCTGTTCTCGATGAGGAGACGGTACTTCTCCTCGCTCTCTTTCAGGGCATCTTCGGCTCTCTTGCGGGCGGTGATATCCCGGATCGAGATGAGGTCTGCGGTTTTTCCCTCGTAGGTAACGGTCTTGCCAATGCTTTCCACAAATTTTCTGCTCCCTTTTGCCGAGATCACATGGTACTGCGCAAAGCACGCATCATGACCCTGGACAACCTGTGCAAAGTCACGCACGGCATCGGGCCGGGATTCGGGAGCAATGAATTCCATCACGCTCCTGCCAACCAGGTCTGCCCCGCCTCCGACCTCTATGGTGCGGGCTGCCGCAGTGTTCGCAAACAGGATCTGCCCATGGAGGTCGAGGATAAGGATTCCTTCAAGGGCATACTCGACAAGGGACCGGAACTTCTCCTCGCTCTCCCGCAGGGCATATTCATCATGTTTGCGCTGGGTGATATCGCGGAGGATTCCGGCGACTCCCGCAGGGGTGCCATCTGCATGGTATATGAGGTTTGCATTCAGCGATGCCATGGTCTCTGTCCCGTCACGCTTTACTGCCAGCACCTCGAAATCCCTTACATGTCCGTTCTTTGCGATCGCATTGAGCAGGTTGTTCCGGGATTCCGGGTTGGCATAGATTTTCGTTACCGGTTTGCCGATCAACTCTTCCTGTATATACCCGGTCACATGATAGAGTGAGGGCGAAAGATGGGTGATAATCCCGTTGACATCCGTCTCGTAGTACAGGTCATCAAACGAATTAAAGATCTGGCGGTACCGCTCCTCGCTCTCTTGAAGCGCTGCCTCTGCAAGTTCACAGTCAGTGATATCCCGGATGGTGCCGATGAACGCTTTGGTAGATCCGTCAGGATTCCTCTGCGGCACGACAGTCATGACGGAATCAAAGCATGTGCCGTCCCGTTTCCTGAATGAAAGGGGGTACTCTTTGACATATCCTTCCCGTTCGACAAGGTCAACGAGTACGGCGCGATCTTCCGGGCGCCCATAGAACGAGATGACGGGCACGCCAATGACTTCATCACGACTGGCAAAGCCAAATGTCTTTACAACGGCATCATTGCAATCAATCCACTGCCCCTCCGGCGTTGTGATGAAGACGCTGTCCTTAGCTGTCTTGAAAAAAAGATGGTACCGCTCCTCACTTTCCCTGAGGGTGTCTTCCATGCGTTTTCGTTCGGTGATGTCCCGGATGGTGCCGATGAACGCTTTGGTAGATCCGTCAGGATTCCTCCGAGGCACGACGGTCATGACGGAATCAAAGCGTGTGCCGTCCCGTTTCCTGAATGATACCGGATGCTCTTTGACATACCCGTCCCGCTCAACGAGTTCCACGAACACCGCCCGTTCTTCCGGGTGTACATAGAATGAGATGATGGGCCTGCTGAAGACTTCATCCCGGCTGGTACATCCAAACATCTCCAGGATAGCATCATTAAAATCGATCCACTGTGCATCAGGAGTTGTGATGAAAAGGCCATCCAGGGTTGTCCTGAAAAACTGGCGGTATCGCTCCTCGCTCTCCCTGAGCGAGTCTTCCATGCGTTTGCGTTCGGTGATATCGGTCAGGAAGTTCAGGATGGCGGGACGTTCGTTCCATGTTATGGAAACCACGTTCAGTTCGGCCCACCGGACGGTTTCATCCTTGCAGATGATCCGGAAGATATAGTGGGTGGCGAAGTTGGCTCCGCTCATGCGTTTCCTGTACCGGTCCAGTAACAGGCCGGCATCTTCCGGGTGGATAAACCGGGTGAATGGCTGGTCGAGCAGTTCCTGTTCGGCATACCCGGTCAATGTGATCAGCTGCGGGTTGACCAGTTTGAACACTTCGTCCTGGGTAACAAAGATCCCTTCGCCGGCATGCTCGATGAGTTTGCGATAATCCTGTTCGCTCTTCTTCAGCGCCAGGTCCGCCCGTTTCCGGGAGATTGCATGGTGGATCTTGTGCGCGAGCTCGGCAAACTGGGGTTGCGGATCGCCGCCTTTCTGGAGGTAAAAATCAGCCCCGCTGTTGAGCGCATCGATGACCACCTCTTCCCGGCCCCTGCCGGTGAAGATGATAAATGGTGTGGCATCTCCTCGTTCACGCAGCGCTTTCAAGAAGGTGATACCGTCCATCTTCGGCATCTGGTAATCAGAGACGATCGCGTCATACCGTTCTGAGGCCAGGTGGTCGAGGGCCTCACGTGCGGAGAGGAATGTCTTGACAACAAACGAGTGGTCGTTCTCTAAGAAGATCTTGCCGATCTCCAGCAGGCCTGGTTCGTCATCCACATAGATGACGCGACACACCTCGGTTGCCGGAGAATTATCCTGCATTACTGGATACTATTCCCCGAACAGATAAATGAGTGTCGTTTCGTATCAATTCTGCTGCACGACGGGTACAGTGCGGGGTGCCGGGCCTGCGGATTCGTTGCCGGTCGTTTTTTGGGAAATTTGCCGGAAATTTTTTCACTCTTTTAACCCGCAATTGATGGTGATTACCCTCAAAAATTATACCTGCCTGGGGCCTCTAAAACTCCCGCTTTCCCTGAGAGATCTCCTTTGCGAGTTTCGAGATTCCTTTCCATCGTTTCCGTTCTGACCGTACAAGCCCAATCTCGGCCTTCTCCTGCGTGAATGCACGTTCCCGCATGAGCCGGTGATAATTTTCCAGCCGGGATGAAGGAAGCGTCCCGCTTTTCACGGCTTCCTGCACGGCACAGCCCGGCTCCCGCTCGTGCCGGCAGTCAGAGAACCGGCATCCGGTTGCGAGTTCGAGAATCTCCGGAAATGTGTCGGCAATGCCATCTGATGCCGTGCCCATGCCAACCTCCCGGATCCCGGGAGAATCGATCATGAGTGCCCCGCTCTTCAAGAGGAAGAGCTGGCGTACGGTCGTTGTATGCCGGCCTTTCCCGTCATAGTCCCGGATAACGGAGGTTTCCTGGACGGGCCGGTCCAGCAGCCGGTTGATCAGCGTGGACTTGCCGACACCGGATGAACCGATAAGTACGATCGTGGTGCCGGGGGTAAGGAATGGTTCGAGCCGGGCGATCCCGTCCCCGCTGATGGCACTCACGGGAATAACCGGAATGTCGGATGCGACCGGGATAATTTCATCAGTGAGCAGGGCAGGGTCTGTTGCAAGATCGGATTTATTGATCACGATCACCGGTTTTGCTCCCGATGCATGGGCGATCGCAAGGTATCGTTCGATCCTCCGTGCATTGAGGTCATGGCCGGCTGCCGTGACAATAAACACGATGTCGATATTGGCCGCTATGACCTGGTCTGTGCCGTCTCTTCCGGAAGTTCCCCGCGAGAATACCGATTTCTGCGGCAGGATATCAACAATCGTGGAGGAACCGGCTTCAGGCTGGCGGAGCAGCACGATGAAATCGCCCACTGCGGGAAAGCGGCCGAGCTTTTTTAAGGCCCCGGAGATCCCTGCCGTAACGGATCCGCCATCGATAACAACGTCCCATACGGTTTTCTGCCGGCAGACCACGCGGCCGGGAACATAGGGCCCGGTATATTTTGAAAATGCCTGCGCATGTTCTTCTGTCCAGCCAAGCTGTTTCAGGGTAGAGGAATGCACCTCTGTGCATCCGGAATCAGATGTGTTCATGGAAATAACCTGAACGTGTTTCAGGAACGTGGGGCTCAGGGTGCCAAGTGGTTTGTGGTCGCGGTTGCTCCCCTCCTGTCAGAACCCCGGAGGGTGTTTTTACAAAACTGTTTCAACATTCCCGGACACATTTTCTTACTGGATTAACCGCGGGGCATGGCATGATTTTTTGCATTACCACAGAACGGCTGCTGCTTGAGGATATGAACCGGGAGGATCTCGTCAGTATGATGCAGCTCGCCCGGGACCCCCGCGTCATGAAATACGTGTTCATCTGGCTTGAGAACGATGAGCAGGTTGCCGGGTTCGTGCAGCACGCAATCGATGAATCTGTGCGGGCCGACCGGCAGGATTACGTACTCGCGGTCCGGGTTGCGGGAACCGGGGAGTTCGCCGGCTTTGCGATGCTCGAGATCGATCCTGAACAGCCGACCACTGCGGAGGTCGGGTGTATCCTGGTGCCCGGCTGCTGGAAATCCGGGTATGCCTCAGAAATTCTCCGGGCTCTCCTTGCCTTCGGGTTCGGCAGGCTTTCCCTGCATCGGATTTACGGGAAATGCGATGATCTCAACCATGCCTCGGCCCACGTGATGGAGAAGTGCGGGTTGCAGTATGAGGGCACGCTCCGCGAGCATGTCTGGCTGCGGGATCACTGGCGGTCGAGCCGGTATTACGGGATGCTGGCTGGGGAATACCGCCCTGACGTACCCTGATACCTTGCCTTTTGGGTCTGGCAGGCGTTCCCTGTACCGGATTTACGGGACGATGTCTCTTCTTTGCCCGCGGTATGGAGAATGCGGATTGCTGGATGAGGGTACTGGCGATTAATGGCGGGGGAGGGGGGTCGCGTGGGTACAAAAAGATCCCGTGCTGAAGGGCGGGTCTGGAAATTTCACGTCATAAATTATCGGTCCTTCCGCTTTGCCTGGGGCTCCCGTTTTCATCTTGTACCCACGCGACCCCCCCTCCCCCTTTGTATTTTCGCGCAGATTTTTTGCGTATTTTTGAGCAATTTTACGATGTGAGTTTTATGGATGTGGGGAGGTTTTTGCGGGCCGGGTGCCAAGGGGGGGTCGCATGGGTACAGATTGAGGGGGAGGGCGAAGAGGGGGGCCATGTTGGGTGATTGAATCATGGAATAACAACACCGATTATCCGCTGCCGGTCCGGACCAGTTCGAAACCCAGAGGGAGGCGGATCGTGCAGCTGAAAGTTGTGATCACCAAAGGAGAGGACGGTTCTCTCTCGTCCCGGCTGCATCATACAGGGCCAGACTATCAAGGAGGTAAAACAGAATATCAGGGACGAGATCACCCTGCATCTTGAACCCAATCTGGATATCATCCCTGGCAAAGGGGCACAAGTCATCGGGGTTGCGGTGTGGAGCATCTCCCGGTGACCATGTTCTCATCCGCGACTGTTTTTTTAATTGACAACTTGATTGACAACTGAATTGACAACCACTATCTTACAACGTAATGGGCTTCCCGACGGAGAATCCCCAAGAGCATGTGCCCGTCACCAGCCCAGATTTTATTATCCGACGTGAAAATGAAGATCCAGGGCTCATCCGGCCACGTCCAAACCTTGTGGTAAACCCCAAATGCCCACAGAACGCGTCTATGTGCGTCTTTTTGCAGGGTGATTTTCGTTTGGGTTTCGGGAATTTGCCGGTGTTTGAATTTGGGGGAGATCGTGCAACTAAATAGTGCTAAATAGTGCCATGGTCCGGTACCGATTCTCTGTCGTAAAAATGGGATTATTGGGTGGATTTGAATAGAAACAGTGTCGGTTGCCCGATAAATGAGGGGAATCGGGGGGTAATATGGGGCTGGATTAGTACTGGGCGAGGACCGATGAATGATTCTATTAAAAATTAAAATTTTTTGAAATGCCAATATCGTTTATCTCACTGTAACAGAATGGATTTGGGTAAAATGTTAGCCTCTCTGATTTTGTGATTAGAATAATCCCGCTGACATTTTTCATTAAAGGATTCGATAAAAATAATCCAACTTTGTTCAGATAACAGAATTTTTTTGGAATCAAATTCATTTCTTCTAAGAATTTTTTCCATCCAAAATTACTTGCAGATTCAATCTCACAATAATTTTGAATATATTTTCGCTTATTTTTCACAAGTTCTCGCCATTGTTTTTCTCTTTCTATTTTCATTTGTTCTAACAGTTGAGGATCTCCGGAATCCCAAATACCATATTCAATTGTTCGACCGTAAAGTAGCATCTTGAAGTCCATTTCATCAATCGAACTATCATCGCTTAAAAAAACAAGAATATACGGAATCTTTCGATTATTTTTTTTGAAACTAGATCGCTTACATGCCTTTTCTAATAACCTGCCAGTGACATATAGTTCAAAAACCTCTTCAGGAAATTTCCAACCAGAACTCAAAATTCCAGGATATCCAGTAGTGGAATCTGCGGGTAGTATTGTAAATTCTATCCCATCAGTTTGAAATTTTTGAGGAGTATCCTCCACAGTTATTTTTTTCACGTGTTCTTTAAATTGGAGCATTGAGTTTTTAGCTAATTCCTTTTGAACGGTTCTATCAGTTTTCGAAAATGCTGGAAGAGCTAATTCTGTTTTAAAAACTGTATTCACAATGAATGGTTTGTCTTTCAAGAATTCTCGTAATTCTTCAATAATATAAAGAACGGCATTACTATCACTAAACCGTGTAACCTCAAAATAAAATGACTTGTTAAATTTTTCTCCATGAATATCTGGAGATTGGGTGGATTTTCCAAAAAAATCATCTGATAATAATGTAACAACAAATCCATGTTCTGCAAGTTTTTTTGCTGCCATGAATTCAGCAGTTAATGAAGAAAATTTATCTAAAGCATTTGTCTCTTGGATTTTTTTACCTATATTTCGACAATCTAATCGTTCTAAATCAGCAATAAGGTTGTCAAGAGAAGATAGATACTCATGATGTCTTGAAAATTTATCCAGCACCACTCTCTCAAGTTTTGGATTTTGTTTTAAAAGATTCAAAAATGGAGTATCATCACTTTTCATAAAGTATATTTGAACTTTCAATTTTAATCATTGTTTGAATTGATCGATCGCGTGATTATTGATGTAATAAAATGCCCATCCAAGATCACCTTTATCTCCCTTCCCGTCAAATTTAACAGACCCAAGCTCGGAACCCTCCGCAGGAGGGACGGCATGGTGCAAAGACTATGGCAGAAGTGGTCGAGGTATTAGTACCCGGCGGAAAGGCAACGGCAGGTCCACCATTAGGACCGTCGCTTGGACCACTCGGTATCAACGTGAAGGCCGTAGTTGACGAGATCAACAAGAAGACCGCATCCTTCAACGGCATGCAGGTCCCTGTCAAGATCGAAGTCGACGCAAAGAAGAACTTCACGCTGACGGTCGGTATCCCACCGACCACGGCACTCATCAAGAAAGAGGCCGGTATCGAGAAAGGATCCGGAGAGCCCAACGTCAAAGTGGCAGGGAACCTGCCATTCGAGGCCGCTGTCAGAATTGCCAACATGAAACTCGAAGGCATGCTCTCGTACGAGCTGAAGACCGCAGTCAGAGAGGTCATCGGCACGTGTGTCAGCATGGGAGTTACCATTGACGGCAAGAAGGCAAAGGATGTCTTCGCCCTCATTGATGAAGGCAAGTACGACAGTGTTCTCGTGAAATAACATGAGAAAACC
>Ga0153915_10000214_pt1 | contig 52297 bp, 101 predicted proteins | sample Opewatmetagenome_2_FD_107003 | JGI IMG/M metagenome (GOLD analysis project Ga0153915, IMG submission 107003) | Freshwater wetland microbial communities from Ohio, USA - Open water 3 Core 3 Depth 3 metaG | ecosystem: Environmental > Aquatic > Freshwater > Wetlands | place: USA: Ohio, Lake Erie...
AAGCTGTGAATCAAGCTGTGAATAAAGCTGTGAATCAAGCTGTGAACGAAGCTGTGAACGAAGCTGTGAATAAAGCTGTGAACGAAGCTGTGAACGAAGCTGTGAATAAAGCTGTGAATGAAGCTGTGAATCAAGCTGTGAATCAAGCTGTGAATGAAGCTGTGAACGAAGCTGTGAACGAAGCTGTGAATAAAGCTGTGAATGAAGCTGTGAATCAAGCTGTGAATGAAGCTGTGAACGAAGCTGTGAATGAAGCTTATCCTTTAAATTTGTATTTTTAAGAACATTAATTGCAATTTGACATGATAAAGGACTATCTAAAATTATTATAATTGGTTCTTTTTCTTTAGCTAATTTGTAAATCCATTTGATAAATTTTCTTGCTTTTTCATCATCAAATTCTAAAGAAAAGAATTTATCATTCCATTTCTTTTTATAAATTTCTATTTTTTCTATTTGCTTCTTATTTAACTTTTCTAGTTGTTCCATTTTTCTATTTCAATTTATTTAATCTAAAACTTGTCTTATTGATTCCGAAAGTAAATCGTATTCTCTTTGAAGAACTACTTTAAACTTTCCTACTGGAATTTCAAGTTCTTGATGTTCTTCATGAACTAATCTGCTTGGAGCTTCAACATTTACGAATTGCTGTCCTGTAGAATCTGCGAATACTTGAACTTGTCCATTCAATAAATGCTTATGACCTGTTGTTTCTCCTTCTGCTAATACTTTATTCTTCTCTTTCAATCCTTTTGGAAGATTGTCTATTTCAATAAGAAAGCATTCACCCTGCCTGTACGTTTTTATTAAATCCATTTTTTGATAACCCCCTTTCACTTTTTAGTTGAGTAAGCGTTTTATTTCCTCTTCTCAAATTTTTAATTCCCTGTTCAATAGAATTTTTTATCTCAAGATTGCATATCCTATCATCCCTCTTATTTTCATTCTTATGATGGATATCATATCCTATCGGAATGTGGTCTTTATTATTCCACAGCATCCAAACAATATGAGAACGCTTTACCTTCTTCCCATTGATTCTTATCCTTGCATATTCTTCTGCCTTGCCGTTTTTATAGAGGGGATTATTTTTTCCAGAAATTGTTGGATGGTCTCTATGATTAAGTAAAGCCCATAAAAGCTGGTTTCTCGTGTATCTTATTCCATTTCGTTTGAATTGTCCGTTTGTTCGTTTTTCCATTTTCATGTTATTATTTAAGCAGTTTCCTGCTTTTAAATTTTATGTGTACCTTGTATACATTGTATACATTGTATACATTGTGTGTTATCATTCTTTCATTAAAGCAATAAACTCACTGCAAAACCTCTGCCCCTTTTCTGTGATTGTAAATACGCATTTTTTTCTCAAGCCGATGTATGCTTTATCAACTAATCCCAAGTCAGCGAGAAGATTCATGTTTCTAAATATCATTGAATATCCCCCCCCAAGCAAATGCTTCTTTTTATAAATGTTTTCAAAACTTCCCGCATAAAATAAAACAAATAAATCAAACTTCATAGTCGGGGTCAGATTCAAAAAAAGATTATTCCCATATTTCTTAATCCATTCCTGCCTTCCTTGTTTGCTTGTCAAATCAAAATCGTTTGTGTGAAAATTTACCATTTTATTCTTTCTCCCCAGAGTCTATTGTTTGCTTGTAGCTCCATTCTATCAATTCCCAAATAGTCGCTTTTGTTGTCTTATTTGTATGTAAAATAAAATCAGCGAATAATTCATCAAGTGCCTTGTGTAATTCCTTATGCCTTTGCGTGTGTTTTTGTTTATTCATATTTTAATTTCACCTAGTCCAATTTCTTACGGGGATTTCCGTGCCAAGATTATACTTTTCACAAAGTCTTTCACAATTCATGCAGGAAAATCCCCCATAATATAAATTACTTTCGTTTAAATTAGTAATGTTAGTAGAACAGGTACACCATAATTCATTTGTAGTTGCATAAAAAACTTTTAACGGAGACCAGCCACATTCACGGTCTGTTGCAATAACGGTATAATAAAAAATAGAAATTAAAGATAGAACAGAAATAAGTGAGATGAATAAGATTTTTTTAATTCTCATCTTAATCTATTTCCTCTTCTTCCTCTCCAAAATCTGATTTACCGCAACATAAACAAGTATATCTGCCCGTCTTTATATCCAATTCTGCGAGAGTTATTTTATCACAATTTGGACAGTCAAAATCATCAATTTGAACTTTAGTCATCTTTAACCTCTTCTATCATTATTTTAATTGGATTAATAAATCCAAAGTGCAGATTAGTCATTAAATCCAGTTCAATTTTATGCAATGCACTTTCTATGTCCATAAAAGCCGAAATAATAGTTCGTCCATATTCTTTATTTTCTACGGAAATTATGTATTTCTTTGCTTCTCTTTCGTGCCTTTTCTTTAATTCTGTTTTATGTTCTGTTTCCATATTTTTTCTCTTGCTCTTTTTTCAAATTTAAATAATTTCTTTGTATCTTTTTCAGATAAAATAATTCCTGCGGATTTCAAGCGTTCAGGGATTACTTTTATTGCATTGCACTCATCACAGCAACGCCCATCTTTTAAGGGCAAAGCATTATTTCCGTAATGAGTATATTCTTTCTTGCATAAACAGCATTTTCCTGTATCCTTAAAATTTTGTTTATTCATTATCTTAGATAAATAGTAACTCCTTTTTTAGTCGTTCTGTAATATGCAGGTTTTAATTTAAACTTTTTATAAGGTTCTCCGAATTTAATAATCGTGATAAATTCTCTTTACTTATACTCCTTGTAAATTTCTTTAATTCAGTAATTAATGTTTCAACTTTAAACCAAGAGGGTTCTGGAAGATTATGTTTTTTACTATCTGCTCCAATATTAACAAACTCTGGATTAACTCCTCTAATTAAATCTACTAAATGGGATACATCAAAATCTAATATCGGTTCTATTGTAATCATCTTTCTAAATCCCTTTATTTCTTCCATAGCTTTAATTCTCTCAATGATTGTTGGAGCATTATAATTAAATCCCTCTCTATTTGTTTCAATCGTAGTTCCAAGAATAACATTCTTTGGGAAAAAATTAATAAACAATTTAAATGCTTCTGGATTTTTAGTCTGAAATAAATAAGTATTCTCTGGATATTTATTACAATATTCTAAAACCTTTATAATCCATCCAGATTTTATACTCTTAGCAAACATATCACAAGAACTTCCAACAAAGATAACATTATTCTTTCCTAAATCTGTTTTAAGTTCTTTTTCATCAAAGTGTAATTCTCCAAGTGGAAATATCTTCATATAACAATATTCACAATCGTGAGGACACTTGCCTTTGATAACATTCCAAGTATGAGTTACAAATCCATACATATTACCTTTTTGTTTGTTTAACATTTTCTTTATTCCTTAGATACTCCACCCTTTAGGGTGCGAGAGTATTTCATTTTAATTTATCCTTGCAATTATCCTTGCAATTATCCCTCTCAATTTTAAACTTTCTAAATAAAGAGGGGTGCTACCCCCACCAATAACTAATTTAATTTTATCTTCATTATCTAACTGATTTATAACTTCTTTAAGATACTTAACTTTTATTACAATCTCTTTCTTATTTTCAAATTCTATGATGCCATCTATTTTAAGAAATTCAATATTCTTTTCTTCTTTAAGGACTTTACTTTTAATCTCCTTGTCTGTATTAATCATTAAAATATTATCTTTGTCAATAAAATTTTTATTCATTTTCTTTATACCTTATATACAGTGTAAAACGGACAGATAAATTAATCTGTCCTATTTACTACATAAACCTTTTTAGTGTATGTAAAAGTCCTCCTTACAAAAGATTTACTGCCCATTGAATAGCACCCCTTCTTTTCCAGTGGAAGTTTGGAGTTCTTGTTTTTCAAAACTTCATAAGACCCATAATCAGCACTGATTAAAGACCTGACATCATAACCGTAGTAATGTTCCTTTATTATTTCTTCTTTTATCCTGCCTTCTGCTTTAAGGCAGTTGATAATTCCTTCTATTATGCGTCTTTTTGTCCTGTCTGTTGTATTTATCAAAATATAATTCTGCAGAGTGGAGCGGGTGAACTGTGTTAGTTTGGTGTTGTTCAAGAAATCAGAAGCGAGAATTTTTATAGCAATTTCCCGCCTTTTCCCTTTCATTCCCAGCAAGTCAATTAATGCAGAAGTCAAAAAACTTTCTGGGATAAAATCACAATCAGAAAGCATATCGGCTTTTATTTTAAGCTTCTGCTCTCTAAGTTCTACAATCTCCGATAAAGTCGGTTTTCTGCTCGTTATGATTTCTTCTTCTATTGTTCTCTCGTTTGTTTCGTTTTCCATTTTGATTATTTAGGCAGGTTAAGTTAAATTGGTAGCCCTTACCTTTTGCTCCCTTCTCTTGCTCCTTAAAAAATAAATAAGGAAATGAAAATAAATTTAATGTTTTAAGCTCTCTTTGTATTCATCTGTTTTATGGGGGAATTCGGACACCGAACCTTGAAATTTCATAAATTTATCATATCCTTTTTTTTCATCTTTCTTATAGAGTTCCATTATCGATAATAGTTCATTAAACTGTTCTTCTGTTAAATTAACTTCCTTAAATAAAGATACAAAATCAGAATATGTTTTTATTTTATGCTCACTGAAAAAATTAAATATATCCGTTCTCAAACCAAAACCTAAATAATAAATTTCACCATCTATATGATATTCTCCTTGTGAATCATGTCTGTCTAACCAATCGTTTTCCATGTCATCGGAAAATGCCTCACGGTCTATGTAAGGCAAAACTGCAGGGTCTATAGAATAATAATCAGTTATTTCCACGTCACGAGCGTATCTTCTTAAATTTTCTTCTGTCTCAGGTCTAAGCCTCATGAGAGACCAACCTGTCAAATCCCCCTTTTTCAGATTTATATAAATTTCTTCTCCTTGAAATTCCCCTAAATAAATTAAATTTTTCTCCATCATTCGATTAATCCTCCTTTCATCTGTATAATTCTTTTCAAATCTGAATTAGTTAAATAAACAACCCCTAAATTTTGCAGTATGCCCACGTTAAAAATTGTGGTATCAAAACCCCATTTAGTTAAAAATTCTTTTTGTTCCTTAGTAAATGAATAAAGAGGTCTAAGATTATTCAACTTTTCCCATGTCATTTTATCAAATAACTTATTAAGAGAATTTCCTTGTTTTAATTCTCCGTACTTTGTTAAAAAATTATATTTCATTTTGGTATTTCCTTCACTTTTAATTTATCAAATATTTTAAATAACTTAATTGAAAGTTTTAAATCAAAATCTTCCCTTTCTCTTGTTTTCCCTTTCATGTATTCAATATGGTTTAATGCTTCTTTTTCTGTGTTAAAAATATTATAACATCTCCAACTAAAACCAATTATGTCTTTAACTTCCCCATTTCCATTAGGGAAAAAATAACTTAAGGGTCTTTTTGTATTGTGTATTATATAACTCATTCTAACCCCCATAATTCTAAATTATCATAGACACAAGCCACGCCTTCCAAAAACATTAAAAGCTTATTTTCATCTTTTAAATCTTCTGTATAAATAACAATATCTTTTTTATATAAAAATCCATTTTTAATTTTTAAACCAAAATATTTTATGTACGCTTTTATTGTCTTTTCGATTAAGTTATCTTTTGTTGTTTTAGTATTCATCCTAAATCCTCCTGTCCTTCAACTTGTTTAAAGGGGGTGTTACAATATTCACAGATAGCCATAAATGGCTTATCTTCGTTCTTTGCAGTTCTCACCTTGCAACCGCACTCACACATAAATAATAAATTTCTGCTTCCTGCTTTTTGGTTTTCTTGCTTGTTCTGATAAATTTTAAAAGCGTCTGGAGAGATTTTAAATTCTTTAAGCATCTCTTGGAATTGCTCTGTTTCTTCTGTCAGATTATAACCATAATGCCCCTTGTCAACTTTTAAGAGCAACTTCTCAGCTGTGTTTTTAAAATACTTAGTATGATAATTCCCTTTAGGTTTATGCCCTTCCATCTCGTTAATATAATGGGCTAATTCATGCGCTATGGTCTCGTAGGGCTTATCTTTTAAGAATAATGAACTTATGCAAATATAACTTAATGGCTTGTCCTCTGCTTGATAATGATTCTTGTGTTCTTTGGGCATAAAAAAACCTTTTGTGTTTATGCTCGTATCTTGAATATTTACGATAAGATTATCAGCTAAACCCAAATTGAATTTTTTATTTAAAAATAGAATAAACCTCTCTGTCTCTTCAATTGAAGGTTTTATCGAATTGCTTATTTTATCATTTAGTGTTTGAACACTAATTTTATTTAGCTCTACGTTTTTGTTTTGTTCTTGTTCACTCATTTTAATCCTTTGTCCTCCGCAACTTTTACAACGAGGTCTTTTAGTTTTAAAATTGTATTTTCTACTTCTTGAGATAATTTTTTATTAGGTGTCAGAATTAAAAAGTTTAAACCTTCTATATAAGAATTCCATCTGTTAAGATATTCTTTCTTCTCTCGTGTCATCGTATTATCGTTTTCCATACCGAGAAGAAACAGGGGAGGTTTATAAATATATGTGTATTATAGTGTATGTATTATCATTTATAGTAATATACCTTATAGGGGGTGTTTTCATATTTCAAGGGGCGATACGTATAGATGTATAGAAGAAAAACCTATTTATACCTTACTTAAATGGGGATAAAAAGGGGCGTTTTTATCTTGCTGATTTTGGGGGTTATTTATGAGGAATTTTTTAATACCCCTTTTTATTCCTCTGTCCCTTCTAATCTTTCGGGGCTTTTTGTCTTTATGCCTCTTTCCTATTAAATCCCGCTTTTTACTTCTTTCTAAACCCGCTTTTGTTCTTTCACTTATTTTTTCCCTTTCTATTTTTGCTAAAGTAGACATAATTGATAGTAACACATCTTTAAACTGCCCTATACTTTTAAAATAAGGTTCTTGATAACTTTCCCATTCTATCCCCAAATTCTCCAACTCCTTTAATTTTTGCAATGTGAATAAAGTCCCCGCTCTGCTAAACCTTGACAAATCCCAAAACAGAACAATATTAAAAAGGCGTTTATGTGCATCGGAAAACATTAAGTCATAATCAGGGCGGGAATTTTCTTTCCCTGAAATAACATCTACATATTCTTTAAAAATTTCATACCCACACTTTTGAGAATATTCTCTTAATTGTAATAGTTGATTTTCTACTTCTTGTTTTGTTGTTGATACTCTAACATAAATAGCAACTTTCATTTTCTTTTTTTAAAACCATTTCTTTTTTATAAATTCTTTCCTTTGAACTTCAAAATTTTTTCTGAAAAATTTTAGAAAAAAATCACGTTTTTTTAGCCCATTTTTCACCCCCAAAAACAGCCATTTTCACCCTATTATTTTTAATTACATTTTATTGGATACGCTTTTTGAATTAATTAATATGCAGTTTTTTACTACTTTGGAGCAATTAATTTCAACCTCAAAAACCGACCCCTGATTTAACTGTTTTTTGAGGGGGTTTATCTGTTAAAAGATATGTTCTAAAATATATGTTACATTATATACATTATTTACCCTCGATTTAACTGTTTTTTTGAGGGCTATTATTAATGTAGTACCTAACTTTTCATTAAATGTAGTGCCTAACTTTTGGCTGACTTTTTGGATTGAACTAAAAAGCTAAAAGGCTCAAAATTGAGCTCTTTAAGGCGTATAAAGGCAAATTTCTATTTTTGTAGTGCCTAATTGTAGTGCCTAACTTTTGGCTGGTGTTTGCACAGGTCTGGCAGCCAAACTTTTTTCTTCATTACGATTGAATACAGTTAAGCTTCTCGCCGACCCTCCTCAAAAACCGATTTCCCTAGAGGGAAGGGGGGTTTTGGACAGGTTAGAACTCTTTTTAAGCCTCAAGGTCTCGAGTTAAAGAACGAACTCTTGGTGCTTGAGTGATTTCCATTGCAACTTGTGTCTCTTTTCTTGCTTCTTCATCGTTTACAAATTCCTTTTCCCATTCTTCAAGTCCATTCTCTTCATCTGGCTCTTCATCTTCTTCACTATCTTCAGGAATATCATCATCTTCATCTTTTGGTTTGTTAATTCTTTTATTTTCTCTTTCTTTTTCAAGTTGCTTCTCTCTTGCTTCTCTTTCTTCTGCAAGTTTGTTATCTTCTTCCTCTTCTTCCTTCGCCTTAGCTTTGACTTCCATGTCTTTTTCGTATGTATCTCTTAAGTGCATCCATTCTCTAAGCCTTGCACCATTTATTTTTAAATGAGTTGCCAATTCTACTTGATTTATCTTCCCTGTTTTAGTCAACATTGCAATTTGATATCTCAAGTCATCTAACTTTTCCAAATTCTTGTCTTTCTTTTTATCTTTTGTATTATCTCCAATGCCTGCAATGGCTTCATCTTTGTATTTATCATAATCTGAAAGCACACAATGCGGATGCCCTTCAATTGAAATGTCAAGGTCATTGAATATCTTCTCTCCTACATGCGGGAAGAATCCATTAAACGATTTCAACTTGTGATATTTTCTGATGCCTTCTTTTTTATAAGCATTCCAAAGAGCTTCCAATTTATTTTTCTTGATGTAAGAAAACTTTCCAATGATTCTTTCATCTTTGTTGTAAAGATGCACCATCCCCAACGCTCTGTCAACGACGAGGAACTCTGGGAACTTCCAGAACTTTGTAAAGTTTAAAATTAAGAAGTGTCTCTTCTTTCTCATTGTTGTTGTGAGCCTTAGAAAATCTTTTCCGATTGTGGTGTTGGCATCATTGCTCAAAGATTCGATTGCTGGCTCGTCGAGAATTATAATTTGGTTTTCTGTTTCTCTTGCAAACTTAATGCATGATGAGGTCTTAAAAAATAAACTGATTGGTCTACTTGTCAACTGCTTTATAATTGCAGCCTCGATATAACTTGCAGAAGTCTTGCCGCTTCCTTCAAGCCCTTCATTCTCCAAACACGCATCAAGTGCAGGACTCTTCTGTGTGACACGCTTGCACATCAGCACAAGCTTCTTGTAGAATCGCATATCAATTCCAAATTCACAATCTCCAACGGTGATTCTAATATCTGACATATTTAATCATATCTCCTTATAACGCCCACGGATTTCTTTTGAATGATTAATCGCTTCGTTTGCATTCGCACATTTCTCGCACAATACCATCTCTGTTTTTAAATCAACATACTTTCCAACTGCTCCGCACATGACACATTTTTTTTCAGTTAACATTTTGGTTTAATTACTTCTGGAATATAGAATACCCCCCGTTTATCTTTTTTATAAAATTTCTTTTTTCTAGGAATTACTTTACCACTAATAATCTCAATAAATTCCCCCTTTACATTTTTAACGATTATTGTCATTGGATACTTACCATGACCACAACAACAAGCAAAAGTATTTGGAATATATTCAATAAGGTTTTTAATACAAGGGTCAATAAATCTACTATTGTTTTTGGAATTAAATTTACACATTTTTTTGTATCTCCAAGATTATATAATCTAAATATCCGTCGAAGACATCTGCCATTTGTTCTGTAGAAAATAATTTATCCTTAATTAAATCTGACCTTGTGCAATCTTTTCTTTGACGTCTTTTAATTTTCTTTATCAGCTTTATAATTTCTATCTGTTCCATTTTCTTTTTTTACAAGCTGTCCTCGTCATCTTCCTCTCTGCTTGGGTTATTTAAATCATGAGCATCTAAAATTCTTTTTGTAAACTTTTCATAAAAGTCCAAAAGCTCGACGAGCTTTGTATAATTATCACGATTGACTTTTATTTCTCCGTTCATTATTTTAAACGGGGGGAATGCAGTTACATAATTTCGTGCAGCCTTTCTTGTTCTTTCTGCAAGCTCTCTTTCTTCTTTTGACATCTTAGCCCAAGCCTCATTAATCAAAAGCTCGTTGGCAATAATTACAACTTCATAATTGTATGATTCTGTGTCTGGATTCATTCCAAGCAAATCAAACTTAGAAGTTATTATTGCACGCTGAAGAGAATCAATTCTTTCTGTCTGTGCAACACCTGCATTAAATCTTGATTTCTGTCCGTAATCGTCGTAGTCTTCATAACCGCCCATTGTTCATCACCTTGTTTAAAAATATGTTTTCGTCACCCATTTTCGTATACTTCCTTAATCGGTTTCCTCCTTTAAAAAGTTAATTGATTTTTCGCGTATAGATTTTTTCATCTTGTTTTTGAGAAGTTTTCTTTCCTTTTCTTTCTGGCTCCAAATTTTTTCCTGCCTTCTTCTTTCCATTCTTTCCATCCATTTTGGAGTATATCCGTCTTCGCTTTTATGATTTCTTTTCCATTTAAGATTGTTAAAACATTTCTGGCATACATTCTTTCCGTTGAATAGTGCTGGCTTGTCAATATATCCATTACCTCTGCATGGCATTCCATCAACAAGTTTTCTCTGACAGCGAGGGGGTTTTGTTTTCATTAAACTTTCTCCTGCATCATTTGAGAAATAACTGTTAAACATTTCTTTGGAACTTTTTGTTTTAGTTCTTTGAAGTCGATAAATTTATACTTATCAAAAATTGTATTGAATTCCTCTTTAAGAATATCCTTGATTACATAGGAAGGCACTTTAGCCATTAGAGTTAAATTCAAAGACATACTATCTTCATTTGTAAATTTCAATACGGCTTTTCTTATTCTTGCTTCTGTGCAGAATTCTTCAACTATTTTATGAGTATCAGTTATTTGTCCTTTTAGGTTACCGAATACTGCTTTATTATCTTCTTTAAATTCATCTCTGACTAATTTAGCATAGAGCTGATGATTTTCGTGAGGGTGTTTTCTGCAATAGTTTTTAATGACAATTCCTTCGGCAAATCCATCATAGTATTTTGATTTGGGAATTAATTCTCTCACATTCAATTCTTTTAATTCTTTGACTGTTCCTCTCCAAACGCAAGGCACACATTCAATATTCAATCTTTTAAATTCCTGTTCTTTAGCATCTCTTCCTAAAAAGAAGCCAAAACCTTCTTCGTTCATAACTCTCTTTAGTCTTATATCTAAACCGATTATAAAGGGAGCACTTGTATAAGCTATTGTATGTTTCATCATCCATTCAAAATAATAATAGTAATCAGGATTAAGTTTTATTCCTTGGCTTTCTAAATTAACAAGATGTTCTTTTAGTTGTACTTGTTGTCTAGCAAAAGCTTTATCATCATTCTCAATAGTTAAATCTCTATTTCTAGAACCCAAATGAACAGAGCCATCTTCCTCTAACCAAAAGCTTCCATTTCCTCCATCTACTTTTTCTTCAATAACTAAAGTATCTTCTGAAAAATTCAAAATATCTTTGTTATCTTCATGTCCTAATCTTTCAATGTCGGGGTATTTTTTAAATGCCATATTGATTTATTTTATGTTCGTCTTGTTCTCCCTTTTTTCATAATGTTCTCCTATTGCATTTACAATTGCTGCATGAATGTTCCTCACCATAAAGATAATCTTCAATTGTTATTCCCTTCGGTACTTCTATTTCTTCACGATGACCACAATTCCAACAAATTACTTCTGCTTTGTATGTTTCGTTATTTTGTTTCATTAGAATCTCCTAAAACAAACGAAGCTACCTATACAACATATTGTAATCATTGGCAAAATCCATACAATATCTTGCATCTGTCTTTGTCTAAAATAAGATAGTGCAATAAAAAATATTCCTGCAAATAAAAATATAACACTGAAGTGTCCATAAATAAATTTTTTAGTTTTCATCTTCGTTTTCCTTTATAAACTAATTCGTCTAACTTATCTATTATCTCGTAAGCTATCTTTCTATTCCTTAAGGTATCTTTAGTTTGAATCTTGACTTTCAAATTGAAATAAAGATTCTTACCATCAGGCGTAATTAATTCATAAGTCATTTCGATTCCTCCTTCAATTTCTTATCCGCATAAGAATATTCGTTTAAACAGAATGTTACTATTATATAACATATTATAGCTAAAGGTAAAACCCATACCGTATCTTGCATATTAAATCCTCTTGAGAAAAACAAACCTGCGATAAATGATTCAAGCCCACCGAATAATATTACAAGAAAACAATACACTCTTTTTTTCTTTCTTAATTCTCTTCGTTCATCTTTTTCTTTATCATTATTTTCCATTTTCTTTTCCTTTTTTCAGATTCTTTCAGATTGACAATTGCAGATTTCTCTGCAAGCCATTCATTGAATTTGTAAAGCATTCCACTATTTAAATATGCTTTTGTCAGGCGTGAAGCGTTTGCAAGAATTGATTTGGGATTTTGCATTTGGAATATTTTTTAAGATTTAATGTAAAAGGCGTAAGAAAGAAAAGACGCTTAAAGTATTTAAGCATTTATGTTTTTTTCACTCTTCCAATATTCAACCATCCAGAATTATTCTTATTAACTTTCAACCACAATTTAAATATTCCAACAATCAAAAGCACACCAATAAACCCAGTAATGCTTCCTTCAACAGCGTCTATGTAATAACCAATCCATGCAGCAATGCATGCTCCCCCAATTGTAAGAAAAACTTTAGTTAAGGTTTTCATGGTATTCTTATTTTTTTTAACTTTCCGCATTTAGTACATTCTTGTATAATATAAATTATATTTCCTCCATCTTCTCCATGATTTGAATATCCTGTTCCAATTAATTTTCCATAAAATCTTTCCTTTTCTTTCCATCTGTGTTTACAAAATATGCTCATCTTTTCTTTTTCTTTAATTTTCTTTCTTCAACTAAGACAATAATTTTAATAACTGCAAGAAATATCAACATAGTTAATATAAAGGGAAAATCAACTAATTCTATTACTCCACAATCATTGTTAAAACATTCCGTCCAGCTAATCATTCTTCCAAAAATAAAACATCCTCCTTCGTTTCTATAATAGGAACAAGAACCCTTGAAAAGTTTATGATTCTCCAAGTCCCGTCTTTATTGATTATAAAGTTGGGAAGACATTGATATTTATATTTCATCTTCTCTTTTTTTTCTTCCTCCTCTCTTTTAAATATTCTTCAACACCATCAATCTCGATTCCAACAACATTGTTATCTTTATCCCAATCAAACCTAATATCATATTTCTTATGATGGACTTCTGTTGTGTTAACTGTTTTATTCTTACTACAAGAAAAATAAATAATATCATAATCTTTGTCATAATCAAATTGAAAGGAGGGGATGCTTATTTTATGTTTCATGCCTTAACGAACCTTACCTTAACTCCTTTCTGTTTGTCTGCGATTTCAAACTCATGATGATTTTTTTCTTTATGGTGTCTTATCACATTCTCTCCCCCAAAAATCTTTTCTCCGCATTCCTTGCATTCGAAAAGTCTTTTGTCTTCAAACTGTTCCCCCCAATCTTCACAGACTAATTCTTTCTTCTTCTCCATGAGGATTTCTCTTACTCTATCCATCTCGCCAACCCCCTTGTTTTGCAACAGAACAGCCCCAAGGCGTTGAGTTCTTTACTTGAGAAGTATTTCCCCCCCACAGGTATGAAAAAGAGGCGTGATTGGAGAAAAACGCATCAGCCTGTAGGGGAGTGTAACTTTCCTGCAGAAGAGCAAAAGAAGAGTGGCATGCTGACAACATAGCTTCTGCAGGAAAGAACATAAAGTCTCCCTGAAGAATCCAAAGATGAGAACTAAAAGTAAAGTCTGAATTATGAGAATCCTTTACCTTTTTTTCTTCAGGGAGTATTTGATTAATCATTGTCTTTGCCTCTCTCGTTCTTTCCAGATATAGTATATGTTCCGCGCTTGCTTGTCTTGATTATCTTTCTGCCACATTGATTGCAGTGTGTGACTTCTCTTTTAGTTCTGCCTCTTGTAGGAGAAATAACTTTCTTGATAGAATGAATTGTTTCCTCTCCACAACTTTCACATCTTTGGTGTTTTTGTTTCATCTTCCTCTTCTCCCTTATCTGTAATCTTTACAATTTTTAAATTTTCTGATGATGCAATACCTCTTTCGTATTTACATAGTGCGTCTGTTGCACTTAGTTTGTTATGAAACTTTTCAATAACCTTGTTTTTGTTTGCCGTATCTACAATTGCCCATTTCAACTTCTGGTTATATTTTGCCATGAGTTTTTGCCTCTCTCCTTTCTCTAGTTTCCTGCTTCCTTTGGTTATTGTAGTAAACATTCATCACATGCTCTCTTACGCGGTTGTAGGTTCTTGAACACTTACGACTGCATGTAAGGGAAGTGCTGGGTCTTATCTTTGGGTCTTTAGGTTTGTTCTTCTTATGTACTACATGGTAGGGTTTACCACAGATAATGCAGTGCTGAATTTGGATTTGGGGGTTAGGTTGTTGTGTCATCTTTATTCTTACAATGATTTAATATTAGATTTGAAAACTTCTTCAACCCTCCAAACCTTTTACATTCAGGACACTTATAAAAACCAATTCTTTCATTGAACTCAAAAGGAACATTGCATTTAGGGCAGTTAAGTAGATTGTTTCTTTCAGCCATCTTTTTTATGTTAACGGAACAAGCCCAACCCATAGGTTCTCTTTTAATATTTTCTATTTCTACTTCAGGGACTTTAAGTCCATATTTCTCTCTTGCAATTTTGATTACTTCAGAACCTTTGCTTCCATTAAGACATCCCCTCCCTGCTTCATTACATTGAATTATTCCTTCCATCACTGCAATTAGTTCTGGACTTGAACCCCCCTTTTCACAACGATAACAGTACCATGTGTTTGAAATGGTATTAACACTGAAGTTCATTCCCGTAGTTGAACCGTGAAGGGGATGAGAACCTTGATATTGTCCATCTCCTTTATCTAACATTCCACCCAAGCTTATAATTGAAGTAACGGGTATATCCTTTATATCTTCCCCTTCCCATTTGGTTTTAAAACTTTCTTTAGGGGGGATTTGAACAACCTTTTTTGAAGGGATATAGTCTTTTAGAAGTTCTTTAAATTGAACTACATCTAATTCAATTATAGGAATATCTTTTATTACTTCATAATATTCCCCTGAAGGATGTAGACTTCCTGCACCAACAACCTGCTGCCCTAATCCTTGTAGCTCTCCAAGGTGCCTTCCCTCTTTATCATAAAAGATTATCTTATTCCCATCCCAATTTGAAAACTTAATATAATAATGCTTCCTTACTCTAAAGGATTCACCACACATCTTTTCAAGAATTGTTATCAATTTTAAGTCAGGAGTATCATCATCACATACACCTAATCCATTTATTCCCGTTAAAACGCCATAATTTTCTTTAGGGAAGTACTGGGATATCTCTTCATAAGTATATCCTTTTTTATTCCAGTTCTCTTCAAAGGGTCTTTTCTCTCCCTTCCTAACTCTGCAGAACAGCTGGTCTTTCAATTGTATGGGTATCATGAACTATATATATTAGAATATCTTCCCATTCCACATATCCCCCCTTGCATCTTTTGGAGAAAGGTCTGTATCCCAAGCTTTAACCATTCTAATTAGAATCTTTTCTGCCCTATCATAATCTACTTGCTTTACTTCAAAGGAAGGGTCGTAATCTTCAAACAAACATCTATGCTTGCATAATCCATCAATAAGCAAGGTAACATGATGTCTGGCTCTTGGTTTCCAAACACTGCTTTTCATAGGTTCTTTGGCTAAAAGGTTTGTGGTATCTACCAAAGTTTTGACTTTAGAATCCTCAATATTGCATAAAAAGGAATTACATGTATCATATAGGGTAAGGAACTCCTCTATATTACATACTTTCCCCCAACACATACCTAAGCTATAACTTATATTTTTATATTTTATATATATATTATCCTTTTTTTCATGTTTGGGCTTGTCTATGTCTGGGGGGGAATTTGATATGGAGTCTGAACTTAAAAGGAACCTTGTTTCCTCATCATCTTGCACTAAAATTAACATTCTACTTAAGGTTGTAGGGTCAATTATCCCAATATGTTCAGCGATTGTAGACTTCCCATTTATAGGATTTGTTGCAAAAAGGTACTTAGAGTCTCCCTTGCATTTTATATCATTATCATTGCCAGAACCAACTAATCTGCTCTTATGTTCTAAAATAAAGTTTATTTCTCCCAAAATGTTCTTGGATTGAGTATCATGCTTGTTCAATTCAAATTCAACCATCTTCCCAAGTTCATCTACAAAACCAATCCTTTGTGAATTTATCAGATAACCTAAGTTAGCAGGTTTTTCTTTAAAACTAGGTGCAAGTCCTTTTATTCTGCTGTTTCCTCCCTCAAAGATAGGAAAGTCTTCACCGAACTTATAAGAAAGGGTTTCTATATGTCCCATTGACTTATGAGTGCCTGTTCTTCCAAAAATTGAAAGATGCAGCGGATAGCCATCAATTATTCCTGAAAGTATAAAGGAACTTCTTATTAGGTTAGTTGTTTCTGGAAAAAGATTCCAAGTCCCATTTGGATGATAGTTTAAAAAATTAAACCAATCCTGAGAAGTTATTTCTCTTTCTTTTGTATAAGTTACTATTTGTTCCTTGGATAGTACCTTGACATTAGGGATAGCTTCTTTTACAAAAAAAAGTTTTGATATACTTTTAATTTTTAAATTTCTATTAATGTCAGTTAAATCATCTAATGTAACTTCCATTCCAGATAAAGAACAAAATTGATTTGGAAGTTCTGACTCCGATAGAACAAAATATTCTATATTTTCGGGGCTTACTATTTTATACAAGTAAAAGTCCAAAGAAAAAACACTTCTTTCAAATCCATCATATCTTTTATCGAATCTTTCATCTAGGAAATAAAAAGATTGTGTTTCTAAGTTTTCTTTTGTTTCCTCATCTTTTGTTTTATTTATGACTTGTCTTACTAAAGCAATTCTTGCTTTTGTATTTTGGATAAGTTGTGGTTTCCCTTCTATTGTATTATTATAATTGCATAAAAAAAACCATTTAGGGGTTTCCCCCAAATATAAATCATTATTGCCAAATAATTTTTTCATATGACCTTTTATCTTGTTCCAAGAATCGAAGAATTCATCATTAACCCAATTTATCTTCCCTTCATTAAAACTTTCCACTTCTTGTTTTATTTTTTCATCATTAAGCAATTCTTTAATCTGTTCCTCTTTTTCCATTTTCATCCTCGTTTAATTTTTTATCTAAGAAAGGAACAAAAGCATCTTTGCATTCTTCTTCATATCCACAGTATCTGCATTTTAAAATAACACTTTTTGATTTTACAATAAAGACAGGCATATCAGCTTTTTCATCCTTGCATTTAGGGCAGTATCTTTTGCTGTCTTCTTTTTCCAATAACCATCTATTTGTAAATTCAAGAATTTCTTCTTTTGATTTTAATCCTAAGGAATTTATTAAATCGTGAAGTTGTCCGTGGTGTTTTTTGCATAACCAAATCCTTCCTTCTTTGTCTGTTCCTCCAAATTCTTTTGGGAATAAATGGTGAAGTTGTGTTTCACTATCCTTTAACTTTTTCTTATCCTTCTCACAAATCATTTATCCCTCCCTCCTCTGAATCCAAGATTATATTCCTGTATTGAATCGCTTTCAATATTGGAAAAATCATATATAACATTTCCAAGAACAAATTCTTTCAGCACTACTCTTTTATTAACTTCATCAACTTCTCTGATGATTGCGTTTCTCCATTCTCCTGTTTTGAGAACAAAATGAATTGCACAAGAACGGTTGTAGAAATGTTTAAGCTGGACAAGAACTTCTTTTTCCTCTCTGTCTTTTGCTTCAGCTTCGGAAGTTTCTATTTCCTTAAAATAATCTTCCCCCGTCTTGCTCACTTCTTTCTCGGTCATATTTCATTTTATGGAAATTATCTTTTTAAATATCTGTAATTACTAACTAGAGTTTACAATTCAGTTCAGAAAAGTTTTTAATCTCTTTTTATTTATAAAAAGAATGACTTCCAAAACGATTACCTTGAAACATGCTAATCAAATTTTCCCAAGCAAGTATACTAAGATAAGAAGCCATGATTTGATTTCCATGTCTGTTGATAACAGAGATATCATGACAAAACGAGAGCAGCAGAAATTAGTCAATATGGCAGATGACATACGCGGGAAAACATTTGGAGGCAATCAAGACATAATGGCAACTAGGACAGGAACTAAAATTAAATTTGAAAATATCTTCGATGACTAAACAAAAAATCCATTGCGTAGAAATTAACAAAAAAGATTTTGATATTTTGAAAACTCCTCTCAGCGATTTGCGGGAAATGATTGGGTGGGTTGAACCTCCAGAAAAAAAAGGACAGCCTTGGACAGTGACAATGTGCAACGGATGTTTGTTTGACTGCAAGACGCAGGAATCTGCAACAATACTTTCTTCAATAGAAGAAGTTAAGGCATTGCTTATGCAAAACCAAAATCCACAATCTTTAAAAGCCCAGTAAATTTATTTATTAAATGGAACAAGAAAATGACTATGCTCTGCGTGTTCTTAGGAAGCTTAATTATTTTTATGTAAATAAGATTCCAGTTCACTTTACAAATGGATATGGAACTTTTTTCAACGGAACAATTTTGAACTTAAATGAAAAAGAAAAATCTATGATACTCGACGAGAGAATGCTTGGAGAGACACCATTTCTTTTTGAAGATATAAATGAAGATTCAATCACCAAACAGAGAGCAGTGGAAGATATGCCAAAGAGCAGGAAGACAATTCAATAGATATCTGACCCCCAATAGACCCCTATAGTCTATTACAATAATATTTAAATACTATTCCTGTTTTATCTTCGGTATGGATAACGAAAAGATGAAAATGAATAAACGATTGATGGCTCAGGATTTTATTGAAGAAGAACCAACAGAGATTCCTATTGAAAAAATCAAGGCATTAAGAAATGTCAGAACTCAGCTTGGTGATGTAAGCGACTTGATGACTGACATCAGAGAGAATGGACTTCTTCATGCGATTGGTGTCTGGAAGCAGAAAGATATTTACTATTTGGTTTATGGTCACAGAAGATTTGCTGCATTAAAAAAGCTTGGAAGGAAATCTCTTTTGGTAAATAAGGAAGTTAAAATATATGATGAAAATTTCCAGCTGCAGGATATTCTTGTAATGAATATGACTGAAAATATTCATCGTTCTGACAACACCCCTTCAGAGTTTGCAAAGGGCTGTTCTGATTTGAGAGAAATGGGTTTGACAGTGAGTGAGATTGCTGCACGATTAAGTGTTCCTATTTCTAAGATAAAAACAGCATTGAACATATATGCCAAGTCTCCAGAAGATATAAGGCAGAATATCGGGTATATGTCAAAAGGAGAATCTAAAAAAGGGAAGGTTTCTGCAACAGTTACAAATTCTATTTTGGAATTGGATATTTCAAAAGATAAAATAGAAAGATTATTTAAACTTGCTAGAGAAAAAGAATTATCTGTTTCAGATATACGTTTTCTAAGAAATGTTCTTAATGAAGGGATTACTTTAGAGCAGGCAATATCTCTTTTAGATAAATACATTTGCAAGACATGTACTTTTATTATTTCAAAAGAAGAATTGCAAAGAGAAAAAATACCTTTTCAAAAAATAATGCGTGAAATAGTAAAAGGTAAAAGACGTTTAAATAAAAAACTATTTTACCAGAAAGATTAAATAGAAAAATGGAAGAAATAAAAAAAGAAACAGGTGAGAAGAAGATATTCTTCAGTATAAATGATATTAAAGATTTGAAAAAATATTCTGAGGAAACCGCATGCTACGCATTGCTTGTTAAAAGAAAAGAATTTTTCTTGGCTTGCCCTATCTGCGGGAAAGAGTTGAAAGGAATAAGCGAGCAGACACTCCGCAGAAATTTATATGTGCATCTTCTCTGGCATAAAAAGAAGGAGGATAAGAATAGAAAATGACATACTCTCGCACCCTAAAGGGTGGAGTATCTAAAGAATAAAGAAGATGGAAAACACAACAGACGGAGAGAAAAAGAAAGAATGTATAAGATTAATAACTACTAAGCCAAATGCAAGAACAGAAGAGGATTTTAGAAAAGCTTGTTGGAAGTTTGCAAATGGAGAAGCAACAATAGATTATATTTTATCTTATATACTAAAGAAGAGATTAATTAAGATAATTGGAGGTTTGAATGGAAGAAAATAAGGAAAAATTGACAAAAGAACAAAATAAAATATTAAAGTCAATCAGAGAAAGTAAAGGTATGAAAAAAAACATAGCAGAAATAGAAGAAGAATTTAAAAGAAAATTAACAACATTAGAAAAAGAAATTTACTTTTTAGGTTTTGTAGAAGGTGGTGCTTATATAAGTAAGAAAATTGAAGAACAAACGGAAAAACGATTAGGAGCTTTAAAATGACCCCTATAGAAATTGTCTGCTGGATAGCTGCATGGGTTGTAATAAGTGAAACTGTATTTATCTTGTGGCATAAGCGCAATTGTAATAAGAAGCATGGTTTTTTTGACCTATTATCTTCTGAAGATTGGGTATTGACAAAATTTATTTCTTTTGTTTTAGGATTATTTTTTATTTTAATACAATTGAGAATATGTGAGTGGATTCAAGAAGATAGCCTCCTTAAGGTTAACTTAAATTACCAAAACCTTCTTATCGAATTCTGCATCCTTGCTGGAATTGGAATCCTCTTTTTAATAAACTATTTTATTGTTCAAACAATGAAAAAACCAGAAGGAGGAAAGAAAAATGGAAAATAAACTAACTAAAATATTAAAAGTAGTAATGTTGCTGTTGTGTATTTTTGTAGGAATTTGTTTTGTCTTTGCAATTGGTTTAGCTTTGGTATCTGGTATGTATCTTTCTGTGGAGGCAATATCAAATATTTCGTTACAAGTTTATGCTCAAGCCTGTAACGAAATAGGATACTCAAACTATAAGCATATTAATAATGCAAATTACTGTACAAATGATAGTATTAATTTATATGCCGTGAATATAGAATGCAATTTTTGGAGGAATCATTGCAAAGCAACACAACTAAATTTACATACATATCAAGGATGACACCTCTTCGTATTTTTCTTTCTTGTCTTTACGGATTATACTTCGGATTCATACTTGCTGTTTGTGATATCCATTCTGATAGTTGGAAGTTTTGGGCAATATTTCTTCCCATTAGCTTGATAATGTTTATAAGAGAAGAGGTAATAGAAAAAGAAATAAGGAAAGAGATGCTTATACAAGTGAAAGGAGGTCAAGAAAAAAAATGAGTGAAAATCAGTTAGACCTGACAAGCATCAAAGGAGTTAAAAGTGAAGGCGTTAATCTTGAAAAGTTTCACAAGCAGAACACCAAAGTGGAAAATGTTATAGTGGAGCAAGTGCCATCACAATATACTCCCCTAGTTGAAGGAAGCGAAAAGGAACATCAAAAACAGTGGGTCTTGAAAGTTTCATCCTGCGTTTTGGAAACGCTTGGTGAAGGAGAAGACAAGATTGAATTCCGTGCAAGCGAGCTGTTCAATTTGATGCAGGATAAGAAAGGAAATCTTACTGGCTATCCCGAAGGAGAGAAATCAAATCTCGGAATGTTTTGCAAGGACTTGAGAATTGAAATGAAGAATGTTAAGAATCTTCAAGATTTGATGGAACATATTAAAGGGAAGCAAGCAACTGTCAAAGCCTACAATAAAGAAGTAGACATTGACGGAAAGAAATTCCCAAGAACTTATCTTAAGTTCCTTTATTAGATTAAATTTTATAGTCTAAGAATAACCCATAATTATTTTTAGATGGGCAGAAGGGTTTTTGAAGAGTTCCCCTTTTCATCCCTCTGCCCTTTTTGTCCAGTGCTTCCTTGCACTGCTGATAAAGAAAAAGAATTTCCCCAAGGTCAATTACCACCTAACAAGTTAAGTGGCTTGTAACTGAGCCTTATGCAGACTCGCTACGATTGGCTCATTGACAGAGAGCCTACTGAACAAGGCTTTGCCGAGTTCAGTGATATTTCGGGAGGCATTTAAATCACTATGCAAACTAAAACCACACTTCAAACATTTGAAAGAGACGCCTTTCCTATTGGATTTGGAAAGATGTCCACAGTTGGAACAGACTTGACTTGTGTATCTGCAATTAACCAAGACAACACTTTTCCCGAGATTTTCAGCCTTGTATTCTAAGAAAGTCTGAAATTGCTTGAAAGCCCAAGCTCCCAGTTTTTTGTTAAATTTTCTCCCTTGCTTTTTAGTCCTTTTTATTTGAAGTTTTTCAAGTGCGAAGCACTCAAAAGGCATTTCAACAATCTTCTTAGACAAGATGTGGTTTGTATCAGTCATAAACCGTTGCTCCCTGCCCGACAATCTTTTCAGATGTCTTTTGGCAGACCTTGTGCCTGTGGACTGAAGTTTACTTTTTATCCAAGAATATTTTCCTTTGATTCTCCTGATTCCCCTGCTATTGAAGAATCTATTATTACTTGTAACTACAGGATTGAGAACTCCTCTGTCAATCCCAAGAACATTCTTGACCTCAAGTTTTTCTGGAGTTTCAAGTTTAGCAATCATCCTTCCCTGAATTTTATTGTCTTTGAAAAAGATTACAACTGCCTTGATTTCTCCAACGAGATATTTGGAGAAATATTCGGGGACTTTTGGAACAATCTTTTTTCTGCCGTTTATAGTGGTCATAGAGATTATTCCGTCTTTGAAACTGAAAGTCCTTTGATTATATCTTATTGCAGAATAGGTTTTTTTGAAAGGAAGAACTCGGAGTTTTTCTCTTTTCAACATTTCAGAAGCTTGGTCTCTTGCACTGCAAACAAGACTGCTTTGCAAGTCAGACTCTCCTCTGACTTCATAGTAAGTGAGTTTATGGACATCATTTTTATTGAAAGTCCTATTTTCAAACGCAACTCGCATACAAAAATTAACGACTTCGTTAAATTCGGTGATGGTAGAAATTATATCCTCGTCGTAAGGAATTTCAAATTTAATAGTTCTTTCCATAATAACTCATTAGATAGTAAAGTATATAAACCTTATGGGACTATAATATCTATGGAAAAACAGAAAACAAAATCATCAACTTATAATATTAATTATCATTTTGTTTGGTGTCCTAAATACAGAAAGAATTTGCTTGTCGGAGAAGTTAAAGATTTTACAAAATCTATAATTGAAACTATCTGTTCAAGCAAAAATTGGAAATTGCTTGAAATGGAGATTATGCCAGACCACTTGCATTTATTTATCTCTGCTCCCCCTTACGAAAGTCCAACGGGTATTATTAAAGTTTTAAAGGGAACTTCAGCAATTCAATTATTCAAAAAGTTTTCAGGATTAAAGAGGGAATTAAGAAAAGGACACATTTGGAGTCCAAGTTATTATGTTGGAACTGCTGGGACAGTTACAGCAGAAACTATCAGAAAATACATTCAAGAGCAAGAGAAAGGGAATGGCAATTCCTCCCCCGAACAAGTTCAGGGGTCTCCTTGCCAGAGGGACTTATGAAGAATATTTGGATAAACGGTTTCCCAAAGGAAAAACAAGGTTCAGAGGGCATGCAATGGTTTTGTTAGTTCTAGCAAGAGAAGAAGGGAGAAAAGAAATAGAAGGAAAAATAAAGAAAATTAAATTAGAAGAAAGAAAAAAGAGATTGCAACTAACAGAGGATTTAACTCATGGAAAATGCATTTGCACTAACGAATGGCTTGAAAGCAATAACGAAGAAGTTAGAAAACAGCAAAAAGCAAAAGTCTTAGAAGTAATTAATGACTTTAAAGAAGAAATGAGAGCATACTTTAGTATGTGTGAAAATGCAGAAGCTTGGGAACAATTTCAAGAGGGATTAAATAAATTAATCAAAGAGGTAAAAGAAGAATGAGCTGGTTAATGGAAGTATATGAATGTCAAGGAAGATATTGTTATCTTGGAGAAAAAATTTGTTCTTCATTTCCTTTGCATCTATGTGTAATAATCTTTTTATTATGTGTCATCGTTGGGGTTCCAATTGTTTTATTAAATATTCATTTAAGAAGGAAGAAATGACCCCCAAAACTAATTTAATAATTGCAATAGTAAACTTAATATTTCAATTGCTTAATCTTATTTTTCTATCCAAGACTCATCCAATGATTTCTGTTATCATGTTATTAGTTTCTTTTGTTGTTATTGCTTTTTTTATGGATAATGTCTTTCCCATTGCTGCTTTTGTTGGTTCTATCATGATTTTTGTTGTTGCGATTTTTGGTGTTATTTTTGATGTTAGTACTGAAGGTATCAGTGTTGTGGTTTCCTCTATTGCTGCCGCTATCGCGATTGTTATGTATATTTTTGCTATTACTGATTGGTATTTTGATATGAAGAAAGAGGTAAAGAAAAATGGTAAGTAATGAGTTTTTACAGCGATTGCAGGAAGAAGTCAGAAGTAAGAAATATTCTAATGAAATTATATGTCCTTATTGTAACCATGAACAGGACAGCGAAACAAGATGTGAACATGTTTCCTATTGGGGTGAAGATAGTCAATGTAAAATAACATGTGAACATTGCAATAAAGAATTTTGGGTAGAAGAAAGAGTTGAAAGAACATTTATAACAACGACAATTGAATGGCAGAGTAAGGAAGATATTAGATTATCAGGAGATAATGATGGAACCGAATAACACAGATATAAAAAAGAAATTTAGAGAACTGCTTGAAAAGGTAGAGCGAACCACAAACACGCCTTTCTCAAAGCAGATAGAGGCACTCTTCCTGTATTTCTTTATGGAAGGAATTAAATTCAATGCAGGTGAAAAATGCTTGGCATGAATACTCTTAATAGGAAAAACTTTCAAACGTGTTGATTATTTTACCTACTTCCGATGAATATGCAATGTTGAAAGGTCTTGCATTGGAGGGAATTCCTATTAAGAAAACTATGAAAAAGTGAACAAAACAAAATACAAATCTTTTTAAATGCTAACTAACTATCTTATTTACTAAAATAGGTGATTATGGTTAAGTCAATTTTGCTTAAGGTTGATGAAGATAAGTTTGAACAGCTTTCTAAATTAAAAGGAGATATAACTTGGGAAAAGTTTCTCCTCGATAATCCAAATAAAGATTGGGATTCTTTGCATGTCAATATTCATGCAGCACGCCTGATTCCAAATTACAAGCCAACACAATTAGAGATGGCTTTGGGTGCAATTATAGTTGAAAGGTTTAAAAATTCCTGTGATGAATGCAGAAAGGTAAGTGAAAGGAACAAGAATCTTTCAGCAGATTCCAAGAGAAAGAGTTTTTGGGACAAGTTAATAAATACTTAAGGAGGCAATGAAAATGGACTGGACAATGATTATTGGGGCAGGTTTCGTCTTAGTTATTGCAGCAATAATTCTTTGGTTATGGGTTAAATCAAAAGACCCAGAATACCAGAGGCAGAAACTGCAAAAGAGATTAGATAAGGCAGGAAAGAAAAAATTGCAAGAAAACTAAAAGGAGGAAAAATCAAATGAGAGAGTGTACTAATACCAAAATTGAAGAACTCGCATCAAAAATTGGAAATCTTCTCAAGAATTTGACTGTCGAAGAGAGAGATAAAGTCTTTAAGAAGATAAGAGCCAATAGCAAATCAGGTTCTTCGTCAAAGAAAAAGAAAACAGCAATGGATATTATTGATGAAGAGCTTAGCGAACCAATTGATTTGGGGGGCTGGGATTAAGATGGGAAGAAAAGGGAGTAATGAGTTTCATAGTTGTGAGTTTTACTATGGAAAAATAGGAGATGTTACTGTAAGGCATGAAGATTTATCTATTCACTGCAGAAGATGCGGTGTAGCTTTATTAGATTCTCAGGTTCTGCCTTCAATGCTTGCAAAGATAAATACAGCATACAAGGAGAAGATAAAATAAAATGGGAAATAATAAAAATTTTAAGAAAATAATTAAGTCAATGATTGCAGTAGCGAAGGCAGGTTTTGAAGCTTTTGCTTCCGCGGTATGGATTGGTGTTGCAATGGTTATCTTCAATTCTTATGCAGTTCCTTTGGGCATAGATTTTTCTTTTACTAATCTAGGAACTTGGATGTCTTCCTGCGGGATAGTATCTCTTCTTTTTTATTCAATTGTAAATGTAAAGGCGGTTAAAGATAAAGAATGACCAACGAAAAAATATTCCAAGAGATTGAAGAATTAATTTCTCAGTGGATAAAAGATAATTTTGTCTGGGACAAGGAAAGAAGATGTTATGAGCAAGATGGTCTTGAAATTCCAGTTGTTGAGCTAAAGAGAAAAGTGAGAGAACTAAAAAAGAAATATGGGGTTGAAAAATAAATGGACGTCTTCTCTTTGATAATCGGTTTTGGTATTGGATTTTTTACTGGCTTGATGTTAAAATGGATTAAACGTTTTGTTTCTTTCGTCAAGCAGGAGCAGACTCCTAATCCTTATGCTAATGTAAATAAGGGAGAGAGTAAATAATGGCAGATGTAATTTCAACAACAGCTTCTAAATTTACAAGTGCGATAAATACAGCTAATCTTTTAAAGACTGCAGGTTGGATAGTCTTTTTTCTTCTTTTAATCGGAGGGCTTATCTTTGTTTATATTATCTGGAAAAACAAAAAAGTTTTCAACAAGAAGATAACTGTTTTTGAAATTGTTGGAAACTATTGGAATCCGATAAGAAGAGATACTGCCAAAGTAGTAAAGTTTGGGAAAGGTGGATTTGAAATACTTCAGCTTAAGAAATCTAAAGTATATAAGATTGGCTACGGGGGGAGAGTAGGAAAAGATACATACTATTTCTTTATTGGAAAGGATGGGTATTGGTATAATGGCATGCTCTCTGCGAATTTGCATGCAATAGACGAGAATGGAGGGTTAATTCCAATCGTTACAACTAATCCTACAATGAGGGCTCAATATACTGCACTTGAAAAACAGATTGATGACCTTTATAAAAAGAATGCAGGATTCTTGGAAAAGTATGGAGGATGGATTATGGCAATTGGATTTGTCTTAGTAATAGGTGTTATGGCATGGCTTATATTCAAGGAAATGAATACTTATGCAGGACAAATGTCTTCTTTGCTTGAGAAGGTTGGAAACCTTGTAGGCAATGTTGATAATATGATTACTACTTCTGAAACAATTAAGAATGGAGGAAGTGGATTAGTTCCTGTTTCCAGTTAAATTAAAACATGGCAAGTGATTATCTTATTGTTGGAATTATAGTTCTTGTTTTTTTAATTCTTATTGGAATGGTTGTTATACTAAAAAAGAAGTTAAAAAAAGCTCAGCTTGCAAAGCAAATAGGTAGCCAGATTCCTTTAGAAGTTATGGAAGATTTTGTTGAATGCGAGAAAAAACTTTTGGAAAGTAATGGAGAAGAAGACCCTATTAAGATAATGTGGGATGTGATGCATCAAAGAGCAGCAAGGGAAAAAGATGGAAGGATAATAAGAAATAGAAACGAGCTGACAGAAATTGCAGAAAGAGCACAGAATCAAAATACAGCACAGCAAATAGTTCAGCCCCAAGTTCAACACCAAGGATTCTTTAAAAATAAGAATATTCAGAAAGTTTCTGCTTATGAATCACAACCTATAATTAAAAAGAAATTTAATTTATTAAACCTTTTTAAGAAAAAACAAAAGCAAACAGAAGAACCATTTGACGTTTCAAAATCAGAAATTCCATTAAACACAATTGAAAGGGGGTTAAATGAAGATGGTCTTAGACAAGAACAAAACAATAGTTCCAATAGAATCTCAGAAGGACAAGGAAACACAGAGCCTCCAGTTAAAAGTTCAGGAATTGGAAGAGAGGATGACAGCAGAGAATTACGTGAACAGCCTTCAGGAAGACAAGAACTTCAGAGCATTATTATTAAGGGAAATAAGCCTAAATACGGAAGTTTTAAAGTCGATAGGGGAAACTCTAAAGAGCCTGTCAGCGGAGTTAGCAAACTCAGAAGAATCCGAAGACGCATCAGAAACTGAATAGTGGGAGAAGTAATTGCAAACACAGAAATTCCTAGAGACCCTAAGTGCCTTTATTACTGCGGAACTGACGAGAAAGGCAATATAACTCTTTGCAAAGCAGTAATGGCAAGAGGCGGGAAAGGGAAAGATAAGAAGAAAGTAAACAAGGGCAAGAAGAAATAGGTAGGAGTAAAGAGTTTAAGAGATGGAAGAAGAAAAATCGAATTGCAAAGAAGAAAAAATACTAACTCCTAAAAGGAGAAGTATTCTTTCCTTAATTTTATTTTTAATTATAATAGGATTAGTAATTTATCTTCTTGTTTATATTAATACTGAAAGCTATAAATGCATTTTAAATTCTGCAGGTTATACAATCAAGAATATTGAAAAGGCAAATTCAGCAAATGTAACCTGCAGCTGCTTTATGCAGGGAGGGAATAATATAGTCCAGTTTAATTTAGATAATCAAGGGATAACCTTAAATAATGCGAAAGCATTAGATAATCTTGTTCCTTAATTGAAAGGAGGTAGATATAAATAATATGGGATTTTTAGAGGCAGTTCAGAACGCAGACTTGTCAGGAATAACTGGAACTATTAATTATAGTTATGATAATGCTATTCCTTCTTTAATTTATTTTTTGACGGGGATAGTCTGTGTTTTGCTTGTTATATGGGCGGTTGGAGTTATTGAAAATCTTTTATGTCCGCATCATAAAAAATATAGAGAGCTTTTGACAAGCATGTACGTTGTTGGAATGATAAAGAAATTTTCCAAAGAAGATGACATAAACCTTGTTGAAGAACTTAAGGACTATAATAAGATTGTAAAGAAAAGTAGAATGAGAGGAAGAGACTTGGATAAAGTAATTGAACAGGGTCTTAATGAAAAGATTTCTGAGAAGATGGAAGCAGATTTGGAAAAGATTTCTGAAAAGGAAAGGAAGTCAGAAGCAAAGAAGTAAGAAATTTTTATTTTTATTTTTTCTTCTTTTTTATTTTTATTCTTTTGTTTGTTTTTTATTTATAATATTAAATAGTGAAATTAGTTAACTGAGTTAAATTAACGAAATCTATTTAAATGATTAAAAGTATATATTAGAATATAATCTTAAAAAGAGAAAGATATGCAGAAAATTGGTTGTTTTTCGGGGGTGAAAAAATATGGCAACGATTAGTAAGAATTATACAGGAACTACAACTACTAGTGCAGGAGGGGGAAAATCTTGGGTTAAAACTTATGAAAGCGGAAAGCTTGTGCATTCTACTTTAACGTCACTCCCTTCAACAATTAAAAAGAATATTGCAGAACATCAAAGAGAGACCGCAAGTTTATCATCAAAAACAATTAGTGGTTCTGGATTTTCTGGTGTTGTAGTTGAATCGATGAAAGGAGTTCCAGAGACAGCTAATATTTTAGTCAAAGGACAAACTGTTGGGACAGTTGTTTATCCTTCTTCAAGCAGTAAAGGAAATCTTCAAACTCCTTATGCTAAAAATTTAGTTCCTTCAGAATTAGTTGTCAGTGGACAAAAAATAAAAATTACAAAGACAGGAATACTTTCTACTCCTTATGTAGAACCAGTAATAACCTCTACAGCAGTCCCTGCAGTAACTATATCTGGAGCATCATCTAATGTATTAGCATCTCCTTTTGCTGCATCAGCTAAAGAGGCAGCAGCACAAAGGGCAGAGAATTTGAAGTCAACATTGACTTCTGCTGCAAAAGTATCTACAACAATCCAAAAGGGAACAGTCACTGGAGTCTTAGACCAGATTTTGGGGGGGTTAATAAGCCAAAAGAAGACAACAACAACCCCTTCAACTGAGACAGTAACTACTCCGTCAATAACATCTTCAATGATTTTACCTTCTAAGATAGAGGGAGGAACTTCTTTAGTAGATATTTTTGAAAATATTGTCACAACTCCATCAATGGTTGATATAGTAAATCCATTATTAGCTAAGGCAACAAAGAAAGTATCTGAAGCTGGAAAGGCATTGATTACTCCTTCTAAGGTGAATCTTTTAGATTCAGAAAATCTTTTAACTGATATTACCATTACAACTTCACCTACGGGGGGGAGTGCAACAGCGTATATTACTCCTAAAACCCCTACAGAGGTAGAAGCAAATGTATTAATGGAAAGTACTTATTTGGGAGCCAATCCATTAAAGACAACAATTACAAAGAGAGATATACAGTCTTCTATTAATAGATTAACAACTCTTTCAAATCAAATGTCTTCTTTGCAGTTAAGTAATTCTAATGATGGAATATGGACTGGAACTGCTTCAGATTATAATAGATATAATTCCCTTGCTGGTCAATATGATATAGAACTACAAAGGTTGAAATCTTATGGAGTTACTATTTCAGATACAGGGGTTGTTTCTTATCCTACTCTTTCTGTAGGAATTGGGAAATTATCAAAAGATGTAAGCATTGCAGAGATTCCTTCAGCACTTTATGAAAATAAAAATTTACTACAAAGGATAAGCACCCCCGTGGAAATAAGCAGTTTATTTACTGGGGCAATGAGTTCTAAAGCATTATCTTCTACTGTAAAATTAATAGGTGCAGGAACACAAGCAGAAGAAGCGTTTGGTTATCTTGGGTCAGAAGTAGGTTCAGTTCTTCCATATATAACCCCAATTGGACAAGCTACGTTTATTGCTAAAACTTTAGGTGATGTAGGAGAAGACTTGATAAAAGAAGGTGGGGGGGTAGTAACTGCACTAAAAGAAAATTATCCTGAAATAATCATGTCTGGAGTTATGTTAGGAACTCATATTGCTAAGAGAATTAAAACTGAAAAAGCAGATACTCTTGCAGACCCACTTAGAGATTATTTAGAAGTTATAAAAAGCGAAAGGATTCTTGAAAATATTCCTTCGAAAGTAAATCCTATTTTAGAGCCTTCAATTGCTATAAAAGTAATAAAAAGAAGTGTTGAAGGAAGTGAGAATTATACTAAGATAATTGATGGTGTTGAAAAAGGGACTACTAAAATTATTGAATCATATCCTACTAAAGATTATGTAGGAGATATTTTAGAGGTAGTTAAGGCAGACCCATTTAGAATATATGCAGGAAAGATTTATTCTGGAGAGGCGGGATTATTTAAGTATATTGAATTTGAAAAATATACAAAAGTTGAAAAGTTTTCCCCAACAGGAGAAGGAGTTATTCGTCTCTTTGATAAGAAGGGGAATCTTGTTTATGAAACTGCAGCCAAAATAGATACAAACATTCTTCCAGAGATTACAAAATTACCTACAGAGAAAATACTTACAGATTTAGACTTAAGGAATATTTATGAAGTAAAAGAAGTTGGAGGCAATATTCTAGAACCCGAAAGAAAAGTCACTGCAAGAACCGAAGAGGGAATTTTTGAAGTAGTAACCCCTGAAGGAAAACCAGCTAAGGTAGACTTAACTGCCAAGAAAATATTTGGTGAAACTAAATTAGATGTAACTGAATATTCTTATCCAGAAAAGGGCGTAATAGCTTATCAGACTGATAAATCTCTTTTTTCAGACGTAATGACCTCAGGAGAAAGAAAGTCGATGGTTGAATTAAAAGAAGTGGGAAAAAAAGTAAGACTTAAGACAAGAACAGGACAACAGATAATTTATGGCTTTCCTGAAGAAATTGATTTGACTTTAAGCAAATTGGATTTAGGTAAGGAAGTAGTTAAAAAAAGAATTAGTCCAAAGACAGGAAGAGAAATAATTTCTGCAGAAGGAGGAACATTTGCAAGTGGTTATATAAATCCAAAATATGCAAAGCTTTTTGAAACTGAAGGAATAAAAGAAGTTGATTATTCTTTTAAGGAAATCAGCGATAGAATAAAAAATATAAATAGGGAAGCCCAGCTAAGAGCAGCAAAACAGTTTTTTGATGTTAGATTAGAAAAGATAAAAGACGTTGCTGGAGAAATAAAAGATAGTCTTATTCTTATTAAGGAGACAAAGAAAACAGGAAAATCAAAAGAGTTAGAAAAAGCAGAATCTGAGAACATAATCCAAAATGATAATATTATGTATGTTGCTCCCCCCCAATATTATTTAAAGGGAAGGTCAAAGGTTATGCAAAGACCTTCTTCACAAATGATTTCTTTGACAACAGGAATCCCTGTTTTAGAGTCTTCAGCAAGAACAGCTGGACTTCTTTCAACTGGAAATATTTTAACTTCTTCAGTAATTGCAGCAGATACTTTATCTTTGACTAGTCCACAGAAATTGACTACTTCCCCCACATTAGAATTAAGCACTGAAACTCTCCAAAATGAATTAGTAAATATTCTTGAAAATGTTTCTGTATTAGAACAAACACAGCAAGTTCAACAACAGCAACAACAATTACAGCAAGTTCAACAACAGCAACAAACTTTTTCACAACTAGGTTTACAGACAATAAGTCCAACTTTCTTTGGAACACCTTTTGCTGGAGTAGTAGGAACACCGATAGATTATGAATTTGAAAAGAAAAAGAAAAAATCCATAGTAAAATCAGTTCCAACTTATCGTGTTGCAATAAAAAAGAGAGGAAGATATATTCCTCTTGCAGGAGAATATACAAAAGCAAGAGCTTATAAGATAGGTGGAGAAAAAGTATTGACCGATATTGCAAGAACAGCAAGGATAATTCCAACAGGAAAGAAGAAAGAAGTATTCGGGGAATTTGGAATGGAGCAGGAGAGAGTAACTCCTGATGCGAGATTGTTCAGAACATATAAGATAAGAAAAGGAAAACAGATTCCTTTGAAGGACGAGTTTATTCAAAGAACATCTGCAAATCTTCAAAGCTGGCAGGAAAAAAGCCAACTTAAAGAATCAAGAAGAATAGAAAGATTATTGGGGGGAATAATAGATTAAATGGGGTTAGAAGAATTGTTCAATCATTTCGGTGTACATAAGTGGTTTACCAAAGAGAAATATCCAAAAAAATGTTCACGGTGTCCTAAGATATTAAACAGCAAAGAAGAATTAGAACTTCATACGCAGAGGGTGCATTTAAGATGAAGGAAAAGAAATTTAAAGATAATATCCTTTCTCCTAAGGATTACAAAAAGAAAAAGTCAGAAGACAAACAAAAAAATAAAAAGAGGAAAAAGAAATAATGGTAAAAGAAAAAAAAGAATTAACTTACGAAGATATTTATGCAAGAGAAGAAAAGAAAAAGCGTGAAGCAGAACTTCGTTCTAAAGCTCAAGAAGCACTCGGTACAAATGTTGGTTCAAGATTAAAACAGCAGATAGAAAGAGTAAAAGAGAAACAGCAGTTAAATAAAATAAAAAGGTTACGTGCAGATGAAGCATATTATAAAACTCCTTCTGGAAAGGTCAGCAAGGGGGCAACAAGGGTTGCTGGAATCTTAACAACAAAAAGAGGAATTACAAAAGCTCTTTACAGCAGGACTATGCCCGTTTCAATTGGTTCAGCATCGGCTATTCGCACTGGAAAGAGGGGAAGACCTTTTGGAACTTATGACCCAAGATACGCGGCTTACGGGGGGGTTTATGGATTTAGAAGAGCTCAGTCACAGATGAATAGACAGCAAAGACAGCAGTATCTTCAAAATATCGCACAGAATCCTCAACAGCAGGCAGCACTTGCTTACATTGAAGCAAGAAGAAAAGAGAAGCTTAGACAGCAACAGCAAATTTTTCCAGATGTAAGAAATGATGCGATGATTGCTGAATCCAACATCTTCAATCAATTAAACATAGACGTGGATAACGCGTCAAACCTTGTTCCATAAAATGACCAGACAATCAGAATATCAAAATGAGCAGGAAGCAATAATGAAGTATGAAACCGAACTAAATAGCAGAGCACAGGATAAAGCAATGGCTAATCAGTATGCCGCAACAACTTTTCCAAATATGATGGGACAGAAACAGAATCTTATTGAGTGGGAACTGGATTTCAAACCAGAATTAGAAAGTATTGAGAGGCTCTTAAGATGCGATGTTTTAGTAAAAGATAAGGAAGGGAATGAATTTTGGGCACAGAACCCCGATTCAACAAAGATATTTCTTAATGAGCAGGGTGTAAGCGATTTGATTAGAAATATAATAATTCTTGTTAATAAGAACAAAGCCTTGTCGAATTATACTGCAGATGAAATAAATGACAGAGTAAGGCAGATGAAGCATGAAATAAGAGTTTTGATATATAACAATTATGAGACCTATGGAATGGATAATGAATATAAGATGAATAATTATTCTATGATTGTTTTAAGCATCGGTTCTATTATTGAAGATGTTTACCGAAGGGCAATGGGGGGTTCAACTCATAGAGGATTAAATGAACAAAGGATAGTGCAGCAAAGTGAGCCTTTGCTTCCTTCTGGGTCATATCCTTCTTATAATAATGGGGGAAGTAATCATGGGGGAGGAAAGAAATTTTCAATCTTGCCTTGGCGATGGAAAAATTCTTAACTAGGTAGTTATAAGAAATCCCTTAATTAAAACTAAAAACTTTTATGGAAAAAAAGAGGTTGATACTTTTTGCACTTGTTTTGTCTATTCTTTTAATTAGCTTCGTATCTGCTGTTACCCCACAAAAAATTAATACTCCTATAGAAATAAAAATACCTACTAATTATTCTTCCTGTAACATTACTGTTTCTTATCCCAACACTACAAATATAGTAGAATCTGAAGTAATGACTATTTATTCTGATGTAGAATATGCAAGTTATATTCTTTCTTCTGATTATACATCGATTTCTGGAGTTTACACTTATTATTCAAACTGTGGAAATGGGGAGTTTTCAGTTAATGCGGTTGGTTCTACATTATCTACTCCTCAATCTATTATTTATGTTCTTGTATTTGTTTTCTTTCTTTTAATATTCGCAGGTCTTTTGATAGCTACGATAGTCCTTCCTTCAAAAAATAATACTGATGCAACAACGGGTTATGTTATCGCTGTAAGCAATCTAAAATACTTGAAAATATTCTGCGGAACATTTACCTATCTTGCTGGAATGTTTTTATTTTATTTTTCTTGGATGCTTTCATTATCTTACACAGAGTTTGGTTTTGCATCAACAATACTTCAGTTTATTTTTTATGGATTATCATTTGCAATCCTTCCTCTATTTATTATACTGGCATTTGTTCTTATTGCAAATATTGTCAGAGATTCAAAGATAGGTGATTTCCTTCTTCGCGGATTTAATGTAAATGAAAGCGGGGAGGTGGTTTAATTGGAAGATAAGAATTTTTGGATGGTAAAGGCAACACCCAACTTCAAAAAGAAGCTGGATGAAACAAGAATAGCAAGAGTCAGCAACGGGCTTGATACAGAAATGAAATCTTATTCTGAAATAATAGAAGCTACTACCAGATATTCTCCATTGTGGGAGATTTTAAAGAATGCAGAATTTAAAAGGACACATTCTAACGTAGGAAGAAAGCCATTTAATAGGAAAAGTTTTGTAAAAGATAGAAGCGGAGATTTCCCTGTTTTTAATATTTACTATTTCATTGTTGTGGCATTTTTAGTTGTTGTATTCTTCGCAGGATTAATTTATGTTATGGGTTTGATTAATGGCGTGTTCCAGCAGGTAGGTCTTGCTAATGAAGTCAATGCAGGTAAGGTAGGATATGTGAATATGTCTCTTGCGGCAGACCAAACGATTGGAGTGATAAATAATTCAATTCAGTCATTGAAAATGGTTGCACTAGTTTATATTTTATGCTTGGCGATTTCAATAATACTTACAAATGCTTTGCTGAAGATTCATCCTTTGTTCTTCTTTCCTTATGTATTAATAGTCATACTTGGGGTTATCTTTGCAGCACCTATTTCAAATGCTTATGAGACATTATTGAATTCTGGAATTTATAATGGTGGACTTACTTCATTTACAGGTTCAAATTTTATATTATTAAATCTTCCAGCGTTTGTGCTTGGAATTGGAATGATAGGAGGAATATTCTTATTCATTTCATTGCTAAAACACGACGCTGAACCAACAATAAGGTAAACATGACAACTTATAGAATTGCATACAAAAAGAACATCCCTAAAGGATTCATAGGAAATAATTACTTAGCAGCAAAAGTGCATAATCTTCCTTTTGAACACAAAGCCCCATCAAAAGTTATTGAAATAAAAACAGGTCTTCCATCAAAGACAAAATTCAGGACTATACAGCATGAAAAAGCAGAAGTTTTCAAAATGCAGGAATTAATAAAAAAAGGGTATTCTCCAAAGAGGGCATATCATAAAGCACATTATAATTTTGCACTCCCATTTGAAGAAACAGGAAAAAGATTTCCTACAGCAAATGTCAGAACTAAATTAAAGAAAATGGGGTTTAATAGATGAAATGGAAAAAAATATAAAAAAGACAGTTAAAAACAAGCTATTAGAAAGCCATAGCAAAGAGAAAAAACTTTTTATGATATTTATATCAATGGCATTTTTGAGTATTTTTTCTATTGGAATAGTTTCTGCATTAACATTCCTCCCAACCGAATCCTTTACTGAAACAAATGATTCTTATGGAATTGCAACAATAACTAATTTTCTTGGAATTGGAAGCGAGATAATGAAAGTAGAACTTACTGATAATACTGACTACTGCTTAACTAATTGTTCAGCAGAAGGAACAGCCGAGCTTTATATGAGTGCAAGTTTATTGGATGATGTTTATTTTAAAGATTTGAATACTGGAAATAACAAAGAACTGACATATAAAATTTACATTAAAGAAGGGACTGTTAAGGCAGAAGTTCCTATACAGGAATGCAGTGAAAATCAAGTTTATAATGAAGTGAATAAAACTTATGATACAGTTAAAGAGTGTTATAGTTCAACTGCAATAGTTGATGTTCCTAATTGGGTTTTATATGATGGAAGTTCTTTAGAAGCAGGAACTTACAAATGGAGAATTGAAGGAACAAAATCTGCAACAGATAATGTAGATTGGGTTGGAAGTTTTGAAGGAGTTCAAGTAACACAGTGGGCGAGTTGGAATAGTTCTTTTAATAATGGTTTGATTCATGTTTGGAATTTTAATAATTTTTCATTTCCTACTACTGCAATTGATGCAGTAGGAATTAACAATGGGACTATGGGAGCTAGTACAGCTTATTCCTCTTCAGGAATTAGTGGATATGCTGCTGATTTTAACAATATTGCTTTAGTAAGTCCAATAATAATAGATACTTCAACTGATGAAAAAAATAAATTAAGAGGATACATCAATGGAAGTAATCCCGTAACAATCAGTGCATGGATAAAAGAAACCAGAAGGGTGGCAGAAATTACTGATATATTTGGGATAGGTTTTGACCCAAATATGGTAAACTGGGAAATACATGGATTTTACGTTAAAGGAATAAGCGAAAGATACATGTACAATACAACCACCATTACTCAAGATATTTGGCACAATTTAGTTTGGGTATATTATAATACAGGGGGAGATGCTTCTAGTTTTAATTTTTATGTAGATGGGGTAAATATGACGTTAAGTTACCAGTTTTCTGGAACAAATACCCAGTTAAATTCAAATTCTCCAATATACATAGGAATCGGTTTTTTAAATGCCAGCGATTACATGATAAGCGGGTTATTAGATGAGGTTTATATTTGGAATAGAACATTAGCCCCCAATGAGGTTGTAGATTTATATAATGGAGGAACAGGAATATTTTATAATTCTTCATTGATGGAGGATTCCGTTTATCCTCAATTTAGCAATTATTGGGATAACAACGGAACTCAATATGGTGGAGGAGTTGGTTATTTTAATACCACAATAATAAATACAAATGGAACAGTAATTTTAACTTTCAATAATGTAAATTATACTGCAACAAATACATCGGGAGACCCTGCAGTTTTTAATGCAACAATAACTCTTCCATCTTCAAGCGGGACATTCTTATATAATTGGAGTTCTTATGGAAATGGGACAAGCCACAATTACAATATTTCAAATACGCAGAATTATACTGTTCTTCCTGACCCTATTTATCCTGTCTTCTCTGATTATTGGGATAATAATGCAACTCAATATTATGGGGGAGTAGGGTTATTTAATGTTACTGCAACAAATACAAATGGGAGTGTTTATTTAGAATTTCAAAATTATTCATGGTGTTATCAAGAATTTGCGAATGTAAGTACAGCATGCGGGGGATTGAACACAGGGATATATGGGGGAGATTTAAGTGACAACTTTTGGTATGATGGGAATTGGAGTACTTATAGTGCTTATTATACCTACTATGTTAATTACACCAAACCACAAAATTCAAATGGAAATAGTTCTATTATGTTTAAGTATGATAACCCTCTGGGTATTCAAAATTTTTCTATCCCTTCAGATTGTTGGGAATATTCTTCTGAAAAATTAACTTTTTATATTCAACATGACACAACTCCTTCTGTTACAACAAACCTGTATTGTTATAATTCATCTAATTGGAAGATGATAGTCCATGTTGCTGGAGGTATCGTCTATGAAGAAGCAATGATTTGGAATATAGGAGATACATTAACTTATTCTGCATCTAACTCCTCTGGAAATGCCACAACTTTTAATGTAACAATTACAGGTCTTCCACAAACAGGAATATATAATTATTCTTGGTTCACGTATGGAAATGGAACAAGCCACAATTATAATCTATCCAATCTTCAAAGTTATTACATTCTCCCAGATATAACTCTCCCTTCGATTATTATAGAATATCCTGCTAATGAAACTAAAACTACAAACACGCAGATAAATGTGAATTACACTTATTATGATTCAGTGGGGATTTCATCATGCTGGTATTCAAATACTTCTGGAGTTGTAAACTATACATTAACAGACTGCTCGAATATTACAGGAGTAACATGGGATGAAGGATGGAATAACATAATTATTTGGGTTAATGATACTTCTAATAATGTAAATTATTCAGGAGTTTCTTTCTTAGTTGATACTACCCCCCCTTTGATATTTATAACTTCCCCTTCTTCTTATCAAAATTTCAGCTACAATACTTCTATTCCATTGAGCATAGGAGTTAACGATACATATTCACTTATTTCATCTGTATGGTACAATATAGACAATCAAACTAACACAACAATTCCTCCATCTGCTACTCAATGGTGTTATCAAGAGTTTGCAAATGTAAGTACAGCATGCGGGGGATTGGGAACGGGGAATTATCAAGACCTTAGTACAACAAATTCTTCTAATGGAAGTTGGTATGATGGAAATTGGGGTACTTATAGTGTGTATAATGGTACATCTTTTAATCCAACTATAACAGCTAGAGTAAATTATACCATTCCAAATAAAATACTTTCTGCTATTTGGAGGGCTAAAACTAATGGATATTGGGGTAATGGTTCATATTTTCCAGAAAATTTTACTATCCCTCAAAGATATTTGAAAGAACAAGTTATTTCTATACAATGGTCTTTTTACACTTCTGGATTTTTTACAGCCTCTACTACTTTTTCTATATATAATTCAACGGGTAATAGTTGGGATATTCTTTTTTATACGTATCTTCCTGAAGGAAGTGGAGGTTATAAGGGTATCCCTTATGAAGAAGGAATTTATTGGGGAATAAGTAATTACAACACAACTTTCTCCACCTCCGAAGGAGACCATATTGTCTATGCCTTTGCAAATGATACATTGGGGAATGTAAATACTACTTTCACTCCTTTTAGCGTTGATACAACTCTCCCTGTAGTTACAATTGCCAGTCCATTGAATCAAACTTATACTACGGGAATTACAACAAATAATAGTGTTAGCATCGATTTAAATTATACAGCTATTGATACGCATCTTGAAAGCTGTTGGTATTTTAACGGAACTTCAAATGTCTCCTTTGCCAACTGCCAGACAAATACCACCTTGAATTATCCTTTTGGTGCTCACAGATTTATTGTATATGCAAATGATACTTTTGGAAATCTTGGATATAATGATGTTTCTGCTAATTGGAATTATGATATTTTTGAATGGAACCAGAATTATACTCCTATAACCTACAGCGGGACAATTGAAACTTATAAAATAAATGTCACAATTCCAACATCAAAGTTTACAGGAGGAATTCTTGTAAGTCTAATTTACAATGGCACTAATTATAGTGCGAGTTCAACAAATACTGGAGATAACAGAGTATTTACTTCTTCTTTGACCGTTCCTACTGTAATGAATTCAACAAATGTAAGCTTTTATTGGCAGTTAAGATTAATCAATTCTACAGGGATAACAACTTATTCTTCTACAACAATCAATCAAACAATAAATCCAATATTTATTGGAAGTTGTTCTGGGGAAGTAAATCATACTTTAATGAACTTATTCATGGCTGACCAAGAGAATCTCTTTGGAATAGATGGTACAATTGAATATACTGTAAATCTTTATCCTTTAGGTTCAACAACCGCAATTCTTACAACAAACGGGAGCGGCTCTTATACAGTTGGAAATCCCGTACAAATATGCTCTTCTGCGTTATCTTCAAATTACACTATTGGATATCAATTAAAATTCTACGGGAATTTGTCTTATTTCCCGCAGTATAAAACTATTCAGTCAATGATAATAACGCCAAGTCTTATACAAAATATAACCCTTTTGGACTTGCAGGTTGCAAGTGGATATGCTTTTCAGATAAGCTTAAGAGGGGGAACTATTTCAACGCAAGATGTTCTTATAGATGTTCAAAGGCAGTATCTTGCTTCAGATAGTTTTGAAAGCGTTGAAAGTTCAGTAACCGATACTTCAAGCAATACTGTTGCCCATCTTGTTCAGGGGACTGTTGTATATAACTTTGTAGTATCACAATATGGAAAAATTATCGCCACTTTTAATAATTACCTTGTAAAATGCAATAATTATGTTACAGGAGACTGCGGAGTAATTCTTCAGTTTTCAGATGCAACTACAACAGCCACAGATTTTGTGGATTATGGGAATATAAGTCAAGCTTATACTTACGATAATTCTACAAAGACATTATACCTTACATATTCTTCAACAGATGGAAACGCACATACTGTAACTGAAGAAGTAACTCAAGCAGGGGAAATCATCTGCACTGTTACACAAACAAGCACTTCAGGGACTTTAATATGTGATGTTTCTGCAACACATTATGGCAACAGCAGCCTGATTTCTTATGTCTATGTAGATGGAATGATAGTAGGAACAACCCCTATAACTATTGGAGAATCAGCAGATTCATTTTTTGGGGGAACAAGAATTATAATAATGCTTATTCTTTATTCTACACTAGTAATGTTATTTATATGGCATCCTGTCTTTATAGTATTAGGAGGGATTTTAGCAATGGCTTCAATCGCAGGATTATTTTTAATAAGCGGAACAACCGCCATCTCAGTTATTGTTACAATTGGATGGTTCATCGTTGCGGGGGGGATAATAGCATGGCAGATAGGGAGGAGAACATGATGATAAACAATACTTCAAAGAAAAAGAATTTCCTTTCCTTTTTAAAAGATAAAAAAGCAGCTCTTGGAACAAGACCCTTTATTGTCAATGTTATCTTTGTTATGATTTTTGCAATATGCATTGTCGGGTTTTCAGTCAGTTTCATTTCCATAAACAATCCTAATTCTCAAGTATTAACTAACACTTCTTGGGGGCTTTTATCAGCTCAGAATTCACTAAACCAATCATTAGCCCAGTTTAATTCCTTAGCAGGAAACGCGTCTGCACAATTATCCAGTTCTACAGCTAACCCTGCTACCTTTGTCTTTTTAATCTTTGAAGCAGCATTCCAGATACCTAAGTTATTTTTATCTGCAATAATTTCTGGAATAAACACAATGGTTACTATTTTATTCCCTGCTCTGGGCGGAACAGGATTAGCTCCTATTTTAGTCGTTCTTTTTGCAGGAGTGCTTGCTGCAATAATAATCACCATTGTCTTTTTAATCATTAAAACAATTAGAACAGGGGAGAGTGAAAGATAATGGTATATCCTTACATGAATAGTACGCTTGTAGGAAATGACCTTAGCCAAATTCTGGTTTATGCCAATCAGATAACTGGAGGAGCAGTTTCCTTCTGGATGGTTATTACATTTTTTCTTGTAGTCTTTATTGGAAGTGCCATGTGGTCTTTCAGAACAACGGGAAGGATAAAAATAGAGGTTCATTTCGCAGCTGCTTCTTTTGCAAATCTTGGATGGGTCATCCTTCTTTCATCAATCGTAGGAAACTTTATGCAGCCATATTTGATAATGGCTTCAATTGGACTGGCAATAGCAGGCGGATTATGGCTGTTCTTGTCTAATCCTACTGAAAATTATTAAATGTGGAAATTAGTTAACAGCGACGGTAATTCTTTCTTTGTTTTGTTAACTAAGTTAACTTAATTAACCAATCTTTATAAAGAAAAAACAAGAATAATCTCTTGAAAGTAGTATATTCAAAAGTATCTCTTCCAATCAATAGTATTGGAAAGGATATTTTGCTTACACACTTGAAAGGAGGTTAAAGAGATGGGAAAAATTTTCGAGAAGTTCAAAAAGGCTAAGGAAGCAATTTTTGGGTTGACTGCAATCCAGCAATTCTTCGTTGTTATCTTAGGTCTGGCTCTTCTTGCATTCGTTATCGTTATCATAATGGGTACTCTGTCTAGTGCAAATATTGTTCCTCAGAGCAATATCGCCTATAATCAGACCCAGCAAATCTTGATGAACGTATCCACAGGTGTAACATCATTCTTTGGTGCTATTAACCCAGTTTATGCAATATTAGCTGTTCTAGTAATAATCTTAGTCCTAGTTGTATTAGTTAGAGTTGTTTCTGCACCTGCTGGAGCAGGCGGAAATGTTCAATTGTAAGAATACAACAATAAGAACTTATTACGCGCTAAGACGAGCATAGCCTTGTCACCTTTATTATTCCGTTTTTTGATTTTCAAGGTTCAGATGACAAATGTTTGAAGAATCTAATAGGCATTGAAAGGAGGTAAAAATATGAAAAAACTTTTCAAGGGGTTTGGGAAAAACAAAGAAGCAGTTTTTGGATTGACAGCAATCCAAGAGTTCTTCGTAATAATCTTAGGCTTAGCCTTGCTGGCTTTTGTGATTGTAATTATAATGGGAACATTGAATTCAAGCACAATACTTGCACAGCCAAGTTCTTTAAATTCGAATGAGACAGTAAATATGACGGAAGCGGGAGTTGCTTTAGCTGCTTCTTCAAACGCAGGATGTGTTCTTACTTCTGTTTCAATAACTAATTGGACAACAGAAGAAATACTTTCCAGTGCAAATTATACAATAAATTCACCCTTACCATGTTATATTTCTGCAGCAGCAGATTCAGAATATAAGAGTAAGAATGTGAATGTTACGTATACTTACAGTTATAACAGTCAGTTTAACAGCAATACCCAATCAATCTTAACAAATACTTCTTCAGGAGTAACAAACTTCTTCGGAACAATCAACCCAGTTTATGCAATACTTGCAGTATTAGTTATAATACTCGTATTGCTTGTATTAGTTAGAGTTGTTTCTGCACCAACAGGAGCAGGAATGGCTGGAAGTGTTCAGTTATAAACTGAAGAATTTGAATTAAGAAAAGTTGAGGAGATTTTCATAGAGAACAATGCCAAAAGAATTCGTACACGCAGAAAGGTCAATTGCAAGAGCAATAAAGGAAGGTAAGATACCCAAATACTACTATGATAAACAGGGTGTCAGGCATAAATCAAACCCTTACGCCCTTGCAAGAAAGGCAACAGGTTATTACGGCACTACACATGATATTGGAATGATTCATCCATTAAGACATGCCCCTATTCATCACAGTTCTACCTCCCCTACTCATCATTCAAAACATTATTCTGGATTTAGTCCTAAGAGCCTGCAAAGGGAAAAAACAAATCCATTACTGTTAAAAGAGGTTAAATATCCAATGCTAAAGGCTTGGAGATGAAAAGAGATTAAGATGACAATAACAAAGAAAGCACAATTTAAGCGTGATTTGAATGAAATGCTTAAAGATGAAAAGAGAGCTAAGGGAGTTGACTATTCAAAATTGATTAAGACTGCTCCTAATTTAGAGATAAAAAGAAAACTTATGGGAATACGCATGCAGGAAGGAAGGCATTACCAAATACTTTCAGATATAAAGAAAAGGAGGTTGCGATAAGATGAAAGGATGTAAAAGTCATGGAAGCCACGTCTTTGACATGAGAAGCAAGAAAGTTGGAGCTCTTTACAAAAGTTCTGACCCCTTGACAAAGGCAAGTGTTGAATTAGACCGTAGAATGAGCAAAGTTCATTCATTCCGTCATAAAAAATAAGTTATAATTTAGTGAAATTATAATTGTGAAACTCTGAAAGTGAGAGTTTATTAGTTATTCCGTGAGCGGAATAACTTTTCTAATTAGATTTTTCTTATATACTGATTCCTTACCTTATATTTATTATCCAAAGTAAAGCATAAGTTATAGCAATTACGGGAATCAATGGAATCTTTTTCTTCTTCTTTTTACTCTTCCCAGAACCAAATTTCCATACTACTGCATATAAAACACCCATAATCAAAAATAAGCATAAAAATACCCATAATTTAACAAACATATTCGGAAAACCAACAGCCCCAAAGAAGAAAGGAAGCACTGTCAAGAGCTTTGTGTCCCCTCCGCCCACAGCATCTTTTCTGTAAAGCAAATAACTAATCCAAAAGAAGATTACTGCCCCTAATGCAGAAATCATGAACTCATTTCTTATTATTGAAATTGAGACCCCTATTACAAGCATAATTCCTAATGGAAGATGCTCAATCTCTGAGTGCAGAATGTCTTTGATGGAGAAGTAAATAAGAAATCCAAAGCCAAGAAGGAAGGAAGCAATTGACATCCAAAGGGAAAAGGAAATCATAATTCTACTTCAAATACCTCAAATACTTTCCACATCACTAAGCCCTACAGAAGAAAAAATTTTAAATAATATCAATATAACTGCTATAACGATTATTATTACAAGAAATGGTGATGAAAAGGATGCTATTGTATCCATAGGAGAATTACTTACATTCATCATAGTCGTATCTTGAGAAATATTTGTTTGTAAACTATTTAGAACAGTTAAACCTACAAAAATAACTACCCCTAAACCGAAAATCCCCATAAAAATAGAATTTATAGATATTGAAATACCTTCTTCTTTAGGTTCATCTTTTCCTGCTTTTGCCTTTTCAGTTTCTGTCTTTCTGGTCTTTATCTTATCTTTCTGTATTTGATATTGGTCTATGTGCGTTCTTTTCTTTGCAGGATTATGCAAGATTAAAAATAAGAAAACGAGAAGACCAATTCCTACGAGACCAATAAACACCCAATGAAACCATTCCATAAACTTCTTTTATTCCTTTTATAACTAATTACTTTATCTTTTTCACTTCACTTCTTGCAACTTCATCGAATCGTGGAGCCTTTTCATTTTCCTGTTCCCCTTCAAAGTAAGGAAACTCTTCAAACCCCCACATTCTTGCGATAATATTTCTTGGGAAAGATACAACAGACATATTGTAATCTCTTATTGTGTCATTATATTCAACACGTGCAGAGACAATCCTGTCTTCTGTTATTCTTGTTTCTTCCATCAATTGATGATAAAGTTTTCCTGTCTTAAGTTCAGGGTATCTTTCAAAGACAACTAAAAGGCGTGATAAAACATTGTCTAGTTTCTTCATGTTTTTTATTTCTGAAATCCCTTCCTTGCCAAAGTTTCCGCTTCTCATGGCAATTACTGCAGTAAGGGTTTCTTTCTCAAACTTCTCATAACCTTTGACTTCTGCCATCAAATTATAAAGCAAGTCAGCTCTTCTTTGGTATTCTACCCTGATATTTCCCCACATAGCCTTGATATTCTGCTTCCCTGAAATGAGATAATTATAGCTGTTCCATAGATAACCAATAGAGGTTAAAGCCAAGAAAATAACTCCTCCTCCAATCAAAAATCCAATCATTTTTTCTTTCCTCTTTGATTTAGTTCCTTGCTTTTTTCAACCTGTTCAATAATATTTTTTTCAATTTGTTCAACAATTTCTAAATAGAATGTTCTTCTATTTAATAGACTTATTAGGGCATTAAAAGAATCATCTATTTTTTCCATGCTTTTTTCCCCTTTATAAATATCATAAAAACCAAGAGTTAAAATAATAACCATACAAAAACCATTTATCCAACCAATATAGTCTTTTATTAATTGAGAAGAATAGCTAAGCAACCAAGATAAAACTTGAAGGAAGATAACACCGTACATTGCAAAAATTCTTTTCATACTATTATAATTTACCTGTTCATATTCTGTAAGTGATTTTTTATTTTGTTCTTTTAGAAATGTATATTTTGCATCAAATCTTTCCTTGTCCGAAACATCATATAGAGAATTAATTATTTTCTTATTTTCGTTTTCCATGTTTATTTATGCTGAAAGGGGTTTATAAATTTAATTATGATTTTTGGGGTAATAATATTTTTAAAGATTAACTCTTTTAGAATTGTGTATTTATCGGTAGGGATTCAAAAGTGTCTTGGTAAGGGTGCCTAAGTAATTACCCTCGCTACACTAGGGTTGTTGACAGCCAAAAAGTTTGGGGGGGTTTACACCCCCAAACTTTCTTTAAAATTCTTCTGCTAAAATTAAAGTCAAATCATCCATTAACTCTGCACCTAAAGGGTCAGAGTTTGGCTCCGAATCACCAGTAGTCTGCAATGTTATCCTCTACTACTTCGGGAACTTCGCTTAAAAGTTCAGATGCAACAGCGTCTAAGAATTCTCCGTCAGACATCTCTGCATATTCGTATTCTTCGTTTTCGTTTTCCATTTTTTCCTCCGTGTTGATTTAATTAATGTGAATTTACTCCCATAACGCACTCAAAAACGCACCAACAAAAGAAATGATACTTATCCCCCCAACAACCCAAGCCATAACAATTGCAATCTTCAGCTTTGTTGAAAGGTCTTTAAATTCAATCTTTCGTTCTCCGTGTGTTTCGTTTTCTTTCTCTGCCATTGTAATATGTATGTAATATTGATATTATATTATAATCCCAATTCTTTTTTAAATTCTTCTATTGTTTCTGTATTCATAGGCTGTGCTTCCCAATCTTTATCTTTTTCAGTAAAAATTTTTTTAAATATATCCATAATCTGCCCCTCGGATTTTTGATTTTCCCATTCATCTATAGAAAGAAAAATCCTCTCTGGTCTATGCCTCCAATATTCCCTGAAGAATTTTGCAATAAGCATTATATCCTGTTCTTTCAAATCTCCACTAATAATCAGCCTCGCCATTATAAATTTCTCCCTGCATTCCTCAATTCCCTTCTGCTTAAAAATGTTTTGCCTGTTGAGTCCTGAAACAATCCCTGCTCTTCTGCTAATTCATTCCTTCCTTTTTTAGAACGCATTTCCGCGTGTATCTTGTTCCATTCTTCCTGTGATTGTTTTATTTTTATAATTCTTTCTTTGTCTTTTCTCCAAGATAAATATTCAGGGTTTACCTCTGGATTTTCTTCATTTAATTTTTCCATAAATTTTGTACATGCAATCCTCCCTAATTCTATTTTCTTTTGGAAAGGCAAGGATTCAAAAGCTTCTTCTCTTTCTTTCTGGTATCTTTTAGTAAATTCTAAATTTCTCTTCCTATTTTTCCTATAAAGATATGTAGGATAACTGATTCCATATTTTTTTAGACACTCTTCGTTCTTTTTATTATAAATCATTCTTGAATAAGTAATCCCATATTTTTTTAGACATTCTTCGTTAAGCTTTTTAATTCTTTCGCGATTTTTCTTCTTTTGTTCTGGATGTTTTTCTCTGTACTTTTTTTGATACTGTCTTTTTATTTCTGCTTTCGCTTCTTCTTCAAACTTTTTTAATTTTTCTTTAGTTAATATCTTTTTCATGTACCTGTTCCTTTCTCCATTTATCTTCTACAGTTTTCATGTCCCTTGCAAATTCTTCGTAAAGATTTCTTGCAATGGATTCTACTCTTTCAAGCTGTTCTTCAGTCATTAAATCTAAGATTTTAATGATAAAGTACTTGCTTAAAAGTTCTCTGCTCGAACTCTGAGTTAATCCCTTTAGCGTATCGTTTAATATTTTTGATTCATCTTCGTTTTCTTCCATTTTTCCTCCGTGTTGATTTAATTTTCCCTCTTGATTATGATGTTCCAAAGTCCACGCACCCTGAAATAGTCTGGTCTAGGATGCAATAACCTTTAGTATTTGACATTAAAGCAACGTTATGGGCATATCCATCTGAAGTCTGCATATCAATAATCTGAACATAAAAGCCAATCATTCCCGCTAATCTTTGATAAAGTTCACTGTAATCCTTGCAGTCTCCTCCCAGTTCTTTTAACTCTTCAAAAGTAAGTTCAATGCTATCATTAGTTACATGATATTTATAGAATGTTTTAACCTGATTTACCAAACATTCTGCTGTTTCTTTATTAGTTAAATTACCGCAGGAAGATGCAATTTCTGCTTCTGAGGCAGGAGGGAATTTTTTTACTAATTCTGGTCTATTGCTTTCATTAATTAAAGTTAAATTATAATACTCTTCTCTTAACTTAGAGTATTCCTCCTGAAGATAAGAATGACTTGCGTTAAGAGAATCATACCTTGATTGCATGATATTTGTTTCAACAATATCTGAAATAATAACTCCTGTGAGGCAAAGAACAATAACTACTGCAGAAATCTCAAGCAATTTCTTATCAAAAAGGATATCTTTTATCTCTGCTTTTTGGTTTTTGTTTTTTCCTTTTCCATTCTTAATGTTTGTTTTAGATTTGCTTTGCATTTTTCGTTTTCCTATCTTTAATAAATCCCCATAATAAATAGCCCCCTAATCCCAAAGCGATGCAAACTAAAAAGATAAATATAAAAACCTGATTTTTTCCATCATTTGTATTTGTTGTTTCTGCTGGAGCTACTGGTGTAGGTTCTGTAGAATCGTTTTTAACAGGTTCAACAGCTGGTTCTGGAATCTTATTTATTGTTATATCATAAGAAGAAGAAATCGAATCAGTATACTCTTCTTCGTCATCATCATAGCCATATTCCACCTTAAACAAAAGAGGATAAGTTCCTGTAACTCCATTTGTAAAAGCTAATGAAAATACTGCAGTCTGTGTTTCCCCGCTTGACAAATCTTCTATCTCCTGTTCTTGACTTATTCCCATTACCTTTGAATATGCAATAATAAGAACTTTGTCCTGTTCTGAATGTCCATTATTCTTGATTGTCACAGAATAGCTTGAAGTATCTCCTGTTGTCAGGCTCTGGCTTCCTGAAACAGCAGTTATTTCTGGCTCTCCACTGCTGTAAACGTCAATATAGTGCAATTCATCGCTTCCTTTTGTTTCTCTGCTTGTACAGATACTATTATCACCAGAATTAAGCACATTAACGTACATCCCGTAATTTCCTTCTGGAATATCATTTAAGCTAAATTTGAAGGTTATTTCTTCTGTATCTCCATTTGAAATAGTCTGTGTTTCCTTTAAATCCTCTTCATCTGCAAACTCAACTTCATCTCCATCTTCATTGTAGAAGGTCAAATAGGCATCATAGGAAGCGTCTGGCAGGGAGTTTTTTACATAAATAGATACTTCTATGTCCTGCCCTGTCTCCCATTCCCAAGAATCTTCATTGTCTAATTTCTCATCTGCAAATTCGGTTATTTCGATGCTTCCTGAATGCGAAGAACACTTATCCAATGCTCCAATATCCACATCTACATAAGTCTGCTTGCAAAATGATGATTCCTGCCCTTCTACATAAAACTTAACATAAAGCTGATAGTCATCTATTGGAATATCATCTTCCAGCTGAAAATCAAAGGAAATAGTATCTGATTCTTCGCTGTTTAAAGTAATATCCTTTGATAAGTCCCCGTCATCAATTATTTCTACCTCATTTCCATCAGAATCAACAAGAACTATCTCAACAGTAAAGTCTTCACGGTATTCTTTTTCATTTTTTAAAATCGCTGTTACCTTTATATTCTGCTCTTCATCCCATTTCCAAGAGGCAGTATTATCATCAAGATTATCCACAATAGAAGAAATGACCAACCCGCTTCCCTGTTCTCCGTTTGAACAGAAGTTATATGCAGAAGTCTGCATCATGCTTAATGCGCTGAACAGCAAGAAAATTGAAATTAATAAAATAGTTTTTTTACTCACTTTAACTCACACTCCTTGTAATCTTTTTCCAAAAATCTAAATTCTTTATATTCATCAGTTCTTTCATTATTATAACAATGGAAATTAAGACTATTTATGTCTGTATAAATCATTCCCTGTTCACTGCAATAATTCTTAGCTATGTTAATCATACAATCATTATGTGTTGTTTTATATAATTCTACTACTCTCCAACACAGTATAAAAAATAATATAATTGATAATATTGCTAATACTATCATAATAATTTGTTCTATTGAATATTTATCGTTAGTCATTTCCCTTCTCCTTCCTTTATTGCTTCATCAATATCTTTAATCTTATTTAAAATATCATCATATAATTTACTTCCTGCTCTAAATTGTGAAATATTCATACTTCTCAAAAACTTTAATTCTATTCTTAAAAATTCCAACGCTGTTTGTAGCTTTTCCTTACAGGAAGGACATAAAGATTCCTTTATTTTAAACTCTTTTTCGCATCCTTTCTTTATTTCTCTTATTTTTTCTAAGTATATATTCATATTTTCTCCTTTATAATCTCTAAGTCATAAGCTTCTTTGAGATATGGACATTTTTTTATTTCTATTTTAAGGACTTCACTTTTTTTTAAATCTTCAAAATAACTTTCTATTTCTAATCTTATTTTATTTATTGAACAACCTAAATAATTCATATTCTCTCCTTTCGTGGTTTGAATTTTTTATTTTCGTCCCCTATTCCATCTTTCCATTCACAATATTTTCCTTTCCAATGGTCTCTTTTTTCATATCCGCATTCGCAAATTTCATTCTCCATACCAGCATACTTGTTATCCACATCCAAAATATTATTAGGTGCGTTTCCTTCCTTTTCGGAAACTTCCGTTCTGCTGGATTTTATAGGAGTTTTATTATTAGTATCCAAGGCAGGATTTTCACCTGCATTAGAGATTTTCTTAGTGTGCACAATCTCCCTATTAACAACAGACGTCTGTTGGCTTGGACTTTGATTATTTATATACCTATTTTTAGGTATATAATTTTTTGATAGGATATTTTTCAATAAATTATTTCTATATCCATTTATCCATTTTGTAAATTGTTCTTGTGTTTTTATAGGTTTGAAATTGATTGTTTTTGTTAAAACTAATCCAAGAATATCTCTTATTTTCCCTCTCCACTCTTCATCAGCTTCCTTATGTCCATCAATAAATCCTTTTCTATACTCTCCCATTTTTTACCTCTTTCTTTTTCTCTGATTTATTTGACAGAAGATTTCTTATAATCTCTTTTGCATATTCTTCTACCATTTCTGCTTGACTTATTTTACAATCTTCATTGCATTCACTTATACAAAAATAAACTTTATTAAAAGTATTTTTAATTTTCCCTCTCCATTCCTCATCTTTGGAGTTTTGTCCTGCTTTAAACCATTTTTCTTTCTGTTTCTGATATTGTTGGCTCATTGTTTTTTCTCCTTTGAATTTGAGGAGCCACCGCTGAGTCTCTCTGTTGGGCTTTGGCTCCCTTGCTTTCCAGAGGGGTTTCTAAGTGGCTCGGTATCCGCAGGAGCCTCGAGTCCAGTACCTTTTATCTCCTTTGGACTTTCCTTGGCAGAATTTAAGCTATTATCTGCAACTATTCCATCTTTGGAATTGTCGTTAATTAGACTACAAGGAATATGATGCTCTGGTGTCTGCGGAGTCTCCTCGCCAGAGCCAATTTGTTGTGTATTTTGACCCCCAGATTCAGAAGACTTAACTGATTCTTCATAGTGGTTAGTTACTCCACGACATCTTATCTGGGTTTGATTATAAAACTCCTCAAAGACGGAGTTGATTTCTTTTTGTAATTTTCTAAAATCCTGTAAATTATCAACCATTCTTGGTTTTAAATTCCCAATTCTCTCTTTTATCTTCTCAAGAGTTTCATTAAAAATCTTCTCTGATAATTGAAGGGTTTGTAATATATCCTTTTTTCTTTCAACTTGCCACATCATAACATCAGAAGCATCTATTACTTCTTTTAATTTAATATAATCTTCATCTTTTGCAAGTTGAATAATTCTGTCTGCACATAAACTTCTTTTATTACTATATAATTCAATCTCTTTTTCTGCTTCTTCAATCAGGGGGGT
>Ga0153915_10000215_pt1 | contig 52296 bp, 50 predicted proteins | sample Opewatmetagenome_2_FD_107003 | JGI IMG/M metagenome (GOLD analysis project Ga0153915, IMG submission 107003) | Freshwater wetland microbial communities from Ohio, USA - Open water 3 Core 3 Depth 3 metaG | ecosystem: Environmental > Aquatic > Freshwater > Wetlands | place: USA: Ohio, Lake Erie...
CAATGGCTATCTGGAAGCCGGAGGAAATGCGCGGCAGTTGAAACAGCTGATTGGCAGGTCTCTCACGGCTTTCGTTTCCATATTCAATGCTCTGCTTTATTTAAAGAAGGAATCAGCGCCGCACAATAGACGCGATACGATAAAAGAAATAGCGGAGTTTTTTGCGGTTGATGCGGGAGTATTCTTAAGTTGTGCCGATATAAAAGAAGACGTCGATAAATTCTCCGGAAAAGAAGTTGAGGAAGTCTTCAAAAAATATCTGCGGGAAGTTGAAAAGATTTGCGACATAGTTGATGCTTTATAATTTTTAATTAATAATAGTGCAGGAGGAAAAAATGGATTCAGGGAAAAGAAACTTATTGATAGGAATAGGTGCAATTGTTTTATTGATAGTAATCGCTGTGGTTTACTACTATACAAAATATAATACTTTTTACCAAATGAATGTAGAAATTAAGAGTTCTTGGTCACAGGTGGAAAATCAGTTGCAGCGACGTTATGATTTGATTCCTAATCTGGTGGAGACGGTAAAGGGTTACGCCAAACAGGAAAAAGATGTTATGGTGCAAGTAACTGAAGCCCGCGCCAAGGTCGGCGGGGCCGGAACTGTTCCCGATAAAATTGCGGCTAATAACCAATTGAGCGGCGCGTTGAGCAGATTAATGGTGGTTGTGGAAAAATATCCCGATCTTAAATCCAATCAGAATTTCATGCACCTGCAGGATGAACTGGCGGGAACCGAAAACAGGATTGCCGTGGAAAGAATGAGATATAACGAGAAAGTAGAGAATTACAATAAGGCAATTGGTATGGTGCCAGGTAGTATCGTTGCCGCAAGAGAAGGTTTTAAACCGGCTGCATTCTTTGAAGCGCCGAAGGAAGCCAAGGAAGCGGTCAAAGTTAAATTCTAATGACTGCCTGCGATAAAGAGATGTTATTTCGAAGGAGCGAAGCGACTGAGAAATCTTTAAAATTATTAAAAAGATTTCTCCCTGCGGTCGAAATGACAGAATGCTGACTTATGTAAGTAATCATCAGTAACAATTTTGATTTAAGATTTTTTATCAGCCTCTGAACATTTTTTTTCATAATAATGTTTAGGGGCTGATTTATCATTTGTAGATAAAAATAAATTATGTTACTTAACAACAATGAGCAGCGATAACTTTAAGAATATTACGTTCCAGCAAATGGAAGCATTTATTTCTCTGGTGGAAGAGCGGAGTTTCAGCCGCGCCGCGAAAAAAATGCTCCTGTCCCAACCCGCGTTGACCAAGAATATCAAGAATGTGGAAGATGCTCTGGAAGCTTCGGTTGTCGAACGCAGCAATACCGGAGTTACGCTTACGCCGGAAGGGAGAATTCTTTATAATTACGCCCGGCGCATAATGCATCTCAGAGATGAAATGAAAACAAAAATATCCAAACTGCATAAAAATACCGGTGGAGATATTTATATCAGCGCCAGCACTATTCCGGCCAATTACATTCTTCCCTGCGCCTTGAGCGGGTTTAGCAAAACAAATCCCAATATCCGGATATACATTAAAACAGCGGACAGTGAAGAAGCGATGAACATGGTTCTGGATAATGAAGTGGAAATGGGCGTCATCGGTAAGAAGCCCATGAACAGAAAACTTACGGCAGAGCCTCTATGGAAGGATCGTCTGGTTCTGGTTGTTTCCAAAAATCATCCCTGGCGCAAAAAAAAATCGATTACCCTGCCGGAATTACTCGAAGAGCCTTTTGTTATCAGAGAAAAAGGCTCGGCAACGCGGGAGTTGTTTGAATTATGCTTGAAACAAAGATCAATAAGTCCTCATTTCAACATTTGCGGCGAGATGGGAAGTTCCGAAGCGATAAAAGAAGCCGTAATTGCCGGGCTGGGAGTATCCGTGATTTCCATTCACGCTGTGGAAAGAGCGTTATCTCAGGGATTGCTTTTTGAGGTTCCGATTAAAGAATGTCCGATGGAAAGAAACTTCTATTTGATTTATAAACGTCAATTCGATTTCCGGCCGTTTCATAAAATATTCATCAGCTTTATTAAAAATCACAAACTTTCCTGTAAAATTTTATAATTATCTTTTAGTCCGTCTGCTCGCAATTAAACCTATAAAATAATTAACCTGTCAGTTGGTAAAAATGTCCCGCTTTGCAGCGGGACATTTTTAGTCCTCATCTATTTAATTTTTTCGATTCGCACAGCACAGGCCTTAAATTCAGGCGTCTTTGTTATCGTGTCATACGCATTATTTGTCAGCCAGTTGCAATTGCCGTCGCGGTAATGGAACGTCATCCAAACCATGCCCCTGGGAACCTCATCGGTGACTCTGGCCGGAACAGTAACTTTCCCGCGTCTGGATTCCACGATAATCATTTCTCCGTTTTCAATTTTCTTTTCCCGTGCGTCGGCAATGGAAATATCGGCTCTTTCCCGGGTGTAGATGGCATCCATGCCGCTTCGTCCTGTCTGCGTTCTCGTATGATACTGAGAGAGCCTTCTGCCGGTGCTCAAAACCAACGGATAATCTTTGTCCGCGATTTCCTCCGGGGGTGTCCATTCGAGGCCTTTGAGTATTCCTTTCCCGTGGGTGAATTTCCCGTCTTTATGAACAATAGGTGTGCCGGGATGAGTTTCACTGGGGCAGGGCCACTGCAGTCCGTCCTTCTCAATGCGTGAAAACTTTATACCGGCGAACATCGGACACAACACAGCCAATTCATTATCGCAAATATCCCGCCCGCTGTTTGATGTCCAATCATGTCCCATTTTTCCGGCGAGTTCCTTGAATATCCACCAGTTTGGTTTGGCAATGCCCGGAGGTGTTTTGATTGTTCTAACCATGCTGACACGCCTCTCCAGGCTGGTAAATGTTCCTTCGTCTTCACACCAGGACGCGGAAGGCAGAATCACATGGGCAAATTTTGTTGTTTCGTTAGGGAAAATGTCCTGAACAACTAAAAACTCGGCGGAACTCAGACACTTTTCGGTATGAGTGATGTTCGGTTCGGCATTAGCCAGATTTTCTCCGAACACCCACAATGCCCGTATTTTTTTGGTAAGCAATCCTTCGAGCATGGCATTGATCATCAATCCCGGTTTATCCGGAAGCGATTTAACATTCCACGCTTTCTGGAATTTTTCTCTGTTGGCGGGAACGGTCACTCCCTGATAGCCCGCGAAAACAACAGGCAGAGCGCCCATGTCGCACGCGCCCTGAACATTGTTCTGACCGCGCAGCGGATTGACGCCGCCGAATTCAACACCCATGTTGCCAAGCAGCATCTGGAGGTTGGCGCAGGACATAACGTTGTTTGTGCCGCAGGAATGCTCGGTTATGCCCAGGGTATAAATCAGCATTGAAGGTCTTGTGGCAGCCATTTCATGGGCGATTTTAATTATTTGCTCAGCCGATACACCACTTATTTCGGCTGCTTTCTCAGGCGGATAATTCATTACTGCTTTTTTGAGCTCATCGAATCCCGTGCAGTTATCAGCAACGAATTTCTTGTCATACAAATCCTCATTGATCAGGACATTCATGATGCCGTTAAGAAAAGCCACATCCGAACCGACCTTGATCTGGGCGAATATATCGGACATCTTCGCCAGTTCGTGATATCTCGGATCAGCAACAATAAGCTTCGCGCCCTTCAATTTTGCCTGCTTTACATAATAGGAGGCGACGGGATGTGCTTCCGTCATGTTCGTTCCGATACAGAAGAACATCTTTGCATCTTTATACTCGGCAATGGAATTGGTGCCGGCTCCCGATCCGAAAGAAGCGGCTAATCCCGCGACTGTCGGCGCATGACATACGCGGGCGCAATGGTCGATATTATTGGTTTGAAAAACAGCCCTGAACAGCTTTTGCATGTTGTAGGAATCTTCATTGATACTGCGCGCGCAACTGATGCCGGCAACGGAATCCGGACCGTGCTGGGCGATAATCTCCTTGAATTTTGCGGCCACCAGATCGAGAGCCTCATCCCAGGATGCCTCGCGGAACTCGCCGTTTTTCTCACGAATCAGCGGAGTCGTGAGCCTGTCTTTGGAGTAAATGAAATCGTAGGCGAAGCGGCCCTTAACGCATAATTTGCCGTAATTCGGCGCGCCGTCTTCAGCCGCGGTAATTTTCACTATCTGTTCGCCTTTGACATGAAGTATCTGCTGGCAGCCTACTCCGCAGTAAGGACAGGTCGTGCGGACCTGTTTGACTTCCCATGTGCGTCCCAGTCCCCTGCATTTTTTCTCCGTCAGGGCGCCTACCGGACAGACTTGCACGCACTGCCCGCAGAATACGCATTCACTGTCGTCAGCGTCGTAAGGCAGGTCGCCGCCGGTGACAATCTTGCTGTCCTTGCCGCGGTAGCCCTGCGAGATGGCGCGGTTGACCACGACCTCGTTACAGGCCTGCACACAGCGTCCGCAAAGTATGCAGCGGCTGAAATCCCGGACAATGAAAGAGTTTTGATCATCAGTAGGGGGAATATCAGTTATTTCTTTCTCTTTAAATCTTAAATCGGTGATTTTATAGAAATAGGATAAATCCTGCAGACGGCAATTACCGTTCGCCTCACAGGTCATGCAATTATGTTTTCCGCTTGAAAGCAGCAGTTCAACATTTAGTTTTCTAGCCTGATGAACGAGATCGCTATTGGTGGTTACTTCCATTCCCGGCGATACCGGAGTGGAACAGGCCGCCACAAGCGATCTGGCTCCCTTGACTTCGACACAGCAAACGCGGCAGGCGCCGGTCGGCGTGGTTCCTTTAAGGTAGCAAAGTGTGGGAATTTCGATTCCACCGTTTAGCGCCGCTTCCAGAATCATCTGTCCCTGTGTAAAGGGCGTCTCTTTTCCGTTTAAAATAAATGTATCACTCATGCTCATTTCTCCTGTAAATTAGTTATAATAATATTTATTGATTATGCCTGAAGTTAAATCAGCGCATTCCGGACAAATAGAAACCTTTCCCCTGCAAAATCAAATTCACAGAGATAAGACTTATGGCGCAACAATCTATTTGTCTGAAATACGGGTTTGGATTTTGATAACCAAACACGGCCTCCTTCCTGTCAATCGCCGTTCTTACGCGGCAGGACAGGATGGAACCTAGCTGGTCTGCGGGAGGAAAGAAGCGGCAAGGCTATCTGAAAGGAACCATACAAGTTCCTTAGAGATAGTTCATGTACGATAGTTTTTAAATTTAACGAACATTGCTCTTCTTCCTTTTTTTTGTTTGTGTAAAATACAGTATACCTTTACTAAAAGTCGTGGCGAAGTCAATATGTTATATAAAACACAGATAAATACAAGAGATCTGAATCATATTTTTTATCAATAATAACAAGGTGATTAATAGTATTACGGTCATTAAACCGGGAGCAAGAATTATATCAATAAGTTATTCTAATTATTCTTAATAGTTATTATTATTTTCTTTCCTGTGGTGTTAGAATACACTTAAAATCATTGTCAGACAAATTGTCTGATATTATAAGCCGAAGTTCTAAAATCATATAGAGGAGGATGTCATGAAGTACGGTGCAAGAAATCAAATTGTCGGAAAAGTGGAAAGCATTAAGAAAGGCACGGTCATGTGCGAGGTTAAAGTAAAAACAATGGGCGGTGATTTCATGGAATCTGTCATGACAACGAACTCTCTCAAAGAACTGGGTATTAAGAAGGGTGATAAAGTTAAAGTTGTCGTTAAGGCAGTAAATGTTTTGCTGGTAAAGGAATAACGTTTCAATTCATTTTATAAAGTATCGCTTTTACACCGCAATGAGCCGGAATGCGTTACGCATCTTCAGTTCATTGCGGTGCAAACGTTTTAAAAGCATATGATCAAAATTTCTTTTTCATCAGTTTTTTTAACTGACAACCTCGGAGATTACAGTTCAACTGGCAATCTTCACTAAACATCCGTGTTGCATATGGCATTTTGTTGTCTGGATTTTCTTGACATGCAAGACGGCGTTTCCTATACTTCCATTAAGAAAAAAATTCTTATCAAATAATTTACATCATCTTAAAATAAAAAGTTGTGACAGTAGCGGCCTTCATAAAACATGCACAATCATCAAATATCCCGGACACAGAATGCGATTAAAAAGCTACCGGCCTGTTTGCTCGTAACAATCATTGTTGCGTCCTGCGCTCTTCTGGATCTGGAAGTTGAGCTTCGTCTGGCGGTTCCGCTGCTGGTGGGCGTCACAGCGACGATGGCTATCGTACTTGCCTGTGTGCTTTATTACGGTGAACGCGGCAGGATCGCCTGGTCGCCATCTGTTATTCTTGCCGTGGCGCTTCTGTTGCGCCTGATGTTCATGTTCTCGGCGCCGCAGCTATCCGACGATATTTACCGTTATCAATGGGACGGCAACAACCTGCTTCAGGGCATTAACCCCTATGCGGAAGCGCCGTCTCATGTAAAGCCGCCGCCCGCTCTTTCAGACATCCATTCCCGGATCAATCATCCTGACTATATCACGATTTATCCACCAGCGGCTCAAATGGTGTTTGCCGCGGGCGCTGTAATGGGAAACGACGTTACAGGTATCAAGGTGTTTCTGGCGATGCTTGATATGGCACTGTGTGCACTTTTGATTCTGCTTCTCAGAAAGCTTGAACTGCCGATATGGCTGGCAGTTCTCTATGCCTGGAATCCCCTGCCGATACTGGAAATCGCCGGTTCCGGTCACGTGGACGGCGCAGGTCTTGTCATGCTGATCGGTTCATTTTGCCTGCTTGCGATCACTCGACAAAATGATTCTAAAAACAACCCGAGATACTGGCCGTTCTTATTGTCCGGGGCGTTGCTGGCAAGCGCAGGACTTGTGAAACTCTTCCCCTTCGTACTTACGCCGGTATTTTTCCTGCTGATCCCGGCAGGGCGCCGCCGGTATTTTGTAACCGGATTCCTTTCGGCATTGGCAGCACTTTTATTGCCGTTCCTGCCTTCTCTGGCCAACATAACCGGCAGCATGAATGCCTATGCCCGTAACTGGGAATTTGCAGGTTTTGCCTTCAATTCACTTCGTACCATAACAGGCACGGGAACAGGCGCCCGCCTGATCTTGTTATGTATTTTTTTGCTGATTGTCATCATTATCATTGTCCGCCTGACAGACAATATCCATAAATCCTCATCGCCAGTCATCAGGGCACGTCAGGCACTGAAAGCCTGTTATGCGATCTCCATGGTTTTATTGCTGCTAAACCCGACCCTCCATCCCTGGTACGCCCTCTGCCTGGTGGTATTTCTACCGTTTTATCCGGGGCCTTCCGGATTGGTGCTGGGCTGGGTGGTCTTTCTGACCTATCAAGTACAAATTTCTTATTTCATGACGGGACGGTGGATCGAGAATCCGCAAGTTACAGCAGCAGTCTTCTGGGCGCCTGTAACAGCATACCTTCTCAACAGAGCTATCAGTGAGATTCGACAAGCCGGAAAAAGCCGAACAGTCAGTAATATTTCCCATTAAGATAGGACCACACGTCGCGAATAAAACTTTTCATACTTTGTTTATATGGGTAAATACGAAATCTCAAACAGTAACCTTTCCAAATCTTATCAATAAACTCATACAGCTTCCGCAACGGTAGCGATATCAGTGTTCGTACCAAAGAAACGGACAAATTCAGGCTGACACTCAATGCAAAAATAGCGCGGAGTCTGCCTCGTTTATCCTTGTCTGTTATTTCGAGAGGCGAATCTTCATAAAATGTTTCGGGAAAACTGGTCACCGGTGATGTCGCGAATCCTTGCCTGCGGGCATACGCCGCTATGCCGGTACGCGGGTATGCCTGCAGGAGAGTAGCAAAACTATGATGCGGCCGGATTCTTCTGTTGACCGCATACGTCAACAGATCATCATCAAGGGTTGTACCCGGCACTGCAAGAATGTTTTCCGTCGCAAAGCGGATGCCCTTATTGTGCAGTAGTACGCAGGCGTTCTCAAATTGTTTAAGACTCATCCCGCGCTTCAGAATTCCATTACGCACCTCTTCGCTGCCAGCCTCAAGGCCGAGCTTAACCGAAAGACAACCGGCCCGCTTCAAAAGTTTTACTGTTTTTTCGTCCAACAGATCGGCGCGTAGATGGCAATGAAACGGCAAGCTTGTATCATTTGCGTAGCTTTCGGTAAACTCCTCCAGCCATTTTTTATTAATATTAAAGGTGTCATCCTGAAAAACTATCATCTGTAGTGGATATAGCCGCCGTAACTGATTGATTTCTGCAATAACATGTCCCGCACTGCGTCTGCGGCACATAACACCGCGTCCCTCATAGATCTCGCGATAAGCATGATTGAAGCAATAACTGCAGTTGAAGGGACAACCTCGTGACGCTATGACGTAGGCAGCTACCGGCAGAATACCCGGGCGTGCCCGGTCAAAAATACTGTGATCCGGATAGGGAAGAAGGTCAAGGTCATCAATCAGCGACGCAACATCGTTGCGGAAAATCGACCCGTCAGGGTGCTTGATCCACCAGTTTGCCAGGTTCTTTGGCAATGTGCCGCTTTTTTCCAGGGCATCGACAAAGGCAGGAAGCGCGAGATCTCCTTCCCCCCGGCAGACGGCATCTATGCAGATTTCGTTAATGCATTCCGGATAAAAGGTCGGGTGCGGACCTCCGGCCAGCACCAGCAGGTGCGGATAAGCGGTTTTGATCTGCCGGGCTCTTTCGAGAAAAAGGTGATGCTGTCCGGTGATCAGAGACAGGCATAATATATCAGGCTTGAAATTGCGCAACAGTAATTTCTGGCGCGCGGTATCATTCAGGGCGACAACTTCGGCATGGTGCCCCGCTCTGGAAAGTACAGCCGAGAGGCTGGCAATTCCCAGCGGCCGTGTGAAATAATCAAAAGAAATAAAGAGGAGTTTCAACTTATCTTCCTCCCTATGCGCTGAGAATGTTGCGCAGATGCCGACTGAAAGAGCCGCCCAAATGAAGCCATTTATGCAGGGAATTCAGATTTTTTAGGAAAAACAGCACTCTTGACGGCTTGAGACTAAAGCGTATAAACGTTCTGCCTGCAATGGCATGCAATTCTTTCGACGGCACATGGGCAAGATTATTGACTGCATTCTGGAACACGCAATCCGTGAACTGACCGGATACATCAGGAGGAAGTTGTGCAAAGATATCAGAACCGGGCAGGGGCACCAGAACCGAAAACGCCGCCGCGTCGATATCCAGCGAAAGGGCCAGTTTTACCGTCTGCGATATGTCGTCGTATGTCTCTCCCGGGAATCCCAGCATAAAAAATCCGCCGACGTTGATACTATTTTTTTTAAGATACGAAATCTTTACCGGCAACTGATTCAAGTTGAGCCCCTTGCGAATAAGTTTCTGAATTTTGGGACTTCCGGATTCGATGCCCAGAAAAACGAAATGGCAGCCGCTCCTTCCCATCCACTCTGCGAGTTCCTCGTCCAGGCTGTTGGCCTTGATGCCGTTGGGACAACTCCAGACAATATCCAGTTTACGGTCGAGAATTCCCCTGCAGATATTGATCATGCGGCCTTTATCCTGAATGCAGTTGCTGTCCAGAAACTGTATTTCACGCACTCCGTGTCTTCGCACAAGCATTTCCATCTCATCCAGGACATGTTTTGCCGAACGGGCGCGATAGCACCGTCCCTCAATCAGGTGGATGGCGCAAAAAGTACAATGTGAGGTGCAGCCGCGTGCTGTTGAAATTCCAACAATCGGCTGACGTCTGGAGTAGAAAAGATTGAAAGGTATGTGCATGGATTCCGGATCGAGCAAGTCCCAGGCGGGGCAAACGAGTTGATCAAGGTCTTCGATGAACTCCGGCGGGTTACTTTGAATTGTCCCGTTGTCGCGCCACATAAGTCCGGGAACAGCGCGCAGAGTCTCTGCCGGAGGCTTAGCGGCATGACTTTGAAGCAAAGTGACAAATCGTGGAAAACTTTGGTCCGCTTCGCCGAGAAACGCATATTTCAGGCCGGGGAACTGATCAAATACAGATTCTTTCATTCCACAAACGTGTGGACCGCCCGGGACAACCGGTATGTCCGGACACTCATGTAAAACGGCATCATGCAGTTGACGGCAGGCACCAAGGTCTGCCGTCATGACTTTCATGCCCACGACATCTATTGAGCTTGAGCGGATGGCATTCAGAGCACGCTCTAATTCCCATCCCCTGGTATCCGGCACATGGATAATTGGAACATGCCCGGCTTTGCGTAGGCCGGTTGCCAGATATCCGAGACCCAGATCGGGAACCCGGTAGTTCAATAGAGTTTTTTGTGGACGGGTCAGCAGTATGCGCATGATATGCTTATTATCTCGTGCTTGTTTTATAGAATGACTCCCTGATATCTTTTGCCAATGTTAATGCAAAGCCGAACGGAACAAGCAGCAACAAGGCCAAAGCCAGCCATGTTCCCCGCTGCCAGGAGAATAATATCGGCAGCAGGCAATAGACTAACAATACAGCATTCATTAAGATGTAAGGCAGATTTTTCTGATGATATAAAAAGGCCAGGACGGGCATCCGTTCACGTTCCCGCATGCCGAATTTCGGTGTCCGATCGAAGATTCCGCCCGATTGAAACATTCCCTTCAACACCGAAAGCGAGATGCTGGGAGCCAAACCTATTGTAAGCGCCGGAAGCAGAAATACGTAACTTAGTTTCCTGGATTTACTACGCACCGAATAAAGCAGAAAGTAGCTCATGATAGCTCCGGTGGAAACTAAAAAAAGAGGTATATCGATACTGATGATCTGCTGCAGACCGATGCCGACCCGCCATAGAATCGCCGGATACAGAGTCAATATGGCGATCATTCCCAGAAGCCAGAAAATGTTAGCCATCAAATGGGCTACTGCTTCGATCTTTACGGCCAGAGGCAAATGCTTCTTAATCAGTATGGGCATAATCTTGCGGGCGGTCTGGATGGACCCTTTGGCCCAGCGCTGCTGCTGGGTGCGCAGTGCAGACATGGTTACAGGCAGTTCTGACGGCACATTACATTCTTCGACGTAAACGAATCGCCATCCGGCCATTTGCGCCCGGTAACTCAGATCCAGATCCTCGGTGATAGTGTCGTCCTGCCAGCCACCCGCGGAATCAATGGCGCGCCTGCGCCAGACACCGGCGGTGCCGTTGAAGTTGAAGAACAGTCCCTGTTGATAACGCACGCGATGTTCAATGCTGAAATGAGCGCCGAGCATAAGCGACTGGATACCGGTGAACCAGGAGTGATTGGCATTGAAAAATCCCCACCGGGCCTGGACCATGCCGACTCCACGGTCTCTGAACCACGGGAGAGTGGAACGAAGAAAATCATGGTTCGGAATAAAATCGGCATCGAAAATGGCGATGAATTCGCCCTTTGCCGTTGTCATGCCGTTTGCCAGCGCCCCGGCTTTATAACCGCTGCGGACGGATCTTCTCACCACGGTCATAGATACTCCCTGCTGCCTCCACCAGGCAACCCGCGCGTCCACCAGCCGGCAGGTGTCATCGTCCGAATCGTCCAGCACCTGAATCTCGAGGCGGTCCCGGGGCCAGTCCAGACAAGCTGCCGCGTCCAGCAGTCGCTGGGCCACAAAACGTTCATTGTAAAGCGGGAGTTGTACCGTGACCGAAGGGAAGTCTTCGGGCAGGGCAAAAGGCGCCGGTGCTGCCACCTTGCTTCTTCTGGGTTTGTACAGGCAAAAAATAAACCAGAGCCGATGTAATCCGTATAAGCAGACAGAAAACAGCGCGACGAAATGAATAACTCCCAGGACCGGTATTACTGCTGATAACATACTCTCACTCATGGCCGTTTCTCCGGGGCAGGGTATACGCGGTCAAGACCGATGGATTTTTCCTCGAAAAGATATCTGCCCGGTCGCCAGGCGCGTAGGGAACCTGCATCTCCTGTTTTGCCCGCAACATCCTCACCTGATACCAGCCAGAACTTTCTGGTCCAGTTACGCCAGACCCCGGTCAAATGAAGTCTGCCGCGTTCGTCGCTTGTCCCCCTGGCGAGAATTTCAACTTTTGGCGGAGCGTCGGCATACCTGATCAGGGCATACGCCGAACGGGGATAAAGACCGGAAGCATCCAGTGTGAAGGCGCCGCATGACTCCTCATCATATACCATTTTACCGTTGGCGCCCTTCTTGACAATGGACCAGGTGGCGGGATTCTTGGCGTACAGCAACAACTGCTTTTTGCTATTGGCCACAGAAGCCTCTGAAGATGGCGCCGCCGCTATGCAGGCGGATGCCGAAAAAGCAATAAGTATGACTGACAACGGCAATGTGCATAAGAATCGATATTTTGATGGTGAAACAATCATCTTTAATCTACTGACACTTTACGGCCTGGACTGTTTTTCCCAGGCAGCCCAGCCGCCCTTATAGTTTTTCGCATCAGGCAATCCCGCCAACTGATGGGTCATCCAGGTGTAGGCCGAGCGGACCCCTCCCAGACAGTAATAGACAACCGGTTTGGACGTATCCACGCCATGACTGACAAGCAGTTTCTTTAATTCCACAGCAGAAAGAGGTCTGTGTTCCTTCCCCGTATAGAAATCTTCCCATGGTATATGTATGGAGCCGGGAATTTTTCCTTTGAGCCTTTCCATTGTCGAGCGGACATCGACAAGCACAAAAGAGCCTTTTCTTTTTTGTATCTCTTCCGTGGAGATGATGAACCGGGGTGTCGGATTCACCTTGTAGAGGGCCTTTTTTACAGCAGGTTTTTCCGGTCCCTTGACCAGAGGAAAATTCTGGTTGCGCCAGGCCTGAATGCCGCCGTTCAGCAGCCGGATCGGCCCTTTGTGCCCAAGCCAGGAAAGCATCCAGACATTATACCCTTCGCACCCCCAACTCTTGTCGGCATCCCCGTAAACCACTATAGGGGTCTTCTCATCAATCCCCAGTATGGCCAGTGCCGTGGCCAGCTCCTGCGGAGAAAAAGAACTGAACTTTATCCCCTGTGCATCGGTACGGGTATAGTTTTCCCATGAAGAAGTGATGGCGCCGGGAATGTGGCCGGCTTCCCAGTCAGTTTTGGGACGGGCGTCAAGAATGACCCATTTTGCTGAATCACTCTTCAACGTAGTTGCATCAATCAATTTCAGGTCAGCCGCCACGGCAACCAGGGCAAGGGAGATGATGACCGTTGCAACTATCAACAACACCTCCATAACATGATGCGAACATACTTTTTTAAACAGTTGTATAAACTGTGACGTAATCTTCATGGCGTTATTCTCCTTTCCTGTACCGGCTTGACATTGATAGCCGTGCATGCGGGTGTTGTTTGTTTACTTTTCTCAAGCGCTCCATTCAATAGTTCACGGCCGATAATCCACAGGATAGTGCTCCCGGCCATGATCGTTCCGCTGATCGTGCGACTGATCTTTGATTTTCCGGCCGCCCGTTTATAATAAGGGACCTCAATCTCCCGTATCCGCAGGCCATGTTTGACAGCCCTGATCTGCATTTCCACCGTCCAGCCGAAAGCCTGGTCAGTCATATTCAACTGATTCAGCGCACTCCATCTGATGGCACGCATCGGACCCAGATCACGGAAACTGTGCTTCCAAAAAAAGCGAATCAAACAAGTTGCCAAAAAATGTCCGAAGCGCTGCTGAAAAGTAAGCGCCGCCGCCACGACCGGAATACGACACCCCATCACCAGATCGGCCTCACCGGCTGCAATCGGGGCTATCAGGTCAGACAGGCACGACAGTTCATCGCTGCCGTCGGCGTCGACAAAGGCGACTATATCAGGATGATTTTTTTGTAGCGCGGACAATCCCGCCAGACAGGCTCTGCCATACCCTGCCACAGGTTCGTAAACCACCCCGGAACCGTGTTGAACCGCAATTTCTGCGGTTCTATCAGTGGAGCCGTTGTCCACCACGATAATCCGGTTGATCCGGGCGGGAAGTTTTGTGAGCACACCCGGTAACGCCTCTTCCTCATTGCGTGCAGGAATAATCAATGCGATATCAGATCGAACTGTTTTCATCTGGAAATCCTATCATCCCGATTTCTATTTTTGAAGAGCTTATAGAACAAAGGTATCAGCGATACAAACACTATCAGGCCTATACCCAAAAGAAGGGAGGGAGATATCTTTCCGCTGATCAATTCCAAAAGCGAGCTGGAAAAAACAATGAAGGCTATGCAGGCAGGCAGCATACAGATAAAGGTTGTAACCACATAAGGGACAAAGGGGATTTTTGTCAATCCGAAGGCGTAATTCAACAGATTGAACGGAAAGGCCGGAATAAGACGGGTGAAGGCCACCACTTTCCAACCGTGTTTGGCCACTTCGCGATCGAGCTTTTCCCACTTGGAGCCGATGAGCTTTGCCGCCACCCAGTCGCGGGCTGCGTAGCGCGCAACTAAAAACGCCAGGGAAGCGCCGATAGTCGAACTGGTGATGGTATAGACCACACCCCAGAACGGTCCGAACAGGATGCCGCCCACAATCGTAATCGGCAGCCCGGGGAGGAACAACACCGGCGCCACGACATAGATCAGCATATAGATGGCCGGAGCCCAAGCGCCGGCGGCGTCAATCAATGCACGCAGTTTGTCCTGCTGTAGATACTGAGTCGCTCCGGACAGGTGAACACCGGCAACGGCCGCTGCAAGCAGAAACAGAATAATTAATGGTTTCCATGAACGTTTCTTTTGAATCCCTTTTTCCGAAACAAATGTTCGTTCTCTCGTTACCGCATATCCTTCCTTGCGCTGGAAGTCTCTTTTGAGACGGAGTCTGTTTAGATAAGTAAAGGGAAATCCCGCGCCCTTCACCTTTCCCGCCAAAGTCTCATCAGGTGCAAAAAGAACATCGACAATGTGACTGGTAGGCGTATACCCGCCCAGAGACTGTACACAACCCGCACAGTAGGTGATAATTCTCTTGCCCGCCGCCTCTTTTTTGCGCACTTCTCCCCATGACTCGGCCATTTCCGGGTTCAGCATGTTGACCGCCCCTCCCTGACCGCAGCATATGGTGTTTCTTCCGGAATGCGACATTTCCTCAACTGTCAGGCCCTGGCTTTTAAGCAGCGTACGCACTGCCTGATGTACCGGTTGGGCATCGCGGATGCTGCAGGGGTCATGAACAGTCACCGTGCCGGAAACTTTTCGGGGCTGCATCCCGGATTCCGCAAGAGCCTCCCATACGGTTCGAACTTTCAGATCCTGACCAAGAGACGTGAACATCATCTGACAATTTGGACAGGCCACGAGAACCTCTTTCACTCCTTGTTGAACAAGCCAGTTGTTCATCTCTTTAAACATGTCGTGAGTGTATTGCTCGCGCCCCAGAGTGTGAGACGGTTTTAAACAGCAATCAAAGACAATTCCCGCTTTCGAATCAATCTGTCGCAGTTGGTCGAAAATCTGATTTACACCATCAGGGCGGGTGCCGGACAGGGAACAACCGGGGAAAAAGATCGTCGTGCAGTCCTTGGGCAACCGATACAGTGTGAAGCGGCGGGATGTTCCCAACCGTTCATAATTCAGTAGCGGCGCATGTTCAGGAAAATCGCCGCGACCATGATCAACTGCTTCACGTCGCATCTCCAGAAACATATCCGTTAGTTTGAGTTGTTCCGGACAGACTACCGTACACAGGCCGCACAGACTGCATTCAAAGGAGCGCGACAGGGACGCGGGTGAAGATGCATCGAAATTATCGGCGATGACCTTTGGCGTGCCGTAGTTATTAAGGAAAACGCATTCATTCAGACACTTGCCGCAATCGGTGCAGCCTGATTTAGTGACGTCAATAAGCTCCTGAAGTCCCGGACGGATTATTTTTTTATTGATAGTGTTCATTAAATACAATTCCTAAGGGGTCTTAAAGTAGATTCCCACAGTATATGTTGCACCGGCGGCCGTGTTTTGTCCGTAGATTGCCGGGACATAAGACGCTTCCACGCCCCAGGCCGGAGTGATCTTGTAGCCTATGGTAAGATCCAGCTTGCCCAAATCGAAGTTGTTGGTGGATGTGGGATTGCCGCTGCTGTCTGTCCTTTCTCCGTTGTCTATGCTGTAGATTCCATCCAGCTTGGCGCGGGTGAATATGCTTTTGGTGATGTCCGCACCAAACTCAATCAGATAGCGCACTTCATCGGATGGATCTTCAAAACGCCACCGGTAACCCAGCTCCACGTTAAAGTAACCGGGAATCAACGGATAAAGCGAACGGCCATAGAGCAGCCGCGCTTCTAAATCATACTGGCCGTTGCCCAGCGGAAGCGGGTCATCCTTATCATATGGTCCGGGAATCTTGACAAGCAGTTGCGTGGAAATAATGCCTGCTTTTTCACTGTCCAGCAATTTGTAACGCAGACCGAGGTCCACATCGCCTATCCCGTGTCCTTCCGATTTGCTGAAGTCATTATCGTTTTCCAGCCATTTATATGTTAGTGAGTTAATCACAGTGAGATTATCCAGCAAACCAAACTCAAAATAGTTGCTGATGTTGTAATCTTTGAATGTCCCGTTATTTGAAGTCCCTTCGCTATGTCCGTCTTTATCGAATGTTCTGCTGGAATAATAATAATTAAAAGCCAGCTTGTCATAGAATGTATTCTGTTTGGCTGTCCAGGCTCCTGCAAAACATGTCGCGGCGGATGCGGCAACCAGAATGCTTGCCAGAACAGTTGTCATTATTTTACGTAGTCTCATATGGCTCCTCTTAAACCGGGTACCCATAAAATGGATGCCCGGACAAGTATTAGTTTTTAAGGTGCTTTCGGGGTTGTTGCGTCGGCGTTCCATTCATTCCATGAACCGTCGTAATTACTGACATCAAAACCCATGACCCTGAACATCAGATATTCCTGGGAAGAGCGATATCCCACATAACAATGAGTTATGACTTTCCTGCCATCCGTAACACCGTTTGCGTCCAGCAATGTTTTGAGGTCGGTAAAAGATTTAACCGTATTATCGGCATTTAAAAAATCTCCAATCAGAATATTGATTGCATTAGGAATATAACTGGAAACATAATGAGCGTTGTTTCTCGAGTCAACAATGGCGTAATTTGCCGTATCCGCATAGTGGGCCAGGACATCTGCTTTGGTGGCAAGCCGCGCGGTAAATACTGCCGGAGTGAAGGTGGCCGCCGCCAGAGTTGTTGCCGTGGATGATGTCGTATAACCGTCGCTTGCCCACTTGTCATATCCTCCATCCAGAACACGTACGTCTGTTGCGCCGAGATATTCCAGCATCCAGAACATCCGTCCGGATAGCACAAAATTATCAGCTTTCGCCCCGTAAACAATAATCGTATTTGTATTGGAAACGCCGGCAGTTCCGAGAACACCGGCAATTGTCTCCGCCGGCAGCAATTCGTAATATTGCCAATCGGCTGTGGTATAGGAACCGCTTTGATCAAAAGGCGCTCCTCCCCATGCCATAGGAATGTTGATGGCTCCCGGAATATGCCCGTTATTGTAGTCGGTACTGGTTCGGACATCGATAATCACCTGGTTGGCATTAGCGAGATTCGCGGTCAGCCACGCGCCGGAGACGATCAGGCTGGTTTCTCTGGGTAAATATGTCGGATCTGCATACCATTCCGACCAGGAACCATCGTAATTGCTTACGTTATAGCCCATGAGCCGGAATATAAAATACTCCTGGGCAGAGCGGTATCCCACATAACAGTTCGTTATTACGGTCTTGCCTTCCGTGACACCTTTGCCGTCCAGCAGCGCTCTGATATCGCTATATGATTTTACTGTTTTGTCGGTATTCTGAAAATCGCCAATCAGGATGTTGATGGCATTGGGAATATGCTGTGTATTGAATTGAAGAAACGGGCCGGTACCTACGCTCGCCGGCCCCGCATCCGAGGCATTCCGTGAATCCACTACAGCGTAATATGGATCGGCGTAGTGGGCCAGTACGTCTGCTTTGGTGGCAAGCCGGGAAGATGTTACCGTATAGTTAAAAGTAGTTGCCGTCAGGGTGGTTGCCGTAGTCGTGATTGTGCGTCCATCGCTCACCCATTTGCTATATCCGCCGTCCAGGACGTGAACATCCTGAGCCCCAAGATATTCGAGCATCCAGAACATCCGGCCGGTCTGTGGATCGACATCCGGTCCATACACAACAATCGTTTTTGTATTGGAAACGCCGGCGGCTCCGAGAACCCCGGCAATAGATGCTGGTGATTTCAACTCATATTTTTCCCAAACCGTGGTTGCCGAACTGCCCTGATCAAAATCATCTCCTCCCCATGCTACGGGGATATTGATAGCTCCGGGAATGTGTCCGTTATTATAATCGGCGCTGCTTCTGACATCAATGATCACCAGGTTGGCAGCGCTCATAGACTGGAGAGAACTTCCTGAAACAAGCAAGCCCGCGTTTGGATAAGTAGTTGTGCCCGCCGCTGATTTGTCTTCAACGGAACTGCCGCACCCCGCTAAAATCAGGATGCCCAGCGTCATAACAACTAGAAAAAATATTGCAAATCCTCTTTTCATAGATACTACTCCTTTCAGTTATATGTCCCGCAATGAACAAGAATATTCTTCGGGGTTGGAGAACCATTACAAATGCGACGCTTGATATATGACATAATTGAATATGTCAAATTACTAATAGGAATAGTTTCGTGATAAGTATTCCAAAATCAAATACTTCTGGTGATGATTCGCGGCAGGGTGGAATCTTTTATAATTTCTTTTGTGTTTAAAAATTTCATAACCTGCGATTTATTTGACCCGTTGATGTTTCTTTCATAAAAGTTTTTAAGATCATCAAACTCATCTATATCAAACCATTGCGGAAGTGAGGTTAATTTGAGTCCCGCTTCGGCAATGCGCTTCACTGTTTCCGGAAAAACACAGGGTGTGCTCCATTGTATATTATGAAATATAGACAGGGGCAGACTCTTCCGTGTGCAGCCGATGATATAGTATCCGCCGTCCGAGCTCGGTCCAAGCACGACATCAGCGGAATTAAGTTTGTCGAAGGCGTCATTTACTAAAACAGCCGGAAGGTCGGGACTGTCGCTTCCTGTAAGCACGCATTGTTCGAATCCTTGAGTAAAGACATCAAGAAAGGCGTGATACATACGCTCACCGATATTTCCCCCGCGCTGACGGATGCATTGAACCCCGGGAAATTCGGAAAAAGATACGTCCGGGGGTCCGGAATATACAATAATCGTTTGAGCTTTTATCTGATTTAACATCGCCGAGATATCCGCGAGAAAATTCTGGTAGAGTTCATAAGTAAGGTCGTCGCCCAGTGCTTTGGCCAGACGGGTTTTTACTGCGCCACGCTCGGGATATTTAAGAAATAATATGAAAGCATTTTTTTTCAAAAGGCCTAAACCTCTATGTTCGTTTCATTATATTTTCACTTTATAATAGTACTTCCCCAGTCTTTCGGCGGAAACGCCTAGAAGATATAGAGCCTGGATAATCCAGTTCTTCAGGATAGTATAAAATATACCCTCTGTTTCCCACTTTCGCGAAGATGTTTTCACTGCCTGAGGCAGAATGATGATGCGCCCGCCCTTCTGTTTCAAGCGCCTCATCAGTTCCACATCTTCCATAAAAGGAATTACGGCATAGCCGCCGATTTTTTCAAAATAACTCCGCAGCATAAAAATCGCCTGATCACCGTAAGGTACGCGCGTCAAACGGTGCTTCAACGATGCCGCCAGGCCAATTGCCCGAAATATCCAGCGGCGATTTTGTATTCCCAGATCAAAGGAGCCGCCGACAAAATTACCATCGGAAAGAGCCGCAATAATTTTTGTAAATGCCTTTTGGGGCAGGAGTGTATCAGCGTGTAGAAAAAGAAGAATATCTCCACATGCACGGGCCGCGCCCGCGTTCATCTGAAGAGCTCTGCCCCGCAGCGCGGTGAGGGAGATAATATCTGCGTCAACAATTCTCTTAATGGTACTTCCGGTTGAATCACCATCCACAACAATGATTTCATAAGGCACAGCGGCGGCGATTGATTTTATCGAATCAGTCAGATCATTGATTTTGTCGCCTTCATGAAGAACAGGGATGATCACCGATATTTTTATGCCGCTAGTCATCTGCCGTTGTTGCCCCCTGGCATGAAGAACCGGAACCGGCAACACACCCATAGCAGTGATTATTGATCACGATTTCACGATTTTTTAGTTTATCCATATTAAAATTCATAATGTTTGAGGGCGCGCCGTGATCAACGGTTAGACCAAGCATCTGATTAAAATCGCAATCATAGAGTAAACCATCCCATCCCACGGAAAGCGTTGTCAGGCACATCACGTTTTTAACGGCGGCGGGATTGAATGAATGACAAAGCGTCGATAGATAATCCTCAAAGTTTCCCGATTCGATAAGATAATCAAGATAGCGTCCGATGGGCAGGTTCGTGAGGCAGAAAAGTTGATTGAAATGACCTCCCTGCTCAGTTTTAAGACGCTCATGGTATTCGTGTTCCAGCGCTGTTTGTGAACCCGGCAGATAGGCGCCAACGGGGTTGTGGACTATATCAATGAATAACCCGCTGTCTTTCATGCCGTAGCCCAATGAATTAAGTTGAAGCAAAGCCTCAATGAACTTGCTAAACACGCCCGCGCCGCGCTGGCGGTCTGCTTTTGTTTCCAGACAGTCCGGCAGGGAAGTCACAATTTCGATTTTGTTTTGCGCGAAAAAATCCATGAAATGACGATAGGATTCTTCAACAAGAATCGTCAGATTGGAGCGGACGATCAGGCGCCGGTTAAGCCGTGCCGCTTCTCCTATAAACCATTCCAGATGCGGATTCATTTCCGGCGCGCCGCCGGTAATGTCAATCGTGGAAATGGGAAACGAGGAAAGAATCTCAAGACATTTGTCTAAAACCTGTCTGGACATGATCTCTGTTCTCTGCGGTCCGGCATTGACATGGCAGTGCCGGCAGGAAAGATTGCAGCGTTTCCCCAGATTAATCTGTAAAATATCAATTCCCTTCGCGCATAGAGGAAACATATTTGCCTCACGGATTTTCTCCGGGAGCGAAGGAATATCCCCGATACTACTCAGGATACGAAGTTGTTCGCGCGTATCCATTACATTTCCTTTTTCTTGATAATTTTTCGCATCTGCGTGGAATGCGCCAGCGTTATACCGGCCATCATTGCCGCGCCTGTATGCGCGGCCTCCATCATTTCCTCGCTGGAAATGCCCAGCGACATGCATTTGGTGGTATAGGCGTCAATGCAATAGGGGCAGTTCTGCGTTAGGGCCACCGTAAGAGCAATAAGCAATTTCTCCCGCTCGGTAAGTTTTCCCGCGCCGGTCGCGGCGCCGTAATATTCAAAAAATTTATTTCCTTCTTTCTTCGCCCATTCGGTAATGTTGGGAAAATCAGCAAGATCTTTTTGTTCATAGTAACTCATGAGAAAATCTCCTCAAAATAAATCAAAAGGTTTATTTTTCAACCGCAAATCCCGCTTCTTTCCAGCTGGCGAGAAGCGCCTGATTAATGTTCGGATAAGCAAGCTGGATTAATTTTTTATAGGCCAGATAACTCCGGCTTCCTGTATTGCAATATACGATAATTTTCTTTTCCTTGGGTAGCACGCCGGAGCCTGCGGCAAAGGTTTCCGATGGTATATTGATTGCGCCGGGAATATGTCCCTCTTTATATTCCGACGCGTCCCGCACATCGACAATAATAAAATCATCTTTCTTTTCACTGATCATCATTTTCAAATCGGCGGGTTTGATGATTGTCGCTTCGATTTTTTTGTTATAATCGGGGCCGGTAACCAAAGGCAGGTTCTTTTCTTCCCATACGGGGATGCCCTCAAGATAAATCTTAATGTTGGCATATCCTAACGGGTCGAGTTGCAGTGCCAGCCGTTTGCTTTTGCCGCATTTAACTCCATTACAGTAGATAATCAGCAGCGAATTTTTATCCGCCGGAAGCAAAGCGAGATTATCCTGAAGTTTCTTATCGGGAATGTTGACGGACCTGACAATATGAGCTTCCGCGTATTCCGGAGTTGTTCTCGCGTCAATCAAAGTGAACGGAGCATTCTTATCCATTAAAGATTTCAATTCATCTGTGTTGATCGTTGGATATGTCTTATCTGCGGCGAATATCTTAGGTGCGACGGCGACACCAATCAGCATAATCATTACAGCCATGACAACTTTTAGATGGGTCATTTTAATCATTTTTACATTTTTCTCCTTAATCTTAAGTTTTCTGAAGTTACAAGCGCAGCTTAAGTACCATCAGGTTCAATGATTGAGCAAATAAATAATAGTAATGAAACCTCTCAGGTTATAACTATTATCTATTGGATATATTCCATTAAACAATATATCCCTACTGCCACTGAGTGAACATATTAAAGGAGTTGTCCATATGAAAGCGGGAGTGGAACCATTAGTTAATGACGGATTTGCGGGTGAAGCGACAAAGCGGACACTGGGTTATCTTCAGAAGCAGAGAGAACAAGGCAAAAATGTTGTTGGTATTTACTGCGGCTACGCGCCTCTGGAAGTGATTAGGGCGATGGGCGCCGCACCGGCCGTTTTATGCGCGTTTGCCAACAAAACAATTGAGGCGGCGGAAACGGTACTTCCGGCCAATCTCTGCCCGCTGATTAAATCCAGTTACGGTTTCATCAAAACAGACACCTGTCCGTTCTTTGCCATATCCGAGGCGGTCATTGCCGAGACCACCTGCGACGGAAAGAAAAAAATGTTCGAACTGATATCCGATATCAAGCCGATGTATGTGATGGACCTGCCGCAATTGCCTGATGAAAAGGAAGCGCTGGATAACTGGACGGTAATGATTAAGAAACTCAAAGGTTTTCTGGAAGCGACTTTCGACCGAAAAATAGACGACAACGAAGTGGAAAAGGAAATCAAAGAGACGAACATCAAAAACAAACTGATGAACAAAATATTTGATTTTGCAGCGCTCACACCAACACCCGTGAGTTGGCTTGAACTCTACGACCTGACTTATCTGGGACAGGCGTCAACAACAAAAGATATGATTGCCCTGCTCAACGAATGCGTCGCTAAACTGGAGAAGCGCGTAACTGAAGGCGTTTATCACGGCGAGAAGGATTCTCCCCGCGTGCTGGTAACCGGATGTCCGGTGGGCGGCGACGCGATCAAGGTTTTTAAAATAATAGAAGAAGCGGGCGGAGTTGTTGTTGCTTTGGATTCCTGTACGGGCATGAAGGCATACTCCGGCATGATTGCCGAAAACACACCTGATCCTTACGCGGCGCTTTCCCGCCGTTACCTGGATCTTCCCTGCTCCTGCATGACGCCGAATAACCGCCGTCTTACTGAACTCGATAAAATGATCAAACGCTTTAAACCGGATGTCGTGATAGATGTGGTTTTGCACGCCTGTCATTCCTATAATATTGAATCACACAAAATTAAAGAACACGTCACCAGCAAACATAAAATGCCGTTTTTGAAAATCGAAACGGATTATTCGCAAAGCGACGTGGAGCAAATCCGCACGCGCGTGGAAGCGCTGTTTGAAACAGTGCCGAAAAAGAAAAGTGCGTGATGAATGATGAGTGCTTCCGGCACTTCATATTTAAAGGATAGAATGGATTGGAGGTTTTCCGATGAGTAAAACAAAAACAGTAGATGCCCGGGGGCTTGCCTGTCCAGAACCGGTTGTTCTGGCCAAACAGGCCATAGAAACAAATGAAAAGGTAAATGTAATAGTTGATAACGAAACGGCGCTGGAAAACGTCAAGCGTCTGGGAACAAAGCTGGGCTGTGATGTGAAGGTGGAAAAGGAAAACGACAATATTTACAAAATAAAATTGAAACGAAAAGCGAATGCGGACGGGACAAAAGAGGAATTTGTTCCTTCGCGCAGTACAACACCGGCGGCTGCCGGTCCGTTTGTCATCGTTATTTGCGCGGACACAATGGGACGCGGCAATGACGAGCTGGGTTCTGTTTTAATCAGAGCTTTTCTTCACACGGTTGCCGAACAGGCCGGCAAGCCGGATGTCATGATTTTTTATAACACCGGCGTCAAACTTACAGTGCAGGGATCGGAAGTGCTGGACGATTTGAAACAACTGGAGAGCGAAGGAGTGCAACTGCTGATTTGCGGCACCTGTTTGAATTACTTTGAGATCAAGGACAAACTGGCGGCGGGAACGGTTTCCAATATGTATGATATTCTGGAAACCATGAGCCATGCGGGACGGTTGCTTGTGCCATGAACCAAAAGCCTCAATATTCAGTCATGCTGTTCAAATCGGTCAGTTACGTTTTAAAAGCGGAAAAGATTCTTAAAAAGGAAAGCCTGCCGCATAAGCTTATCCCCGTTCCCAAACACATCAGTTCGGATTGCGGGATATGTCTGCGCTTTGAACCGCCGCTGCAAAATAAAATTGAAACCGCTCTTTTGAATAAAGTGGAGATAGAAGAAATTCGGACATTAGATAATTAATCGGCAAGCTTTAATCTGTAGACATAAAAGTTTGACCGGGCGAGTCTGCTGATACCGGCCGCTGTTCTCAACCCTCTCGGGTAAACACTGCAATGATTCACTCATCAGTTAGACTCTACGCCCGGTCTTATTATTGATTAAGAGAAAAAATCATGAACCTTGATGTGGATTTGGGAAAAATAAGATTGACGGCGGAAGAGTACTACCGCAGCGGCGATTTCTACTGCTCGGAAGCCGTTGTGAAAACTATTAAAGACGCTTTTGATCTTCCGGTATCCGATGATGTTATTTCCATGGCATCAGGATTCCCCGTCGGTATCGGAGGGGCAGGTTGTACCTGCGGCGCCGTTACCGGATGTATCATGGCTCTGGGACTGGTATTCGGCAGAACCAAACCGAAAGATAAAAAAGTGGACAAGGCCATGAAACTTTCCCGTGAACTGCATGATATTTTTAAAAAGAATCATAAATCATTATGCTGCCGGACACTCAACCGTTACATGATTATGGGTACCCCCAGACAAATGAAACAATGCATTGCCTTCACCGGTGAAATGGCACAGGAAACGGCAAAAATAATTATCAGGGAACAAAAAAAGAAAAATAATAAAATTAATATTTGAAGGAGGATATATAAAATGAAAAAGTATTTTGTAGCTATTACGTTAGTGTTGGTCTTTTCTGTAGCGGCTTATGCCGGAAGTCTGAGCGGAGTTGGGACATCTCCCAAAGGTCTGGAAACACCCATCGAAAAAGCCGCTGTAAAGCTTGTGACGGATGTAAAAGATGGCGGTTACAAGCTTATTGGTTCCGAAGAACTGAACAAGTGGATCACCGACAAAAAGGATATTATCGTGATTGATACCATGCCTAAAGAGTCCTTTGACAAGATTCGTATTCAGGGCGCGGTTAACAGTGTCATGCCCAAGACCGATAAAGAATTAACACCTGCTGACAAAGAGAATATCGTGAAGATTGCCGGCAAAGACAAAAAGAAGACCGTGGTTGTCTATTGCGGATTTACCGCATGCGGAAGAAGCCATCTGGGCGCGCAGGCTCTCGTGAAAAAAGGCTTTAAAAATGTTTATCGTTATCCGGGCGGTATTGTTGCCTGGAATGAAAGCGGTTATCCTGTAGAAGGCGCCGATACGAAATAATATTTTTCACAATTTTATCAGGCGGCAGGACTATTAAAATAAAATCCTGCCGCCTGATCTTCCGGAAAGCATTTCCAACCGTATCATAATCAATATTTTGAGGTTAGTTTATGCGGATAAATTACAGATTTCATGTTTTATTGATGATTGCTGTCTTTTGTATAGGCGCTTTTTGCTCAGCCGGTTATGCCCTGGACAAACAGGGAAGCGACGACATCAATAAGCAGATTAAAGTATTTAACATCACCCTTTTTTCCCAGGCGGACAACCGCGCGATTAACGGCGTTGCGCCCAGAAGAGAACCATGCATTAAGGGATATGAGTTTTACTATGATGACCTGGATCTTGTTGTGAGTTTCACCCCAAACGACAGCGTCTGGAGAATTACAACCCGCAATAAAAATACCGGCATGTTCGGCATAAAACCTGGCGATTCCTTTTCGCAGGCAAAAAGGAAAATTTTGCAGTTGGGTTTTACACAGTCCTACACACCCTATAAATTTGTAAAAGACTGGTGTTTATTTACCCTGCTGGTCAATGAAAAAAATAAAGTATTCGGCATGACTGTTGAAGTCCTGGACTAATTATTTCGCCGGCCAAGATTCTCTTGACATACAAAATCGCGTTCTCTATACTTCCGCATACTTTTTTTAGAGAGGCGAAAAAATGAAAAAGAAAAACGCGCAATGCCCGGGCAAATTAAAATATTTTGCCGGTAAAAGAATCCTTCCCAAACCGATCTCGGCAAAGACTGATATCGTACAATTAATAGACAATATAGATGCCTATAACGGCGGCAGACTAAGAGCCGCCTGCCAGTTGCTGAAAGAAAAATATTCCAAAAAAGATGTCACGGTCGGTTTAAGCCTGGCCGGGGCGCTGACGCCCGCGGGCCTGGGGCCTTCGGCCATTATTCCGCTGATGAACCACGGTTTTGTGGACTGGATAACCGCCACCGGAGCGAACATGTACCACGATATGCATTTTGCCTTTAACCTGCCGATGCATCGCGGTTCCCACCTTGTCGATGATGTTGATTTGCGGGATAAGGGAGTGACCAGAATCTACGATATTCTCTTTGATTATGAAGACGTGCTGATGGAAACAGACCGCAGGCTCAGAAAAATACTTCTCCGTCCGGAGTTTCAAAAGGAAATGGGCACCCGGGAATGCTATCACCTCCTGGGAAAAGTCATGGATGAATATGAGAAAAAAAACAAACTGGGCGAAGTATGCATTCTCGCGGCTGCCTACAGAAACGGCATTCCCGTTTTCACATCATCGCCCGGTGATTCCACCATCGGCATGAACGTTGCCGGCCTGGAGCTGCTAGCCCAAAGCCAGGGACTGCTCGATAAATTCAAACTGAAAATCAATCCGAGCATCGATGTCAATGACTCCACCGCCATTATCCTCAATGCCAAGCGATACGAAAAGGGAAAAACCGGCGTCCTTCTTATCGGCGGCGGCAGTCCCAAAAACTTCATGCTGCAGACGGAACCGCAGATTCAGGAAGTCCTCATGATTCCCGAAGTGGGACAGGATTATGATATCAACATTACGGACGCCCGGCCGGATACAGGCGGATTGTCGGGAGCTCCACCCAGCGAAGCGGCAAGCTGGGGAAAGATCGATCCGACAAAACTGGATGAAGCCGTCACGGCTTATATCGATGTCACGGTGGCCCTGCCGATTTTGGTTGCTTACGTCCTGCATACGACCAAACCCAAAAAACAAAAAAGGCTCTATCACCGGGGAGAAGAACTGCGCAAGAAACTGATTGCCTCCTATCTGGAAAACAACAAAGAAGTGGAGCAGCTCAAAACCATGATGAAAAAGCTCCGGGAGTAGAAGTATCGCCATGAAAAAACAGATAGCCGGACTAATCAAAAAGCATGGGACCCCCCTGTTTATTCTGGATCATAACAAGCTGAGGCGCAATTACCGGACCTTCAAAAAATATCTTCCCCGGGTTCAGTGCTATTACGCGGTAAAGGCCAACACGCATCCGGAGATTATCAAAACCCTCTTCATCGAAGGTTCGAGTTTTGATGTCGCCTCCTACAACGAGTTCATGCAGATTCACGAATTCATCGAACATTTCGAGGAAAAGGATAAGCATTTTTTCATCTGGGATAAAATTATTTTCTCCAATACCATCAAGGACAGGGAAACGCTTGCCAAAATAAAAAGATACCGGCCTCTGGTCACCTACGACAATGATGATGAAATAAAGAAAATAAAGAACTGCTGCAATACAGCCGGACTGATCCTGAGGCTGAAAGTGCCGGATATCGGTTCACAGGTTGAGATGAGTTCAAAATTCGGAGCCGAGCCCGGCGATGCCGCCCGGCTTATCCGCGAGGCTCACGATGCCGGTCTTACGGTTGAAGGATTAAGTTTTCACGTGGGAAGCCAGTGCACAAATTTTGACAATTATACCGCGGCGCTTACCATTACCTCCGAAATCCTGAACGATTCGCGGGGGAAGGGGTACGATATGAAAATCGTAGATATCGGCGGAGGATTTCCCGTCCCCTATGATTCTCAGGTGCCCGAATTTGAAAAACTGGCCGGCCTCATTAATTCCGAATGTAAAAGACTGTTCCCCCCGGATATCGAAATCATAGCAGAGCCCGGAAGATTCATTGTGGCAACCACGGCAACACTGATTACCGAAATCATCGGCAAATCCAGAAGAGACGGAAAAATTTTCTATTATATAAATGATGGAGTTTATCACACCTTTTCCGGTGTTGTTTATGATCACTGGATTCCCAATTTCACCGCGTTCAGGAAAGGTGAAGAAGAAGTATGCGCGGTGGTTGGACAGACCTGCGACAGTTTTGATAAGATTTCCCAATCTGTCCGGCTTCCCGGTAATCTGGAAATCGGGGATTATCTGCTGACAGAAAATATCGGCGCGTACAGCACTGCCTCTTCCACGCGTTTTAACGGTTTCGACGGCGCCCGGATCATCCATACAAATCTAAAGCGCTGAATCATGGTTTGTGTTATATAACCCGTATGGAACTTCAGGAAAAATTAAAAAAGCTCGAACTTCTTCTTAAAAATATGGAGGGCATCGTTGTGGCTTTTTCCGGCGGCGTGGACAGCACCTTTTTATTGAAGGTGGCCCATGATGTTCTGCCCGATCGCGTTATTGCCGTTACGGCAACTTCCGCCACCTATCCGCAAAGAGAACTGGGCGAAGCCAAAGACTTTGCCCGCCAAAGCGGCATCAGGCATATCATTATTGATTCGGAAGAACTGGACATCGAAGGATTTTCCGACAATCCCCCGAACCGGTGCTATTTATGTAAAAAAGAGCTGTTCACCAAAATGAAGGAAGTCGCCTCTCAAAACGGCATGAAATACGTTGCCGAAGGCTCGAATACGGATGATCTTGGCGACTACAGGCCGGGCATGCAGGCAATCAGGGAACTGGAAATCGTAAGTCCCCTGAGGGAAGCAAACCTCAACAAAGAAGACATCCGGCAGTTGTCCCGGCAGATGAATCTTCCGACATGGGACAAACAGCCCTTTGCCTGTTTGTCTTCCCGGTTCCCTTACGGCCAGCAAATCACCCGGGAAAAACTGTCGATGGTAGACAGGGCGGAACAGTATCTGCTCGATCTGGGATTCAAAAATGTGCGCGTACGGCATCATGGAGATACGGCGCGCATTGAAGTGGCCGGCATTGAGCGGAAAAAATTTTTCGATCTGGACGTGATGGAAAAAGTCGATAAAGCCTTCAGGGAAATCGGTTTTGCCTATACCGCGCTGGACCTGAAAGGTTATAGAACCGGAAGCATGAACGAAGTCATCGATACCGGAAAAAAATGAAAATGACAGCCTTGAGCGTTTTCTTCTGTCATTTCGAACCGCCGCAGGCGCGTGAGAAATCTTAACTCAAAACTTTCCTTCTTGTCCCCCTTTGGCAGGGGGTGTCGCGCAGCGACGGGGGAGGATTTTCGGTCCCTGAGCCTGTCGAAGGGTGGCGGGAATCCAGTATTCGTATTGCATTGAAGCACTACTTTAATTTATTGATCATGCTGGCAATACAACCCGCCCCGAAACCGTTATCAATATTCACAACCGATACACCGCCCGCGCAGCTGTTGAGCATTCCCAGTAAAGCGGCCACTCCCTGAAAGCTTGCTCCATAGCCGATGGAAGTCGGTACGGCAATGACCGGCTTATCCACAAGACCGGCCACAACGCTCGGCAGGGCTCCTTCCATTCCGGCAACCACAACGATAACCCGTGCTTTGCGGATTAAATCCATCCTGTCCAGTAACCGGTGAACACCGGCAACTCCCACATCAACGATTCTTTCCACGCGGTTGCCGAATGTTTCAGCCGTAACGGCCGCTTCTTCGGCAACGGGCATATCGGAAGTTCCCGCTGTTACAACAGCAATGTAGTGTCTGGACAGGCGCGGTTTTTTTCTGATCAGCGCAATGGTCCGGGCAAGCGGATTATAAACCGCATCAGGACAAATCTCTCTGACTGCCGTGTAAACTTCTTCACCTGCCCGCGTGGCCAGTATATTGCTGTCTTCGGCCATCATCGCCTGTATAATGGATTTTATCTGGGCAGTCGTTTTCCCCTGGCAAAAGATCACTTCCGGATAGCCCACGCGTAATTCGCGGTGTGTGTCGAGCTTGGCGCATCCCAGATCAATATAAGATAAGTTTTTCAGGCTGTCGACGGCGGTTTCTATATTGATTTTCCCGTCACGGACTTTTTCCAGAAGAACCTTTAAATTTTTCTTGTTCATTTTTTGTTCCTTTTGACCCAGCGGATACTTTCGTAAATATCCTGAATAGACACACCGTTTTCCTTCGCCAGCTTTCTGCAATCTTCATATTCCGGTTTGGATTTAATCACGCGGCCGTTCATGTAGCCTTTTTTTATCGAAACCTCTCCATAGCGGGTCTTTTCTTTTACAACTTCACGCTTCAGCATGGTCTTGGATACTTTGTAGGAACGCAGGCCGAAACTGGATGTATTTAACAAAAGGATATTTTCCATATCCTTTTGTTTTTCCGCTGAGCCCAGAACGGAAATCGTCACCGCCGGGCGCGACTTTTTCATGATGATCGGTGTAAGGAATACATCGTGAGCTCCCCCGGCAAAAAGCATATCCATGATAAAATCATAAAATTCCGGGTTCATGTCGTCAATATTGCATTCGATCATTACGGCATCGCCGGTTTCCAATCCGTCGTCTTTCCTTCCGGGGTCGGCAGGCATATCGCCGAGAAATAAACGCAGCACATTGGGAACCGAAGATTCCTTGCTGCCAAGGCCGTAGCCGATTTTCCGCGGTGTGAAATCCATGCTGTCGGAAAAAGCGCTTGCTGTTGCCGCAATGATCGCGGCGCCTGTCGGGGTTGTCGCCTCAAAAGGCACAAGGCTGCTTTTGACGGGAATCCCCTTAAGTATTTCCGCTGTGGCGGGCGCCGGCACGGGCAGTGTGCCGTGGCTGCAATGAATGATTCCGGAACCGAGTTGTACGGATGACGAGATAACCTTGTCGACTTTTAAATAATCAAGGCAAATTGCCGCGCCGATGATGTCAACAATCGAATCGATTGCGCCGACTTCATGAAAGTGCACATTTTCAATTTTCTGTCCGTGAATTTTCCCTTCAGCCATGGCTAGCCGGGTGAAAATATCAAGGCTGATCTTTTTTACATTCCCGGACAATTTGCTTATCTTAATCAGCTTTGTAATATCGCTGAAAGTTCGCTCTGTATGATGATGTTTGAGATCTTTTTTTCTTTGGGATGAAACAATCACATCAACTTTTGTTCCGGTAATTCCGCCTCTTTTATCCGTGGAAACCTTTAACTGATAGGAACCAACGGATAATTTGCCAAGCTCTTTTGATAAATATTTTTGATCGACACCCAGATCGAGCATCGCCCCCAGGTTCATATCTCCGCTTATTCCTGCAAAGCAGTCATAATATAATATTTTCATCAGTTGCTAACTCCGGTTGCGCGGGTTTAAAGAAGTCCAAATAGTGTTAATCTCAAGCAGATATTAAGTGAAAATATAAATAAATTCAATATTAATAATACGCAGGTTCCGGCATCAGAGGTTTTTAAGTAAAAAAGCTTTGCGACGGGTTTAGATTATAAGAAAATAACGTCCAATTAAATCTTATTTCTTGCACCTACGAATCCTTACTGTGTGCTGAAAGGTGACCGCAATGATTACGAAAGAAATCTCCAAACATAATTCTCTAAAATGCGGAAAAAACCTATGGCGTTATCCCGACATAAACTCCCAACCAAGCTCACGGGAATAAGCATGATGCCCATCTTTTACCTTAATACAAGCGAACACACACCCTTCCGGGAGTGGCGCAGCCTTTGCTTTTTCAACTGAATCAAAAAATCGCTCACAACCAATTTTCCCTGCTTTACCTTGATTCTTATCAATCTTTGATTCTGTTGAATATATAACTCGGATGCTCATGTTATATACAAGAATATCTACCCCTAATTTCTGCTTTTTATTAATCATCTCACAGAAATTTTTTCTAAATCTCTCTTCCATATCATTTACATAAACAATCTCTTTGTTCTGAAAACAACGTGTGACTGCTTTAAATCCTTCTTTTTCTAAATAATCATAAACGACATATTCGTGATAACCCCCATTACTGTTTTTAAGTGGAATAAGAACATATCTGTTTGATAATTCTTTTTTTATTGCATCAAAATACGATTCCAAATTATCATATTCTTTTTGATAAAATTTTATATTCTTGTTTTCCTCCGGATAATCTTTATTAAAAAAATCAACAATATGTCCTCCACTGATTTTTTCCTTAAAGTGTTCTTGCAAATAAAAGTCATTTGGTTTTATAAGACCGTGTAACTTCAAGACCATTTCCACTGCTGAAGGAACGCATGAGTTTGAATGTTTTTGTTCGTGTATTTTCAGAATTTCATCGTTAAGTTTCATAAGCCTCCTAGTCATTGTAATTTATGGTTAATGACTTTGTATTTATTTTACCTAATTCCTCTTTTCTTCTTCAATCTTTTGTTTTTGAATATAATTATTAATTGTAATGTAAACTTGTGAGTCATTATTGGTCATGTCAATATTGTTTATAATGGTCTTTTCGTTTGGTTTCTTGTTAATATATTTTTTTAAAAGTTCTAAAATTAAACCAGCAGCGACGCCACTAGAGATAGAAAGAATGTAAGGTATCATGGCATCTGCAATACCTGAAGTGCCTGCTGTTCCCGGCATCACATCTTTTGTATACACCGATAGTTTTAAATCATTATTGTTAATGTCTCTAATAGCTCCGATTAATTTGTCGTCAGTGGTTTTTAAGGAAAGCCTAAGAGTTGTCATTATTTACGCTCCTTTTTACTTGTATTGTCTGTGCAGCTAATGTGTATGAGTAAAGAGAATCTATTTTGAGCATGTTGCTATCAGCAACAAAACGTTTACAGATATATTATACATCACTTTATAATCTGTAGTCAACATAACGCCCAATATATGACAAGAGAAGGCCTGAAAATTTCCGGTCTTTTTAAATGTTCCTTTCCGATTGAAATGACGTATTCTTGGGCTGATTTATAAAATCAACCTTAGAAGAGGAAGAAAGATTCAAATAACATTCTAAGCAGGCTATCCCTGTAATTCCGGGGGCGTGTCATGCTCACTTTTTTATCCCCTCTTTGGATAATGATATTTATGCGGCAATTCACATAAAGAAAAACATTGACAAACTGTAAAAAAAGCATATTTTTCGGCCATATTCTTAACACAATCTGTAAAATAATCAGAAAAGGAGATTTAACCATATGAAGCATTTTAAATATTCCGTGTCCTTATTGATGATTTTAATGCTGTTCCTTGTATTTACTGGCTGTGCAAAACCCCCCGAAGCGGAGAAATCGGCTGCCAAGGCTGCTATGGACACCGCCATAACTTCCGGCGCTGATAAATATGCTGCCGCGGACCTGGCTGCGGCCAGAAAGGTATGGGAGAACGCTGAAGCCCAAATGAAAGAAAAAAAGTATAAGGAAGCCGGTCAAAGTTATCTGGCAGCCAAAGCTTCTTTCGAAAAAGCCACCGGCGCCATAGGCGAGGGTAAAAAGTTAGTCTTTACAGAAGTAAAAGCAGCGATCGTCGCTATGGAAGTAAGCGGTAAACAGCTCAAGGTTATCGGCGGGAACGCTTTAAAGAAAATTACTGATAAAAAGGAGAGGGCAGCCCAAAAAGAATCTTTGGAATCCGACATCAAAGATTTTACGGATGGCCTGAAAGAAGCCAAAGAGAAAATAGAAAGTGATCCGGCCGCTGCGAAAGCGAAGATCATCGTCCTCAAGTCCATCATGGATAAATGGAGCATATCCCAAACGGAACAAAAGGATGTAAAGGGCGCGGCAGTAACACCGGCATCTGCTCCGGTAACAACTCCGGCAAAGGCTCAGGCTCCTGCTCCGGCAACATCAAAGGCGAAAGTCATCGGCAACAGCGACAGCAAAAGATATCATCTTCCCGGCATGAAATATTACAACGCGGTAGAAGCCCATCACCGTGTGGAATTTAATTCTGAAGACGAGGCTGTCAAGGCAGGATATAACAAGGCGCCCAGATAAAAAAACGGACATAACAAAACCCTGCGGAATATAAAAATATCTATGGGAATAATTTATTTTGACAATGCAGCCACGTCCTGGCCCAAGCCGCCCCAAACAATTACCGCCATGCAGAACTATATGCAGAATATCGGCGGCAGTCCGGGACGTTCCGGACATCGTTTGTCGATTGAAGCGGCGCGGATAGTTTTTGATGTCAGAGAAAAGCTGGCGCAGTTGTTCAATGTTGCAGATCCCCTGCGGATAGTCCTGACCGGAAACGCGACCCAAGGATTGAATATCGCAATTTTCGGATTATTAAAGTCCGGAGATCATGTAATCACTTCCGGTATGGAGCACAATTCGGTTATGAGACCGCTCAGGGTAATGGAGTCGAGAGGAGTCGGCATAACAGTTGTCCCCTGCGATGCTGATGGTCTCATTGATCCTGCAAACATCACTAAAGCAATCAAAAAAAATACCAGGGCCATATTCATTACACATGCTTCCAATGTTACGGGAACGGCCATGCCTCTTTCCGATATCGGCAGGATTGCCCGGGAGCACAATTTATATTTTTGTGTTGATGCCGCCCAGACAGCGGGATGTTATCCCATAGATGTTGCGGCGATGAATATTGATCTTCTGGCCTTTACCGGACATAAAGCTCTTTTCGGTCCTTCGGGAACCGGCGGACTCTATATTCGCGAAGGTCTGGAAAAAAGTATCGAGCCGCTATGCGTTGGCGGAACGGGCAGCCGCTCGGAGGTGGAAGAACAACCGGATTTTATGCCGGACCGTTTTGAAGCGGGCACGCCCAATACAACCGGTATTGCCGGTTTGCTGGCGGGAGTTGAATTTATTTTATCCAAAGGCGTCGCACAAATTAAAAACAAAGAAGAAAAACTGGTAAAAATGTTTATGGACGGCGTAAGCGTTTTGCCGGGAATAATTCTTTACGGACAAAAAGCCGTGGAATACCGCACGCCGGCTGTTTCTTTTAATATAGACGGAATGGACCCCGCCGCCCTGGCGCTGGAACTGGATGAACGTTTCGGCATCATGTCGCGTTCCGGTTTGCATTGCGCGCCTGCCGCGCATAAAACAATAGGCACTTATCCTAAGGGAACGGTGCGTTTCAGTTTCAGTTATTTCAACACAGAAGAACAAATCATTTCATCTATCGAAGCGTTGAGAGAAATCAGCCAGGGAAGAAAAAACAAATAAATCGTCAACCTCAACAAATATAATAGATTTCAATACGTAATAAACACAATCCGCGCCTGATGACAAACATCCGGCCGAACTATCCACATCACCTCAAAGTATCCCTCAATATATTGAGGCCCCACCAAATATTGAGGCCCAACAGAGGCATAGCACACTTTTGTAATTTTCTATTTCTTGACTTAAATAAATGTTTTTAAAGGATGAATCAAGACTTCCTGCCCCTCACCGGTTATTGGCCTGTTATTTGCTTTTGATAAATAATTTATCCGTTTTGCCTGGCAAAAATATTAAATCATAAGGTGTTATCAAAGGAGGTCGTTATGGAATATGAGGATGTTGACATGGTAAAGCCTCTGGACAGGCTTTTTGAAGACCATATTAAGGAATTTGAAAGTGGAAGTGATAGAATCTCCGACAAGGAATTGAAAAAAATGATTCTGGAACAAGGAGATTTTGAGATGGGGTGCCGAACTGGAAAACGAAGAAATCGGTATTGAAAAACCGATCGAAGAAAATATCAAGGTGGCAAGACATAAAAAAGTCTGGCCGGTGCGAATAAGACGATCATGAAGCTTTGCAAATGATAGCTCTATTTGTCCAACATTAGCAGGCTAATAATTAAGATGAGATTATTAAGGAGATTAAAAATGAAACGTAAAGCTTCTGCAGTATGGAGGGGCGGGATAATTGATGGCAGCGGAACAATAAGCTCTGACAGCGGTGTATTGTCCAATACTCAATATTCATTTTCCTCACGATTTGAAAACGGCATTGGCACCAATCCTGAAGAGCTGATTGCAGCCGCGCACGCGGGTTGCTTCTCCATGGCTCTTTCCGGGCAACTGGTGGCGGCAAAACTCACCCCCGAAAGCATCAAGACAACAGCAACCGTTACCATTGAAAAACAGGGTGATGGATTTACTATCACCGCTGTTCATCTGGACGTTAGGGCAAAGGTGCCGGGATCATCCATTGAAGCTTTCGATACGGCAGCTAAAAAAGCAAAAGAGGGATGTCCGGTATCAAAAGTGCTTAATGCCAGTATCACTATGGATGCTGTGCTGGAGTCCTGACATTTTGTAAAGACGATGGGATCAACTTTCCCGGCTTTCGCCGGGACAGGCTCCTGTTTTCTAATCAGGCATGCCTGTTTTTCCATGATGTCTTATTAAAAAAGTTAAAAGATCATAAAGAATTACTTATTAAACTTATAAAAATTAAAAAAAAGAAAGAGAGGTACTTATGAAAATTTATATTTGCCAGGTTTGCGGTCATCTCGTATTCAACAATGTGCCGGATGCATGTCCGGTCTGCGGTGCGGAAAAAGATAAATTTTTACAAAATGACGCAATTTTTAAAGAATCCATCCAAAAGAGTCCTGAAGCTGAGATTAAACACGTCCCTGCTATGACTGTTAATAAGAGTTGCAGTCTTATCCCGGAATCCAGTTGCAGGGAAGTAATTGTAAGAATCGGCAAGGTAATGCACCCCATGGAGGAAAAGCACTACATTCGTTTCATAGATGCTTATCAGAATGATAAATTTATTGCCCGAATGCATCTTATGCCGGTAAGTGTATATCCGGCAGCATCTTTCTATTTGAAAGAAACGGTAGGCAAAATTACTATAGTCGAGAATTGTAGTATTCACGGCTACTGGAAGTCCGATATCTAAACGAAAAGAGCAACTGGAAAGCAGAGGTCAAATGTATGAAAGTTATCATTGACCGAGGAGTTCTGGGGACATAACACTGACTGTGACCGGTTTTTAACACATGCAGATGGAATTAAGGGTTACCCATTTCATCCAACACCGATCCATATAAACAATGTCAGGCGAAAAAGGATATAAGGAGGCGCTTGCATGAATGAATTGAAAATCAGTAAAGCTTTTACATTGATAGAGCCGGGACCTGTCGTCCTTGTCACAACAAATGACGGGAAGAAAAATAACATTATGACGATCTCGTGGACAATGGTTTTAGATTTTACGCCGGCATTTGCCTTAACCACCGGAGAGTGGAATTATTCTTTCGCCGCCCTTCGGAAAACAAAGGAGTGTGTTATTTCAATTCCCACGGTTGACATGCTTGATAAGGTCGTTGGAATAGGAACATGCTCCGGTGTCGATACAGACAAATTTGCCAAATTCAAGCTGACACCTGTGGAAGGTAAAAAAGTCAAAGCGCCATTGATCAAAGAATGCCTGGCGAATATCGAATGCAAAGTTGTCGACATCGTCAAGAAACACAATATTGTCGTTCTGGAGCCTGTTGCGGCATACTTTGATTCCTCACGCAAAGAGAAACGAACTATTCACGCAGTTGGTGACGGCACATTTATCGTAGATGGGCGCAAGCTGGATCGAAAAAAAATGATGGCATCCAAGCTTCCAGATGGTCTCCAACTCTAACAATAGCGGCGGGTTCAATCTTGCAGATTGAATCAAATGTTTAAATATACAAAGAAAATCTGTGTGCCCTTACTGGTTATTTAATACTGCCTCCCGGTTTCATTCCAACTCAGTTTTTCATTGGGCATCAAAAAACATAAAACAATCTCATTGACATTGTGTAGCCGATAGGCTACATTGCTCCCGTGATGGAAATTCGCAAAACTGAAATATTCGCCAAGTGGATTGATGGCCTACAGGATATTCGTGGGCGTGCGCGTATTCAGGCAAGAATCGAGAGACTGGCTATGGGCAATCATGGAAATGTCAAGTCTGTGGGTGAAGGAGTTTCAGAAATGCGTATTGATCATGGTCCCGGTTATCGGGTTTATTATATTAAGCGTGAGCGTACAATGATAATTCTTCTGGCCGGTGGAGACAAAAGTACACAGGCAAAAGATATTAAAACTGCAATTCGCTTAGCAGGAAATTTGTAGGAGTTAATTATGGCAAGAACTGTTACCACAAAATATGATGTATCCGAGCACCTTCGTACACCTCAGGAAATAGCCGCTTATCTGGAAATGTGCATTGAGGAGTCAAACGGTGATGCTGCGTTTATTGCAAAGGCATTGGGAGATATTGCCAAAGCTAAAGGCATGTCGCAAGTAGCACGGGATGCCGGGTTGTCGCGTGAAAGCTTATATAAAGCTCTATCCGGTGAAAGGAGTCCGGGATTCGATACTATTCTTAAAGTCATCGGCGCACTGGGCATAAAGTTGCATGCAGAAGCGGCTAATTCAACAAAATTTATAGCCCCCAAAAAGCAATCCAGCCGATCGCTGCGTTCCGGCTGATTTTTCGCGTTTTTATCATACCTGTTCGCAGAATTTTAATTTCCTTGACACTTATGTGCTTTCTTCCATGTAATTAATCAATCGTAATAATTTCTCGGATAAGATCATCTCCACCGCAGGAAACTGCTCTTAGAGGGTTCATTAAAGTTTTATAAAATTGTCCGGGCAAGGCTATATTTGAATTTTCTCTGATAACTTTCTAACTAAAACAATCCTCCCGAAAATATAAAAAAAGGACTTTTTATCTAAAGTTCTTTTTTAGAAGCATGATGAAGGTATTGCCCCTTTCCTCTCCCAAGGTTATGTTGTCCTTGTAATACAAGCGGTACTATGGGCAACTCCGACTCCCTTATCGACCCAGTGCCTGACTTGAAACAGCAAAACCTGCTCATCGAATAGACAAAAAAATCAGAAAAAGGCGAAGTCGCTAACGAAGCGGTTTACGGCACTTCGACAAGCGTCCAGTACTCCTGAATCAATTTTCCGGTAATTGTATTTTCGTCCATAGTGTCGCAGGTGCCGTCGGGATTCTGGATTGCGCCGGGAATGTAGAGGATTCCTCCCTGCACGGACGGGGATACCGGTATGTCCACATCCTTCTGAATGACGAAGCGGAGATTGTCCTGTTGGCCGAAGAAATAATCCCGGAACGCCTTTCTGACGTCAGCGCTCAAGCCGGTGGCGTAGAATTCCAACTGGCCAATTGATGTATCCACCGGGACCCATCCATAATTCGGAAGATAGAATTCCGCCCAGAAATGATCGGAATATACGCCGTGGTTCAACATCTGTTTGCCGCCGGTGGCGCGCGCCGGGATGCCGATGGATCGGCAAAGCGCCGAGAAGTACATGCTCTGGCAGCCGCAGTCGCCGATGCGGTTGGTGTGGACGTAAACAGACGCAGGCGTTCCGTACGGCCATAAAGTCGCCGGCGGCAGGCTGTAGGTGATATTGTCGATGACGTAGTCATAGAGTTTCTTCGCGGCCAGGTACGGATTGGTTTCATCGCCGACCACCCGGCGCGCCGTCTCGCGTATTTCAGGTGTAATCGTCTCATTCCCGTACGATCGCGTGTATCGTATGTATTCGCTGTCGCTGGTATTATAAGCTCCTGCCCGGGCGGGATTGACGGCGAAGTGCTGTTCATAATGGGTGAAGGTGAATTCAACGACAATGTTCAGGTTGCCGGCAAGTTCGGCCAGGGGTATTTCCATGTACGCCAGCCCGATGTCTTCACCGCCCGGCGGAGCCTTGAGGTAAGCGGCGGGCGTGATGGAATTGATCGTTACTGTCGGTTGCGGACCTGTCACAATGGGCAGGGGAATCCAGACGCGCAGCGTGCCATCCGCCGGTAATTCGGAGCGAGGCACGGCAAGAGTGCCTACGGCGTGAAACGTTTTCGGGTTTGTATATACTTCAGACGGATCCGGCCGCGGCTGATTGACATAGTTGGTCATGAGCCACTCCACGAAGGCCTTGTCATCTCCCTCGGCCAGAAACAGGTCGCGGTTGCGGTATTTTATATTATCGATGATCGGGGGATTGCTCAAATATCTCGTGGCGCCGTCGATGGTGATGTGTTCAAGGGATGACCCGTCGGCGAACCACCCATCGATCCGCGACTCGGGAACGGAAAAGGGAGCATTGGTAAATTTCGCTTCAAGGATCGGCCTTAGCTGGTCTTCCGTATAGGGGTAAGTTTGTTCATAGAGAGCGATGCGCTGGATCGCGTTACGGCAAAGGTCGGCCATTGCCGTATTTCCTTCCGCAAGAAACGCATCCCTCGCTTGCGTATAGAACGACCGGGCCGCGGTGAATGTCCATTGCCTGTCATTCATCTGTGCCGTGCCATAAAGCTTCATGGCGCGACTCAGATTTTCCGTACTGGATCCACAGCCTATGATGAGGACCAAAAATCCGGCCAGGATGATTGTGCCGATTGAAGAAAAAATACGGGTGTGTGTTGCGTTCATCAAAAACTCCTTCTTTTTAAATGCGGTAAAAATAACCTCGACCTCTCCCGTTAACGAAGAATATCCACCGTTGTTTCAGGGAAAGCTTAAAACTTTATAATTTTCCATGAGCTGGCGCCGATGTCGTGAAGGCGCCGGCTCAGGATTGTATATGAAATCACCGTCAGATGAAAGACTGGTGTATCCCGTTTGGGAAAAAGATTTTAAGACATAAGGGAGTCCATTAGCGTTATAAAATGAATTATTGTCGCATATCTGAAAATGGAGATGGGGAAGATCCGAATTTCCTGAATTTCCCAGCAGTCCTAACACTTCGCCTTTTTTGACCCTCTGTCCGACAGATACTCTGATGGTGCCAGGGATCATATGGCAGTAACAGGCATAGGTTCTGTTCCCGATCCTGATAATCACATAATTACCGGCCATTTCTTCCCATTTCAATTTTCTTATAGAGAAGGGTTTATTTTCAGGAACGTTATCGTATACGGCGGTAACCACACCGTTGGCAACAGCGATCAATTCCTTCCTGTAGCAGAACCAGTCCTCATTTTTCTCGCCCTGGCCGGTGAACAATTTGCCATTGAAGTCATACTGAATCCAATCGACGGCGAATTTCTCGGAATTCTTTGTGATGTTGTTCTTTGTTGCCTCGCATCTGAAATGATGGGTTTTAAGAGAGGTTGTTTCGATGTCCAGCCATCCTGATCCCTTAACCGGTGCTGAGATCACCACTGGTCTGGTCTTCTGTATCTTAGCCGGCGCTCCATTGATTACTAAATTCCCCCCCCGGGGATCGGTAAAAGTCAATCTGTGTGTGATGGAACCGGGGACTTCTCTTTTCTTCATTTTCATCCAGATGCAGAGATAGGGGTGACTAAGTTTCTTTGTTCCGTCAATCAATTCCTGAGATGCAGGTGGAGGAATTGTCGGACCGATCATTATATCCGCGAGAGTCGGGCCGGAGTATGATGCGATTATTTTGCCGCGCGACTTTTCAATTACTTCCACGCTCTTCAGGGTCAATGATTTCTCCGCATAATTGGAGAGAGATACATGGTATGCGAGATTCATGACTCCGTCACTTTCGACGGGGGTAATTTTACAGGCGACATTCATCCGAATCGGAGAATTATCCTGATTTACATAGGTGGAATTACCTGCGCATGACAAAGTGAAAAACAATAAAACCATACAAACAAATTTAAATTTCGTCATCATCTCATTCCTCATTTCGAAAAGCCTCTGATAATTTTAATTTATTGAAGCATCAAAACCGGAAAATATTTCTTATTTCCCGAAAAGCGGTTTTAACTGCCGCCCCATCCCGCGGCAACTGGCTGTCAGCGCCAGCACAGTGACACCGCCTGCCTTGAAAATCTTTCCACCTTCAAATTCAGATATATATTTCAATGCCGTGCTTTTGGCATCAACCGGCTCCTTCGCCGGGGCATAACCCGAGGCCAATAATATCAAAATGCCCGTAATCAGAATGACGAGTAATTTTCTCCTCACTTCACTTCTCCTTATTTACGATTTGCGCATTAATGTCACAATACCTGCACATTGGCCGTGTTGTGGAAAAGCAGATAATACGTGCCGCCGGACAGCGTTGCGCTTTTGGCTCCCGCTCCTGTTTCAATCAGTTGAAAATTGCTGTTGTATATTTTCCAGTAGCCGCCTGTCGAGGCAGGGGTGATGGTTACTGTTTTCGTACTGGTGGCGTCTAGTGAACGCCACTGGGCCAGCCCCTCTGCGTCTATACTTACGGTTCCGGTGCTTAATGGTTGTATTGTTTCACAGGGACGATAGAGATAGCTGCCGAAACGAATCCACTCCTCGCCGGAACGGGTTTCGATAACAACGTCGTCAAGTTCCCTCCCATTCTTTTGAGGAATCAGCAGCATCATTGCCGCCCTGGAATCACTGAAAAACGGATTTTCTACCTGCAACCCTCCTGTATTGGCAAAGAGCAGGTTGTCAACAGCGGATAACTGCATCAAAGGGTAGGACCATTTGTCCGTGTACTCGGGGTGCTCATTAGTCATAAGCCATTTTTTGCCTGATCGGGCAGTCCATGAGGCCGGTATAGCTCCGGCGGGAGCAACCTTTTGCCCATAGATGAGATTGTCCTGATAATGGCCGTATCCCTGAACGGAGCGGGTAACTATGTATTGCCTTCCCCCGGCTGTTATAAATGAATAAGATCGGGAGGGGTCGGCATCGGCGGAGAAGCTGTCATCGTCGCGCAGCTTCAATCCGGTCTCTCCGGCGCTCCATCCGTTTATGCTCGAATCGTAATAGTCGATATTCAGATAATTGGATTGTTTCCGCACCCGCATAAAAGTGTTGTTATTTGCGTAATAACCGCTGACGGAATTAAGAAGTTCATCCGTCGGCGTTTTTTCCGGACGAGGCAAAAGATTAAGCGGAGCGGGCATCGCCGCAATGCGCCCCTTTTCCACAAGGGCTCTGAGCAATATCCTCTCCGCGATGATGATTGCGCTGTTTGAAGTGAAACTGCCGGAAACGCCCATGACGACAACTGCCAATCCCTCAGCCGGCGCAATCGTCATCACATTGCCTTCCATGGAAAAGTCTCCGGTTTTTTGCCAGCCGGTCACGCTGACGGCATCAAGGCCCGGCTGGCACACCGTGTCCCATCCCAGTCCGTAACTCCACGCGCAGGCCTTGACCGGATTGAAATTTGACAGCGTCTGATCAACGCCCATCAGCGCGACGGAGTTCTCTGAGAGTATGCGCACATTGCCGAGTTTGCCTCCGCCCATCATCATTATGGCGATTTTCGACATATCGGTCGGCGTGCTGTAAAGTCCGCCTGATCCAAAAACGTTTAAGAATAATTGCGGCAGCGGCGTATCGCCTTCATGTCTTTTGGCAAAACTGCCTTCCGGAAAATAATCCAGAGTGTAATGGCTATGGCGCATGCCCAGAGGATTGAATATTTCATCCTGAACAAACTGCACGTAGCTCTTGCCTGTAACCGCCAGAACAAGCTGTTCGATAACGGTAAAGCCGTCATTGCAATAAACACTAAGATAACCTGGCGCATGCTTGAGCCGCTGTGTTTTGAGAGTTTCCATCACTTGGGCGGAATAGCTGAACGGAAGAGGGGAGAGTGAAACGGCGTTGCGATAATCGGCACCCGGAAACCCTGAAGAGTGGTTGAGCAGCATTCTGACCGTCACCTGTGTGTATTCCGGTGAGAGCATACTGAATGACTTGATATAGTCCGTGAGCGGCGCATCGAGCGATATCCTCTTCTGATCCACCAACTTCATAACGGCAACCGTGGCAACCATCTTGCTTACCGAACAGATGCTGTACATCGTCTCGGCAGAAGGCGCGGTCTTTTTTCCCTTATCCGCGTAACCGAAAGTTTCCGCCCATATAAATCCATTCCGGTCGACCAGAGCCAGTGAGATCGATGAAGCCCCTGTCTTTTGCATGATCTCTTTCGCGGCAGCCCGCCCTTCATTGATTGTAGCATTGTAGTTAATTTGAGAAGAAGTGCATCCGAATATGGATAGAACGCCTATAACAAAAAATGCCATAAGCGCCGAAATTAAAACCTTTTTCATATCAACTCCATGCCCGAGTATGCTCAAAAAACCGGCCATATCAGCATTTGATGTGCACGATGAGCAATTTCCGTTTCTGCGTCAGAACTATAAATGACTATTAAGAAAAATCAAGTAAATATGTTTTTTGTTTTTGAAGAGAATATTGGTGTACTCATGGCATAATAATACCAGTAAAGGATGCACTGCTTATGGTAAGGATTGGACTGAAACAAACAATGTAAAAAATATATTGACATAAAAAAACAGATTTTCATATTTTTACCATGGGAGTGGAAGGCAGGGTCAGCAATCGCTCTGCCTTTTTTATGCACCTTGCAAATGGTACTCCTCAATACAGAAGGCTGCTAAAAACTGTGGATTGGTAGGTGTAATAATTGTCAAAGCGCTTCTTGTCTGGACACTGTCTGTCAGGTCAATAACAGGTCGGGATAGATTAAAAATGTTTTGGCCGTTTTTCCCGCGTTTTTATCATACCTGTTCGCAGAATTTTAATTTCCTTGACATGTAAGTGACTTATTTCCTATAATTAATCACTCGTAATAATTTCTTAGATAAGATCATCTTCACCGCAGGAAACTGCTCTTAGAGGGTTCATTTAAGTTTTATAAAATTGTCCAGCAAGGCCATATTTGATTTTTCGGTAATAGAAGATGAAAGATAAATGCCTCCAGCTAAAAGACAAGAAGAATCCGAAATACAGCGAAAATAAATGGGCTAAGGAAGTTTTCAGCAGCAGCGGGCAATCCCTGCAAAGTATCATTGGAAGCTCTCCGATCCCCGCGTTTATCATCGGTAAAGACCATCTGATTATCTACTGGAACAAGGCTCTGGAAGAACTAAGCGGAATAAAGGCAAAAGAGGTGGTGGGCACAGGACAGCAGTGGCGGGCGTTTTATAAAACGGCAAGGCCCTGCATGGCCGACTTGCTTGTGGATAAATTTAAAAAAGACATTCCTCAATGGTATGCCGGTAAATTCATCAGATCAAAATTGATAGCCGGAGCCTATGAGGCTACCGATTTTTTCCCTGAACTCAGCAAAAGAGGACGATGGCTGAGATTTACCGCCGCCATTATACGCAATTCAAAAGGTTCGGTCATCGGAGCGGTGGAAACGCTGGAAGATATAACCTCGGCGAAAAGAGCGGAAGAAGCTTTGCTTAAAGCTCATGAAGACCTGGAAATCAAAGTAAAGGAACGCACGCATGAACTGACAAAAGCCAACAAGGCGCTTAAAGAAACAACGGATCACCTCTCTCTTATTCTGGAATTTCTTCCCATTGTTTCCTATACCTGCAATGCCGATGATAATTTTAAAATTACTTTTGTCAGCAAACGCGTCAGGGAAATTACCGGATACGCGCCTGTTCAATTTACCGGCAATCATTCTTTCTGGCTGGAACACGTCCATCCTGATGATAGGCAGGATGTTCTCAAAAAGCTGAAATCGGCAACAAAAAAAGGGACTCACCAGTTTGAGTACCGTTTTCAAACGGCTGACGGTTCTTACCGCTGGATTTCCGATCATCGCCGCCTGATAAAACCGGGCGCCCGTTCACGAAGCTACATGGTCGGGGCATGGCAGGATATAACGGAAGATAAAAGAATCCGTCAGGAAGGCGAACTCCGTCTGCAGCAGATGATTCAATCCCATAAATTAAAAGCCCTCGGTGAAGTTGTTACGGGAGTCGCTCACGAAATAAACAATCCTGTCAGTTTCATGGCCAATAATATTACCCTTCTGGAGGAAATGTGGAATGCCGTTGAACCGATACTGGCCAGCGATGGAGCGTCGCATCCGGACTGGCGGGATAAAGGTATAGGTTATGTGCAGGTTTGCACCAATATGAAAGAAATTATTGAGGAGTTTAAAATAGCTTCTCAACGCATCAAGCATGTCATAGCGGGACTGAAGGAATTCGCCCGCACGGATGAAATAGTACAAAAGAAACCGATTAAAATTGAGGAAGTCATTCAGGGTGTTCTCATTATTGTGGGAGCCCAGGTACGTAAAACTGTTTCCCGTATTGATCTTTACATAGACAGCAATCTGCCGCCCATTCATGGGCATTTCCAGAAGATCGAACAGGTAATTGCCAACCTGTTGATTAACGCGCATCAGTCGATCACGCCCGATAGAAAAGGAAGAATAATTATTACCGCGAGAAGCATTGAAAGACTGAACGCCATTTTGATCGAAATAGAAGATAATGGAATCGGTATGGAAAAAATAGTGCTGGACCATATCTTTGAACCTTTTTTTACGACTCGCCGGGACAGCGAGGGTACGGGTCTTGGACTTTCCATATCTTACGGACTCATCAAAGAGCACAGGGGAGTAATAGGAGTTCTTTCCCGTCCCAATACTGGCAGCAAGTTTTCAATCTACCTGCCCCTTGATGCCAAAACGCAAATAAATATTCATCCGGCAATACTTTGCTGCGACAGCGATGCCTCTTATCTTGACGAGATCAGGATGAGCTTTGCCGATGTTATTGACTGGCACTGCGGTCCGGGAGATAATTATGATGATGTTATCGCGTATCTTGAGGCGCATCCGGAGGTGGACGTTTTTATATCGGAAATAAATCTGCCTTCGATGAATGGATGGGAATTGTCAAAAAAAATCAAGGAACGTTTTCCGCTTCTGTCCGTTATTCTTTATTCCTGCGATCCGCTGACCGGAAAACCGGAAGGGCGAATGGCAGGCCGTCCTGACCACTTGCTTAAAAAACCTTTCAGCATGCTGCAATTACAAAATATAATTCGTGAAACGGGAAGACAGAGATTATGAGAATACTGATTGTTGATGATGAAGAAATCGCCCTTAATTCCATCAAACGTCTTTTGAAATGGCGGGGCATCCGTAACGTGGATACGTGCAACAACGGCAGGGATGCCATTGCTAAAATCAGAGAAACTGATTTTGATATTGTCCTTCTTGATCTGCTTATGCCGGAAATTGACGGTTTGCAGATTCTGGAATCAACCAGACCTTATCGTCCGCATACGGAGTTTATAATACTTACAGCCATTGATGATATTCCCACTACGGTTAAGGCAATTCGCCTTGGCGCTTATGATTATCTTGTCAAGCCGGTGGATAACGATCTGCTTTTTCTGGCTATTAAGAGAGCCTATGAACATAGAGGATTAATCATAGGTTTATCGGCAACGGCAGGTGATAATAAAAATAAAGTTCCCGATGCCTTTTCCGATATCATAACGCAATGCCCGCAGATGTGTTCCCTTCTATCGTATGCCCAGGTTATGGCCGGCAGCGGTAACCCTGTTATGATTACCGGAGAATCAGGCACGGGGAAAGAACTGGTCGCCAAAGGAATTCATCAGGCGGGGCCGATGCCCTCCGGGCCTTTTGTTGCCGTTAATGTCAGCGCTATTCCCGCCAGTATGTTTGAAAGCCAGTTTTTCGGTCATGCTAAAGGAGCTTTTACCGGTGCGGAAACGCTGTATAACGGCTATTTTGAACAGGCGGACGGGGGAACTCTTTTCCTTGATGAGATAGGCGAGCTGCCGGTAGGCCTGCAAACAAAACTTCTGAGGGTGCTGGAAGAGAAATCTTTCTATCCGCTTGGTTCATCAAAACCGGTATGGGTTAATGTCAGGGTTATATCCGCTACCAACAAAAATATTGAACATGCCTGCCAGGAGGGCAATTTCCGGCTGGATCTTCTGTATCGGCTGAAATCCGTCCATATAAATTTACCTCCGCTGCGGGAAAGATCAGGCGATATTCCTTTGCTGGCGAACCATTTTCTGCGCAAGTCGTGCAGTCATTATAAAAAAGAAATTATCGGTTTCAGTCCCGAAGCAATGGATTTGTTGAACAGCAGAGATTATCCGGGCAATGTGCGTGAATTGGCTCAAACTATTGAGAACGCCGTTTTACTGGCTGATTCCAATCTTATTCTGCCTTATCATCTGGGCGTGGTATCAACCAGTCAGCCTGTTTTGTCCCGCCAGTTATGCACATTAAAGGAGAACGATGAAGCACAGCTGATTTATGTTTTAAAAAATATCAATGGTGATCGCGGCAAAGCGGCGCAGATTCTTGGAATAACAGTCAGGCAGCTTCAGAGAAAAATTGCCGCCATGAAAAAAAATCCTCAGTGGGAGTCAATCCTCCGCGACATTTAAGTCGCAGGGGATGACATAAATGTCTTCATTGATAAGCCTTTATATTTAAAGAAATATTTCTTTTTCAAATATCCACAGATACCTTTCCGTTTTTTTACCGGTGACTTTTTATTCGTATTCTTACCGGATTTCTATTTTTGTAATTCGTAAAAAATCCCGATTTTTTTATTTATCGTAAGAGTCTTTCCCTGAAGCGGTAACCTGAAAACACCTGGCAGGGCTGGATTTCCCGCGCATGGACAGTGTGTTGCCTCATGCGCGTAAAAAATTCTGACAGGTGTTTGAAGGCAAAATAAATTTTTATGGCATGACTGTTGCTCTTACACGCTATTCAGAGGGAATGCGCGAAGATGAAGACTTTTACCGCAAAACTCGTGGATTTAACTCAAAAGAACGCGGAAAAGCTTGCCTGTCAATGGGCAAAAGATGTGAAAACCAACGCGAAAACTTTCTCTTATCATGATGCATCTGAAGAAAAGATTATTCGTCAGGCCAAAGATTTTTACAATAATTTTCAGATGATGTTTTTTAATGAGTCTCCGTATGAACAGGCGAAGGAAATGTTTGAAAAGTACGCGGAGGAAAGATACTCAGAGGGAATCCCGCTTCACGAAACATTATACGCCCTGATCCTTATGAGAAGGCATATGTGGTTATACGCGGAATTTCAATCAGTGTTTAACGTCGAGGTGGAAAACAGGCAGGCAGTGGAAAGTCTCAGCCGGACCATTCTTATGTTTGATTATATTATGTATATTGTTGCCAGGAAATACTGGAAGATGATGAAGCTGGAAAAACCGGCAAAAGAAAATATGCGGTAAATTTAGGAGGGATGGATTTAAAGAGTAAAATTTTTATCACAACAGTTTCCTGAAAAGAGGGATGAAAAATGCAAGCTTATGCCGCAAAACTTGTCGATCTTATAGATAGCAAGTCCGAGAGTATTGCCAAACAATGGGCCGATGACGTCATGAAGCATAACAGAACGCCCTCCTATCACTCTATGCCGATTAAAATGGTCATCGAGCAGGGAATAGATTTCTACAAACTTTTTCGCCGAATGTCTCTGGCGGAAAATCCTTATGAAGAAGCCAAAACATTTTCCTGGAAATATGCCGAGAATTTATACCGGAAAAAGATTCCTCTGCAGGAGGCGATTTACGCGCTGATGCTCATGAGAAGACACCTCTGGCTTTACGCGGAATTCCAGGGGACTTTTTATACCGCTGTGGAAATACAGCAGGCAGTGGAAAGTGTGAACCGGACGATTCTCATGTTCGATTATGTGTCTTATCAGGTTACGGAAAAGTACCATGATATGGCCGTCAGCGATGTAGGTAAAAAACTTCACGACGTGGAAACGCTGATGATGGATGGTTGTGTCGGCAACGAGAAAAGCGCAACCAAATTCGGACTGATGACCCTGCTGGTGGCTGTTGCTCTTACTTTAACATATTATTGTCATTCCATTCTGGGAACGGGAGTTGTGTTCACTCACCTGTTTTACATTCCGATTGTTCTGGCTTCGATTTGCTGCGGTAGAAAAGGTATCTTCGTGGCTGTTCTTCTGGGCGCTATGATTTTGATCAGCCATGCGATTTTCTTAAAATTAATGCCATATACGGAGGACGTTATCCGCGCCGTCATGTTTGTTGTGGTCGGCGGCATTGTCGGCTGGCTGATGGAAGATGTTAGAAAAGTGAAGGAACTTTTTAGTAACATTTAAACATAAATTCAAACAAGAGGAGATGAACGTGGAAAGCGAACAAGTCAATCAGGGAAAAGTTTTGTCCGTTCGCAGCAGCGTCGTTGATGTCCACTTCCCGACGGCGCCTTCGATTCGTAATGTTCTTAAAGCGGGCGATGAGGGACAGGTAATCATCGAGGTTTTTACTCAGCTTGACAATAACACTGTTCGGGGTGTTGCCCTGACGCCTACTCAGGGCCTGGCCAGAGGCTCGAAGGTTATTGACACTGGAAAGCCTTTTGAAGTTCCCGTGGGCAGGGAACTTCTGGGAAGGGTTTTCAACGTCTTTGGCAATACAATTGATAAAAAAGGGGAAGTTGAAGGCGTCGAATTGCGCTCCATTCACCGGGAACCGATTCCTCTGCGTGATCAATCCACGGTATCGGAAATTTTCGAAACGGGAATCAAGGCCATTGATGTTCTTGCGCCGCTGGAAAGAGGCGGGAAGGCAGGGCTGTTCGGCGGAGCAGGTGTCGGCAAGACAGTGCTCATTACGGAAATGATTCATAATACCGTCAGCCACCATGAAGGCATGAGCATCTTCTGCGGTATCGGCGAACGTTGCCGCGAGGGCGAGGAGCTTTACCGCGAAATGGAAGAAAGCGGAGTTCTGGGCAATACAGTGATGGTTTTCGGTCAGATGAACGAGCCGCCCGGAGCGCGTTTCCGTGTCGGACATTCGGCGCTGACCATGGCGGAATATTTCCGTGATGACGCCAAACAGGATGTGCTTCTGATGATTGACAATATTTTCCGCTTCATTCAGGCCGGTATGGAAGTGTCCGGCCTTCTGGGGCAGCTTCCTTCGCGTCTCGGTTATCAGCCGACGCTGGCCACGGAACTGGCGGAGCTTGAAGAGCGGATATGCAACACCAAAACAGGCGCGATCACATCGATACAGGCGGTGTATGTTCCGGCGGATGATTTCACCGATCCTTCGGCGGTGCACACCTTCGGCCATCTGTCCGCCACCATCGCATTGTCGCGCAAGCGCGCCAGTGAAGGTCTGTATCCGGCAATCGACCTGCTCCAGTCCGGCTCTAAAATGCTGATGCCGAACATTGCCGGGGAGCGGCATTACAAGATCGCGCAGGAGATACGCAAGACACTGGCTGTCTATGAAGACCTTAAAGATATTATCGCCATGCTGGGAATTTCCGAGCTTTCCCGCGAGGATCAGCGCACCGTATTCCGCGCCCGCCGTCTGGAAAGATTTTTTACCCAGCCCTTCTTTGTGACCGAGCAGTTTACGGGAACGGCGGGCAAGATGGTGTCGCGCGAAGAGACGCTGGCCGGCTGCGAACGCATACTGAACGATGAGTTTGCCGAGTATCCGGAACGGGCGCTTTATATGATCGGCTCAATTGATGAGGCGAAAATTTCCCATGATGCTTAAAATTTTATTGCCGGCGGAAGTATTAGTGACGCAGGAAGTAAAAAAGATTATCGCCGAGGCGGAAAACGGTTCCTTCTGTCTGATGCCGAATCATATTGATTTTGTTGCAACGCTTGCGCCGGGTATTTTTACGTATGAGCCTGTCGAAGGGGGAAAGGAAATACTGGCGATGGATGTCGGCACGCTGATAAAAAAAGGATCGAACGTTCTTGTATCCACGCGCAATGCCGTGCGCGCGCCGGATCTGGGAAAACTAAAACAGGTTGTTGTGGAACAATATGATGTTCTGGATGAACGGGAAAAACTTGTTCGATCCGCTTCGGCCAGACTGGAGGCGAGTCTCATCAGACGTTTTGTGGAATTGAAATAGTGAATAGTGAAGGGTGAATAGTGGATAGTAAAAGGAACATGGAACGTAGAACATCGAACTTTAAGAGGATTGATCATGGTTGAAATTAGACGAACAGCCAACTCAAGACGCCGGAAGATAGCTGATCATTTCACCGAACAGGTGGCCAAAAAAGAGGCGCTGAGGCTGAGAGGACTTCGACATAAGGATGAAACTGTCTGGTTCGGCCTGGGTATGTTCGGCATTGTCGGCTGGGCGATAGCAATTCCCACCCTGGTTGGAATCGCTCTTGGTTTGTGGATAGACCGCACATGGCCCACCCAGTATTCCTGGGCTC
>Ga0153915_10000216_pt1 | contig 52118 bp, 38 predicted proteins | sample Opewatmetagenome_2_FD_107003 | JGI IMG/M metagenome (GOLD analysis project Ga0153915, IMG submission 107003) | Freshwater wetland microbial communities from Ohio, USA - Open water 3 Core 3 Depth 3 metaG | ecosystem: Environmental > Aquatic > Freshwater > Wetlands | place: USA: Ohio, Lake Erie...
GTCGCATGTCCGCATATCGGCACTTCTTTAAGGGGAGTAAAAAAGCGGAGGTGTACATCGTACCCGCTTTCATCCGATTGAAAGATGAATGCCGTCTCCGAGTTATTCAGTTCCCGGGCAATTTTCTGCATTTTTTCTTCATTTAATCCTTCGGCATTTGCCACAACTCCCGCGGGATTTCCGGCAAACCTTTTTTCCGTAAAAGAATCCACCTGATAAACTTTGTAAGTCATAAAAATATTATCCTTAATTCGATACATTAAAATATTACTTTCCAATAAGCGGAACAATTATATTTTCCCTGAATTTTTTAACCAGTTAAAATAATCTGTAAATGAATTTTTTTATGGCTTGTTCCAGGCCCATAGGGAATAACAGAATGCGCTTACCGCCATTTGACATTTCCCGCCAGAGATACCTCGCTTCCCCCGCCGGCGTCTCGTATCTTTCCCTTTCTTTTCTTATCTTTGCAATCATTTTTTGAATTATGGGTAATATTATTATGAGAATGGACAAATCATTTATACCGACTTTGAAGGAAACGCCTACAGAAGCCGTAATTACGAGCCATATTTTAATGCTGAGAGGGGCATTGGTAAGAATGCTTTCCGCAGGAATTTATTCATATCTCCCCCTCGGCTATAAATCATTAAGAAAAGTGGCCGAAATTGTAAGAGAGGAAATGAACGCAATCGGCGGACAGGAATGTCACCTGCCGGCATTGAACCCGAAAGAAATATGGGAGGAAACAGGACGCGTTGAGGCTTTCGGCGATACTATGTTCCATATTAAGAATAGAGATTATGTTCTGGCCCCGACACATGAAGAAATAATCGCTTTTCACGCTAAAGGAGCTATTAGGTCGTATAAGGATCTGCCCCAGATATGGTACCACATTCAGACTAAATTCCGCAATGAAGCGCGCCCGAGAAGCGGCGTTATAAGAGGAAGACAGTTTTTAATGAAAGATTCTTACACCCTCGATACTACCTTTGAAGAGCTTGATAAAAGCTATACGCTTCACGACAAAGCTTACCGCACAATTTTCGACCGCTGCGGATTGAAATATTTTATTGTGGGCGCATCAAGCGGCGCAATGGGTGGAAACAAATCGGAAGAGTTTATGGTTAAATCGGATGCCGGAGAAGATACCGTTGCATACTGCGAAAAATGCGGCTACGCCGCAAACAGCGAAGTGGCGACTTCGGTTGTTGAGGGAGCTCCGAGATCCGGCAGCAGCGATCCTATAAAAGAAATTCATACTCCTAATGTTCATTCAATAGACGAGCTTTGCGCTTTTCTTAATATTAAAGAGACTCAATGCGCTAAATCAAGAATATATATACACGATAATAAGCCGGTTCTTGTTTTAATGCTCGGCAACGATGAAGTAAATGAAACAAAGCTCGGTTCGGTTCTCGGCGGAAATGTGCGCCCATGCCATCCCGATGAATTAAAGGAAATCTCCGGCGCCGATGCGGGTTCAATCGGCCCTGTCGGATTCAAACACAGAATAATTGCCGATAACCGACTTAAAGATGCAAACAATCTTTACAGCGGCGCAAATAAAAACGATTATCACATCGGCGGCATCGATTTAAAACGCGACGTTGAAAATCTTGAGCATTTTGACCTTAGAAGCGCGGCAAGCGGAGAAAAATGCGCAAGATGCGGAAATACAATAGAAGTATTTAAAGCAATTGAACTCGGGCATATATTCAAGCTCGGCACAAAATATTCCGACGCGCTCGGCGTTGTTTATCAGGATGAAAACGGGCAGGAACATCCAGTTGTTATGGGAAGCTACGGCATAGGATGCGACAGGATTCTTGCATGCTACATAGAGCAGAATAACGATGAAAAAGGAATTATTTGGAACAAGGCTCTTGCTCCTTTTGAAATTCATCTTCTCGCGTTGAATATGCGCAAAGAAGCAGTTGTTAATCTTGCAGAAAAGATTTATACCAAATATACAAAGGAAGGGTTCGATATTTTATATGACGACCGCCCCGACGCACAGGCTGGATTCAAATTCAACGATGCAGATCTTCTCGGAATGCCTATTCAGGTTATTGTAGGCGAAAAAAACGCGAAGGAAGGAAAGGTTGAAGTTAAAGTGCGCCGCACCGGCGAGCGGTTTATCGTATCCGTTGATGAACTAAAAATGAAATTAAAAGAAATTATAAACAATATGAATTAATGTTTTACCCCGCAGAGACGCGGAAATTTGCGTCTCTACGGGTATGAATGCCAAATTTTCTATTTATTATTGCCGAGCCGGTAATAATAAATTTTTCATCCGGTAAAAATATTTTCACACAAAAAAATAAATTAAATGAAACCAAAGTTATATTTGGCTGCAACTCCTATCGGTAATTATGCCGATATTACTCTGCGCGCTCTTGAAACGCTGAAATCGGTTGATTTTATTATATGCGAGGAATTTAAAGAAGCCCGCCGCCTTCTTGCTTATTATAAGATTGAAAAAGAACTGGTTTCCCTTAACGAGCATAACGAGAAAGAGGAGGCGGCCGGAGTAGTTGACAGGCTTGCCGAGGGCAAAACCGCCGCGCTTATAAGCGACTGCGGAACTCCTCTCTTTTCCGATCCCGGGCATTATCTTGTTGATTTATGCGTTGCAAAAAAAATTGAAGTTGTTCCCCTTCCGGGGGCAAGTTCCCTGCTTCCCGCTTTAACGGGTTCCGGATTAAACTTTGAAAAGTTTTATTATTACGGCTGGCTTTCCCCCAAAAAAGATATCCGCTTACAGGAACTTATTAAGCTGAAAAGCATAAAATCCGTTTTAGTTATTCTCGACACTCCCTACCGCCTCCGCCAGCTTCTTGCAGACGTACAAAAAGCTTTCGGGCCTAAGAAAAATATTGTAGTCGCTTTCAATCTTACCGTGGATGGCGAAGAGTTCTTCCGCGGCGAGGTTTCCTCTATACTAAAAATGGCCGACGAGAGAAAGCTTAAAGGGGAATTTGTTTTATTAATTGACAACGCACTGTAATAATTTATAACCGGCATAGAAATATGAAAAGTTTATTTATAAAAACAGACGCTGATGAAATTATTGAACGGCTTAATAAGTTTAACCCTTCGGCTGGAAGGCTTTGGGGCAAAATGAGCGTTGATCAAATGCTTGCCCACTGCTCGGTAGGAATTGAAATTGCGCTTGGATGCCGTTACTTAAAACAGAATCTTATTAATAAAATTATCGGTCCGTTTTTCAAAAACAGCATCACCGGCAATACTCCCGTTAAGAGGGGAGTCCCCACGCATCCGGGTTTCGTCGTCATAGAAACCGGCGGATTTGAAGCAGAAAGAAAAAGACTGACCGAGCTTATAGAAGCGTTTTACAATGGCGGCAAAGCGGGATGCACCGATAATCCCCACCCTTTCTTCGGCAGGCTTACTCCAACCCAGTGGGGGGCGCTGATGTACAAACATATAAACCATCATCTAACACAGTTTGGCGGATAATAATAAAACGAAAACCGGCCATTGACTGCATACTTCTTTTTGCCTTTTATCTTTAATTGCAATTTTCTATCTTCATTGCGGAATCGAAAACCATTTTATTTAACTATATACGGAAGACAAGATGAAGACTATTTCCGCTGTTTTATTGTTTCTTTTTATTTCAACCATATGCGCGCAGAATTATCCGGTAAAAACATTTTCGAAAGACGGAATTAAAGTAGTAGAAAACCCCAAATACCCGAAAGAGGGGACATTTGACCTCGTACTTAATGAAATATTTACTCTCGGAGAGGAAAAAGACAACTCAAAGTATATTTTTTCGAATCCATTCGGCGTTGATATTGATAAAGCGGGTAATTATTATCTCTTTGATAGACTGGGTATATTTCTTGTCTTCGATAAAAATGGAAAATATATCAGACGGTTCGGGCAAAAAGGCGCTGGGCCCGGTGATTTCGCTGAGCTTGTTTATTTTGCTATAACCAGCGATAATAAATTAGTTGTAAATGACGGCTCAAATTTAAGGACATGCTCCCTGAGCCTTTCAGGCAAATACTTAGAAGGCATTACCAATAACAAATATTATAAACTTCTGCAATTAGACCAAGATAACTCTCTTTATGCTGAAACAAGAGATTACAATATGGACAAATTATCTACTAAAATGGGAGTGCAGACAATAACCAATTCCATAGTAAAATATGATAATAATTCGAAGAAATGGGTATCCTTAGGCGATTTTAAAGGCACGCGTTATTTAATGATGCGCGATAAAAACATAATACAGAGTGCAGGGCCTTTTAATCAATTTGTGTGGAAAATGTCCCCTAAGAATTATATTGTAACCGGGTTCGAAGATACTTATGAGTTTACTAAATACAACCTTGACGGAAAACCTTTTATGAAATTCTACAGAGATTACGCCTATATTGCCAACAGAAAGTATAAAGAAGGCTCGGCTCATTCCCGCTATCTACCGGCATTTACAGACTATAGCTGCTTCGATTCTGATGGCAATTTTTGGGTAAACATTGAAACCGGCGATGAATCCGGTATTTATATATATGACATTTATTCGGATAAGGGGGAATTTGTAAAACAGGTTTATTCAAAATACAAAGTTAAGCTGTTCAAGGGAAATCTTGCTGTCGCATTTACGAAAAGCTCTTCGGGAGCTATACTTGTTAAGGCATTCAAATATTCTTTTAAGAAAAGGTGACTTATGAAAAATATAACTTTTCTCTTATTGGTTTCTTTTTTATTTACAGCAGCATGTTCTTCAAACAAAGAATATCCGGTTAAAATAACCGAAGAAAACGGGGTTAAAACAATAAACAATCCCGATTATCCAAAAGAAGGGACTTATGACCTTGCGCTTGAAGAATTATATACGCTCGGCAAGGAGGAAGATAATTCGAAGTATATACTTAATACTCCGGTTTCTATTAATATTGACAGCAGAGAAAATTTATACATATTTGATTTTGGCGGCCCTAAATTTTTCGTATTCAATAAGAAGGGAGAATATTTACGCTCCTTCGGAAAAGCCGGAAGCGGACCGGGGGATATTTCCCTGCCCGCCTATTTTAAAATATCACCCGATGACCGGCTTATTATTAATGATGGGCGAAGCACACGGTTTTCTATTATGGATTCTCTCGGGAAACATATTAATACTGTTTTATACAAATCCTTCCACACCGATATGGAGCTGGACAGCAAGAACAACTTTTATGCATCTTATTCCGAAGATAATATGAAAGACCTGTCAACGGAATGGAAATCATTTATTCCCAGACAAATCATCCAGAAATACGACGCTTTATCGGGCGGATGGATCGAGATCGGACGTTATCCGGGACATAAAATGCGCATCAAGCGGGACGCAACCGGAATGCTTTTTCTTTCTTCTTCATCATTAAATGGTTTCTTCTGGAAAATTCTTCCATCGGACAAGCTTGTTACTGCGGCGCCTCAAATATATGAATTTACATTTTCCAATCTGGATGGAAAACCTCTCTATATAGTTAAAAGAGATTATAAGCCTTTTGTAAATAAAGAGTATAAAGAAAATTCGGGGGATGATAGATACCGGCCTAACTTTACCAGGCACACGCTTATGGATGATAAAGAAAATTTATGGGTTAATCTTGATAATGGAATAAATCCCGAAAATTATATTTACGATATATTCACCCCAGACGGTATTTTCTTAAAACAAGTATTTTCAAAATACCCTTTAACGCTTTTTAAGGGAGACCGTGTTTATTCGTTAATACGAAGCCTGTCTGCGCCTGCAATAGTCAAAGTATTTCGTTATTCACTTAAAAAACGGGAAAAATAAAAGGTTCAAAGGGTTTTTTTTGCAGTGAAACGAAAAATTGGTATCTTGCGTTATAGTAATATAAAACGGAGATAATTATGTTAAGAGTACAGGATGTAGATTTAACGCCGAACCCGCAGGCGCTAAAATTCATTTTAAATGAAAAAATATTAAAAAAGGAAACACGTAACTTTAAAGATAAATCGGAAGCGCAAACCGATCCCCTTGCGAAAGGAATTTTCGAAATTAATGGCGTCGTTTCTGTCTTCTATATGGATAAATTCATTACTATTGAAAAAGAACCTTCGGTTGCATGGGGACAGATACAGCGCCCATTCGTTGACTTTATAGGTAATTTCGATAAAAGCCTTATTCCCGCCGAAAGCGAACAAATAAAATTAAGCACGCAGGAAGAAACAGAACTTCTTACAAAAATTACAGAAGTTATTGACCAGCGCGTTCGTCCGGCGCTTGCAGGAGACGGAGGCGGACTCGAAATAAAAGGGCTTGAAGGTTTCACTCTTAAAATACGTTATCAGGGCGCATGCGGAAGCTGTCCGAGCGCTATAAGGGGCACTTTATCGGCTATTGAAAACCTCCTTAAAAAAGAAGTCAACCCCGAAATTGAAGTTGTACCCGATTAATTTTTTCACCGGCTGTTACATTACTACATAAATAGAACCCGGCTTCGGCCGGGTTTTTTAATAACTATTGTCATCTCTGCTTATTTAAAAAAAAGAAGGCCGCGCTTGAGGCGGCCATTCTTTGTCTAACTATAGCACCCTTACTTCAATAACATCATTTTTTTAGTAATATTAAGGTTTTTGCCGAGCATCTGGTAAATATACATTCCTGAAGCGAGGCCGTTTGCATTGAAAGTAACTTTATGCGTTCCTGCGCTAAATTCCTGATCTGCAAGAACTGCAACTTCCTGTCCTATTGAGTTATAAACTCTTATCATAACTCTGCTTGCCTGAGGAACCGCGAACTGAATGGTTGTCGTCGGGTTGAACGGATTCGGATAATTCTGCGCAAGCTGATAAGTTGTAGGAACTTCGCTTGTTTCTTCTGTAGAAGTAATTGAAGAGCCGCTTGTTGCCGATTTATAAATTACACCGTCTTTTGTGCCTGCATAAAGCGAAGAGGATCCGGTAACAACAGTGCTTACGCCGTAACCGCTCATTCCTATTGAACTCCATGTAGAACCGTTATCGGAAGAAACCATAATGCCGTTTGTGTACGAGCTTGCGTAAACTTTACCGTCTGAATCGGCGGTTAATGAATAAACATATACTATGTCAAGAGATGTAACTTTTGTCCAGGTAGCGCCGTTGTCTGAAGATTTAAGCAGGCCGTTTCCGTAAGTTCCCGCATAAACGTAAGTTCCTGCCGAAGCCATTGCCCAAACAACATCGTAACCGGATGTAACTTTAGTCCAAGAATTGCCTGTTAATTTAAGAACGCCGTAGCCAACTGTTCCTACAAAAACTGTTCCGTCTGAAGAAATCGTTAAAGACTGGATGGTTAAGTATGATTCGATTCCTGTGTTTAATTCAGTCCATGTAGAACCGTTATCGGATGATGAGAAAACTCCATATCCCCATGTGCCTGCGTAGAAAACGCCGTTGGAATATGCTAAAGCGTGAACGTCTTTTCCTGTTAAGCCTGCAGAACTCCAAGAAGAACCTGAATATTTGAATACTCCGTTATTTGTAGCGGCGTATAATGTTCCGCTGCTTACGTTCAACGACCAGATGTACGATGCGCTCATTCCTGAATTGATAAGCGTCCAGCTTGTGCCGTTATTTGTTGATTTATATATCTTTCCGCCCATTGTGCCGGCATACATATTGCCGGATGCGTCATAAATCATTGAATAGATTATTTCGCCGTTTGTGAATGAGCTTACGCTTGACCATGTTGTGGTTGTTGTGGTTGACGAACTTGAACCGGTTGTGCTGCTTGTTGTAAGATTTGTAACCGTAATCAACGCTGAAGATGTATTGTTTGTTGTAACCGTGTCTTTTGTTGTACAGCCCGAAATTATGGCTACGTTTGTAACTTTTCTTTCGTAAGGCAGATTGCCTGAGAATATCGAATTATTGAACTGTCCTGAACCGGTCATTGATTTTACAATAACCTGGCCGTTAACAACGCCCGAAGGATAAGTAAGAGCTGCGAAAGGAGCAAGTATAGAACCTCTTATGTCGATACCCTGGATATTAAGTTCTGTCGCTTCATAGAAATTGTAAAGAACATTTGTAATTGAAGTTCCGCTTACAGTTAAACCGCCGCTCCATTTAACATTTGTTCCGCTTATGTTTACAAGCACAACCGATCCGTTCGGAACGCTTATTTCAACATTGTTTGCGGATGATAAATCGGTTCCGCTTACTTTGAATACGTTAAGATAAGGATCAACGCCGGTTAATGTAATTCCGCCCCATTGCGAAGTTGTTGTTCCGTTTACAGTGTAAGCGCCGAGCTGTGTTGAAAGGCTTTCGAGATATGCCGCGGCTGCGTCAAAATCAATAGGAGTATCTTTTCTTAATGTTCCGCCTGTAATGCTTACAGCGTCAATCGGAAGATTTGTCGAGTATCCGTAAACAACGTTTCCGTTGTAAACTGCGCCGCTAGTGTATGTTAAATTGCGTCCGACAACAAGAACGTCGCCGCTGTTGGATGACAATTTATCTGCTATAGAGTAGCTTCCGAGAACCGCATCGCGTCCGACTGCAACTTTACCCTCGGTATCGGAAGAAGGCTGTGTTAAATCCTGAATTACAAATAATCCGTAATCAGCGGCAACTCCGAGCGAATAAGCAGAAGTGTTAATGCCCGATACATTAACTTTAACTGAGATTGTTAAAGTTACATAAGAACCGCTTGCAAGTTCGCCTATTGTCCATATTCCGGTTGAATTATCATAAGAACCCTGCGAAGCTGTATAAGACTGATAAACGAGCCCGCTCGGGAGTAAATCGGTAACTTCGGCGCCTTTTGCCTGATCCGGGCCGATGTTTGTAACTTTAATTGTATAAGTAATAATATCATTATTTTTCGGCGTTGTATTATCAACAGATTTTTCAATTTTCAGGTCTGAATGATAATCGCAGTTGACATCAACAGTCCAGCTGCTTGCATCTGTAACATAAGCCGAGCCGTCTGCAGGATGTCCGACTGCCGTAACTGTATTTTTCAATGTGCCGCAATCGCTTGTTTTTGCTACATAATTCATCGAGAAAGTAACCGATTTTCCCGGAGAAACGAGGTCGATGTGTTTAATAAGATTATCGCCTGAAGTATTAAGCATTGCATCATAAACATCAACGCCGCTTGCAAGAGCTATATCGCCTGTGTTTTCAACTACAAATGTATATTTAATTGTATCGCCCGAATTATATGATGTATTATCGGAGTATTTTGTAATGCCTACGCTTGTTTTATAAAAGCCGAAATCGATTGTAAGATTATCTGCGCAGTTAAGTGTAACATAAGCAATTTCACTCTTTCCGGCATCGCTGTCTGCTGTATCGTCGCCTGCATTCTTTGTTGTTGCATACCATTTAAGCTGCGAAGTGCTGTATAAAGCTCCGCCGCTTGCATAGTTTGAAGAAGCTATTCTTACTCCGTATGTTCCATCTGTAACATTTGAAAATTCATATTTTCCGTCTGTATCGGTTGTTGCGGTAGCAATTACCGTTGTATCCTGTAATAATTCAACAATAACGCCGGCAATTCCTTTTTCATCCGCATCCTGAATGCCGTCAACATCGGCATCGTGCCATACAAAATTGCCGAGAGTGTTTTTGCATGATTTGTACATTCCGGCATCCCATGTTAAATCGTTAACGCCTGCCGATAATGTAATGCAGTCTGTTTTGCCTGTGGTTAAATCTGCGTCTGAATCTGTTCCGTCGTTTCCGTTGCTGTTTACATCTTTAGTCGTAAAATAATAATTTGTCGGCCTTACGAACTGAACCATATAACTGCCGGCAGATAAGTTTGAGAATAAATAATTTCCGTTCGAATCGGTAGTGGTTGTAGAAATTAAATTTCCGCTGCAGTCATATAAATTAACTGTAACGCCCGAAATTCCCGCTTCTCCAGAATCCTGAATGCCGTCTTTATCAGCATCAAGCCATACTTTGTCGCCGAGTGAAGATTTAAGAAGCGACTGGCAGGTTAAATAACTGTTATCGGTAGTTCCATTATCAAAATTTTCATTTATTGCAGTTGCCGTTTCATTAATATCGGTAATTGAATAAGAAGTTGTTTCTCCCCCCAAGGCTTTATTTGCAATGGCCAGAAATTCAGAAACCGATTTGCCTGCAAACGTACCGCTAAGTATGTACAGATCCCCTAAATCTGTAGTGTTTGTGCCTATTTTCCCCGCTTTATCGAAAGCAACGTTTAATGCCAGAGCCGCTATCTGTCCCGCAAGAACTGAAATACTGCTCGTCGGGTTTGTATAATTTTGAGTTAAGGCAGCAGCCGTTCCGCTCTGAGGAAGGAAATCCATAACTGCTGTTGCGCTTGATAAGGTAATTGTATAAGTAGAGCCGATTGTTAAGCCGCTCGGGAATACAGTCGAAAAGTATAAGTCTCTTATTTTACCGGGAACGCTGTTTGAAGAACCTCCCCATCCGCCTTGTGTATATGTTGTGTATCCTTCCAAATCGCATGTTGCCGGAGTGTACCATGTAACCGAAGCTGAAACTTCGCGCGTTAAACCGGCTGGAGTGGCAAGAACCAGTTTCTGATATGAATCGGCGCTTACGGTGTGAACATATTTTGTTCCCTGAGGAATGGTAACTGCCGCAGTTGCTTTAATTGTAGAAGTTGTAGATGAACCCTGCGTCAGCGTCAACTCAGAAGTTGTTCCGCTTGATCCGGTAACGGCGCTTGAAGAGCTAAGCGTTCCGGTTGATGCTGTTAAGTTTACCGTAACTCCGCTTAAAGCTGCGCCGGTTGCATCAAAAGTCGATATTGTGAATTTGCCCGCTGTTCCGGTCGGTATGCTCTGGTTCGAAGGAATTATCAACAACGTTTCAAGGGCAACATAGCTGCTTGCATTAGCGTCTGCATCGGCTTTAATTGCCAAAGCTCTTGCTTTAATTGTAGCGTCTGTTACAGTTGAAAGGTCAAGATTATCCGCATAATACCAGATAGCAAGCTGAACAGCCGCGGCTTCTTTTGCTTCTGTACTCAGCGAGTTTGTATATGGAAATGATTTGTAAGGATAATAATTATTCAAAATGTATGTTATTGCCGTTGGAGTTGAACCGTAATCTGTATATGTGTGCGGCTGGGATGTGCTGTAAGTAGCAAGAGGATGAGCCAGATCGATGCAGTAAAAACTTGCTGACTGACCGTCAACTGTTCCTTTGAAAGTGCCTGCTGAATATGTGCCGTTCTTGCTTTCATAAGGATTATAAAAAGTAACGCTTGTAACTTTATCCGTGCCGGTTACTTTTGCTGTGCTAGACCCTGCGGCTGTTGTTCTGCTGAAATATGAAAGCGGCAAAGTCTTTGTTACTTTCTTGCTGTCGTCGCCATTTATAGATGCAAAAAGTGAAAGCTGAGCGAAATTCAAAAGTATAAGTACTGCAAGAAGTTTCTTTACAAATTGTTCGGCTGTTTTTTTCAATGAATCCTCCATTGGTTTTATTTCATTGATATATAGAGTGCAAGTGGAGTGCCAAAGAAAAGATTTGTTTTTAGCTTATAATCGGGGTTTTTTGATGGTCAATTTTGACCTGTTTGTTTCAAAATGATACTTTTTTCCCCTAATGAACCATTCCTCAAACAGAGGGGAAAAAAAATATTTGTGTGATTTAAATCAAATGGATTGTAATTTTCTTATAATCGGGGAAAGACAGCAGGATAATAAAGCAATAGCAAAACAATTAGGACAAAATATTGCAAAATTGCTTAATATTCAATCGCTTATGTATCATAATGATACTATTTTAAAGAAAGCAGCGCAACGTTTTCAATGTGATATGTATGGGGGAACATATCAACCGGATTGATTTTAATTAACCCGTAACCCCCTTCTCCGAGCATCTGAATATCACGCGCCTGAGTAGATGGATTACAGCTTATGTACACTATTTTTTCCGGTTTAAGATTTATAATATCGTCAATCGTTTTCGGGTTCATTCCGCTCCGCGGCGGATCCGAAATAATAATATCGGGTTTTGGTATTTTATTTTCATCAAGCACGGGTAAAAACGATCTATTCAAATCGGTCTTGAAAAAATGGGTATTGTCAATTCCGTTCAGCCCGCTGTTTGTAACGGCATCTTCAATTGCCGATTCAACGCTTTCAAATCCGTAAACTTCTTTTATCTGTCGCGAGATATAAATAGATATAGTGCCGGCGCCGCAGAATAAATCGTAAACCACTTCATTTCCTTTCACGTCGGCAAATTCAAGCGCGGTTCTGTAAAGTTTTTCAGCCTGTAGCGTATTTGTCTGAAAGAAAGAATTGGCGCTTATCCTGAATTTATTGTCGCCGATAAAGTCGTAAATAAATCCGTCTCCGAAATAAACTTTTTCATAATCGCCGGTTGCAACCTGCGAAAGTTTAGCGTTAACGTTGTTAACAATTGTCGTAATTCCGCTTACTTTCTTCATTAATTTTGCGCTGTATTCCTTAATAAGCTTTTCGTCATCGGTAAGAGTAACAATGTTAACCATCAGGTCGCTTGTAAAGTGGGATTGTTTAACCACAAGATTCCGCAGGTAACCCGAATGAGTTTTTGTAGAATGGGCGGTTGATTGTTTTTCGAGAAAAAATTCCCTTGTAAAATTTAATATTTTATTGCTTTCTTCCGATTGAAGAAAACATTCGGTAATATCGAGCACTTTGTCGTATCTGCCGGGTATATGAAGCCCGAGCCCGAAAGAAACTGCCGGGCTATCCTCCTGATTAAGCTCTTCTTTTGTAAGCCACTTCTTTTCTGCAAAGGAATACTCCATTTTGTTCCTGTAATAATACGCTTTATCTGAGGGTATTATTTCCCCTGTTTCAAAATCTTTAAGCTGCCCTATTCTTTCAAAGCAGTCTATAACCTGTTCCTGCTTATATTTAATCTGCTGTTTATAATCGAGGTCCTGGGCTTTACAACCTCCGCAGATTCCGAAGAAAGAGCATTTTACATCTGTCCTAAAAGGAGAAGGCGTAATCAAATCGACAATTTCAGCTTCTGCATAAGAGCGTTTTAGCTTTGTAACCTTTGCATTTATTATGTCCCCGGGATAAGCGTGATCCACAAAGAAAACAAATTTTTTATCGTCATCAAGGTTTTCGTCAAGATGAATTTTGGCTATGCCCTTTCCTTCAAAAGCATAGCCCACTATTTCCAATTCTACTAAATCCCCTTTAATCAATTTTCACCTTTTTGTAATAATAAATATTTAAACCCGATAAATTTATCGGCCCCGAGTTTAAGATATGCGTTTGTTTCGTGGCTTATTTTATTAAGAAGTTTTTTATGATATTTTTTTTCGTTTTCAGATAAATCCGTTTTCGCATCGCTTAATTTTAAAGCGCTGTTCATATAATATTCTTTAAGGGTCTGAGTTAAATCGGTTTCTTCAATAACCTTAAAGTTTCTTTCGGCATAGTAACCGCTTATTCCGGTATCCATAAGAGGATTAAGCGTGGAGCCTTCGAATATATTGTTTACAAAAGGAGGAATATCTTTTTTCAGCTTAACAATTTCGCCAACGGAAAAAAATCCGCCGGGTTTAAGAATCCTTTTAATTTCCTTTACTATTTTATTGCGCCTGTCATCCGATATCGACGCCTGAGCATAGACCAGCCCGAATGAACCGGTTTCAAAATCGGTTCTGTCATAGCCCATTATGGAGGTCTTTATCCTTTCGTCCGAATTAAGCGCAAGATTGGCATTCAGAAATGAATCGGTGTCTTCAACGATGAGATTAATCGAAGAATTCAAGTTTTCGGCAAGCAGGAGAGCAATGTCTGCGCTGAATGAGCCGATTACAAGCGCGGGAGGAGTAAATAAGTCCTTCTTTGTAAGCGTCAATTCTATTTGTCTGCCGGAGCCGGGTAAAAAAATTTTTTTATTCATACCGCAAATATCGGCATTACTCAATTTTCATCAAAGTTTTTCTTTCCAAATCTATAACAGAAAGTTTATAATCGATATAAGCGCTTAAACTGTTTAGTTTTGCTTCGGTAAGGCGAATCCGGCTTTGGGAAAGTTCATAACTTGTAATATTGCCCACTTTGAAACGTTCGAGGCTTATATGATAGCTTTTTTCGGCAATTTCAACGGTTTTGCTTAAAACTTCAACTCTGGCTTTGCAGGAATTGAGCTTGTTGACGGCCGAAATGATTTCTTTTTTAATATTATCAACCTGATTCTGAAGAGTGAGTTTGCTTTGATAATAATTCGCCTGCGAAGCTTCAACTTCGCGCGCATTTTTTCCCCAGTCAAGAATCGGGACGCTTAAATTAAGGCTTATACTTCTTGTATCGGCAAAATGGTTGAAAATATAATCAAACTGTTCGGCGCTTTTATTAACGCCGAAAGAAGCTTTTAAATTTGCTTTAATTTCGCTTTTTGCATCGGTTTCTTCAACGGTAAGCTCGTTAAGATAAACATCCGTTTCGGCATTAAGAAGCTCCGGCCTTTTTTTAAGCGCGCTCTGAACGGCTTCATCAAGATTGACTGTAACCGGTTTATATTCAACTTCCCCCTCAACATCTATGTTGTCTGAAAGAGGAAGGCCGATTAATATTTTAAAATCATTTTTTGCATCTTCATAACTCTGAATTGCGCTCAGCAGCTCGTTCTTAGCCGATGACAGATCGACTTCAAGCTGAAGAGCCTGATCTTCGGCAATAAGCCCCGCTTTGAATTTGTTCGATGCGGTTGTGGATGATTCTTCCGTCTGTTTAACTTTCTCATTTGATATTTCAAGATTCTTTTTTGATTTTACAAGATTGTAAAAAGAAGACGACACATTATAAATAATATTTCTTTCGGACTGGCTATAGTTTCTTTGCGCTTTAACAAGATTTATTTCAGCTTTTTCAAGGCTTCTTGCCTGAGTATTTATCTGGAACAGCGGCTGTGAAAGCGATATAACAAGATTCGAATAATAACTGTCGGTCTGGCTTGATGATGTTGTAACCTGCCTTTTGCCCTGCAGTATTCCGCTCAATGTAATTGTACTGTTTGTTAACAGAACCGGCTGCGAAACGCTTAAAGTTGACTGCAAAAGAGTGCTTTCGGTGCCGTAATATTCTTCGGTTCCGGTTTCTTCGTCAAAATAGCTTGTAAGAGACCGCGAGTAGCTCGGCACATCAATGCTTAATGAAACCTGCGAGCGGAGCCCCAGCTTCTGAGCCTCAAGGCTCTTTTCTGAATTGACAAGCGTATAATTTGCGGTTTGTATATTATAACTTTCTTTCAAAGCTATCGACAATGCTTCATTAAGATTTAATACTTTCTGCGCATAAATCTGATTTGCAAAAAACAGCACGATAAAAAAACATAAAACTTTACGCATAGTTTATCCCCGCGTTTTAAAATGTTAATGAATTATTCATATCTCAATGATTCAATCGGGTCTTTATCCGCAGCTTTCTTTGCCGGGTAGCTCCCGAAGCCTATGCCTATCAACACCGAAACAACAAATGCAAGTATTATCGAAAACGGAGTAATTACAGTGCGCCATTCTGCATAAGTCGTTATAAGCGAAGTAAGCAGAAATCCTATCAGAATGCCAAGCAGGCCCCCTGCAATACTTATTACCATCGCTTCGTATAAAAACTGGCTTAAAACATCCTGACGCGTTGCTCCTATTGCGCGCCTTATCCCTATTTCTTTTGTCCTTTCAAGAATATTGGCGAGCATTATATTCATTATCCCGATACCCCCTACAAGAAGGGAAATTCCTGCAATTGCCCCCATTACGATGTTGAAGATTTTCTGCGTTTTCTGTTTTTGCTCAAGAAGCGCCTCCGGAATAACCATTTCAAAATCCTCTGTTCCGTAATGCCTGCGCAGTATCTGTCGGTAAATTAAATCCCCTGCTTTATTGATAGATAAATCCTTTTTTATTTTTATTGTAATCTGGTCTGCGGAACTCCGGTCAACAACATCGTCAGAGAAAGAAACAATAGAACCGTTTTTAATAGTAAATCGCATCCCGCCGCCGAAAGAAACAGACTGCCCGTCCGATTGAACCATCGATAATTTATACGCCATTGTTGTATATGGGACATAAATTTCGTTATTAAAATCCTTTATGCTCAGATTCTGAACCCCTGCGGCGGAGACATTCTTGCTTGCAACAACCCCTATAACAGTAAACCACGATGTGCCTATTTTAATCTGTTTATTCAATGGGTCTTCAAATTTGAATAATTTTTGTTTTATACCGGGGCCGATAACGCATACATTGGCGCAGTCTTCTATATGGTGTTTCTTAAAAAATTTTCCTTCGGCAAGCTGTGAATTATAAATGGAAATATAATTTTCAGTTGTGCCTATAATTTTAGTCTGTAAAATTTCTGAACGGTAAACTATTACCGAAGCATTCTCTTTGCGGTAGGTTATTTCTTCAACAAAAGGATTCATTTCTTTTACAGCAAGAGCGTCTTTAGTGCTCAATCCCGGCGAGAAGGATGCTTTGTTTGCATCTTTTCCCTTCGTATCGGTTTGAATAAGCTTTTGATTTATTATAATATTGTTTGTGCCCATTAATTCAATCTGTTCAAGGGTTTCCTGCCTGGCTCCCTCGCCTATTGAGAGCATTGCAATTACGGCCCCTACGCCGAATACAATTCCAAGCATTGTCAAAGCAGTTCGAAGTTTGTTCGACTTCAGCTCGGCAAGGCCTATCTTAAGATTCTCAATTTTATTCATAATTTATTTCCCTGAACCGGGCATTTGAACATTCTTTTTTTCCGAGCTTTCTTTCTTTTCATCCTGCTTTTCTGAAGGATCTGTTATTGCGACTTCCTCGCCTGCCTTCAAACCGCCGCTTATAATTATGTAATCCTCCCCTTTCTCTCCGACTTCAACGGCGCGCGCATCAAAACCGGAACCTTTTTTAACGAACACTACTTTCTTCCCGTTTTTTTCAAAAATGGATTCAATCGGAACAAACAAAACATCCGGTATTTCTTTTACAATAAGTTTATTGCTCGTTGTCATGCCCGGTTTAAGCTTTTCCGAGCGCTGTTTCATTCTTACAAGCACTTCATAAACTTTCAGTTTTGAATTGCTGTCTTTGACTCTTCCTATTGACGCAATATCCGAAATTTCACCGAGATAAGTGCTGTCCTGAAAAGCGTCCATCTTAACAAGCGATTTAAGCCCCTTTTTAATTTTACTTATATCCACTTCATTAATGTAAGTAACGCTTTCCATCAAAGAAAGGTCGGGCAGTTCAATAATGTTGGCGCCTCCATATGCAGTGTTGCCTATCTGGTATTTTCTTCCTGAGTTTTCCCAGTTGCTCGAATAAACTACCAAACCTTCAGCCGGGGCTTTTAATTCAAGCGATTCCAGCTCATCCTTGGCCCTTTTAAGTTCAACTTCTCTCTGCCGTATGTCGAGAGCCTGTTTGTTCAATTCCGATTTTTGAATTATTTTATTCGATTCAACATCCTGCTTAGTCTGGACGTAGCTTAATTCATTTTTCTTATGATTAAGCTGCGCTTCAAGCTGCGTAGTCTGGGCTTCGAACTTAACTTTTTCAAGATTCAGCTTGGACTGTTCAAAACTCAGTTCCGCAGTCTGAAGCTGTGTGTCGTATTTAGCATTCTGCGATTTGTGGTTTGCAAGAAGTTTTTCCTTGTCCGATAAAACCACTTCCATTTTTTGTTCTTCGTCTCTTACTCTCTGAAGAGCTTCTGCCTGGTCGAATTTAACAAGCACATCCCCCGGTTTCACATACGTTCCTTCAGGCACAAGATACACAATTTTTAATGTGCTTCTTATTCTGGGGGCTTTTATGCTTATTGAATTTTTTGCTCTTAGTTCGCCGCTTTCGGTTATTGAAATTACAAAATTATCTTTTACGACCTTATAAACCGGAATGTCATTATAATCCGATTGGAAAGATGAAATGATGAAGAAAATTATCAGCAGTAAAAGAACCGGTATTGAAATAAGAACACTCTTCCTTTTCAAAAAGGGAGGGAGTTTAGACCTGTTGATCTTTTCATATACGAAATTTAACTGCGCCGTTACAAATGCTATAATCCTGTTCCCCTTTTTTACGGAGGGTTTGCTGTTTGTGTCCATTGAATGATTCCCCACTGTTCAACTCATTAATTAGAATAAATTATAATTCTCCATTTAAATAGACTCTTAAAAAGATAAAAAGTTAACTCGTTTTTAATTGTTTTACAAATAAATAGAATTTATACGTAAAAAAAAGTGTAAAAACAATTACCCGGGTTCAATTTCCGGCGACAACTTCAAAGCCGGAATAATCCCGGCTTTGAATAAACGGATGACAGGTGTAATTTATTTTAAAATATTTTATTTTATGCCCCTTTTTCAATACTTGTACATTTATACCGTAAAAATGTTGCATCGGGGTTCCTTCCATAACCCGTTTTGACGCCCAATAGCTCAATTAGCCTCCGTTTTCATCTTTTTTTCTTTGTTTTTAATATTAATTACGGTATCTTAAATAAAGTAAAAAAAAATAAAGCTGTTTTTATCGAACTTCAAAAGATTTTAAAATAGACAACTACATTTTTATATAAGGAGCAAGCCGCAGCCAAGCTTGTTTTATGTACATATTAATAAACGGATCACTCTTCAATAAGCTCAATCTATTTATTAGGCTAAAAAATAAAATCACTTAAAACAAATTACTAAGGAGTAATTAATGAATATTTATGTCGGCAACTTATCGAAAGAAGTTACTGAAGATGATCTCAAAGCAGCGTTTACACCGTACGGTTCTATAAAAAGCGCAAAAGTAATACGCGATCTCTTTACGAGCGAATCAAAAGGTTTCGGCTTTGTTGAAATGAACGACAAAGACGCAGCCCTTAAAGCAATTGAAGAATTAAACGCAAAAGACCTCAAAGGAAAAAAGATTATTGTTAACGAATCGCGCCCTAAAACAGGGGACAAGCGGGGCGGCGGCAATAGAGGCGGCGGCGGTTTCGGCGGCAACAGAGGCGGCGGCGGTTTCGGCGGCGGCGGACGCAGCGGCGGCGGCAAACGCTGGTAATAACTGCTGAATAAATTTGTCTTTACCTGAAAGCCGTTCTTTGAAGAACGGCTTTCTTTTTTTCCTGTATGCTTTACGGAGAGGGGATTATATGTTTTAACATTCTTTTTATAATTACGGGCAATTACACCAAATCCCGCTTATAGCGGGATTTGGCAAAGGGGGGGGGATAGTGATGTTATTATGAAAGTGAAAATTTATTACTGCTGAGGAGGAGGACCCTGCTGCATTCTTTTTGCTCTTTCTTCTTCCTGTTCTTTTAAGTATTTGGTATATGCTTCTTTCTGTTTTGCATCGAGGAGAGCTTCAATTTTTTTATTCATTTCGGTTCTGCTTTTCTGCATTGCCTGCATAACAGCTTCGCGGTCGCCCCCTTCCTGCATCTGGGCTCTTACTTTTTCCATTTCTTTATTATTTGCAGTGTAAAGTTCTTTTATCTTTTTTACCTGATCTGCATTGAGAGTCAATTTTTCAGTAAGGGTTTTAATCTGTGCGTTCATTCTTTCTTCAGGTGTCTGGCGCTGGCCGCCCGGGCCCCCCGGACCTTCCTGTGCAAATACAGAAAGTACCGAGACAACAAATAATGCCATTGTAAGCATTGCAATTTTGCGAATCATTGTTTTCTCCTTTTTGTTGTTTTTATAATAATTTGACATTACATATATAGTAAAGGTTTAATTAAAAAACCTTGCTTTTGCCTTATTTTCTACATTTAATTTGAAAGGTTTAAATTCGTAGAACAATCTTTTCCTTATTTATATCTGCAAGGGCAGATTTTAATAATATTTTATTCTTGTAAGCCGTGCCGGACTGCCTATTGCTTTATAATTCAGCGGCAACAAGTTTTATTTACGTAATGCCTTAAAAGATATCGCGAAGAGAGAAAACATTATAAATTCTGTTTTCAACAAAATGTGGAAAGCCCGCCTGTTTCCCGTCTGACGTTTCTGGTTTCACATTTTCCTTCCTCCTTGAGCCCATAAATTTGACGTTTCCCGGCAACGGTTTATATTTCGGTTATACTTTATAAATTTTTCACGGAGATTATGAATGACAAAACGTGTTGTATTTATTCTTTTATTTGCAGTTACCTCTTTTTCGAACGCACAAGCACTTAAAAATATCGGTTTTAAAGCGGGGGGAATGGTCTCTCAATTTAAATATGAATATAATATTGACGGATATAAATACAACTCCGATCCCTACAGCGTTATAAGAGTAAGCGCCGGAGTGTACGGGGAATTTTTTAACCTTCCGGTTTTCAGTGTAATAGGCGAAATAAACTATATTGAAAAAGGAGCCCACAGGGAAATTGACGTTACCGACATTAGCAATCCCGACGGGCTTGGGAAGCTTACTGATGTAGATGCTTATCTTAAATACATTAATATTTCCATTCTAAGTAAAGTGCGCCTTGATGGAATTTATTTTTCACCGTATCTGCTTTTAGGGCCGAAGGTTGATTTTGAAGTCGGGCGAGATGTTCATTCTGCGCTGACTCCTCTTTATAACGGCGTACAAAAAATCCGTTTCGGATTCAAAGCGGGCGTTGGAACAGAACTTAAACTTTGGGGAATAAATTTTATCTCGGAAGTTCTATTTGATAAAGACCTCGGATATTTATACGACAGCGGCGGATTACAGATTGCCAATTACGGAATTGATTTCAGGACGGGAGCGTTTATAAATTTGTAGTTTTAATTAATTTTTTCAAATGCTCCTATTTAATCAGGAGCATTTTTTTTATCTCTCTGAATGCTTTTTCTACTCCGGATGGGGTAACTTCAAACTGATAAAAATAAACTCCGGAAGGATGCCGGCTTCCATTCCACGCAACGGAATAATTCCCAGCGGGTTTAAATTCATTTACCGGATTGTCTATTTCCTGCCCGAGCGCATTAAAAATTTTAATAGAAACCCTTCCGGCAAGCGCGCTGCTGAATTTAATTGTCGTAACAGGATTGAAAGGGTTGGGATAATTCTGCATTACGGCAAAATCAGTTGGGACTTCGTTTTTTCCGGTTCCGGTTGAAGAAGGGATCATCTCCGAAACCGGACGGCGCCAGATTCCGTTATCATAAGTACCCGCCAGTATGTAACTGTCCATTACCCCAAGAGCTGTAATATACTCATATTCAATTCCATCGCTTACTTCCGTCCAGTTCGTACCGTAATCGGATGACATATATACTCCGGCTGAAGTGCCCCCGAAAATATAAGTTCCATATAGAGCAAAAGAATAAAAAGTATATACCGGCGCGCTACTTACCGCATACCATGTAGAGCCGAGATTGGTGGATTTATATAAACCCGCGCTTGTTCCGGCAAGAATTACGTTTCCGTAATTAACAAGGGAATAAACAATATTGTATGTCGGAAGGCCGTCATTAAGCAGGTACCATGTGTTTCCATTTGTCGGCGTAACATAAACTCCGCTTCCTGTTGCGGCATAAATTTTTGTCGTTCCGTCAACAGATGTAAGAAGCATCGAATAAATCCATGGAATCACATCGGGAAAGCCATCGTTAACCGCCGTCCACGATGTGCCGGAATTGGTCGAGCGGTACACGCCGCTTGAAATTGTTGATGCAAGAATATTCTGCCCATTAATAACTATCGATGTAATTGACGGAACTGTAATGCCGTTGTTATAATCCCCGGTACTGCTCCATATTGCGCCGTAGTTGGTTGAACGGTATAGCCCCCCGTAGCCGCCGGAAAAAACATTGCTTCCTCTCGGCGCAATTGATAAAATACTCGGATCTGACTCTGACAGCCCATCGTCTTTTAATGTCCATTTTGTTCCGTAATTTGTCGAGATGTAAACCCCGGAACTTGTTCCGGCGTACTGGTATTTTGTGGTAACGCTGTTTACAATTACCGTACTCTGCACAAGACAGTAAACGACATCCGAACTCGAAATTGAATATGTGGCTGTCCATTGCGCAAACAGGGCGGGGGAGAAGGCGGATAAAAGAAAAGAAGTAATTATTGCCAGAATCTTTTTCATTTATTAAGTACGCCTCTTTTCTCTTATTGATATAATGTACATTGATAAATTTACAAAGAGGTTTCAACATTAAAAAGTGTTACCGGGCAAAATAACATTTATGCTTATAAACTTCGGGCTGGTTAATGGACATTGCCGTCTTTATTATAAAACAGTTGCTGCCGGTCTGCGAATCCGGCGGCATGCATATTAGATATATGTCGGTATATTACTTTTCTTTATGGAAAGTAAGAGTAAATTTACTGCCAACGCCGACTTCGGAATCCGCCGTTAAGCCGGCATTATTCAATTCGCTGTATTTCTTTGCAAGCGCAAGCCCGAGACCGTTTCCTTCATAGCGCCTGTCAATTCCCTGATCTTCCTGGCTGAAAGGTTCAAACAGCTTCGGCAGATAATCTTTGGCAATGCCCTTGCCCGTATCCACAACGCTTATGCAAAATTCATCTTTAAAATTTCTTTCGAGCGTTAATTCTATTCTTCCTTTTGCGGTATATTTAACCGCATTATCTAAAAGGTTCTTTATAATTTCGCTTACGCTGAAAACATCGCATCTTACTCTTGCTTCGTTCGCTTTATAATAAATATTGTATTCAAGCCCCTTAGCCGCCGCGGGAGAATTGAAATCGCCTCTTAATCTTTCAATAATATCTTCCTTTAAATCCACTTCGGCAAACATCGGTTTATATGTTCCGAGCTGCATTTCCGATGTATGAAGCAAAAGATCAATAGTCCTCATAAGCCGCCTGTCCGAACTTTCAATTATATCAAAATCGGCGGCAAGTTCCGGGGTCAAATTATCCTGAAGCTCCCATTTTATTTTAGTCATAAAATTTAACGAGACATATAAAGGGGTTCTAATTTCATGCGACATCTGTGCGAGAAATTCTGTTTTAAGCCTGTTGGCATTTTCGGCTTCTTCTTTGGCTTTATTTATTAAGAACAGAGAGCGGTTTATAACTATATATAAAAACCCCGATGAAATAATTATCCAGCTCCAGTCTTTGCACAACTGCCACCAGAATTGGACGGCTTTTAATTCAATTATCTTTCCCACATAGCCGCTTGCTATGAAAATCCATACCGCGCTCAGCATTACATAAACAAGTATTATCCTCAGCGTCTTTGTCGATGAAAAAATTCTCGAGGAAAGATTAATATCTTTAATCATAAAAGCCTCATTAAATAATTATATATTCAGAAACTGTTGTTGTTTAATATATAAATTAAATATGCTAAAAATAATTTTAAATCGGCGGGCGTTTATCGCTAAGGCGTATTAATAATCTGCCTTGGCGGCAGGGTTTTTAACAGCGCTTCATTCAAGCTTGGTTTATCCCCTCTGTGAAGCCGCACAATGTAGTTGCCGCTATTTGCTTTCCAGGCGGTATCGAAGTGAGTTTTAAGCTGCGAAAAGAGAGATGAGCTTTTTTTCACTTCTAGAACGGAGGTCTCTGAACCGGGCGCGTAATTAGTATATAGCCCCCAAAGTATCGTATCGTCCGCCCTGAAAACTGTGAAATAAGGACAATCGTCAAATAATCTGATTTCGAAAGAGCCGATTTTATCTTTTTGAAAATTGTTTTTTTTCATATAGGCATCATCGAGAAGTTTACAAATAGTTCTGCTTTTGTCAATAGAATCAATCAATTTATTTATTAATTCCTGTTCTGTTTCGCCGTCTTCAACCGCTCTTTGTTTTACATACGGGGAAGAAGGATTTAAAAACAGCAGCCGCACTTCATGCCTTTCCGTAAAAATTTTTTCTATGAGATGTTTATTCTGAATATAATCATCAAGAGCCCCGGTTAAAGCAATGCTCATCACTTCAACTATTTCTGATTTGTCTCTCATCTCCGTATATATTTTTTCATGCTTAATTCTTTTCGTATTCGTCAAAACGATTTCTTCAATTGTTTTTTCCTCAAGCTGTTTCATTAAACTGTTTACTAAGCTTGCAGTAACCAAACCTATACCTAAAGCCCGCAATAAATTTGTTATAATATAATTAAACTCATAACCCGAGAGCAAAATGAAAATAATTCCAAGTAACAGAAGAATTGAGTTTATAAGTATATAGAAATGACTTTTTTTCATGGGAGCGGATTCACCTCAAAACGCTTTTAATAATTTAGCTTTTTTAAGTAATATCCGCAACCGGAACGTTTTTTTGCAGACTCCGGCAAAAGGCAGAATATGACGCCTTGTCTTATTTATTTCTTCTTAAATTCCAGTTTTCCCGCCCCCGGATAAACGGCTTCAACAATATCCCCGCTCTGGAAATTATTCATAAGAATTTCCGCCGAGAGGGGATTGACAAGATGTTTTTGAATTGTCCGTTTTAGAGGCCTTGCCCCGAAAGTGGGATCGTAGCCGGCATTCAAAAGAAATTCCTTTACTCCTTCGTTTATTTCGAGGGTAAGCCCCTTGCCTGCAAGCATTGTTCCAACCCTCTGAAGCTGAATATCGATTATTAAAAGAAGTTCTTTCTTCAGAAGGGGTTTGAACAACACAATTTCATCAATGCGGTTTAAAAACTCAGGACGGATAGTCCGGCGCAGGAGTTCCGACAGTCCCGAACGCAGTTCTCCAAGAATATTATTGAAATCTTCCTCGTTTGCTGAAAGAAGTTTTTCCTGAATCATCTGAGAACCGAGGTTGGAGGTCATTATAATAATGGTGTTTTTAAAATCAACCGTTCTTCCTTTATTATCCGTAAGCCTTCCGTCATCAAGCATCTGCAGAAGGAGATTGAAAACTTCGGGATGCGCTTTTTCAATTTCATCGAGAAGAATAACCGAATAAGGCCTTCTTCTTACGGCCTCAGTAAGCTGTCCTCCCTCATCATAACCGATATACCCCGGAGGAGCCCCTACGAGCCTCGACACAGAATGCTTCTCCATATATTCGCTCATATCAATTCTTACCATAGCATGTTCGTCGTCGAAGAGAAATTCCGCAAGCGCCCTTGCAAGCTCTGTTTTGCCGACTCCGGTTGTGCCTATGAAAATAAAAGATCCGATAGGGCGGTTGGAATCCTGCAGCCCTGAACGGGATCTTCTTATTGCATTCGCAACCGCCGCAACAGCGTCTTCCTGCCCTATAACTCTCTTGTGAAGTTCTTCCTCCATTCTAAGAAGTTTTGAACGCTCGCTTTCAAGCATCCTGTTAACGGGAATGCCTGTCCACTTGGCAACAACTTCGGCAATATCCTCTGCGTCAACTTCCTCTTTAAGCATTTTACTGTGTTTCTGAATTTCGGCAAGGGCCTCGCTTTCCGATTTCATTTTCTTAACGAGGTCATTCATAACGCCGTAGCGCAGCTGCGCAACTTTTGCAAGGTCTCCTTCTCTTTCCGATTTTTCAGCCTCGGTTTTCGCTTTTTCAAATTCGCTTTTCATGCTTCTTATTTTCTGTATTTTTTCTTTTTCAAGAAGCCAATGCCCTTTAAGGGATTTTCTTTCTTCTTCCTGTTCCAAAAGCTCTTTAGAAAGTTCTTCAAGCCTTACTGCGGAATCTTTATCCTTCTCTCTTTTTAATGCTTCCCGTTCAATTTCAAGCTGTTTTATTTTTCTTTCAATAGCGTCAAGCTCTTCGGGCATTGAATCGATTTCAATTCTCAGTTTTGAAGCCGCTTCATCTATAAGGTCGATTGCTTTATCCGGCAGGAAGCGGTCGGATATATACCTGCCCGAAAGCTGAACGGCGGCCACAATCGCGCTGTCTGTAATCCTTACGCCATGATGCACTTCGTACCTTTCCTTTAAACCTCGGAGTATTGAAACTGAATCTTCTTCATTAGGCTCGGAGATTAGAACCGGCTGGAATCTTCTTTCGAGCGCGGCGTCTTTCTCAATATATTTTCTGTACTCATCAAGCGTTGTTGCCCCAACAGCGTGAAGTTCTCCGCGCGCAAGAGCGGGTTTTAAAATGTTTGCCGCATCCATTGCGCCTTCGGTTTTTCCCGCGCCAACAAGCTGGTGGAGTTCATCTATAAATAAAATTATTTCTCCGTTCGATTCCTGAACTTCCTTTACAACCGCTTTCATTCTTTCTTCAAACTGTCCCCTGTATTGCGTGCCGGCGACAAGCGCCCCCATATCAAGAGCAATAATCATTTTCGTTTTTAAATTTTCAGGCACATCCCCCGAAATTATTCTATGCGCAATTCCTTCGGCAATTGCGGTTTTGCCCACGCCGGGTTCGCCGATTAATACAGGATTATTTTTTGTCCTGCGCGAAAGAACCTGAAGCACCCTTCTAATTTCTTCATCGCGCCCGATAACGGGATCCAGCTTTCCGCTTTTTGCAAGATCATTTAAATCGCGCCCGTATTTACGCAGCGCCTGATATGTTTCTTCCGGATTCTGCGAAGTAACGCGCTGCGTTCCTCTTATGTCTTTAAGCGCCGTTAATACTTCTTCTTTTGTTACTCCGTTATCCCTTAAAAGTTTTCCTGTGTTTGAATTATCCTGCGTTAAAGCAATAAGAATATGTTCGGAAGAAACATATTCGTCTTTTAAAAATTTAGCTTCCTCCGAAGCTGAGTCAAGCAATTTAAATGAAACAGGGGAGAGCTGCTGATTTCCGATTCCCGCGCCCGTTACCTTCGGCAGCTTTTCAAGATGCTGCCCGGCCTGTATTCTTATGTTGTTTATATTTATACCTATCTTCTGAATTATGGAAACCGATACATTCGAATTATCCTGAATCATCGCCGCAAAAATATGTTCCGGCTCAATAACCTGATTGTTATAATTCTGCGCAATTTCAATTGATAACTGAATTACTTCCTGCGCTTTTACGGTAAGCTTATTAAAATTAAACGGCATTTGAAACCTCGCCAAAATTATCTGTCAAATTTACATTAATACAAAATTAGTAAGAACAAAGTTTCTAACTATTTTATATAAAACACAATATAACGAGTTCGTAAAATAACAAATGAGCATAACGTGTTCTCTTACATTTTCACTTTTTTGTTAATACTTTTTATTATCTATATATTTTGAGCCGTTTTATTCATTTTTTTGCGTTCGGTAAAAAGGACGCCTGAACGGGAAAGAGGAAAATGAGTTACTTCGAAAAAGACCAGGATACAATTATCGCCCTTGCAACGCCGGCGGGAATTTCGGCAATTTCCGTAATTAGAATGAGCGGAAATAATTCTCTCGCAATTGCAGATAAACTTTTTAAAGGAAAGAAAAAAATTTCGGACGCTCCCCCTCATACAATTCATTATGGAAAAATTCTTCTTGAGAATGAAACAATAGATGATTCCCTTGTATCGGTATTTCATACTCCACATTCCTATACGGGAGAAAATTCTGTTGAGATCAGCACTCACGGAAATCCATTAATCATACAGAAAATAATTGAGACCGCCGTAAAAAACGGCGCAAGAATAGCGGAGCCGGGGGAGTTTACAAAGAGGGCTTTTCTAAACGGAAGAATTGATCTTACGCAGGCAGAAGCCGTTGCCGATATAATAAATTCGCGCACGGAAGCCTCATTAAAAGGCGCCCGCAGCCAGCTTGACGGGCTTCTCTCAAGCAAAGTCAATTCACTGCGCGAAACATTAATTGAAATTGCATCCCTGCTCGAACTTGAACTGGATTTTGCAGAAGAAGGTTTGGAATTTATTTCGCTTGATGATATTAGAATGAAAATAGAGACGATAATTGAAGAAATAGAAACTCTTCTTAAAACATATTCGTTCGGAAAAGTTCTAAGGGAAGGAGTTCAGGTTGCAATTGCAGGAAGGCCGAACGTAGGAAAATCGTCGCTGCTTAATTACCTGCTGAAAGACTCGCGGGCAATTGTAAGCGGCATTCCGGGAACAACAAGAGATATCATAAAAGACGAATTTCATTACAAAGGAATTCTTTTTCATCTTTCTGATACCGCCGGAATAAGAAAAGCGGATAATGAAATTGAGCAGGAAGGAGTGCTCAGGAGCAGAAACGCCGTCTCGAAGGCAGACATTGTGCTGATGATTGGAGATGTTCTTGAGGGAATACCTGAAGATTTGTACTGTGAACTTTCAGGCTTAACTTCACCCGACAGGATTTTGCCGGTTCTAAATAAAATAGATCTTGAAAGAGAATCCGGGGAGGGGAGAGAGGCAATTAAAATTTCGGCTCTTAAAGGATGGGGAATTGAAGAACTTCTTGAAGCGCTTTATTTGAAAGCTCTTGGCAAAGAAAGCTATTCCGAACATTCCATTATTGTCAGCAATATAAGACATTATTCCTCTCTTAAAAAAGCAAAAGACTCATTAGACAATGCCATTAATTCTCTTATTGCTTCATTAAGTAACGAATTTATCTCTTTCGAAATAAGAAACGGAGTTGTAGCTCTCAGTGAAATAATCGGAGAGGTTACCTCTGATGATATATTAAACAATATTTTCTCCAAATTCTGCATTGGCAAATAGGTTCCACGTGAAACATCTCTTTCCTCCGAGATTCTGCAAAGGAGTTTGTTTCACGTGAAACAGAAAGGAAATATGAAATTTTTTGATGTTATTGTAGCCGGTGGCGGACATGCCGGAATTGAGGCCGCCGCCGCTCCCGCTAAAATGGGATTATCTGTGGCGTTAATTACTATGGAGAAAACTGCCATCGGAAGAATGTCCTGCAATCCTGCGATAGGGGGGAGCGCTAAAGGGCATCTTGTTCACGAAATTGATTCTCTCGGGGGAGTAATCGGCCTCCTTGCAGATAGAACAGGAATACAGTTCAGAACCCTTAATAAATCCAAAGGCCCCGCTGTCTGGGCAGGCCGATGCCAGTCAGACAGGGAGCTTTATTCGAAAGCAGCCGTTATAGAAATGGAGAATACCCCAAATCTTACAATTATTGAAGACTCAGTTACTGGGATTATTACAGAAAATTACATCCTTAGCGGAATTACAACTAAATACGGAAATGAATATTCCTGTAAAGCATTAATTATTTGTTCAGGTACATTCCTTAACGGAATTATGCATACCGGCTTAAAAAAGAGTTCAGGCGGAAGATTCGGAGAAGCTCCTTCGCTCGGGTTAACCGAATCTCTAATAGGTCTCGGGTTTGTATCGGGAAGGCTTAAAACAGGAACTCCTCCCCGGATAAAAAAGGATTCAATTAATTTCGATATTCTTGAAGAGCAGCCGGGGGACGAAAATCCTCAGCCGTTTTCTTTAAGAACAGATAAAAGCAAATTCCCTTTGCTGCCGCAGATAAGCTGCCATATGACATATACCGACGAAACGGTTCATAAAATTCTTTCGAAAGGATTTGAACAATCCCCACTTTTTACCGGCATTATTAAAGGCGCCGGGCCCCGTTACTGCCCATCAATTGAAGACAAAATAGTTAGATTTAAAGACAAAGAAAGACATCAGCTTTTTCTTGAACCGGAAGGTCTGGAAAGCGATCTGATTTATCTTAATGGCTTTTCCTCATCGCTCCCCGAAGAAATTCAATTTGAAGCTCTAAGGAAATTAAAGGGAATGGAAAATGCCGAGATGGTGCGTCCCGGCTATGCAATTGAATATGATTTTTTTCCTCCTTACCAGGTGGACCTTACTCTTGAAACGAAATTAGTTAAAGGATTATATTTTGCCGGGCAGATAAACGGCACTTCCGGTTACGAAGAAGCCGCCGCACAGGGACTTGTTGCGGGCATTAATGCCGCGCTTAAAATTCAGAATAAACCTGAGTTCATTTTAAAGCGGAGCGAATCATACATCGGAGTTTTAATTGACGATCTTGTTGGCAAATCCACCGAAGAACCTTACCGGATGTTTACTTCGAGAGCCGAGTACAGATTAATTCTCCGCCAGGATAATGCCGACAGAAGATTGATGAAATACGGCGCTGAATTCGGCCTTATTCCTATGGGGATGTACAAAGAGTTAATTTCGCGCGAGGAAAAAATTTCTTCAGCAAAATCTTTTTTCCTTTCTACCAGGTTTAAGCCCGACCGGTTTAATGACTTTCTTTCAAAGAAAAATCTATCGCCTCTCGATAATTCCGAGACTATTGATAAGCTTGTTAAACGTCCTGAAATTTCGTTAAAAGAAATATTAGAACTTCTTGATATTGATCAGTACGACAATATTTCTGGAATATTATCTGATGAAAAAATTATTGAACAGCTCGAAATAGAGACAAAATACGAGGGCTATATACAGCGCCAGCATGAGCTGATTGAGAAGATGGAAAAACTTGAGAGCACCCTTATTCCTTTAAATTTTGATTATACTAACTTAAACACTATTTCTAAGGAAGGCAGGGAAAAATTGAATAAAATACGCCCCCGTTCAATCGGGCAGGCGGCAAGAATTTCGGGAGTTACTCCTTCAGATATTTCAGTTTTGTTAGTATATTTAAAGAACTAATTTTCTGAGGATTGTTGTTGACGAATCAAGAACTGTTTTTACGCGAACTAAAACAATTTTTCTGGGAAAATAATATAAACCCCGATATAACCCAGCTTGAACGACTTGCGAATTATTCTTCGCTGATAGTTGAAAAGAATCAGTTCGTAAATCTTATTTCGAGGAAAGATGCGGCAAAGGTAGTTGAAAACCATGTCTTTATTTCCGCTCTGCTGAACGAGTATATTCCCGAAAGAATCCTCAAATATATTGACATTGGAACCGGAGGCGGTTTTCCCGGCATTCCGCTCGGTATTATGAGGCCTTTATTAAAAGGGGTGCTCGTCGATTCAACCACAAAAAAAATCGACGCTGTTAAAGAATTTATTTCTAAACTTAAACTCACTAATTTAACCGCAGAAACTTTCCGTGTTGAGAGCGATGAGTTTAAACAGAAATATGCCGATCAGTTTGATCTTGTTGTAAGCCGCGCTACTGTGCCTTTAATTATTTTAATCCGTTATTCTCTCCCCCTCATTAAACAGAAAGCTTATCTTCTTTCTATGAAAGGAGGAGACATTGCGGACGAATATAAAGAAGCGGAATTTAAATACAAGGCATACATAAAAAAATCGACCGTTTTCGATCTTTCCTACAAACCTTCGAATATAAGAAACGAAAAAGGCAAAAAAGTAATTTTACTGGAACTCAATAAGTGACGGACAGTTCTTCACCCGGCATTCATTCTGATAATCTTAATTCCAAAGAAATTTTCTTGCGTTACAAACCCGAGCGTGATGTGCTTTTTGTTCTCGGCGCCGGCGCTTCGCATCCCGACGGCGTTCCTCTTCAGAAACACATTCTCCCTTCAATTCTCTCGGGAGAAAGAAAAGAAATTTCCGATTCCGAAATAGGAAAAGAATTTTCCCGCTTTTTTTATTCCAACTTCAAAGCCCGCGGCGAATCGTATCCCGAACTTGAAGCTGTTTTCGGTTTCTTAGATTATTTTATTCAGCAGAATGAAAGTCTTAATCAGGACTACCCCGTTTCAAAAATAATGCGGATTCGTGAATATCTTATTAAACTCATCCACTACATAATTGATTTTCAGGTTGAGGAACGAAGCATTTATTACCGCCTTTTCTGGGAAGCCGTAAACAACCAGAACCGCAACGTTTCTTTTATTACGCTTAACTACGATACTCTCTTTGAACAGGCTTTCGAATTTCTTTTTAAACAGTCCAATTATATCGATTACTGCATTAATTTTATGAACTACGAGAAGAGCGAAAAATTCAAGCCGTTTAATTATTGGGTCAATCCGCGCGAGCCGGTTCTTACCAGGGAAACGGAAGAACCTGTTTCGTATAAAATAATCAAAGTCCACGGCAGCCTTAACTGGAAATACTGCAATTGCTGCAACCAGACTCTTCTTACCCCTTGGGATCAGACTATTGATTTGAATCAGGGGAAGTTCCTCGGCTATACTTATCCAGATAAACAAGTGTATGAATATAAATGTCCTTTGGATGGAACGGAATTTCAAACCCTCATTATGCCCCCTTCATTCGTAAAGCCTCTTTACCAGCTTGTAATTTCACAGTTGCTCAATGAAGCTTCTAAAGAAATAAGAATTGCCAAAAAAATCGTATTTGTCGGCTACTCATTATCCAACGCCGATATTCATATCAAGGCAATATTTAAAAAGAACCTTCCAAGAGAGGCCGAAGTAATTGTTGTTAATCCACGTAGAAAAGAAAGCCTCGAATTAAACTACCGGGCTCTTGCCGAAAACGCTGAATTTATCTTCTGCACTTTTGAAGAAATGGTACAGGATGAAGCGCTTATGAAAAGGCTGTTGAAAGTGTAAATTATTTCTCCTCGGTCTTCTATTTTAAACAGCGCCAAGAATATCTATTTTTTCATCAAATCTCTTATTTCAGTTAAAAGCTTCGCTTCTTCGCTTTGTTTTGCCGGAGCGGGGGCTTCTTCCTGTTTCTTCTTCAGGCGGTTAATTGCTTTAATCATCATAAATATTGCGAATGCAACAATTACAAAATCAATAATAGCATTAATAAAAACACCGTATTTAATTACCACAAGGGGAGCGGTGCTTAATGTAATTGCCAGTTCGCTGAAATCGATTCCCCCCACAAGCAGCCCTATCGGCGGCATAATAATATCGTTTACAAGGGAAGATACAATTTTGCCGAATGCCGCGCCTATAATAATGCCCACGGCAAGGTCAATTACATTCCCCTTCATTGCGAAAGTTTTAAATTCTTTAAATAGCCCCATTTTTCCTCCTTTTCTTTGCGTTGCTTCTTTTTTTATGCAAAATAATAATATATTCCGAAAATAAATATAATCTTTTGTAAAAGATTCGATTATAGTTTGTCTATAAATCCTTATTTTTAGAAGGATAAAAGGGCGGTTTAATTGAGTTACATATCGAAGTTAAGGGACACAGCCGACATACTTACCGATCAGGGGAAATTTGAAGATGCCTACGGCATTTACGATGAAGTCTATAAACAGATATGGACTGCTCTCGGTTCGGTTCAGAGCGGGATGTCGCAATTCACGCAGAATTATTTAAACCAGAATTTCCGCACTGCGCTTGAATTTCGAAACAACTATACTATGCCGGCGGCTAATTCGGTGTGCCTCAAAATTTTCGGGCTCGATGTTGATGAAATTCTAAATGAGTTTATATTTACTTCCTACGGAAGGCTGCAGTGCATTTGTCTTTCGCAGACTCTTGTAAATGAAACGACTGTCATATCCGTTGCGTCGGAATTTCTTGTGCTTTATACTCTTATACTCTACGGACCGGAAAATGACTGGATATCGGGAATATTCAGAATAATCAATCCCGTCATTGAAGATTCCAAAATCAAACGCGTCCGCCCGATGCTTACAGAACCTAACATCAAACTGAAACTTGTTGAAGAAGCAGACAAAATTAAAGGCACCGACTGGTTTGCTCTTAATATTTCCCTACTTGAATATCTCGGCAAGACAAATGAACGGAGTTCTCACCTTTATCAATCGATTTCACAGATTGTAGGGCAGCATTCTGCAAAATCGAATAAAAGGTACAGAAAGAACGGGCCGTCATCAAGTCAGCAGCGCGCCGAATACCAGCATTATGAAAAATACGAGAAATACGAAAAGTATGAACGGTATGAGAGATATGAAAAACAACAACAGTTTAATCAGCAGACTGAATTTGATCTGAAAACGGCGACAGAATATGAAAAGGCAAAATATTTCGGTTCTCTTTTCGGGCTGAAAGGACAGGTAACAAAAGCCACAATAAGAAAAAAATATATTGAGCTTATCAGCCAGTACCATCCCGATAAAGTAGCCGAGCTGGGCCCGGAACTTATTGAGCTTGCCGAAAAAAAGACAAAACAGATCAACGCTGCATACGAGTGGTTTAAACAAAAACATGGATTATAATCATTTATGAGGATTGTTTATAATACATTCAGTTAATTATTTGTTTAACGCACTAATTTATACGAGGAACATGATGAAAAAAAACATTCTCATTTTTACAACTATTTTCGCCTTTTTTTTAAGTTCGGGATTCTTTTATGCCCAAAATTCTAATATTAATCTAAGCGAAAAAATTAAAAACAATCCCGATGTTATCAAAGGAAAACTTAAGAACGGGTTGACTTATTATATCCGCGCAAATAGAAAACCGGAAAAGCGGGCTGAACTCAGGCTTGCAGTAAATGTGGGCTCGATTGTTGAAGATGACGACCAGCGGGGACTGGCGCATTTTACTGAACATATGGCGTTCAATGGAACAAAGAATTTTAAGAAACAGGAAATTATTAATTTCCTCGAAGGAATCGGAATGCGTTTCGGGCCGGAACTTAACGCCTATACAAGTTTCGATGAAACAGTTTATATGCTTCAGCTCCCTACCGAGAAAAATGATGTCCTTGATAAAGGGTTCTTTATTTTAAGCGATTGGGCGCATAATATCTCTTTCGAAAACAGCGAAATAGATAAAGAACGCGGAGTAATAATTGAAGAATGGAGACAGGGAAGAGGCGCTTCGGCAAGAATTCAGGATAAACAAATTCCGGTTATTCTTAAAGATTCTCATTATGCAGAACGTCTCATTATCGGCAAAAAAGAAATTCTCGAAAACTTTAAATATGACGTTATAAAAAGATTCTACAAAGACTGGTATCGCCCCGATTTAATGGCGGTTGTGGCTGTCGGCGATTTTGACGTAAAAGAAGTTGAAAAGACGATAAAGAAATATTTCGATAAGATTCCGGCCGCTGCAAAACCCCGTCCGAGAAAAACTTATGACATCCCTGAATTTAAAGAAACGCTTTATTCCATTGAATCGGATAAAGAACTTGGAATGTCGAGCGCCTCGGTGTTATACAAAAACAAATCGTATCCAACCGTAACTTTAAAAGATTTTAAAGAAGACGCGCTTAATTATCTTTTCGCCGGAATTATAAACGGACGCCTTCAGGAAGCTGTTCTTAAGGCGGATGCTCCTTTCCTTAGGGTTTCAATTGCCGGGGGCTTAGGATATATCAGGCCTTTATCGCCCGCCCAGGTATCTGTTGTACCAAAAGACAATGATATTGAGAAAGGGCTTAAAGCCGCTTTGACGGAACTTGAAAGAGTTAAAAAATTCGGCTTCACTCAGACTGAACTTGATCGCCAGAAGAAAGAATATCTTTCAAATCTGGAAGAGGGATTAAAAGAAAAAGATAAAAAAGAATCAGCCGAGCTTGTTTCGCGTTTAATTGAAAATTTTACCAAAGGGGAATCATATCCCGGCGAAGAAACTAATTTTGAGCTTGCAAAATTAATTTTACCCTCTATTACGCTTCAGGATTTGAATGATTTCATTAACCGCAATTTTAAAGATGAGAACCGCGCAGTTATTGTCTCTCTTCCTGAAAAAGAAGGAATTAAAAAACCTTTAAAAGAATCTCTTGCAGCTATCCTTGAAAATGCCCCCAAAGAGAAAATAGAGCCCTATGTTGATAAAACCGTTACCGAAGATTTGATACCGTTTGAAATTAAAGCAGGAAAAATCGTATCGGAAAAAACGGACGAAAAGACAGGAATTACGGAGCTTAAACTTTCAAATGGAGCAACCGTAGTTTTAAAACCAACCGATTTTAAAAACGATGAAATATTATTTCTTGCAAACAGCCCCGGCGGAAGCTCGGTTTATGACGATAAAGAAAATTTGACCTGTTCAATCGCCGGAGCGTTTGTTTCGCAGGCGGGCATAGGCAAATTTTCTCTTCCCGACCTTAATAAATATCTTACCGGAAAAGTTGCTATGGTTTCTCCTTTCATAAGCGCTTATTTTGAAGGGATGAACGGAAAATCGAGCGTTAAGGATATTGAAACTCTTTTCAAGCTGAACTATCTTTATTTCACTTCGCCGAGAAAAGATTCCGCCGTCTATAAATCATATATGTCAAGAATTGAAAACATGCTTAAAAACCGCTCCGCAAACCCGGAAGCCGTTTTCTCCGACTCGACATCTGCGATTCTTTATAATTACCATGAAAGATCTCTTCCTATTACTGTTGAACGCACAAAAAACATCGATTACGACAAAGCATTAAAAATATATAAAGAACGCTTTGCCGATGCCGGCGATTTCACTTTTATATTTGTGGGCAGTTTTAAAATAAGCGATATGACGCCGTACATTGAAAAATACCTTGCAAGCCTTCCTTCTCTAAATAAAAAAGAAAACTGGATAGACGTAGGTATGAATTATAAAAAAGGCGTCGTCAAAAAAGAGATAAAGAAAGGAATAGAACAGAAAGGCAAAGTAAGCATGTTTTTCTCAGGCGATTTTGAATGGTCTGAAAAAGAAGAATTCCTTCTAAGCTCTTTAACTGATGTAATGACAATTAAGCTGAGAGAATCAATCAGAGAGGACAAAGGGGGCACTTACGGAGTCGGCATTATGTCTAATTGCACTAAAATTCCAAAAGGCAGTTATCTTATTACTATCGGTTTCGGATGCCAGCCTCAGAGAGCGGAGGAGCTTTCAAGCGCAACACTTGCCCAGATTGACAGCGTAATGAATTATCCGCTGCCTGAATCCTACGTAAACAAGGTAAAAGAAGCTTACTTGAAATCAATGGAAAAAGAATTAAAGGAAAACGGTTCGTGGCTAAGCTGGATTTTACAAAGCTATAAAGAGAACACTCCGCTTGGCAATATTTATGATTACAATGAAAAAGTCGCTCTTCTTAACCCGGATATTATACAGAAAACAGCAAAGAAATATTTTAATAAAAACAATTTCATTAAACTATCCCTTTATCCTGAAAAATAGCATTTATTATCTTCTATTTTCAAAGAGGCCGGCCCCGCCGGCCTTTTTATTTTATAAACTTGAATAACCCGCCAATATTTTTCATTTCCTTTCATTCTATTCTGCATAGCGGTTAAATCTTTAAACTATTGATATTTGCATTTTGAATTAATAAATATTTCAGTATATTAAAAAAAACAAAATGCGGCTGGCTTGTAAATAATGTTGTTTTAATATAAATAACTTATTCAAAACAAATGGGAGGTACAATGAAAAAACTAATCGGCTTCACTTTTATTCTTCTTTTTTTATTAGTCAACAATTTTTCTCTTTTGACAGCTCAGGAAAGAAAAGTTAATCTTGATGAAAAAATAAAGAATGACCCGAAAGTAATTACGGGAAAACTTGCAAACGGGATTACATATTACATCCGTCCGAACAAAAAGCCGGAAAACAGAGCCGAATTAAGGCTTGCCGTTAATGCCGGTTCAATTCTTGAAGATGATGACCAGCAGGGGCTCGCTCACTTCTGCGAACATATGGCATTCAACGGAACAAAGAATTTTAAGAAGCAGGATATAGTAAATTTTCTGGAAGGAATTGGAATGCGGTTCGGTCCGGAACTTAATGCTTATACAAGCTTCGATGAAACTGTCTATATGCTTCAGATACCAACCGATAAAAAAGACATTCTCGAAAAAGGTTTTCAGGTCCTTGGCGATTGGGCATGCAACATTTCCTTTGAAAATGAAGAAATAGACAAAGAAAGAGGAGTTATTGTTGAGGAATGGCGGCTTGGAAGAGGGGCTTATGCAAGGATACGCGATATCCAGTTTCCTGTAACACTTAAAGATTCCCGCTATGCCGAGCGCCTTCCGATAGGAAAAAAAGAAATCATTGAATCATTTAAATATGAAACCCTGAAAAAGTTTTACAAGGATTGGTATCGCCCCGATTTAATGGCTGTAGTTGCAATTGGAGATTTTGAAGTAAAAGATATTGAGAACTATATTAATAAATACTTCAGCTCAATTCCCGCGGCAGCAAATCCGCGCGAAAGAAAAGTATTTGAAATACCAAAATTCAAAGAGACCCTGTACACAATTGCATCAGACAAAGAATTATCAATGTCTACTGCGAATGTTTTATACAAACAGGATACTTATTCAACGGTTACTTTGAAAGATGCAAGAATTGATGAATTATCTTCACTGCTTTCCTCAATAATGTCCGAACGGATCGACGATATTCTTTTACAGCCGAACTGTCCATTTATAATGGCCGCTATTTATGCGGGGGGACGCTATGTAAGAACGCTATCCAACGCCGCGGCTTATGTTTATCCTAAAGAGGGGCAAACCGAAGCGGCTTTAAAAGCAGTTCTTGTGGAACTTGAACGCGCAAAAAAATTCGGCTTTACACAAACAGAGCTCGACAGAGCTAAAAAAGCCCGCCTGCGCAATTTTGAAAATCTTCTGAAAGAAAAAGATAAGAGGGAATCTGCTTATTATGTAAGCCGCATTATAGAAAACTTCACAGTCGGCGAGACTTATCCCGATGAAGAAACACAATATGAACAGACAAAGCTTTTACTGCCTACTATTACTTTACAAGATATAAATGCGTTCATAAATGAAAAATTCAAAGAGGAAAACAGAGTGGCCGCTATTTCTCTTGTTGAAAAAGCCGGACTTGTAAAACCCACTCCGGAATCAATTGCAAAAATACTTGCCGACGCTCCTAAAGAAAAAATGGAACCCTTTGTTGATAAGGCTCTTAATGAAGATTTAATTACATTCAGCATAACCCCCGGCAAAATCGTATCGGAGAAAAAAGACGACCGTTACGGGATAACCGAATTAACTCTTTCAAACGGCGCTAAAGTTGTTTTAAAGCCGACAGATTTTAAAAATGAACAGGTTCTATATACATCGTTCAGCGACGGCGGAACATCCTTGTGCGACGATAAAGATTATTTAAGCGCTTCAATGAGCAGTTCGCTTGTAAGCTCTTCCGGAGCGGGAAAATTCACACAGCCTCAGCTTAATAAATACCTATCAGGTAAAATTGCTTACATATATCCTTCAATCGGAAATTATTCCGAAGGATTAAGCGGACAAACAAGCCTTAAAGACCTTGAGGATTTCTTCAAGTTGAATTACCTCTATTTTACTCAGCCGAGAAAAGATTCTTCTTCTTATAAAGCTATGCTTGCCCAATACGAAACACAGCTCCTGAACAAATCATCTAATCCTGAATATGTGTTTTCGGATACTGTTTCGGTTACCCTCGGCAATTACCATAAGAGAAGGCTTCCTATCGACGCGGATAAATTAAAACAAATTGATTATAACACCGCGTATAAGTTCTATAAAGAACGCTTTGCAGACGCAAGCGATTTCACCTTTATTTTTGTCGGAAGTTTCGACCTTCAGACAATAAAACCATATATTGAAAAATATATTGCCAGCCTTCCTTCTCTTAACAGAAATGACAAATGGAAAGACCTTGGAATAAGATACCCGAAAGGCTCCATTATTAAAGAAATTAAAAAAGGAATTGAGCCGAAGAGCCGGGTTCAGATGTTTTATACCGGCGATTTTGACTGGACAAAACAGGAAGCGTTAAAGCTTCAGAACCTCACCGATGCTTTGAATATTAAATTACGCGAGGTCATCAGGGAAGAAAAAGGGGGAACATACGGCATCAGCATTTATTCCAGCGCATCAAAGATACCTACGGGTTCTTATATGGTCGGCATCGGCTGGGGATGCAAGCCGGAAAGAGCTGAAGAGCTTTCAAAAGAAGCTCTTACTCAGATAGACAGCGTTATTAACTACCCTATGAAAGAAATCTATATCAATAAAATTAAAGAAACTCTACAGAAATCATTGGAAAAAAATCTTAAAGATAATAACTACTGGTTAAGCTGGCTAAGAAGCTCCTATTCAGAGAATGTTGACCTTAGCGAAACATTAAATGTTCAGGATAGGCTGAAAGATATGACGGCGCAGACTCTTCAGGAAACTGCAAAAAAATTCTTTAATAAGAACAATTTCATTAAAGTAACGCTTTATCCTGAAAAATAATCTAAAAATGAGTATTTTAAAGGCGGGAACAATTCCCGCCTTTTTTATGTCTGATTACTAACGCGCTAACTTTAATTAGGAGTTTTAGAATGAGCATGCTAAGAGAAATTTTCGGGCCGAGCAAAAAAGAAATATGGGGAGAATTAAGCAAAGAACTGGACGCTGAGTTCTTTGAAGGAAGTTTCCTTAAAAACGGTAAAATTACGCTCAGTCACGGCCAGTGGGAAATTACCCTCGATACATACACGGTTCATACAGGCAAATCGAATGTAACTTATACGAGAATGCGCGCTCCTTATGTAAACAAAGACGGTTTTAGATTTAATATCTATAGAAAGAGCGTTTTCAGCTGGATAGGGAAATTATTTAGAATGCAGGATATTGATATTATGGACCCGCAGTTTGATGAGGATTTTATTATACAGGGGCAGCCGGAAGATTCTGTTCGCCGCCTTTTGAAAAACCAGAAAATAAAAGATTTAATTCAAAAACAGAAATCGATTCACTTTATGGTAAAGGATGACGAGGGCTGGTTTAAACACAAATTCCCCGAAGGCGTCGATGAATTATATTTTCAGGTTACCGGAGTAATTAAAGATAAAGAAAGGCTGAAAAACTTATTCGATCTTTTTTCTCTTGTACTGGATGAACTATGCATTATGGGTTCGGCTTATAAATCAAATCCCAATGTTGAAATTTCGGATTAACCGAGGCGCTCAAGCCTTGAACGGAGATGCCTTTCGGTAATTCCGATTAATCTAGCCGCGGCGCTTTTGTTTCCTCCCGTTCTTTTTAAAACTTCTTCAATCAATGCTTTTTCATAAGCCTGCATTTTAAATTCATATCCCCCTTCAAGATTGGCCGGGTCGTATAAATCGCCGTTCCGTTTTTCAAGAGTAAGATCGGGGATATCCTCTCTCGTAATTACATCCCCCCGGCATAAAACCGACGCCCGCTCGATAATATTCTCAAGCTCTCTTACATTTCCCGGAAATGAATATTTAACAAGCATATCAAGAGCTTCTTTTGAAATTCCCGAAACATTTGTACTTCCTGCCGATTTATACTTTTTAATAAATGTATCGGCCAAAAGAGGTATGTCTTCTTTTCTTGAACGGAGCGGCGGAAGAAATACAGGAACAACATTAAGCCTGTAATATAAATCCTGCCTGAATGAACCATCCTCAATCATTTTTTCAAGATTTTTATGCGTGGCGGCAATAATTCTTACATCGGTTTGAATATTCTGTCCGCTTCCGAGCCTTTGAATTTCGCCGAATTGAATTGCTCTTAACAATTTAACCTGAGCCGAAAGAGGAATATCGCCGACCTCGTCAATAAAAAGAGTACCGCCGTCTGCTTCTTCAAATTTTCCGATTCTTTTATTGACAGCTCCTGTATATGCCCCTTTTTCGTGGCCGAACAATTCGCTTTCTATCAGATTTTCTGAAAGAGAGGCGACATTTATCGTTACAAACGGCTTGTTTTTGCGGGGGCTTGCAAAGTGAATTGATTTTGCAATCAGTTCTTTTCCGCTTCCACTCTCGCCAAGTATAAGTACCGTAGATTTCGATTGGGCTACGCGCCCGGCAATATTAACGACCTTTTCCATTTCCATGTTGCGGGTTATTATCGAATCAAATTTGTATTTTTCCTCAAGTGCATTTTTCAATACGGCGTTTTCCGATATCAGTAGTCTGCGTTCTTTTATTTTATTTAGCGTTACTTCAAGTTCATCGAGATTAATCGGTTTAATAAGATAATCATACGCTCCTTCTTTCATTAAAACCACAGCGGTTTCAACAGTCCCGTAAGCGGTCATAATCACCATATCAATTCCCGGGTTAAGCTTTTTTACATTCCTAACAACATCCAAACCGCTCCAGCCCGGCATCTGAAAATCGGTCAATATAATATCTATTGCGTTTTCTTTTGCTATTTCAAAGCCTTCTTCCCCCGCGCCTGCCGTAAAGACTTCATAATTTCTTCTGCTCAAGAATGATTTCAGAGAAGCAAGCTGCGCTTCTTCATCGTCTATTATTAATATATTTAACCTTTCCATTTTATTCCTCAGATATTCTTCGGTAATGAAATACTAAAAACCGTTCCTTTGCCGGGTCTGCTTTTAACGTCTATCTGGCCGTTATGCCCCTCAACTATTTTCTGCACGATGCTCAATCCGATTCCGTTTCCCTTTTGTTTCGTTGTAAAATAGAGATTAAATATTTTATCGATTATTTTTTCATCCATTCCTTTTCCGGTATCTGCAACTAAGAGTACAACAGAACCGGAATCTTTTTCTTTCAGTTCAATCTCTATTTTCCCTTTTTCCTTAATAGCGTCAATTGAGTTTTCAATAAGGTTTATCATTATCTGCAGTATTCGGCTCCTGTCCCATGTTGCGTCTCCGTTCCAATGTTCTTTTATTTCAAGTGTAATATCCTTTTCTTTTAATATCCCGGCGTATTGATTCTTTATCTGCTCCATCAAGCCTGAAACAGAAAATCTCTCTTTTATAAGTTCAAGCGGACGGGCAAACCGGAGAAAACTTTCTATGGTTGAATTTATCCGGTTGACTTCGTTATATACAAGTCCGGTAAGCGTATTGTACTCTTCTTTTCCCTCCTCCGGATGAAAATCTTTATTTAACTGTTGAACAATTGTCGATATGGCATTAAGAGGATTTCTTATTTCGTGCGCTACGGAAGAAGCGAGTTCTCCCATTGCGGCAAGCCGCGCCTGTCTTTCGTTTTGTTTTTCAAGTTCTTTTATTTCAGTAAGATCTTTTATCACAAGAATAATATTATCTTCTTTTTCTTCATCTTTAAATCCGCTTTTTGAAATGAGAAAGGTTTTGTTCTTATTCATAAGGCTGCATTGCGTTTCCCAGGTATTGCAATTCTGCATAATTCCGCCAAGCTCTCCGAGGCATTCGAACGCTTCGCCGAACTGCCTGCCTGTTATTTTGTTTTCATCCAACGCAAAAATTTCAACCGCCGCTTTATTAGCCGATTTAATTTTTAATCCTGAATCAAGCAGTATTATAGCCTCGCCTATATTTTCTATTATCTTATCGGAATATTCCTGAAATGATTTATACCTTTTTGTAAGGAGATTAAAGTTTTGCCTGATAAAGATAAAGGCAACGGATATTACCCCGAATGCAATAAGCAGGACAGACATAATAATTATCCTGTTCGTAATCCGCCCGGTAATATTATCAACCGGTTCAAGTGAAAGCCCCAGCCTGAATATTCCTATCTGTTCATTATTATAAACAAACGGGTGCAGAGCTTCGAAATATTTCTTTCCGTTTTTTTCTGTAATGCGCCGGGATATTTCTTTTTTATTTATCTGCGAAATTTGAACCGAATCAAGAAATTCATAATTGTTTTCATCGCCTGCCGCGGCAATTATACTTTCATTATCCTGCAGCAGGACATACTCAATTCCCCTGCTTTTAGCAATTTCTTTCAGCAGAACACCGAAACCGACCTGTTTTCTAAAATTGAGCAGTTCTTCAGCGTCGATATTAAGGACAATCGCCTCGCGGTTTTTTGCCGCAATAGCAACCGCAAAACGGAACCCTTCAATAAATCGCGCCGGCTTAATTCCTATAATGAGAGTATCTTTTTCATTATTAAATATCGGCTCAAGATATTTTAACGGATCTGTTTTTTCCGGAATTCCGGCATGTATTTCTTTGTTGCTGGAATATATTTTCCTTCCCTGCCTGCTGAAAATATTTATCCTGAATATTTTGTTCTGCGCCGCCAGGTCTTCAAGAAATCTGTCGTTTACAATCCCTTTTTCATAGAAATATTTAATCAGTACGGCATTATTCAGCAGCCGTTCTTTCAATCCCGATTCAATTTTCTCATAAGAAAGAAGAGCATTTGCCGAGGAGGCAAGAAGTGTTTCGAGAAGCGAATGGCTCTGCTTTTCCATCAGCTCGAACATTTCTTTCTTACTTTCGTTCAATTCCACTATTGCTGATGAAATAACAATTGCCGAAACAACAAAAAATATAAGCAGTATGCTTTTCGGCTGAATAACGCTATTTTTTAAGAGCTTCACTTTTTCTAACATATGTGCTTTTCCAAATTTAACAAATTCTATTGTTTATAATATTATAATAAAGCGAAGCCCATAATTTTATTTTCCGCTTAAAATGGAATTTATTCCGGTCGGACGCATATTATATTTTTCAGCAATATTTTTTACTTTTTCTTTTCCCCCTGCCTTTATTCCTTTTTCCGACAATTTCTTCAGCCCTTCTTTTTCCGTTATATTATTATCTGCAAATAATTGCGACAACGTTTTTCTTCCGAATCCTTTTCCTTCTCCCTGTTTTTCTTTTCCGTTTTCCTGCAAAACGGCCTTCTCTCTGCTTAATGGGCTGTTTTTGCTTTCGCCGGCTTTTTCCGAACAGGCGGCATTATCTTCCTCTTCAGAAGCGCATACTCCGGAAGAATCTGCCGGCGTTGTTTCAATAAGTTCTTCTGAAGTTTCAATTGCCGGATGCTTAAAATAATCGCGCAATTCCATTACGTTTGAAAAAGGAGGAATATTGCTTAAAACAAGAATGAATAAAACGATTGTAATCCCGAATGCGCCGAGGAACTCTTTTCTTAATCTTATGCTTAAATTAATTTTTCTTCTGAAATATGCTAGAAGCGGGCGCCAGTTAAAAAATAAGTGGAACATCGCTGCGGCAATAAATACAAATGTGAATATCGTATGAACTGTCTGCCACTGCAATTTACTTAAATTTAACAGGCTCCATCCGGCTTGCTCTGCTGCGCGCCCCGACGGAGAAACATATAAGACAATCCCCGAAAATGACATTATTAAAAACAAAATCACTATGAATAAGCTTATAAATCCCCTGAAATTGAATTTCTTTTTCATTTTTCTCCCTAAAAAGTGATGCCGACATTAAAGTTAATAGAGTGTTCTTTATAATTAAACCAATAACTGTTTGATGAATTGTTTATATAATGATATTTAACCGCCGTTTCAAGAGAAATGCTTCCGCTTAATTCAAAAACCTTTTCGACCGAGGCAGAATAGATATTCTGCGTATCTTTTCTATCGGTTCCGGTATAATAATTTGAGGCTGAATCATAAATTCCCTGCGAAGGATACGTTTTTCTGTTATTATAATAGCCGAGTTTAACCTGCATATCATCAAACAGAATCTGCGTTAATTCAATAAGAATGCTGTTTCCTTCGCTGTTGACCGGATCATCAAACATTTCCGATTCATCCCCGTAAGTAAGATTAATTTCCTTAACCGAAGCCGCTATTCCATTTACTATTTTTTTGGCAGTGTACTGTACTGCAATTCCGGTAGTTTCAGTAACCGATTGTGCGGCGCGGGCAAATGCGGTTAACTGCGTTATTGAAGAAGCGTTTTTACTTTCTACAAGAGTGTCTGTTTCTGCGTCGCTTTCATCGATTGTATAAAACAAATCGGTTATATCGGGCTGCGTATAAATTTTATAATTAATTCCGCCCCCCGCAATTAGAGCCGTTCCCGTTTCAAACGGTTTATTCAATGAAAAACCGAATAAAGTTTTAATATTATCAAGTATGGAAATGTTTTTATATGACGTATATTCAATGGATGGAAACAGATATACATAAATACCGGAAAAAGAAAACTGCGCGCTGAAATCGGCGGATACTCCATAGTAATCAAAATACGAATACAGTTCGTTGTTGATTCTTTGTTCTGTTGAAAAAGAAAAAGAAGAAGATTCGAAATTTTTCCATATACCAGCCGTCTGCATATAAAAATTCCTATCCCCCGAGTTGCTGAACATTATTTTTGTCCCGCTATACAATATTCCCCAGTTGTCCATTTCGTATTGAAGCGTCAAATTGTACCCTGAAATAAAATTACTTTCCGCTTCAGCCGAGCGGAACGGATTGCTGTTATATTCCTGAACCGCGGCCGCCTGAAAAGATAATTGAGCATAAACCAGAGTGTGTGAAAAGATTATTATGCCGCTTATAATGAGTAATAGCTTTATATTTTTCATTTTGTGTCCTAAGAAATGGGGACGCCGATTGCCCCCTTAATGCTTATTTATTACCATTGCCGCTGCTTTTAGCGTTTCCGCTCTGGTTGGAATTTCCCGCTCCATATCGTCCACCCGTTCCGTTCTTCAGTCCGAAACCTTTTTTACCGTTCGTTTGCCCATAACAATTTGCTCCTTTTCCATTTACGGAATTATCATTTATTCCGTCGCCATTTAAATCTTTAAACCCTTTCATTCCTTTCTGCATTTTGGAGCCTTTATAATCAGGGTCTAAGCCGTTAGGAATACCGTCGCCATCGTGGTCGGGAGCGTTGTCGTTATACCCGTCTCCGTTTTTATCTACAAATCTCTTCCCATGCATAACTTCTCCGTTTGAGGCGATTTTATTTTTTTCCTGAGTCTTGTTCCCGTCAGCAACCGGAGCCTTTGCCTGCTCTTTGTTTGTTACAATAATCTGATTTTTTTTCTGCGTCTGTTCTGTTTTACTCTGCGCCTGCAGCCCGGAATAACCTGCCGCTGCAATTATTATTATTATTGTAATCAGTCTTTTCATTTGATACTCCGTTTATTAGTTGTATTGTATCTCAGATGAAATTATTGTGCCGCTTTACGCATAAAGCAAAAGGAGAGTAAATTGAGGGATAATTGTTTTTTATAATAAAAATATCGACTTTCAGGGCGGTGTGTTTCGACCGGACGGGCGAAAATGAAAAGAGGGAATTTTCATTCCCTCTTTTTAATAATTATCTCATTTTTGTAGGGCCAATCATATTTTCGGGAGCTAAAATCTTATCGAGTTCTTCTTTTGACAGAAGGTTCTTTTCCAGAACGAGTTCATAAACTCCGCGGTTCTTTTCCAAAGCTTCTTTTGCCAGCTTGGTTGAAACCTCATACCCGAGAACCGGGTTCAATGCAGTTACAAGCCCAATGCTGTTTTCAACAAGTTCACGGCATCTTTTCTCATTCGCGGTAATGCCGTCAATACATTTATATTTCAATGTCGTCATTCCGTTTTTAAGCATTTCAATCGATTCAAAAATACTTTGTACAATAACCGGTTCCATAACATTAAGTTCAAGCTGTCCTGCTTCCGCGGCAAGAGTAACCGTTAAATCATTTCCAATAACTTTAAATGCAATCTGGTTAACAACTTCGGGAATGACGGGATTAACTTTGCCGGGCATAATTGAGGAGCCGGGCTGCATAGGAGGAAGATTGATTTCCTGGAATCCGGTTCTCGGACCGGAAGAGAGAAGCCTTAAATCATTACAGATTTTTGAAAGTTTTACCGCAAGCCTTTTTACAGCGGATGAATACATTACAAATGCGCCTGTATCCTGTGTGGCTTCTACAAGATTTGCCGCAAGCACAACATTAAATCCTGTAATTTCTTTTAGGTGTGCAATGCATTTATCGGCATAATCAGGGTCTGCATTTATTCCGGTTCCTATTGCAGTAGCCCCCATGTTAACTTCAAGGAATAGCTGGGCATTCTGCTCAAGGCGCTGAATTTCTTCGCCGAGAGTTACTGCATATGCTTCAAATTCCTGTCCGAGGGTCATCGGAACCGCATCCTGAAGCTGGGTGCGCCCCATTTTTATAATCTTCTTAAATTCTACTGATTTATTATGGAAAGAGTCGATCAAGGATTTTAACACTTCGACAAGTTTTTTGTTGCTGTTTATGATTGCAATTTTAACCGATGTAGGATATGCGTCATTAGTTGACTGGGAAAGATTAACATGGTTATTCGGATGGCAGTATTTATAATCTCCTTTTTCATAGCCGAGCAGTTCAAGCGCGCGGTTTGCAATTACTTCGTTCGCATTCATATTTGTGGATGTGCCCGCCCCTCCCTGAATCATATCGACAACAAAATGGGTGTGGAGTTTGCCATGAATAAGCTCGCCGCATGCGCTTATTATTGCGTCGGCAACAGGTTTGGATAATAAACCTAGATCATAATTTGCTTTTGCCGCGGCCATTTTAACCATTCCGAGAGCTTCGATAAGCACCGGATAAAATGAAAGAGTTACCCCCGATATGTTAAAATTTTCAAGTCCCCGGAGAGTCTGTACCCCGTAATAAAATTCATATGGAACTTCCCTTTCTCCGAGAAGATCATGTTCGGTTCTTGTTCTGCCCGATTGATACTGAGCGGTAAGGTTCACCGAGCGCGTATTAGCCGCCTGCATTCTTCTGGAAATAACCTTCGCAATACGGGCAAATATCTTAATTGCCGTTTCGCTTTTTTCGAGAAGAAGTTTCGAAAAAAACTCACGGCTCATAAGCAGCGCCGTTGTATGAAGGCTTGCCCTTGCCGATGATGAGTGAGGAGAATCATCAAGGAACGCTCCCTCCCCTATAAAATCATATTTATTAAAAAAGGAGAGTCTTTTTTCTTCTCCGAAAGGGGTCTTCTTAAAAAGCTCGACTTCCCCCTCTATTATCAAAAATAAATTTTTACGCGGATTATTTTCAACAAAAAGCATTGAATTTTGTTCGTATGTGCGGTATTCAAAATTCCCTGCAAGGAACTCTCTTTCTTTTTCAGTCAAATCATAAAATAATTCAATGTTTTTTAAAAAATCCTTTATTACAGCTTTTTCCATCATATCTCCAAAAAAATTAGTTGGCAAAGATAAACAAAATTTTTCTTTCCTTATTTATTTATACTTTATTTTTAAAAGGAAATGCTTTTCTGCATAGAACAATTTTATCTCTTTTTCATACAGAAAATATAATCGGTTTGGAATTGGAAATGTTTATTTCAAAACTTACAGAAGCCTCTCGACTTTTGCTTTAATTTCAATCCTTCTTTTTTCCCTTTCAATAATAATTATTTTATATCGCCCGGTTTTCCTCTTAAAGCATCAGTAACCGTTCCCATTGTCTGCCCTACGGCGTTCAGGCCGCCGGAAGATTTCCATCTATGCGCATTGTTGTATAAAGCCAATAAGGCTGAAATTTAACCGAACTGCTTACTCCTGCAAAATCGAGAGACATATTACCGATACGGACATTTTGCGGTGGAGGAATTTCGAAAGATCCGCTTCGTTCATTCTCTGTTGCTCCAGAAAGATCAATTCCAATATCCGACGCAAGCGCTTCGGTCATATAAAAAGATTGGCTCCCGGTATCCACCCGCAAAAGCGCTTTCCTCCAGTTTCCGTCTTTTCTCTTGATTTCCGCCTCAATAACCGTTCTATTGTGATCGAGGATTACCGGAACTTCGGCCGATGTTTCCGCTTTTTTTCGGCTAAATTAACTTTGTTTCAAAATAATAATGCAAATAATTATTTTCCAATAAATTATTTTTTTCATCTGTCTCTTTTTATTATAAAAACAGTCCTCATAATTCAGATATTTGAAAAGTAACTGCATTATTTTAAAATAAAAAATTACGGCGGATGCCAATGTAAAAATGATGCGAGTTATAATTTAAAAAACGAATGAGACCAGAATATATTTACGACAGACGGATTGACGGTAAAAATAAAAAATCCAGCTACCGCGGCAATCATAGTTATTTTGAACGCCGTAACCATCGAATCTTTGTTTCCGGTTTCTTTTTCCCAAAGCATGTGTTTTTTAAGAATAAAAAATATCGGCAGTACGGAGCTTAAAAAAGCGACGCCCCAGACCAGAATGCTTTCTATTCTCTGAGGCTTTATAACTGAATAAGCGTTATGCACCACAAAAGCTATATAGGTCAGGTATAAATATGTCTGCGCAACAGAGGAGATAATAACAGCTAGGATATAGTTCTTTTTCGAATGTTTTTTGCCGTGTTTTTCCAAATATGAACCGGGAAGGCTTACAAAAGCGAGCAGAATTACACATATAAAATATGCAATGAGAATGTAAACGCATAATGTTATTAAGCATAGCAGCATATTAAAACTTGCACTTAAAATATTCCCCACTTTTTCCTCTCCAATTTGTTGCTTACAACTAAGAATATATCACAGCGCTATATTATTTTGCATTATAAGACAGACAGCCTTGCGCAGAGAGCGGAGAGAGCGTTTTTCAAGAACAAAATGTAAAGCGTTTATCATCGGAAAAGCCCTCGTCATCTTCCTGCGATAAAGGAAAAATACTGCCGGAATTTATTTTTCCGTTTGCCGGCCTGAAATAAATTCCCCGGTCATCAACAATCAGCTCCATCTTTCCTTCGGCTTTATTCGTTTCAATCATCGCTCTGGGTATTCTTACCCCCTGAAGCAAATCAGGATTCAAATTCTGCTGTTTCATATATTAACTTCTCAATTCGGTTGCAACCTAATCACATTTTATAAAATAATCAAGCATTTTTTAGCGAGATTTGATTTTTTGCCTTGCTTGTTGGGAAACAGATTCGAAATAAAGCTTAATTTTTTAAGGTTTTAACAGTCCGCCGCCCGAAATATTCCCCTGCGGATTATAAAATGATCTCTCCGGTAATTATGACCTGTTTTCATTATCTTTTTTTCCGCTCTCCAGGCTGTCAGGCGGGCATTTCTTTTCCGATGCTGAGTTTTTTCAAGGCGGCCATCTTACAAATATTTTTTATAAAGCTCTTCGAATTAGATTTGTGTTTAAACTGCAGAACGCCGGCGGCGCAACCAAAAGAACCTTTCTTCTCTTCATAAGGCCATGCTCCATTTTAAGAAACGCTTAAGCAGCTTTCCGGTTTTGTGAAACAAACCTTTTTTACCGCTTAATTATTCCTTCTTTAAATTTATATTCCGAAAACCCTTTCAACATCTTTGCTTTGCCGTCTGTTTCGTAGAAAAAGATTTTCCCGTTATAAGCGCCGAACATTATATTATCTTTTGTATTGAATGCGGTTATTGCGTTTCCTTCGGAATTAAAAAGATAATTTGTTTCCTCTTCCTTTAAAGAACTTGCCGTAAAAAGGAAGTAGAGTTTCCCATTATAAATAAGTTTTTCGAACCGCACGGGCTTGCTGTTCCATTGCGCCGTTTCTATTGATTTAACGTCGTCATAATTAATTTTATCCTCTTTATAAGGGGACCAGTCGAACACATCTTTTATTCCTTTAAGCTCAATAAATCCCTCTTGCCCCGTTGCCGTATTCAGGGTAAAGATTTTATATTCAAACGGGCTTGCAAAGTAAAGCGTTCCTTCATATTCAAAAATGTTAATAGGCGCTTTAATAAGTGGATAATCCCTGAATTTAAGGGGCGTTTTAAAATATGTTTTGTCGTCATTGCGGGCAAGATAATAGTCGAACCCGAAACCTCCGTTGTTAAGATAAACAAGGTCGTTCTTATCCCTGTAAAACCGGAGGGACATTACGAATCTTCTAATACTGTAACCGCGTATGTATTTGCCGTTGAAGTCTATGGCTTGAAGTTTATTGTTCAGTATGTCGTTGAAATATATTCTTTGGTTCTCAATCTGTAAAGCAAACGGCGATTGGTATTCCCCCGGCTCTTTTCCGTTCTTGGAAATGCGGGAAATTTTGCCTGTTCCTGTTTCCATCTTGAAAAGGGAGGCGCCTTCGTGAACTGTGAAAATGAAAAGAGAGTCCTTATAAGCTTCGGCGTCTATAATGTGGTCCGGTATTGGAGTTTCATATTTTGCTTCATAATCTGCGGTTTTCTCAAACACATCATCGAATTTTTTAATTTCCGTTCCGTTCTCCGAGCAGGAAATAAGAACCGGCAAAATAACCGGGATGCAAATCCAATATAGTCTTTTCATATTATTCTTTTATTGTTATGTGAAACATACTTGCACAGAATGTTTTATTCAAGAGAATAAAATTGCCGCGTCATAATTTATTCCACCGGGAGGCCGTTCATTTTCATAATAACAAGAGCGTTGGTTGTTGGGCAGGGGCCAAAGCTTAATTTGTAATCGAACAGCATTCGGCTTTCTTTAATTTCCTCTTTAAAATGGTAATTAGATATCGATTTAATTGAGTCCGATAGTTTTATTAAGTCAAGATCGTGTGTTGTTATTAGTCCGGCTCCGTTTTTGCCGGCAAGGTTTTTTATAAGCGCGCTGCTTCCTTTCAGGCGTTCAATATTATTTGTGCCTTTGAATATCTCGTCTATTAAAAAGAATACCGGGATTTTGTTTTCAGAGGCGGTTTCATCGAGAAGCGCTTTAAGCCTTTTCACCTCCGCATAAAAATACGATATGCCGTCAATTACCGAATCGCTTACTTTAATGCATGTAAAAAGCCTTGTAATGCTTATTGAAAATTTA
>Ga0153915_10000217_pt1 | contig 52106 bp, 61 predicted proteins | sample Opewatmetagenome_2_FD_107003 | JGI IMG/M metagenome (GOLD analysis project Ga0153915, IMG submission 107003) | Freshwater wetland microbial communities from Ohio, USA - Open water 3 Core 3 Depth 3 metaG | ecosystem: Environmental > Aquatic > Freshwater > Wetlands | place: USA: Ohio, Lake Erie...
GTCCGGTTCAGGTCCTTGGCATAGAGTGCCAGTTCGAGACCGGTTGCCCACTGGACTGCGTTGGGCGTGACATTCTTGTCATAGATGTAGGGGACAATGCCTGCGGCAGTCTCCATTTCGACATCCACATTGGTCCATTTCAGGTGGTTGAGGCCGTGGAGGTGGTGCTCGAACGGGCCGTCAGCGGTCATCGTGGTGGTCTCGTCCAGGGTTACGCAGCCGAGATCGATGGTGATGTTCTTCTGTTTGTTGACGTAGTCCATGACCTCTTTTGCCTTGGAGCAGAAGTCCTTCCAGCCCTCTCCGCCATAGGAGTGGAACTGGAGGTGGGTGGAGTGCAGGACCTGTTCGCGGCCGAACTTGTTGTGGGTCTTGACACCCTCCGCCAGCTTGAGGGATTCGAGGGTGTCCGGGTAGTTACCGGGGTTGCCGAGATTATTCTGGTGGACGTGGATGGAGTGCGGGAGACCGAGGTACTCATTTGCCTCCATCAGGCCCTTGATGATCTCACCGGGGGTGACATCGAAGTACGGGACCTGGTCGTTGAGGCTTAAGCAGTTGAGACCCCATGCCCATGCAGCGGTGCCACCGGGGTTGACGAGCTTGACACCATAGCCTTTCGTGGTCTTGAGGAGCCAGGCAATATAGGCTGCGGTGTTCTCGACCTCGCCCTTCTTGATGTACTCCATGATGAACCAGTTGTTGGCGAAGACCGGCAGTGCAGCTTCATCAATAATGGGGGTGTCATGGATCTCTTCGTGGGTGTGCGGGGCGAGGAGCGGGGGCATTGCTGCTTCCATGACGAAGGTATATCCCATACGGGCATAGTCGTACCCTGTCTTGAATACCGAGGGAATCGAGAATCCGGACTCCATGCGGTACCCGTTCTTCTGGGCCATCCCGCTCATGCAGACGCCCGACCGGAGCTTGTCCTCCGGGCGCATCAGGCGGCCGGCATTGACCTTGGGGCCTGCCACGTGGGAGTGGACATCCACACCGCCGGCCATGACGATCTTACCCTTCGCATCGATGACCTTTGCAGAGGAGCCAACCTTGTCGACAATCTTGCCGTCCTTGATGGCAACATCGCCGACATCGCCGTCGATCTTCCGGGTCGGGTCGATGATAAACCCGCCCTTGACAATAATTTCACCTGATGACATCTCAGATCACCGCCTCTGACTCGGGGTATCTCCGGTCTTCCTTTGCTGCAAGCCAGATGGGCTTGGTCTGGGTGAGTTCGCACATGCGCTCGTAGACCAGGTTGAAGAGTTCCTCGTCGCTTGGGACGCCGGGGAGTCCTTTGAGCACTGCCTTGAACTGGATCGGGACATTGTCCATACGGTAGACAACGCCCGGCTCATCGACACCGGCAATCCGGACCGGGATGTGGAGATCCGAGATCTCGCTTGCCATGTTGAAGTTCGGGTCGATGGTGATGAACGGGTGCTTCTTTAAGTGCTGGACCGGCTGGATCGGGAAGTGTGCTCCCGCATCGGCACCGACATTGACAAAGCAGTCCACTTCGTCCCTCATCGCGAGGTCGACGGAGCTGGTCTCGCCCGGGTTCATGTGGGCGTGGGTGCCCTTGGAAAGGTCAATACAGTACGGGAAGCCGAACTGCCATGCCCAGACCTGGCCGGGACCGGCGATATTGTAGTGGCCCCGCATTGCCATGATCGAGCACTTGGTGTGCTCGTTGAGGTCACGGGTCAGGCTGATTGCGGCATCGATGTTGTGGTTGCGGCCGTTCGTGTGGGTGCAGCCCATGCCGAAGAAGATCATGCAGAACCGTGCGTTCTTCATGATTTCCACAGACTTCTTGATCGTGTCGCGGGGGATACCTGCTACGGTCTCGGGGATGTCGAAGCCACGGAGCACGGTCCGGAACGCATCGAAGAGTTCGTAGTCGTGGCCCTGGTCGAGCATGAGGTGGATATCGGCGAGTTTTGCGGTATCGGTCTCACGCGGGTCGATGGAGAGAACGGTCCTCTGCATCTGTCCCTTCTGGGTGAAGTATCCGCGGGGGAAGATCGAGTACCGGGAGGTGTGGCGGGGGTGGGCGTGCATCGGGTTGCAGCCCCAGAAGACCACAACATCGGCACGGTTCTTTGCCTCACCGAGCGTGCAGCTCGGGTACCCGTTGTCGAAGATTGCAAGGAACGAGGGCCCGTGGCAGATGGTTGCACAGTTGTCGAGCACCGCACCGGATTTTTCTGCAATACGGGCGACTGCGCTCATGCCTTCACAGTTGGTTGAGCCGAAGCCGTAAATGAGGGGCTTCTTCGCCGCGAGCATGGTCTTTGCCATGTAGTCGATAGCCTCGGTATAGGGAATCTCTTTCATGGTGCCATCGGGCTGGCGCATGCGCGGGAGTTTCGGGCGGGTCGGGTCGTTCGCATGGTGGAACAGGTTGGTCCCGATGATACATGCATTGTGAACTTCGAGGACCTTGGTCTCGTCGTCCGAAATAAGAACTTCGAGGTCGTCGCAGGATGAACCGCAGTACGGGCATCCGACACCTTTGATAAGCTTAGGCATTGTTAGTTCCCTCCTTTCCAGAGGCCTACAGCACCCTGAACGAGGTTAAGGGCGGTTTTCAGTTTCTCTTCCGGTGCGGGTTCGATGGTGACCGGGAATCCGCTGTACTGGGGAGTGCCGGTGGACTGGGTCCGGGGCGGCACGACCTGGTTTGCCCAGACACCCTGGCGGATGTGGGCAAGGCCGGGCGGGCAGTACTGGGTCGGCTCGATAGCCTTGACAATAACCGTGCCGCATTCGCTGGTGACACGCACGTTCGTATTTTTCAGGATACCGCCACGCTTCATGTCTTCAGGATTCATCTCGCAGATCGAGCAGGCGATGAAGTAGTTCGGGTTGGTTTTTCCCTGTTCCATCGCAGCGCCTTCCTCGATCGAACGCTGGGTAATCATGTTCAGGTGGATTTTTGCCATTCGTCCATCTCCAGGTTACATCTGTACCAGTGCGCTGGTCTCTCCCCTTCCTGAAAGGGTGATCACTTTGTACGGGCATGCTGCTACACACACGCCGCAGCCGGCACAGAGTTCGTTCTTCGCGTCAACGTTGACAGATTTGCCATCCTTGACGGTATAGATCTTCTCGTTGGTTACCGGGTCGAGCGTATGAAGCTCGAGGGCATTGACCGGGCAGGCAACCACGCAGATGCCGCATCCGGTGCAACGGTTCATGTTTACATGTACTGAAAACGCCATGCACATCACACACATAATAGTGTTAACTTTCTGTTATTTTTTGAATTGTAAATAAACATTGTTAAAGAGGATCGGTATTAATCACAATACATTAACCAAAAATTTTTGCATTTTAAATAAGTTAACAAACGACGGAAATCAAAGGAGGGAAAACGAAAATCCACCCGTATTTGAGATCTCCGGACTGACCGGGCAGGATTGATTAATTCCTGCACAAGCTGAAGCCGGCCTTTGTTCCAGAGAGAAAAATTCCGCGACAGGATCATTGCTGGTGGATCCAATCCTGTGAAAACCCGGTCAATGGGGGGTATCCCGCATACCCCCCCTCCATCCAGAACCAGGCCCAACCCCCTTTTCACTTTTATATTCCGACGTAAACACGGTTCATGAAAGCATCCGGAAACCCGCTGGTCACCGGATTTCCGGGTGCAAACGGGGGGGTATCAACCAGACCCCCCCTGGCATGGGGTGGGGGGGGTGATCGGTCTGGAAACCAACCGGGTGGGGGGGTCTCCCGGATACCCCCCTCCTCAAAACTGGGATGTACGCATTATTGCACGCGTTTTTCATGGGCTGCCCGGAGCAGGGTTCCGACGAAGCAGCCGGTATTGTCACCTACTCAAAACTGATCATGGGGGGGTCTGATCCGGCCAAAGGGGGGGAGGGGTATGCCGGATACCCCCCCACCCCCATGCAGGGGGGGTATGATCGGTTTGAAACAGAAAGGGGTGGGGGGGTATGGCTGGAACGTGGCCTTCACATCCTGCTTCCGGAAATAAATGCCATGTGCGAACATGAGCGTCCCTGTGTTCATGTTATACCGCCGGCACCCAGATGTTCTGCCTGCACGCGGCCCGGAGGATATAAAAAGGGATTGCCGGGATGGGGATTAGAAATTCTTCAGGAGATCCTGGTAACCTGCCACCTGGTTCTGGGTGGCGGTGAGGATTCTTGCTGAGATCATCACAGAGAGCTTGGGATCGATCTCCATCGCCTTCTGATAACTGGCCATCGCCTCCTTGTATGACTGCATTGACTCGTACTGGATTGCAGACGATGGCTGGTAATTCGGGGAACTGAGCGGTACTGATAAGGCCTTTGCAGCGGCCTGGAGTTTCTTGTTCTCTTCGACCGACATGATCAGGTACGTATCCCCTTTCCGCATCCAGATCTTCGAATCCATTGGATTGACCGCGAGCGCGGCATCATAATAGGACAATGCTTCGTTCAGGCTACCCTGCCGGACCAGGCTGTCTCCCGCCCTCATCAGTGCCGTGGTGTCGCTTCCATCCTGGGAAAGCACCTGCCGGTACACGGTTTCTGCCTCATTAACCCGCCCGGTTTTTATCAGCATCTCGCCCTTTTTCTTCAGGATAACGGCATCGGTAGCATTCACGCTGAGCGCATTATCATACATTGAGATGGCCAGCTCGGACTGGTTCATGATCGCAAAGGTGTCACCAAGAGAGACCTGGGCATCCCGTACAACCGTCTTCTCAGTCACCGCAGGTGCAACAGCGGGAAGAACAACAAAAATACCCACGATCGCCACTACCACCAGCAGTATAATCCATTTCAGTTTCATTCAGTGTTCCCGCCCGGTCGTCCTGAGATGAGATGATCTACAAGGTTCGATGGGAAAATAAAATAAAGGTACGGGTGTGAAATCCGGTCCGTTCAGAACACCAGCACCCGCTGGTGCTCTGCCTGCACGTTCCCCGGGGGATAGAACAGGATCTTACCCAGGCCCGGGTACCCGATATCCAGCACCGCATTCAGGTTCTTGTTCTTCGAGAGCCCGCGTTTCTGGAGAGAGGTCATGAGGACAAAGAAGTGGAGGTTCTCGCTCCCCGCCACCGCATTGATCACATCCTGGATATTGAAGGTCATCGACTCCGCAGGGGTCCGGTGGCTCCCGGCAACCGAATATACGCCGTCTTCCAGGAATACCACCCGGGTGAGGACCCCCTGGTGGGCGCAGGCAACCGCAAACGATATGGCGCCATAGGCATGCTCCGAACTGTACGGGCTCCGGGTGACAAGGATCGTGACCGGCGGGGCGGTGCTTGTCTTCTCTGCCCGGTCAAAGGAGACCGCCGGCCCTTTCTTCGGGAACTGGATAGACCCGGAGTTCTCAGAAAGAATGACGTGGGGGCGCTCGAACCGGTCGATCATCGCGTTCATGTCCCGGATCCGGAACGACTTGACCGCGCACGTCGAGATCACCGTGCCCTCCCCGTCGTCCCACGTGCTGTACCCCCGGGCCGTTGCACACCGGTTGCAGGCGATAAACTGGCTGGTCAGCCCCTGTTTTGCTGCACGATCATGGAGATCCTCAATACCTCTGCCGATATTCTCGGACTCCATGGGATTCTGGCCGGTATGGCCCATATGGATCCCGTCAAGGTACGCGTACAGTTCCGGGGACAGGCGGGCTTCGAGCCCGGCAGAGAGGTACTGGATGCCATACCCTGCCGAGAGATGCATATACGGGGACTCGTTCTGGAGCCAGCCGATCGCATCGGGAAGGGGGGGCCGGTTCTGCCGGATAAGCCCCACGACATCATTCCAGAATGATGGCTTGTTACCCGCTGCAAGGCCGTTGGTGTCGATCACCTGATCGGGATACTTCATCTTCAGCTGCTCGATCGATATCCCCCGGAGCGCCAGTTCCTGCCGATCGCAGACAACCCGGATGGCGGTCATGGAGAGAATAACCGACCAGACCTGCTGGGCCTCCGGCTCTTCCAGACTGTAGAGGGCGTCCCCCGTGACAAGAAACGTGAAGACCGGGCTTCCCGCAGGTGCACGGTGCATCAGGGTTTCCGGGTAGAGCTGGACAAAGAAGAACTTGAGGCACTCCTCGATCCATGAGAGCCGTTCGATGGACTGGAGTCCGGAAATGAGGAAAAAATGCGTTGTCATGATGAGCCGGTCACGTGGGATGATGGTATTGTCGTGTCAGCGTGATCTCCCAACACCCGTCTGATGTTGTACGGGTCTCCAGGGTCAGCCCCTCTTCCCGTGCGATACGGGGGATAGAGGTTGTTACGGCGGGGAAATTATCGCAGGTAATGAATAATTCACCGGATTGCTTTAAAGCCTTTGCTTCTTTTCTCACAACCGTGAGGCAGTACGGGCTGGTCTTTCCGGAAATATCGATTCTCTTCTGGGTCATGATCGGGAAACCCCTGCAGCCGGTCTTTATTATTAGATTCCTGTCATCGGCCCGGGTTTATAATTCCATCCCCCGGGAGGGAGGGACATGATGATTCCTTGGATCCTCTCCAAGGGTAAAAGGTAAACGCAATAAGGAAGTATACGAAACATGATGAACCATGAGTGACGAGAAGATCAGGAAGGCATTAGAAGAGGCCGGTATCAGCGAGAAGATCACCTGTCCGCAGGCATTCGCCATTGCAGAGAAGGCAAAGGTCTCCCGGAGTGCCGTCGGGGAGTACTGCACAAAGAACCGGATCAAGATCCGGGACTGCCAGCTGGGCTGCTTCAAATGAGCAGGTTTCTCACTGTCATTGCTGTAACCGATGCTGTTGCTGTAGCGGAGAAGATAGCACCTGCGCCAAAAATGGAAACTGTCCCTGTTGACCAGTGCGCCGGGCGCATACTGGCGCAGGATATTACAGCCGACACGGATATCCCCGGGTTTGACCGCTCGGTGGTGGACGGGTACGCGGTCAGGTCCTCGGATACTACCGGTGCAAGCGGTTCCTCACCGGCCCTCCTCCAGTGCGTGGGCCGGGTGATGATGGGGGGTCGCGATTCGACTCTAGCCATCGGCAATACCGAATGTATATACATCCCGACCGGGGGATTTCTCCCCGCGGGAGCCGATGCGGCCGTTATGGTGGAATATACCGAGAAGGCCGGGGATACGATTCTTATCAAAAAACCGGCCTCCCATGGCGAGAACATCCTGCTGAAGGACGAGGATTTCCGGAAGGGCGATACGGTCTTTTTCAAGGGTCGTAAGATCACCCCCCAGGATGCTGGGGTCCTTGCAGCCTGCGGATGTGCAGCCGTACCCGTGGCGCAGAAACCCGTGGTCGGGATCATCTCGACCGGCAACGAACTGGTTCCGGCCTCGGTTGTACCCGAACCGGGACAGGTACGGGATGCAAACGGCCCCATGCTTGCGGCATGGCTGGCTGAATACGGGTGCATCCCCCGGCGCTATGGTATAATCCGTGACGATCGGGAGTCGTTCGAGATGATGATCGCAAAGGCCGTTCCCGAATGCGATCTCGTCCTCCTGTCAGGAGGCAGCTCCAAGGATGACCGCGACATGACCGCAGCGGTGATTGCTGCCAAAGGGGAGATACTGGTCCACGGGATCGCACTCGCCCCGGGCAAACCCACGATCATCGGAAAGATCGACGGGAAGCCGGTCTTCGGCCTGCCCGGCCACCCGGCTTCCGCATTCGTTGTCCTGATTGCGATTGTCCGCCCGCTGCTCGACAGGATGCTCGGGCAGAAGAGGCCGCTGCTCCGGTCCATCCCCGCCATTCTCGGGGTGAACATCCCGTCGCAGAGGGGACGGGAGGAGTACGTCCGCGTTGTGGTTGATCAGGGTGTTGCAACCCCGCTCTTCGGTAAATCCGGGCTCCTGAACACGCTGGTGAAGAGCGACGGGCTCATCTGTATTCCGGCAGGGTACGAAGGGCTTGAGAAGGGGAGCAGGGTCGAAGTAATCCTCTGGTAATCAGGGGCCGGGATACCGTCCCGGATTCTCATTTTCCTGTCTTTTTTACCTGTGCGCTGACGGGATTTCCCGATGGCAGCCCGGGTGCGTTTCACTCACCAGGTACAGGGTTATTCCATTACGCCAAGGGGGGGGGAAACCGCCGGAAACCGAAAGGGGGACGTAAGCCAGGAACTCCCGGAGCTGTGGTTCACGGATCATGCTGTTTCCCGTAACAATCTCTTCCGGCTCCATGCCACCAGGTACGCAATCACCATCCCCACGAGGAATGCGACCGTTATCGAACTTACCACGGCAAGGATACCAATGACAACGGTGACAAGGAGGGAGTCCGACTTAAAACTGTGGCGGCCCATCTCGATCCCGACAAAGACCAGCAGGGCACCGAGAACACCCACCGCAATAATCGAGAGAACCTGCGGGGATGTGAAGAACAGGGCGAGTATCAGGAAGATCAGGCCTGCATAGACATTTGCCCCGCCGGTCCGGGCACCGTACCGGTACTGCCCGGCAAGCCCCCCGGCCCCGTGGCACATCGGGAACCCGCCAAAGGGAACGGAGGTCAGGTTCATGAGCCCGATCGTGGTCGAGAACTTCCTGGGGGGGACATCCTTCCCGAACAGGTCTTTGGTCAGCAGCGCTGTGGCCAGGATTGCGTTTGCAATGGTCAGAACAACCTGCGGGAGAACGAGCGTCGAGAGTGCCGGCATAAAGTCCGATGGCAGCGGGATGACCAGCTGGGGGGCGGGGATCAGGCTTAACGGGGGTATACCGTAGAGCAGGATTCCCCCTATCAGGCCGATGCCGATCACACAGATCGAGGAGAGGTCCGGAATCCCGCGATACCGGACCAGGAGGTAAAACCCAATGATGACCGCGATACCGATCCCAAAGAAGAACGGGTCCTTTATGATGAATCCTGCCGAGGACCGGAAGAGGAGCAGGGCAAGCCCCAGCTGGATGCCCCGCACCACGCTCTGCGGCACCCACCGTTCGATGATCGAGAAGAACCGGCCGTACCCGAGCAGGAGGAAGATCGCACCAAGGATAAGCCCTGCAGCCGCAATCTCCCCGGCCGATATTCCTCCTACGGCACCGGCTGCGATCACCACCACGGCGATAGCCTTCATCGGCTCCAGCGGGATGGGCAGACGGTAATAGAGGCCGGTCAGGATGAACCAGATCCCAAAGAAGAGCAGGATGTAGCGGGGGTCGACGTCCGAGACAAGGGCAACCGCGAGAATGAGCGGGATGATCGTCCCGAAATCGCCCATCGATCCTGCCAGCTCCGAGAGCGAGAACGAGAGGGGGAGGGGCGGTTCCTGGGTCATGCGGGTTGCCTGGATCTATGTGGGCGGATCGGGGAATCGTTCAATTCCGCCGGGCCGGCTCCACGGGGATCTCTGAATTAGCGTAACGTGATGATAGGAATTAACCTTTTCAACGCGTGCAACAGAAAAAGACCAGAATACTATTCAATAAATTTATCTGTTTGCTGACTGTATCAGTCATTGAGATGCGCTATGGTTGATATGTTCACCGATCTCCTGATCTATGCCGGTATCGGGATAATCACGTTCACTATCGGGATTATCCTCGGGTACCAGCTGCTGATAATGCATTATACCAACCGGTTCATGATCGTTGCCAGGGAATGTTCGGACGCCGATTCCGTCATCCCCATTGTGGATGAACTCTCGCGGGAGTCTTAAAGGAGGGGGAAAATATGGTAGATGTTACGAGTTACGCATTGATCAGCATAACCTGCTTCTGTTTCGGGCTCATTGTCAGTTTCCAGATAGCGCATATCCATTACTGCCACAAGCTCACAGCGCTGGTGCGCAGGTCCATAGCCACCAAGACCATAGCGCCGGTCCTTGCCGAATACGAAGCCCACAAGTCCAAAAAATAATTTTTCCCGGGGGTACTCCCCGACGGTCTTTTCTGAAGTTGTGCCGGGATATTCCCCGGACCCTGGCATTCCCCATCCCTGAACAGGGACGTGTTATACTCTAATACGTGCACGGCAAATAATGAGACAATGCGCTGTACTGTGCTTGCCAGCGGGAGCAAGGGGAACTGTGCTGTCATCGAGGGGAGTGCCGGTGCCATTCTCATTGATGCCGGCCTGAGTGCCAAAGAGCTGATGAGCCGGATGGCTGTTGCCGGGCTGGATGCCGGAAAGATCGATGCCGTGCTGGTCACCCACGAGCACGGCGACCATATCCGGGGGCTTGACGTGACTGCCCGGAAACTTGATGTCCCGATCTATGCAACGGAAGGAACGCTGCACGATTTTCTTGAATACCGCCGTGCATCCAAGAAGCCGCTCCTCCACCATACCTGCCGGTATAACGAGCATTTTGCAATCGGCAATTTTTCCATCGAACCCTTTGCAACCTCCCATGATGCAGCCGAGCCCTGCGGGTATATCGTCAGCGAAGGGGACACCTGCATCGGGTACTGCACGGACACGGGCATCCTGAGCTCTGAAATGCTGGAACTCCTCCGCCCCTGTGACGGCATCGTCCTGGAGAGCAACCACTGCCCGGAGATGCTGGCAAACGGCCCGTATCCCGAGTCATTGAAACGGCGGATACGGTCGAAGAAGGGGCACCTCTCGAACAAGGCCGCTGCCGAATGTCTCCATGGGTTCGGGAAGGATGTTCCGCTCGTCATCTTAGCGCACCTGAGCGAGATCAACAATACTCCCGAGAAGGCGATGGGCAGCGCCCGCGACGGTCTTGGCCTCTTCTACGAAGAAGAGCGGGTCACGGTCGCCACCCAGTGCGGGACGAGCACCGGGTGCCGGCAGGAGATCCGGCTCTGACCGGGTGACCCCGGTACCTCCCGCTATCCCTGATATCAAAACGTTAATCCACATCCCAAGTAAGATCTCACACGAGAAACACCATGCTCTTCCTGGATTTTGCACGGACCTGCGAGCAGCTGGAGAAGACCGCCGGCCGGCTCGATATGATCGAGATCATCAGCCGCGTGCTTCCGGGACTTTCTGATGAGGAACTGCCGGTCTTTGTCCGGTTTGTAATGGGAAGGATTTTCCCGGACTGGAACTCCCGTAAACTGGGCATCGGCCCCAATATCCTCTATGATGCGATCCGGAGTGTTGCCGGCGTCAAAAAAGCGGTCGTGATCGATCGTCTGAATAAATCCGGGGATATTGGCGGGACGGTTGAAGAACTTCTTGCCGTAAAAACCCAGATGTCCTTTTCGCACAATGACCTCGGACTCCTTGAAGTCTACAACCAACTGGTCAGCATATCAGCAAAGGAAGGGGAGGCATCCCAGCGGGAGAAGATGCGCACCGCGATGCTACTTCTCGGTGATGCCCGGCCCCTCGAAGGGCGGTACCTTGCCCGGATCATGCTCGAAGAACTCCGGATCGGGGTCGGGGAGGGCAGCGTGCGGGAAGCGATCGCGAAGGCCTTCAACGTGGACTCCGCGCTCGTGGAGCACGCGATGCAGGCGCTCAACGATATGGGAGAGGTTGCACGGCTCGCCAAAGTGGGGCCTGATGCCCTAAAGCAGGTCAGTATCACGCCGTTCCACCCGGTCCGGATGATGCTCGCCCAGCAGGGCTCCATCGCCGACATGATCGGGGAGCACGGGGAACTCGCTGCCGAGTTCAAGTATGACGGATCCCGGTTCCAGTTCCACAAGAAAGGCAACTGGGCCCGACTCTACTCCCGCCGGCTGGAGGATGTGACCGCGGCCCTGCCGGACGTGATAGAGCAACTGATGAGCGCCACCGACCACGACGTGATCCTGGACGGGGAAGTGATCGCGATCAAGGGCGGGAAACCGATGCCGTTCCAGTCCGTGCTCCGCCGTCTCCGCCGCAAGCATGATATTGCCGAGGCCAAGGAGGCGATCGAGATGGTCCCCAATGTCTTCGACATCCTCTACCTTGACGGCGAGACCCTGATCGACCTGCCCTTCTCAGAGCGACGGAAAAAACTCGTGGACGTGGTGACGATGTTCATCGCCCCGCAGACCACGAGCAGCGATCAGGCCGCTATCGAGACGGTGTACGAGAATGCCCTTGCTGCCGGCCACGAGGGGATCATGATCAAGGTCCCCGCATCACCCTACACGCCCGGCCAGCGGGGGAAGAACTGGATCAAGATCAAGCCGGAAGTCGACACCCTCGACCTTGCGGTGGTAGGGGCTGAGTGGGGCGAAGGGAAGCGGGCAGGTGTCTTCGGCTCGTTCCTTGTGGCCTGCCAGGACCAGGGCCGGCTCATCACCCTGAGCCGGGTAGCCACCGGGTTCTCGGAGGAGCAGCTCGCGGAAGTGTACGAGATGCTCAAGGAGAGCGTGATCAAAAAGACCGGCAAGGAAGTGACATTCGAACCCTCGCTCGTCATCGAGGTAGGGTACGCGGAACTCCAGGCCAGCACCACGTACGAGGCAGGGTTTGCCCTCCGCTTCCCCCGGTTCATCCGGATCCGGGACGACAAGGATCTCGCAGACATCGAGACCATCGAGGGCATCCGGGCCAGGTACCAGCGGCAGGCAAACTCCACGCGGGCTTATCAGGACTGATCGGAGATTGTTCACTGGCAACACGAAACCTCCTGATTTATTTTGATTTGCATATAATCAAGAGTGAAATGAAAACATGGCACTTGGTATTCCTGATTATTGTTCTCCTTGTTGCGACCGGGTGTGTAAGCCAGCCAGTTGTTCCGGAAAAACCGATTGGAAAAGGGTTTCTGGACCTATGCATGTCCGATCCGACAAATGCCGGATATTGGCAGCATGCCGGAGTGGACCTAGGGGACACTCCCACAGAGAATGAAAATGAGAGGAGCCGAAGTGTAGTCGGATGGTTCCCCGCCTGTTCAAACACAACAGTCACCATCTGGGAAAAAACCGGATATGGTGCTGATGAGTGGTATCGTGTCACGCTCCGGACGAACGATGGAAGATCCAATACGGGATGGTTACCTGCCAGTCACATTCTGTTGACTTCAAACGAGACAGGAACCGAATGGAGTGAAAACTATTCTGCACTTGTCGGCTCATGGGACCAGACACAACGGGGAAACGGTGCAAGGATCTGGTATGAATTCAATACTGACGGGACGTTCACCTTCAACTATGACATGATGGGGAACAGGGACAATATGCGGGATAAAGGCAGCTGGACATACCTGGGAAATAACTCCTGGAGCCTGATCTCCAATGTATCCGCTGACCACGGAAACACGTACATATCCTTGGATCAAGGAGGTAAATCGTTTAAATCCGGATTCATCTATTCATCTCAGGTAAACTTAACCCGCAGGGTTGATTCACCGGATTCCGGAACCGCATACTCGTTTGATCCCGCAGTTACACGGGAACTCGTTTATAGTCAGGCGTGATTTCCGGAGTATCAGAACGAAAAGAGCGTCCGCTGAGTGCGCAGCTCGGGGATCAGCGTGCTGTGGGCAACCCAGGCACCCGACCCGGTAACCGCAACAGCCCGGGCAACCGCGGCGTCCAGCGTGGGACACGCGAGCGATGGCCCCTGCATGGCTTTCCGGGTGGCCTCCCGGATCACCCACGTCCCCAGAGGCGCCCAGTACTCGCTCGAGACATGCCGCACCACGATCACCCGGGCAGAACGGCGGATGCTCATGAGGTACTCACAGACCCCGAGCCGGGCAGAGTAGTAGGCACCGGTGATGGGAGAATACCCCTTCTTCGTCATCCCCTCCCGGTCCTGCACGATCACGTCCTCCTCCCCGCCCCAGAGCGTGTGCTTCCCCCAGACCTCGATCATCTCGAACTTCCAGTCGCCCGGCACGAGGATGCAGGTGATCCGGTTTCCGTAGATCTCTCCGGAGAATACGAGGATCTCCTCAACAGACGGGAAACGGGCGATCTCCTTTTTGAGATTGATCGAGAGGGTATCATCCACTGCCGTGATCGCCCACCGGGTGGGAACGAACTTCCGCTTCCGGCCAAGGAGCCCTGCGGTCATCAGTTTCGAGATCTGGTACACGTCAACCGAGGAGTCACTGAGCGCAACGCAGGCATCGGTTGCGGCAAGGTCCGTATCGGAGGTGATCTTATCCACAACCCGATCAACCCGGGCGTTCCCGATCACATCCATGGTCTTCACGGAGCCGGTCATCCCCACCGGTGCAACCGTACCGTCAAAACTTAAGGAGAACGAGACCGGCCGCTCGAAGGCCACATCCACATCGAGCGGCACCGTGGAGAGCGCGATCTCCTGAAGGCCATCCGCTACGGAAGAGAGTGTTGAACTCCCCCGGAGGGTGCGGGCGCGGATGCCCACGATCTCGTCCATGCCCAGGTTGCGGCGGAGCCAGTCCGGGGGATTGTCGGAGTCGTTGATCAGAAGGGGTCCCCCGTGCACATCGGGATACCCGAAACTCCCGATGAAGACCGAGGGGGAGCTTCCCTGGTAACTGCTCGACGGTTTCTGGAGCGCGGATGCCTGGGCATGGAACCGGCTCATGATCGGGCAGCGGGGAAGCCCGCAGAGACCCTTTCCCTTGCACTCCACGCACCGCATCATCGGGGGAGCACCTTCACGGGGACCTGCCCGCCATCATTCGGGGAGGTACGGGTCATGGTGCAGGGACGGAAGGGTGGTAACGGTAGTGACATGCGGGGAATCCGGGTGAGCAGCCGGCGTAACATTCACGAACCGGCTCTCGAATTCAGCAAAGGAGACCCGCCACCCCACATCAAACCGGGCTCCGCACTCCGGGCAGATGAGGATCACCCGGTACACCTCGCGGGTGGACTTGATCGGGTTGTCCTTATCCGCGTTCATCCCGAGAAACGAGGTATGGAACCCCCGTTTGTACCCGCAGGCCGGGCAGGTATGGAATTCCACTCCTGCCTTGATGTGGGTGATCTCACCGGATGTTGTCATATAAATTCCTGAAATTCGTCCTGAAATTATTCCTGAAATTCCTGATGCTGCTCAGACGGGAGGCCCAGATGGAGCGGAACCCGTCTTCCGCAACAGAGATGATGATTTCGGATGCATTCTGCCGCCCGTTGATCTCCGCGTGGGAGGCCCGGAACGGCCGCGGGACAATCTTCATGGCCTCGGCGATCTTCTGCTCCATGATCTCGGGGGTGAGATGCCGCCCGTCAACGGAAGTCCCTGCCCCCATGCTCTCGATCTTCCGGGCATTATTCTGCTGTTCGGGATGGCCCGGGTCCATGATAAGCAGGATCGGTTTCTCGAAGATCAGGGCCTCGTGCAGGGTGGTGAGCCCCCCGTGCACGATGGCTATCCGTGCCGAGGCAAGATGCTCGTAGAGGTTGGGAACGTACCCGTGGGAATGGTAATTGTCCGACGACTCCGGCAGCGCCGGACCGGTATAGAAGACATCGAAGAGGAGGTCTTTTCTCCGGTCGGCAAGGTCTTTGAGCATCCGGTACATCGGGAGCTTGTAGGGTTCCCCGCCAAAACTGGTGAAGATGGTCCTGTTGTCAAACGCGTACCGTTCCGGGTCAAAGCGGTTGAGCGGGCCGGTGAGGCAGTACCGGTCATTTTCATGCTGGGGGAAATGGACATTGTACTCGCTGACGGTGTCAGGTGCCGGGTAATCGGGGATGATCACCCTGCGGGCAAAGCGCAGGTAGCGGCGGATGAGGACATTGAGGATCTTCCAGACAATGGTGGTCGTGCCGTTTGGCCCGTTGAAATGGGTCTGGTTCGTGATAAAGACCACAGGCGCCCGCGCCAGCCGTGCCCCGGTGACACCGGCATACATCGTGTCGCAGACAACGCAGTCAAAACCATACTTCCGGACGAGTTTCTTGACATCGAGGCCCGACCGCATGAGGTTGAAGAAAAGGGTCTTTGAGTTCCACAGGGTCTTATTCAGGCTGAAGAACCCATCCGTTCCCTCGAGGCAGACCTCCCGGTGGATCCGGTGCAGGTCCGTGCATCCGTGCTGGTCCATGAAATCATACGACTTGCCGTACCCGGCATAATGGATCGTATGCCCCTGCTGCTGCATATACTGCCCAAGGTGGAGACAACGGGAGGCATGCCCGAGTCCCTCACCACAGACAACGAAAAGGATCTTCATTCGCGTTCTTGCAGAAGGGTTTGTTCTGATGACAGATGAATTATGGTGTCTCTCCACCGGGCTCTTCGGGAATGAGGACCCATGCAACGAGATAGACAATAATGCCGGTCCCCAGGGAGAGGAGCGTGAGGGCGACCCAGATCAGGCGGATAACCGTGGGGTCGGTGTCGAGATGTGCACCAATGCCGGCACAGACGCCCCCGAGCATGCGTCCATCCTTTGGGCGGAACAGCCGTTTCATGTACAGATTTAAGCCAGTGCAGGAGATAAGCCTCACCCCGATCACCCGGGTGCACGGGCAGAACCTTTTTTTCCCCGCCACCCAAGAATGATCAGATACGACCATGACAGGTACAGAACAGACAACCGGTGTCGCAACATTTGGCGCCGGTTGTTTCTGGGGTGTGGAGGAAGCGTTCCGGACCGTGGACGGTGTACTGGGAACTGCGGCGGGATATATGGGGGGCTTCACCAGGAATCCCCGGTACGAACAGGTCTGCACGGGCGGGACCGGGCACGCGGAAGTGGTGCAGGTCACCTTCGACCCCAAAAAGGTCAGCTATTCCCAACTCCTCGACATCTTCTGGTCGATCCATGATCCCACGCAGCTCAACCGGCAGGGACCGGACACCGGGCCGAACTACCGGTCGGTGATCTTCTACCATGACCCGGAGCAGGGAGCGATGGCGCGGAGATCAAAGGCGGATATTGAAACCTCGGGGCGCTACGGGTTTGGCAAGATAGTCACGCTCATCCAGCCGGCCGGCCCGTTCTACCCGGCCGAGGAGCACCACCAGCGGTACTTTGCCAAGCATGGCGGCAGTTGCTGCCGCCGCTGACCTGAAACACATTATTTATCAGCAGGGCCGGGCTACCATCGTACCATGGATATCTCTGGAACCATCCAGCTTGTCGCAACCCTCATTGAGGTTATTATCGCTGTTGTTGCTGTCCTGATCGCGGTACAGAAGAAGAAATTCTATGGCTGGTTCATTGCCATCACGTTTGCGCTCTTCGTGCTCTTTGATATAGCCCGCATCTTTGCGCTGGAAGTGTCGGCCGAACGGCACGCACTGGTGCTCCTTGTCGCATGCATATCGATGCTCTGCGCAGGGTGGCTGATGTGGAAAGAGAAGTAGGCGGGAAGTGGGCAGTTCCCGCTGCACTACCTGGTCCCCGGTACAGGGTTCCGGACAAGAATTCGCATTGTTTATCAACCACGCCGGGATAAATGCGTACCATGGACGTGTCCGGAACCATCCAGTTCATCGCGACCCTGGCTGAAGTCATTGTCGCCGTTATCGCATTCCTGATCGCCGTGGAGAGGAGAAAGACCTACGGCTATTTCATGGGGATCACGTTCGTCCTTCTCGTGCTCTTTAACCTTGCCCGTATTTTTGCCCTGGAGGTGTCGTCCGAAGGGTACGCGCTGATATTCCTCATGGCATGCATCTCCATGCTCGCGGCCATCTGGATGCTCTGGAAGGAACAGTAATTCTTCCTCCTTTTTTTGTGTTTTTCCTGAACGGTTACGCAGGCTTATAAAGGATACCGGATACCATTAGCTTATCACAACGGTACCTGCGGGTACCGTCAGGACGTGGGGATATGATACAGATTTACCGGTCAAAGAAAGACACCGACCCATCCGTCACTGAGTGTATCGATGCCCCGGCTGACGGCGCATGGGTCCGCATGACCACCCCGACCGATGCAGAACTGGCAGAGATCGCCGGGTCCTGTTCTCTCCCCCCGGAGTTCCTCCGCGCTGCACTCGATGAAGAGGAGCGGCCGCGTATCGATGCCGAGGATGGCGTGGTCCTCATCGTGCTTGACGTCCCGATCGTCACCGAATATGAAGGGATCAAGACCCTGACCACCCTGCCGCTGGGTATCATCATCTCCGAGAAACTGATCGTTACGGTATGCAACCGCCAGTCCCCTATTCTCGATGACTTTATTGCAGGCAAAGTCCGTCACTTCCATACGGTCAAGAAGACCCGGTTCCTCTTCCAGATCTTCTACCGCAATGCCTCCTCCTACCTCCATCACCTGCGCCAGATCGAGAAGACGATCTCAACGATTGAGGTGGAGCTGCACCGGTCCATGAAGAACGAGGCGCTCTTCCAGATGATGGAACTGGAAAAGAGCCTCATCTACTTCTCGACATCGCTCAAGTCCAACGAGGCGGTTCTCGAACGGATCCTGCGCACCAAGCCGCTGAAGATGTACGAGGACGATGCCGAGTTCCTCGAAGACGTCATCATCGAGAACAAGCAGGCTATGGAGATGTCGCAGATCTACCTGCACATCTTGAACGGGATGACCAATGCCTTTGCCACCATCATCTCCAACAACCTCAACAGCGTGATGAAGTTTTTAGCCTCGGCCACGATCATCATCGCGATACCGACGATGATTGCCAGTTTCTATGGCATGAACGTCTTGGACATACCACTCTCCCAGTCGCCCCTTGCCTTCGAAACCATCTTCGGAATTTCGTGCATCGTCTCTGTGGTCCTCGGGCTCTTCATGTGGCGCAAGAAGTTCTTCTGATACACCTCGAACGAACATAATAAAAGAACCCGCCGGTCCCTACCAGTGCCCTGGTGAAGCGACTTTTAACGGTATCGGGGGGAAGGAAAAGCCCTCCTCGTGGGGCATATCGGCAGGGTGAGCCGGCGTTACCCGCAATCGCATCCGCTCGCAGGGAAACAATAAGAGAAAATGTATGGGCCCGCTGAGATTCGAACTCAGGACCTCCGCCATGTCAAGGCGACGTCATAGCCAACTAGACCACGAGCCCTCGTAAGTCTGATGCTCTATAACATCTGTTCTGGTATTATTAAAAATTGTTCCCCCCGAATAGGTCCGGGAACGGTCTGCCGGCCCTATTCTGCAATCAATGCGCATGATTTATGTGCGCAGCTCTCCATCACTGAACCGGTAGTACTATGACCGAAGGAACACCATCCCAGAAGCAGCTCTTCGTCTTCGAACATGACGCAGGACGCCTCGAACTGCTCATCCGTATCGTGTACTGGATCCTGATCGCCATCGTCCTCTGGGTGTACGGGATTATTGCAGTCATCTGCCTCATCATCCAGTGGTTCCACATCCTGATCTTCGGGAGCAGGCATGAGGGGCTCTCGGACTTCGCCAGGGGATACCTGGAATACATGATCCATGTCATGCCCTATACCTACATCATGACCGACAAGCGCCCGGATATCATGCCGGTTCCCGTTAAGGTCTACGAGGAATCATAATTCCCTGTGCCGGGCGCCCGTCCCGGCTCCATCCTTTTTCCTGAACAAACGGGAAAAGAAAGGAAAATAATTTTACTTCACACGTTAACCGGAAGAGTGTATACTATGATGCACAACCGAGGATGCGACAACTGCGGGGCTTTCATCCCCGCAACCGACCTGCTTGGACCACGCTGTGGAAACGCCAATGCGGCTCCCCTTTCAGAACCGAAGATCTTTGAACGCAACAAAAAGGGCTGCGGCATCTGGTCAGCCTGTGTGCCAAACGCCGAGTAAAGAAGTTCTTTTATTTCTTTTGCGTGTCCGGTGCAGTGCCTGCGTGTGGCCTGCACCAGAGATATTACCTTGCCTGTGCAGGGATTCCGTTTTTCCCAGGGTAACTCAGGAGAGATCGCGATCTGTCCGGCAGGGCACCCGTTCATGGATTTCCGGCCCGGGCCCGGCAGAATGCTATTTATCTGCCCGACCCCCTACACCACACCATTGGCATCTGTGCTCAGGATTACGACGTAAAATTTTCCATTTTTTACATGAAAACCGGAGGGGGGTGTAGGGGGTCGGACACATATTTTCGAAGTCCGGTGGCACGGATCGTGAGGCATGCACTGGATAATTATGACGGAAGCTCATCGGACATCCCCGGATTGTGGCATGGCTTATGTACCTGTCCGACCCCCTCCAACACCCATACCCGGGGGAAGGGATTCCGGGAGTCTGCTATACATACCTATAATGGGCCGGGGAACCCATTCCTACCTATCACAACAGAGCGATTGCTTCTTTTTGTACCAGCCATCCGTTGATGATATATGTAGTGGTACACCCGGCGAGTGAAACGAACCACTTTACCGGACCGGAAATACAAAGCATGTGGAGGAAAACAGTATGGTACAGCAGCAGTGCGGGCAACAGATGATGCATGCCCGGATAACGTCATTCAGTCACGGGAATAAAAACCGTGGGGCGGGCGGGGGCATCCAATGACGGTACAGGTAAAATTCATACAATCCGGCTCATTCAATGCAGGGACGTTCAAATTCCTTGATCTTGCCCTGATTACCAAGATGCAGATAAGCCGCCAGCGTAATACCTGTGAACTGGTGGCATTCACCCCGGAAAATCCCCAGCCGGGCAGACCCTATATCCTCGCGACACGGGACAGGGCGAACCAGCTGGAGGAGATCTTAACCGATCTCCAGCAGTTGAAACAGGGAAATATCGATAGCATTTACGAGATCACCGACAGCGAAGCGCATCGGGTATAATACGTAGTGTATAAGTCTTGCCGGTTTTTGATCCGGCTCATTCTTTTTTCTGCCCGGATGGCAATCCGGAGAGACTACAGGATAACCTGGAGTAAAAAAGAGTATTCTCAGATCTTCTTATCAGAAATCCTGGCAAACGATATGGAGAATATACCGGGGAGGCCGCGGATCTCCTCAATCACGGCAGCCGGCACATCGCTGTCAACGTTTAAGACCATCAGCGCCGGTTCCTCAGGCCTGAACCGGCCCACCTGCATGCCGGCGATATTGATGGTATTCTTGCCGAGGATCGTCGCAGCCCTGCCGATAACACCGGGCTTGTCGAGATGCTTGGAGACCAGGACATGACCTTCAGGGATCAGGTCCATCGTATATCCGCCAACCGCAACGATCCGGCTCCGGCCCTTGAAGAAAACAGTGCCGCTGACGGACTCCTCGCCCTGGTCGGTCTTGATCCTGATCGTGATCAGGTTCTTGAACCCGCTTGACTCTTCGGTGACCGTCTCGCTCACCACAATGCCGCGTTCCTTTGCGACAAACTCCGCGTTCACGAGGTTGACCGGCTGCTGGAGGATCGGGTCGAGAAGCCCTTTAAGAGCAAGCCTCGTCACGAACTTCATGCTGCCGGCATAGGCCGAGAGCTCGCCGCCATAGATGCACTGCACGGACGCGAGCCTGCCGCCCGCAATCTGGACCGCGAACCTGCCCATCTTCTCGGCAAGTTCGGCGTAGGGAGCCAGGATCTCTGCGTGCTCGGGGGGGATCATCGGGGCGTTGACCACGTATTTCGCAGAGCCTCCGTTCAGGACCTCGATGCACTGCTTGGCAACCGAGACTGCGACGTTCAGTTGCGCCTCTACGGTGCTTGCCCCGAGATGCGGGGTGACGATGACCTGGTCGAGGGTGAGGAGCGGAGACTCGGTCGGGGGCTCCTGCTCGAAGACATCGAGGGCTGCTCCTGCCACCTTGCCGGACTTTATCGCATCGTAGAGCGCCTTCTCGTCGATGATGCCGCCGCGGGCGCAGTTGATGATCCGGACGCCGTCTTTCATCGTCGCGATGCTTTTCTCGTTGATGACATGCGTTGTCTCAGGAATCAGCGGGGTGTGGACGGTGATGACATCGGCGACCTTGAAGAGCTCGGCCATGGACATCATCTCAACGCCGAGCTGGGCTGCCCGTTCCTTCGTGATGAACGGGTCATAGGCAATGCACTTCATGCTCATTGCCTGTGCCCTCTTCGCAACCTCGCGCCCGATACGGCCGAAGCCAACGATGCCGAGAGTCTTCTCGTTGAGTTCAACGCCCATGAACTTCGAGCGTTTCCACTCCTTCTTCTTCAGGCTCGCGTTCGCCTGGGGGATGTTCCGGGCAAGCGACTGCATCATGGCCATCGTGTGCTCGGTAGCCGCCAGGGTGTTGCCCTCGGGAGCGTTTGCCACGATGATACCTCGCCGTGTCGCTGCATCAACATTGATATTGTCCACGCCGACGCCTGCACGCCCGATGAACTTCAGCTTCTTCCCTGCCTCGATCACCTTGGCGTTGACATCGGTGCCGCTCCGCACCAGCAGGGCATCGTAGTCCCCGATAATTTTGCAGAGCTCGTCTTCCGAAAGGCCGGTTTTGACATCCACGTCAACAGCCGCCCTGAGGATCTCAAGCCCTTCTTCCGCCAGCGGATCGCTGACGAGCACTCTCGCGTTTGCCATAAAAAACCCATATACTATCTGCGCCGGACTTAATGAGGGTTATTCTTTATCCTGCGGATACTCCCCTTCCCCGTGGGGGAAAAACTTCCTGAGTCCGGGGTTCTGCTGTACCATGAAACCTTATAACATAACCCTTAAACAGGGTGCCGGCAAGATCATAAGTGGTGCGAGCAATGAAAACTGTGCCTAATATTCTTTGGCTCGAGGAGATCCGTAAAGAGGATATCATATCCGTCGGGGGCAAGGGGGCTTCCCTTGGCGAGATGGCCTCCATCGGTCTCCCCGTCCCGAAAGCCTTTGTGGTAACCGCCCAGGCATTCCGCAGGTTTTTGGTTGAGACCGGTCTGGAGAAGAAGATTTTTGCATCGTTCGATCGGCTCGATGTGGAGAACAACGAGGCACTGGAGAAGGCTGCCGACAATGTCAAAGCACTTGTCATGAAGGCGAAGATGCCGACAGCCATCCGTGACGATATCAAAAAATCCTACAAGAAGATGGCAGACGGGGAGCTCATTGTTGCCGTCCGGTCGAGCGCCACTGCCGAGGACCTGCCCGATGCCAGTTTCGCCGGCCAGCAGGAGACCTATCTCAATATCAAGGGCGAAACGGCACTCATCTCATCGGTCCAGCAGTGCTGGGCATCGCTCTACGGCGCCCGGGCCATCTATTACCGGGCCAAACAGGGATTCGACGACAATACCGTGAACATCGCCGTGGTCGTGCAGCAGCTGGTGCACTCGGAGAAGGCCGGCGTCATGTTCACATCCCACCCGATCACGGGCGAGTCCCAGACCATCATCGAAGGTTCATGGGGCCTTGGCGAAGCCGTTGTCTCGGGCACGGTCTCTCCGGATAAGTACGTCTTTGACCAGCGGACGGAGAAGGTCATCGACATCTATCTCGCCAACAAGAAGATCGAGATCATTGCAAACGGGGACCATGGTACGAAGATCGTGGATGTGGCAAAGGACCGGCAGGACGCACAGGTTCTCACCGAAGCAGAAATAGCCAAGCTCGCTATGTACGGCAAGATCGCGGAGAACCACTACGGGGTTCCGCAGGATGTCGAGTGGGGTGTCGTGGCAGGGACGATCTATATTCTCCAGTCCCGCCCGATCACGACCATCGGCAAGAAGGAGGGAAGAGGCATGTCAGGACAGAAATCAGACGCAAAGATCATTCTGAAGGGGCAGGGGGCAGCCCCCGGCATCGCCTCCGGCAAGGTCATCATTGTACGAGACGTGAAGGACACCAGCGCGGTAAAGGAAGGGGACATCCTCGTCACGAAGATGACGAACCCCGACATGGTGCCGGCAATGCGCAAGGTTGCGGCCATCATCACCGATGAAGGCGGGATGACCTGCCACGCCGCCATCGTGAGCCGTGAACTCGGCACTCCCGCGGTCGTCGGGACCAAGAACGCGACGAACCAGCTGAAGAACGGCCAGGTCATCACGGTCGACGGGGAGATGGGACTCATCTACGAGGGCGCTATTGCACCCGCAGTTCCGGCCCAGGGGGGAATCTCCCCGCAGGCAGTCATCGCCCACGCCCCGATCATCACGGCAACAAGCGTGAAGGTGAACGTCTCCATTCCCGAGGCAGCAGCACGGGCAGCAGCCACGGGCGCTGACGGTGTAGGCCTGCTCCGGATCGAGCACCTGATCCTCGGCCTCAACAAGACCCCCGGCTGGTATATCTCCAACAAGAAAGAGGAGGAGTTCATCAAGGAACTCCACAACGGCATCAAGATCGTGCTCGACGCATTCCCGGGAAAGACCGTCTGGGTCCGCACGCTCGATGCCCCGACCGACGAGTTCCGGAACATGGCGGGCGGCGAGAACGAGCCGCACGAACACAACCCGATGCTCGGCTGGAGAGGCATCCGCCGGGACCTCCAGAGCCCCGACCAGTTCAGGCTCCAGGTCGAGGCATTCAAGCGCCTCTGGAAAGAGGGCTATGACAACCTCGGCATCATGTTCCCGATGGTCTCCCACCCCGACCAGTTCATCAGGGGAAAAGAGATGATGCGGGGATGGGGTGTTGACGTCGAGAACGTAGATCTCGGTATTATGATCGAGATCCCCTCGAGCGCGATCATGATCGAGGACTTCATCCAGGCCGGCATCAGGTTCGCATCGTTCGGCACCAACGACCTGATCCAGTACACGCTCGCCATTGACCGGAACAACGAGAACGTGGCCGACATGTACAACCCCCAGCACCCGGCTGTCCTCTCCCTCATCCACAACGCGATCCAGGTCTGCCGCGCCTACAACGTCGAATGCTCGATCTGCGGGCAGGCCGGTTCCGATCCCAAGATGGCGGCCTGGCTTGTTGAGCATGGCATCTCCAGTGTCTCGGCAAACATCGACGCCATCGCAAAGATCCGCGAAGCCGTGGCAAAGACAGAAAAACGCATCATCCTCGAAGGCGCGAGAAAGAAAGATGCTGAATAAGGGTCAGTCTGAAGAAGAACTCTTCACGTTCCTCGCGCAGAAGAAGCAAGAGGACCTAGACCACGATTTTATTTTGAGCTCCATGTGCACGGTCCCGCACTCCGTTGCAGTGCGGGCGCACTGCATGTTCATGGAGACGAACCTCGGCGACCCGGGGCTCTTCCCCGGCACCTTCTCGCTCGAACAGTTGCTGGTCCACCGGTTCGGCTCCCTTTTCCACTGCGAGAACGCCGGCGGCTATGCCACGAGCGGGGGAACAGAGTCCAACCTCCAAGCGCTCCGCCTCGCAAAGACGCAGAAGACCGGTATTTCCACTCCCAATGTCGTTGTGCCGGAATCCGCCCACTTCTCCTTCAAGAAGTCATGTGATATCCTCGGCATCGAGATGCGGGGTGTCTCGATCGGGAACGACTTCCGGATGGATGCGGAGAATGCTGCCGGGCTCATTGACAAAAATACCATTGCACTGGTCGGCGTTGCCGGCACGACCGAGTACGGCATGGTCGATCCTATCGCCGATCTTGCGAAGATCGCACAGCAGCACGATCTCTTCTTCCACGTGGATGCGGCGTTCGGCGGCATGGTCATTCCCTTTCTCGACCGTCCCATCCCCTTCGACTTTTCCCTCCCGGGGGTCACGACCATTGCGGTTGACCCGCACAAGATGGGTATGAGCACGATCCCCTGCGGCTGCCTCCTCACCCTTGACCCGCACCTGCTCAATTCCCTCAACATCGATACGCCCTACCTTACGGTGAAGCAGGAATATACGTTGGCCGGCACCCGGCCCGGTGCTCCCGTTGCCGGGGCGCTCGCCGTGCTCGATTATCTCGGCATCGAGGGGATGAAAGCCGTTGTTGCGGGGTGCATGAAGAACACGGAGCGCCTGATTGCCGGCATGGAGACGCTCGGGTTCCCGCGGGCTGCAACCCCCGATCTCAATGTCGCGACGTTTGTCGCTGCAAAGGACGCGGTACCTGCACCGTGGAGGGTCTCGTGGACCCGCCGCAACCACCTGCGGACCGTCTGCATGCCGCACGTGCACGCAGGACGAATCGAGGCATTCCTTCTCGATATGCAAAAAACCAGAACACGGTGAACACTATGCTCGACAGACTTGTTGAATCGCTGGAAACCTGCCCCATGGTGAAACGCGGGGAGTACAATTACTTCATCCACCCCATCACCGATGGCGTACCGATTGTTGACCCTGCCCTCCTCCGCGACGTGGCAACAGCCATGATCAAGGTGATGGACTTGAACAATGTGGACAAGATCGTTGTCGTGGAGGCCATGGGCATCCACATCGGAACGGTCCTCTCCACGATGACCGATATCCCGATGACCGTGATGCGGAAGCGGGTTTACAACCTCCCGCACGAGGTCCCGGTACACCAGAAAACAGGGTACTCCAAAGGAGAACTGTATCTCAACGGGGTATACAAGGGCGATCGCGTGGTCATCATCGACGACGTGGTGAGCACGGGCGGGACGATGAAAGCGCTCCTTGCCGCACTCGAAATTGCCGGTGCAGAGGTCGTGGATGTCTGCATCGCTATCCAGCGCGGCGATCCCGATATCGGCCGGCCCTACAAGTCCCTCGTAAAGATCGAGGTGGACGAAAAGGTGCATGTTGTCAAACGGTTCATCTGACCTGGTACAACAACTGAGGGCGCGGGGTGCGAAGCGCGTTGCCCTCCAGTTCCCGGAAGGGCTGAAGCGGAAGGCTCTGGAATATGTCGCGGGACTCCGTGAGGCCGGCTTCGAGGTGATCGTCAGCGGCGATCCCTGTTACGGAGCCTGCGACCTTGCGCTCGATGCCCTTGCAGAAGCAGACGTGCTCATCCATGTCGGGCATGCCCCGGTCGATGACCGGCCGGATGTCATTTTTCTTGCCTATGCGGTTGATTTTGAGCTGCCCGTTCTGGACAATGCACTCCCGCTCCTGCAAGGAAAGAGCACGGGACTGGTGACGACCGTCCAGCACGCCCACATGATTCCGGCAATGGAGGAGTACCTGCGTTCGAAGGGCATTGACGTGCGGGTGGCAGCGGGGCGGGGGAGGACACCCCTCCGCGGGCAGGTGCTCGGGTGCTGTTTTTCAACTGCGATAGATACGCAGGCCGATGAGATCCTCTTCGTTGGTACCGGCTTATTCCACCCGATTGGGATCGCGCTCACGACCAGGTCCCGTGTCATCGCACTCGATCCCCTTGCCGGCACCGCACAGGAAGTGAGCGGGGAGGCACTCCTGCGCCGGCGCTTTGCCGTGATCGAGAAGGCCCGGGATGCAAAGAGTGCAGGAATCATTGTCAGCACCAAGAGCGGGCAGGCACGGATGCATCTTGCCCGCCGCCTCGCTGCACTCTCTCCCGCTGCCGTGATCGTGACCATGCAGGAAGTGAACCCTGACGAACTGCTGAACCTCGGGTTTGGCTGTTACGTGAATACGGCCTGCCCCCGGCTCGCCTACGACGACCAGGTGCGGTTCCCCGTGCCCGTCCTCTCCCCGCAGGAGTTCGAGATCCTCTGCGGCACCCGGACCTGGGAGCAGTACGAGATCGATGAGATCCCATGAAACTCAAAGCACTTGAGATGACCCTCCAGCGCCTTGCGGGGTTCTCCCGGCCCCGGGCTGCGCTCGAACAATACCAGACACCGGCCCCGCTCGCAGCGCGGCTCCTGTATCACGCCCTCATGAAGGGCGATATTGAAGGGAAACGGATCTGTGATCTCGGGTGCGGCACCGGCGTACTTGCCATCGGTGCCTGGCTCCTTGGCGCCGGATCGGTGGCGGGGATCGAGATTGACAAGGATGCACTTCTGGTTGCACGCACCAACGCGGAACTGCTCGAAGCGGACGTGGAGTTCATCCAGGCTGACGTCAGGGACCCGGGGACCATCGCAAAGGCAGGGGCGTGCGATACGGTCATCATGAACCCGCCGTTCGGGGCGCAGAAAGCCCACGCCGACAGGCCGTTCATCGACCTTGCCCTCCGGCTTGCGCCTGTCACGTACGGCATCTTTAATGCAGGATCCACCCCATTTGTAAAAACCTACACAGAAGGCCGGGGGGAGATTGCCGAACGGGTCGGCGGTTCATTCCCGATAAAGCGGACCTTCGCGTTCCACACAAAGGACGTGCAGGAGATCGAGGTCGAGATCCTACGACTGACACGGATACCGTGACACCGCCCCGCAGTGTCAGACAGACCATCACCGGCCTTTCGGCAGCCCACCTGGTCACCGACATCTACATGCCGGTACTGCCGGCCATCCTGCCGCTCCTGATCGCCCAGAACGGTTACTCTTACCTTGCCGCCGGGCTGCTCGTGACAGCCTATAATATCACGTCCTCGTTCACCCAGCCGGTGGTCGGCTGGCTCTCGGACAGAAAAGGGCTCACGATCAGCGTGAGCATCAGCCTCTTCATCAGCGCACTCTTCGTGGCCCTGATGGGAGTGGCGCAGAACTATTACCTGATCATGGCCTTTGCGGTTCTCGCTGCTCTCGGGCATGCCTGCTTCCACCCCACGGCCCTGAGTCTCGTCAGCCGGCTCTGCTCTCCGGAGAACCGGGGTGCTATCACCTCCTACTTCGTGGTCGGAGGAAATATCGGGTACGCGATCGGCCCGGTGCTTGCCGCGGCACTCGTCCTGTGGCTGGGGCTCCCCGGGCTCCTGCTCCTCATCATCCCGGCTGCTATCATGATCTTCGTCCTCCGCCATCTGCTCCCGGGGGGGATTGCTGCTGCCCGCGAGATGCATGCAAAACCTGCATCCCCACCGGGCGAGACACGGTCGATCAGGCCCTTTGCAATCCTGATGGCCGCATCGATCCTCCGGGCCTGGGCAGTCTTCGCTGCCATCACGTTCCTGCCCATGTACCTCGTCACGCTGGGCTATGACCTGGTGACTGCGAGCGCGGTCATGACCCTGATGCTCCTTGCGGGCGTTGCCGGGCAGATCGCCGGTGGCCGGATCTCCGACCGGATCGGGAGAAAGGAGTTCATGGTCTTCGGTCTTGTGGGGGCAATCCCGGCATTCTACCTCTTCTTCGCAACCACAGGGCTGATCTCTGTCATTGCGATCCTCATCTTCGGGTTCTTCCTCTGGTCCACCTTCTCCGTGGCCGTAGCGATGTCCCACGAGCTCCTGCCGGGAAATGTGGGCCTCGCATCGGGGATGATGCTCGGGCTTGCCATCGGCTTTGGCGGGCTCGGTGTCGCGGTCAACGGGATGATCGCCGACCATTACTCCCTTGCCGCAGCCCTTGGCACCATTCCCATCCCTATTGTCGGCGCCGTGATCCTGATGGCGCTGCTGCCCTATCCGTGGAAGACTCTGTCTGGCAGGAAGCCAGGCGCTTGCGCACCATAAAACGGCAATATCCTTATATTGCCCCGGGGAAAACCGTATGTGAGGATTGTTTATGGATAAAGTTGGAGTTATTTCGCTGATTGTCGGGATTATCCTGTGTGCCCTTGGAGGGTATGCCATCTGGGCATTTTTGCCGCAAGTGATCATCGCAGTCCAGGGACTGATCGGCATTGTCGTGCTGCTCGCCGGCCTGATGATGGTGGTTTTCGGCATCCTGATCTTTAAAGATTGAAATTATTGAACGGGAAGAAGATCCCGCCATCTTTTTTAAAATTTCTGCAGTTCCATTTACTGCAAGAGCGATCTCCACAGTTTTAAATTCTGGAGATTACTCTCTGTTTTCTGGAGATTTTTTTCAATTCCCATCCGCGGGTGTAAGCACCAGGCGCATTTTGTGCTATTGTCAGAATATTCCAAAACAGTACTTCTCTCACAATTTCTCTGTGAATTCTGGTAGTGTACACTACCTGCCGAAAACCTGGGTGTGTTATACCAGTATCAGTATCGCAATCGATCTCCGGCAAAAAAATTTCAATCATCCCCTCACCCCCTGCTTGAAATTTTTCAGGCAGGGTCCGGTTGATCGGCAAACCATCTCACGCCGGCAAATCAAAAATTTTGTCGCTTGTACATGCATTTTGTCGGATAATTATCCGATAATCGCCTCATCAACCGACACCTCATGATCGCGATTGGAAATTTTTCAGCAGAGTCTGGCTGAAAAAAATATGCTCTGGAATACCTTAATCCAGACAAATTGCTGGAACCCTTTGTGTCTCTGAAATTTCTCCGGTGAATCGTGAATAGTCAGCAACCCATCACATCCCAGTCATCTGAAACAACGAAGAACCGTAACAAAAGTAACGAATTGGGATTTTTCCCGGATCCCTTCCCGGACGAAGAGCCGGATGAGATCAAACCGGAACAACTCTTCGTCAATCGTTCCGGGACCATGGAGAACCCGGGACAGGAAAATCCATTGAAGAAACACCCGAATATCCTTGTACAGGAGCGAGATGAGGGTCAGCAGGTACCAGATCGCAACGTTTCTGGATGATATCGTAGTATTCGGCTGGCTTTTTTGCCATATCGTGACCATATCCGGCACCCGCTGCCTGTTGAGATCGTACGCTTTTCTTGAGGTCGGGTTCAGCTTTAGTGAAGTATTGGAACAGGTCAATCCCCTTGACCAGTAAGATTATATATTGTTTAAGATAACAGGACATTAATTAAAACGAGGATTACCCGGGTCTCCTGGAGGATTACTCCCTGCACTCAGACACGGGAAATGTCCCCCCGATCCCGGGGAATTACGGTTCACGGATACCTCTATGGTGAAATTCACAGGAATTTGTCTTCAATTTCAAAATTCCCGCATTTTTTCTTTTATCGCACTCCTGATGTTCGTCACCGTATCCGGATTCCTCCTGTCTCCGGTTGTTGCCCTTTCCACCGATACCCCCTCAGGACTACCGGCAATGAATGATACCCATGCATCCAGTATCCTCATTACCTGCAGGGATGCCAACACCAAAACGGGAATTGCTGATGTACGGATGTACCTTGATGGAGAATACCGGGGTACGACTGCCGGAACGGACGGCCACATCATAGTCTCCCCGGTTTCCCCGGGAAAACATACCCTCAGGGCGGTTCGACGGGGTTTCATGGAAAACATCAGTACGATCCAAATTCCGGATGAGACAAATGCCATCCTCCTGCTGCACCCCGCAAAGATCATCCCGATAGGGGAAACAGGGCCAAAAGAGGAACGGATGGATATTGTCTTTGTCCCTTCAAAGACACAGTACGACTGCACGAAAAAAGAGAAAGTGATTACCGATTACTATACCGCAAATGAAGATAACTTCAGGACGGACGTGAACACGCTTATCAAAACACTGTTAGTCCTGAATTCAAGAACCGCAAACCATTCGTGCCTGCCGGAAGATACCCCGAACCGGTTCAATTTTTATTATTACTCGGATCCCGGCGACTTTGCCGATGCTTTCAGCGGGTGTGCCGGAACCCTTCCCGAGGATTTCTGGGAGGACGCACCCTTTACGGATGTGGCGGTCATCATCTATCCGAAGTATACGGGAAGTTACACCGGACCCCCCTGTGAGCCAAACGGCTGTTCCAGCAGCATGGGACCCGGGACAAACTCCTGGTTCAAGAGCCCGGCAAATGCCGGATCGGTATTCATGCATGAGGCCGGCCATGCGGTGTTTGGCCTGATCGACACCTACTGTGGTGAGACCTACTATACCGAGAACAATCCCACACCCAATGTCTGGAGCAGTCAGTCTGCATGTATCCTTTCAGCACAGGGTAACCGCTGGGATCCCTCGCTCTGCCGGCAGATTGTCCAGACGTCAAAAAATGGAACAACCGTCACCTGCACGAAAAAATTCTGGCGATATGACCCGGAACCGGATCTCATGGGAAATTCGCTCTTTTATGGCAAATTCGGGAACGCAACAACGCTTCACATCCACTATATGCTGGATAACATCAACAGGTGGAATCCATGAAACCTGTCATACTCATCGGGGCAGTTGTTCTGCTGTTCTGCCTGGTCACAGGATCAGTAACCATGTCTGATGACGATGATCAGGAAAAGATCATCTGGATTATCCTCGGGATTCACAAAGACGGCGTTGCCCTGGAATCCGTGGAAATCCGGTATGGCCATGCCCCTAACCTCGGATATCAGAACGGGAATTTCACAGCAACGATACTGGCGCCCAACGGGACCCATCTGTTTTCTTTCGATGTCTGGGATCCGCGAAGCCAGGTAGAGGCATATGGTTTCAGGAATGAACTGGAACGCCATGAGCAGATGGAAAATTCCAGTCTCGAACAAGGCTATAAAGATCTCGGAGAGAGGGATGATATCGACCTGCCGCTCATCATCCCCTACCATCAGGATATCCGGACGGTCAGCCTGGCGGAAAAAGAGTCCGGGGCCCTGCTGATATCGGTCAATGTTTCACCGGCCGTGGATACCTTTCGAAGCCGGTTCCCCAAAGATCCCGATATGATCGAGGGCCACAGCACCGTAACGAAGAGTCTGCTCAGACAGATGATGGGCACGTGGCCTTTTTGATCCAGGCGGGATTATCACCGTCATTTTCCTGATTATCGTATTCCGCAGGAAATGAAGGACCTGACGACAGAACGGTTGTATTGGAAAAGTGATTCACACCAGGCATGAGGAAAAATGAGGGGTGCCATTTCCCATGAACCGGTGCCCGACAGATTGCGCATCTCACACGGGAGTGAGATCAGACCTTGACAACAAGGCACTGGGAGCCCGCGGTCTCCAGCACCGGCTCGGTCTTCTCTTCAAAGAAGTCGTCAAAGGCCTTCTTGACGCCGGGCGCCGTGATATAATCATGGGAGATGATGATGCCACCCGGGTTCATCCGTGAATAGAAGAACTCAAGGCATGACTTCGTGCTCTCGTAGCAGTCCACATCCAGGTTCACGAGCGAGAAACGCTTGTCCTCAATGGGCCCGGCGGTCTCCGGGAAGATGCCCTTGTAGAAGTGGACGTTGCTGTCTTCTTTTAAGTAGTTCCTCACGCTGTCGTAGGACGCGGCGAACTTTCCCTCGTAGAAGGGCCAGACCATGTCGATATCATCGACTTTCGGCAGGCCTTCGAATGTGTCGAAGAGATGGAGGGTCTTGTCCCCCTTCGCGGAACAGATGATCTTGGCCGACCCGCCCTTGTATACGCCAACCTCCGCGATGTCCCCTGGCACTTTCTGGGTCTTTTTGACGGCCATGTAGATATGGTAGGCCTCGATATCCTCGAGCAGGAGTTCGGTCTCCTTCCGGATCTTGCGGAGGTTTTTTGCAAACTCCTTTCTTCGGTCGCACCCGTAATGGGAGAGCCGGCCCCGGTTCGCAATGTCGTTACCCATGAACGGCTCAAAGAAGACAAACTTGCGGAACTTGAGGATATACCTGCTCGGAACAACCGAATCAAAAAGGCAGAAAAGATTCTTCTTCGGGAACAGGCTCATGTCCTATAATATACGCATTCCCGAGATTTATAAATCTCGGAACAGGGAAAACCGTACAAGGGTCAGCCGGTTGCCGGATTCATTTTTTTGCAGGGGGGATCTCGTGCACTCCGGGTTCCGGGAGTTCGGCACTGACATCCAGTTCATCGAGGAACGGCATCAGGCAGGAGACACAGGGTTCAGGCCGCACATTGCTGCCAGACGGGATCTCCCCGATTGTCACGATCTCGACCATCAGCGGGAACTCGTCCATGGTCTGCTCGAACGAGGGATCGTTCTCCTGCGTGAACCGGAGGAAACTCTCCACCTGGATGACCGGGCGTTCATACTCGGGAACACCGGCATATTCAGCCAGCACCTCTGCAAGGGACTTTGTCCGGGCAAGGTCTTCCTCAAAGAAAAGATACACCGTGACACCGTAGTTGTCTGCGATCGATGCAAGTTTCCGTATGTCAACGGATTTTCCAGGAAAGAGTCCCAGGCGACCGAGTTTTTCAGCGGGATTTTTACCGGGCACGGCAGCCCATGCGGCGGGTTTCAGCATACCAGTAATGGGGCGGCAGGGGGCGTAAATATAACGATAAGTGCCCCAACGGGGGACGGGAAAAAGGAGGTCCGGATTATTCCCGCCCGAACTTGTTCAGGAGCGAGAACCCCACTCCAAAGAAGAGGACAGCCGCGACCGGCCAGACCGACCAGGTGATCTTTCCATTGGTGTATACATCGATACCAACAAAGAATACACAGATCATCACCATGACAGCGATGCTGTACCACCATTTCGGCTTACCTTGTGCACCCATTGCATCTCTCATCATACTCATAATATCAGAACCTGTTGTACCTGATGGATAAAGAAAGGTTGTTGGCCGGGAGTATACCCGGTCAGATATTGCCACCGGATAAGTTCCCGGGCCCTGCCTGTTTTGGCATGAACGCGTTCTGGATCTGATCCTTGCTGAACGCCGACGGGATGGTACCGGTCTTTGCGTACGTGTAAAGCGCTGTTACAAAGATGCCCTGCATTGCCGAGTACACCACGGCAAGGACAACGACAAAGAGCAGGAAGAGTACCAGCGCAGGGATGAAGAGGATGCCTCCCGCAATGAAGAGGGTCGCAAACACGCAGGCTGCACCGAGGAGACCGACGACAACAAAGATGATGGCGATTGACGCTGCCCCGACAATACTCTCGCCCCAGGTCTTCCTGACAAGGGAGAGGGACTCCTTGAAGGAGTCGACAACACCCTTATCCTCAAGGATCAGGACCGGCACGACAAAGTACGTGATCAGGCTCCAGACTCCACCGATCATGGCAAGGATAATATCGCCGATAAAACCCGCACGGTCTTCAAGGAGGTTCAGGATCAGCCCGACCGTTGCTGCAATGACTGCCCACCCGAGGATTGCGGGGAGGTGCCGGGCGGAAGCGGAAAGTCCTTCCCCCACGGTCATGGACTTCCCGTTCAGTTTCGCGTTCACGCACGAGATCAGGGCCGTGTTGAAGAAGATCACGACAAAGTAACTCACCAGGTAGAAGAGGAAGAGGTACACAAGGCCGATGATCGATCCTGACGCGAACAAGGACTTCGAGACGATGAGCGGAAGGACAAAGGACAGGATGACAAGGATGGTCACGATCCCGGAGAGGACCGGGAACACGAGCAGTTTCTTGTCATCTATGAGGACGTCCCAGCTCGTTTTGACAAGCGAGAGACTCCTGCCGATACTTTCGAACATAGATCAGCATAGTAGGCGGTATGAGATGAAGATTACGGGAAATTTTCCCAAAAAAGAGGTATTTTTGCGCCGGTTCTGGCAGTTATTGCCTGCGGCGCATCCACGCGAGACCTGCTGTGCAGCACCCGAGGAGTGCGATCACCACAGAGAACCCGGGCGATTTTGTGACGGGAGGGGCTGTGGTGACCGGGGGCAGCGTCAGCGTGGGAACCGTTGTCTGCACCGGTGCCACCGTCGCCCCTGCTACCGGCTGGGAGATGAGAATCTCGCTTCCCGGCACAACATTGCCGGTATTGTCGATCTCAACAAGGTCGAGGACAGTCACGGTGCCGGTTGCCGATGCGGGAACAGTACCGGCGATGGTGACGGTAAACGATACATCTCGGTTGATGGAATAGGAGAGTATCTCGCCGTTGATGAATGCGGCAGAACCCGACGCCGTCTGCTGGGCTGCATTGTTGCCGTCAAGAATTACCTGGATATTCCACCGGGCATTCTCGAGGCTGGTCTGCATCTGGAGATTGTGGGTCTTCGGGAAGGAAGTGCCACTGGGGATTGCGAACGTGGCCACGACCTGTTCCTGCCCACCGGGTACGAGCGGGGGATTCGGGGTAAACGACTGACTGACAAGCATGGGACTTGCGGAAGCCGGAAGCACGACAAGCAGGAGCAGCAGGCACCCGCAGAGCAGGAAACGGTTCATCGGGTTCATGGAGTATCGTAACCAGTGTGGTTACCTTACAATTGATAGAAGTGTCGGTTTGGTTATCGCAGAGCAGGATAACAGTTCAGCGGCCCTGCACATTCCGGATAACCTGGCCGGCGTGATCGATGGCTTCCTGCCCTTCAGGAATCTGGCCGGCAAACATCTGCCAGCAGTGGAACATATCCTCCCAGATCTCGACGTGAACCGGAACGCCGGCCCACCGGGCTTTCTCGACAAACGTGCCTACATCAGAAAGGAGGAGCTCGTGGGTGCCCACCTGGATATAGAGGCGGGGGAGGCCACGGAGGGTGCCGAAGACCGGGGATGCGAGCGGGTTCTCCGGGTCATGACCGCCAAGGTAGGTGGTCCGGATAGCATGCAGACGATCGGGCGTCATCCAGTCCCGCGCCGAGTTCTTCTCAACCGATTCCCCGGTGAACCGGAGGTCTGTGGCAGGGGACATGCAGACCGCTGCCGGGGGAAGCGTATATCCCTTCCCGCAAAGCGAAAGCAGGGTGGAGAGCACGATGTTGCCCCCCGTGGATATGCCAACCGGGAGGATGCGGTGGGGCATGAATCCCCTGGCCTGGAGATAGTGGTATGCATCTATGGTATCCTCGACCGGCGCCGGGAAGATGTGTTCCGGGCTCAGCCGGTAATCGACCGAGAAGACCCGGGTCTTCGCGGCACGGGCGAGCCGTATGCAGAGGCCGAGGTGATCCTCAGTCGACCCCAGGGAGAATCCCCCTCCGTGGAGGAAGAGTATGACAGAATCCATGGCGGATTCCCGGACAGAGATCCAGTAACCGGAAAGATCGTCACGGATGGCGGCCTTTTCCACGACAAATCCGCCTTCATTGATGAGTTCTTCCTGCATCTCAGCGTAAAACGCGGTAAAGTCTTCCCGTATTGCAGCAAGGGGCTTCTTCTGGTCGGGGGCATGCGACCGGATGATGGAGAGGAGTTCGTCCGGGGACTCGCGTATCATTAACTCTGTGTTAGAGAGGCTGGATAATAAAGGGTGGGGGTGTTACGGGCAGGCCTTGCGGATCCGGTGCAAAACCGAACGCATATCTGGCGCAACGCTGACATTACCTGATGCAATCCGATGACGAACTGGCTGCACGGACCGTCCGCAAGGTTGGCCGCCGCCTGCTCCCGTTCCTGTTTATTCTCTATGTCGTAGCATTCCTCGATCGCGTCAACTTCGGGTATGCAGCGCTCGAGATGAACAGCGCGCTCGGACTCTCTGCCGAGGTCTTCGGCTTCCTCTCCGGCATATTCTTCATCGGGTACCTGCTCTTAGAGATCCCGAGTAACATGATCCTCCAGCGGATCGGCGCCCGCATCTGGATCAGCCGGATCATCATCAGCTGGGGGATTGTTGTCATCCTCACCGCTGCTGCAATGGACGCGTACCAGATGGCCGCGTTCCGGTTCATCCTCGGGGTTGCGGAAGCCGGGTTCTTCCCGGGGATCATCCTCTACATCACCTGCTGGTTCCGCAAGCAGGATCTCGCCAGGGCCGTTGCCCTCTTCATGACGGCACTCGCGGTCTCGAACATCATCGGCGCGCCGGTCTCGACCTGGATCCTCGACAACATCAGCTGGTTCGGCATTGCGGGCTGGCGGTGGCTCTTCATCCTCGAAGGTCTGCCGGCACTCGTGCTTGGTGTCATCACCTGGTTCTACCTGAGCGATCGGCCGAACGATGCAACGTGGCTCGAACCAGAGGAACGGGACTGGCTTGTAGGGGTCCTTTCCCGGGAGAACAAGGAGAAGGCTGATCAGCACCGCAGTTTCCGGGAAGTTCTCCTGGACCTGCGGGTCTGGCACCTCGGCCTCGTCTACTGTACGGTCACCATCGGGCTGTACGGCCTTGGGTTCTGGATGCCGCAGATCATCAAGTCACTCTTTGGGGGATTCTCGAACTTCGAGATCGGGCTTGTCATGACCATCCCCTATCTTGCTGCGCTCGGCGCCATGATCCTCTGGAGCGCCCATTCGGACCGGACGGGAGAGCGGGTCTGGCATACCGCAGTCCCTCCCGTGATCGGGGGGATCGCGCTTGCCGGTGTCGGCTTTTTTACCGGCACCCTCCTCGCCTTTGTCCTGATCATCATCGCAACGGCCGGCATCTACTGTTTCTTCGGGCCGTTCTGGACGCTTCCTGCTATCTTCCTTGCCGAAGCAGCGGCTGCCGTCGGGATTGCTGCAGTCAACTCAGTAGGGAACCTTGGCGGGTTCATCGGCCCTTCCATCGTCGGGCTCCTGACCGGGATGACCGGATCGACCAGCGCCGGGCTGGTCGCTCTCGGGGCATGTCTCGTGCTCACGGGCATTCTCACGCTCGCGGTCCGGGTGCAGAACAAGGGAACCTGACCGTGATCCGTGGGGTCTGGAAGAAGATTGCGTTACCGTTGCGGAAAGACCCGTACTGGGGGAATTCGGTATGTTAATAAAAGATTATGAAAAATACTTTTTTATCCCAGTCCGGACCCTGTGCTGACAGGGAACGCGGATACGGGTGATTTGTCCTATTATCGGGAGAAATACTCATGAGATTCACACATATCAGTATTTTAGTCATGCTCGTTGTGATTGCGGTTGCGGTTGCAGGGTGTTCATCCTCACAACCGGCCACAACGGGCAGCCCGTCACCGGCTGCCACGGGTGCCGGCAGCGCAACAACCCCGACATCCGGTGCCCAGAGTTCCGGAAGTACGGCATCAGCCAGTGCTTCGGCCAGCGGATCGCAGCTGTTCGGAGGGCTCTCTTACAACTGGGTCGAATACAAGATGGTCGGGAGCGCAACCGGTGATGACCAGATGATTGTCTATTACAAGTACAACCAGAAGACCGGGACGTGCACGATGCGGTTCGAGGGGGCTGCTGCCGAGGCAATGAAGGGCATGGCAACCGAGATGGACTGCAGTTCCACAGGGGGTTCATCGTCATCGAACCCGAATGATGTGAAATCCGATGTCCAGTTCGTCAAAGTGGGTACGGAGGTAGTCACGGTTCCTGCCGGGACATTCACGGCAGACAAATATACATCCACCTACCAGGGTACGACATCCACCTACTGGATCGTCATGGGGAAGCCGCTCATCAAGATGCAGGGCGGGGATTCAACAGGTTCCGTGGTAATGGAACTCAATGGAATGGGATAATTCCCAAAACAGGCCCTTTTTTTTATTATTTCCCCTCTAGCCCAGCGAATGACGCTTCTCTATCGCGAACCGTTTCTCAAGGATCTCGCGGGTGATCTTGTAATCGAAGGTCAGGACATAGGGTGATGAGAGCGCAGTTACCAAACACTCACAGATAGTACATGAGCACCGTCTGCTGATACCCGTCCTTGAACGTCCCGACGATATTCACGCGTGATGCATCCGATACTCCACGGTAAACAAAGTTATACGTGGAGCCCGGGACGGGATCAACAATAGTCCGCTCATTGTACGAGCCGGCTCGGTTGTCAACGCGGATCGTAAAATACTGGAGATCTGCGGCATCGGGACCGCCGTTATACGTAACATTCACCATGGTTGTCGATGAGGTGACGGTGAAGTTCAGGGATTTCTCCGCATCGGTGGTGGTGACAGCGGGGGGGAGCGTGGGCGGGGTCTGGGGAAGGGTCGTTACCACCGGGGGGGTTGCCGGCTGGGAACAGCCGCAGGTGATAACAAGCACGATAATAAACAGGCAGATCCAATGCACGCATCTCATGATGGGGATGTGGGAGAGAATATAAGATAAATGTTGGGGATTTCAGTCGGTTCCCTGCGGATCTAACCGGTTTTCTGCGGGGTATACCGTGACCACACAATCCCGTTCCCCAGAACTTCCGTGTGCCGGTGCGTGAGCGGAACCTGCAAATCCCGGATCCCGGCATGCAGCGGATCACACAGGGTCGGATCAGCCCTCCCGCCGGCAATGAAGGGATGGACAAGGATACTTATCTCGTCAACAAGACCCTCATGCAGGAGCACGCTGTTGAGCGTCCCTCCACTGTCGACCCGTATTGTCCGGACACCGAACTGTCGGTTGAGTTCCTCAAGGGCGGCACGCATATCCACCTGCTGTTCCCCCGCACGGATCACGCCGATCCGGCATTGCCGGAGATAATCGAGATATTCATCCGGTGTCGAACCCGAACAGAGCGCAATAAGATCCCGCATGTACGGCCAGGATCTCAGGGTCTCCCAGCACCGCACCCGGCCTCTGCTGTCCGCGATCACCATCAGGGGGCGGGGGTCAGGCCCATCTGCCGGAGGCGTGAACATCTTCCGGTGCTCGGCCGGGACTTCGAGTGTGGGAGCGGCAAGGATCGTGGAGCTGCCGAAGAGGATAGCGTCAGGGTTCCACTGTGCGGCGAGCGTATAATACAATTCCAGATCAGCGGGAAAATTTGTGATGCGGCCATCGAGACTTGTGGCTGTGTGGAGGATGACTCTGGGTAACATAACCGTTCCTGATCACCCATGGGACTTACATGAGATAAAAGAGAGGCGCGGGGGGTGAAACTGGCCGTCAGTAGCTAAAAGCAGCCAAATATTTATAGTGTCAACATCATAATGTTGACGTATGTTCCTGCCAACGAACGACAAACAGTTCGGGTTCTGGGCATTGCGCAGGAGCGGTGAATCCAATATCGGGATTGCCAACCGCTTCGGCATCTCTCGCCAGGCCGTATCCCGGGCACTCCTCCTCATGGACGATCGGATCGAGACCACCCTGCGCGAGATGGCGCAGGCCAACCAGATCTCGGTTGAGAAGATCAATGCGGAACGCGGCATCCTCCTCGGCCGATCGATCCCGTTCCAGACTGCGGCGATCATCTTCGTATCGGAGAAACACGGAGTACAGGTCTGGTACGAACATGACGGCGACTGCGGCACGTGCCAGAGATATACCGAATGCATCGAGCTGCTCTGGGATTATGCCACCGAACTCGGCATCCAAATCAAGAAGACCGCGGACCCGACGAAGATGGCAGAAGAACTGTTCGCAAACGTGAAGGCGATGTTATGATCACGAGGATTTCTGAGATTATTCACGAATGGACGGGCTGGTGCCCGAACAGGAATGCCATGAATGCAAAGAACTGCGGTAATACAACATTCAGCCTCGGTGCGGACAGCCTGCAGGTAAAAAATCCCGGGCCTTCAGGAACCGATGGATCCGGTACACCATGGGAAGGGAGATATGAGCATACCCAGCGGGGAACACTTATCCTCTGTGCAGTATCCGCTGCCATCATCCTGATCCTCGCACTGGCATACATATTCGGTCCCGAATGGGTTGCACTCATCGTAGCGGGCATCCTGATCGTTGTGCTCGCAATCATGACCACCCTGACCGTCACCATCAGGGAAGGGCTCCTCCGGATCCGGTTCGGACCGGTCGGGCTTATCAGGAAGAGCTGGCCGGTATCGGAGATCGCCATGGTGAAAACGGTTACTAATTCCTGGTACTATGGCTGGGGTATCCGCATAACGCCATACGGCCCGCTTTATAATGTCTCCGGGTATGAGGCTGTTGAGGTGCAACTTTTCTCCGGGAAGACATTTCGGATCGGCACCGATGAGCCGGAAGCCCTGAAGGCCGCGATAGAAAAGGCACGAACAGAAAAAAAGGATCTGTCACGCTCTATGGGACCGCAATGACACAGATCATTTCAGACAAAATTTGGGCATATCTGGGCTGGTGCCCGAATGCCCGTACCCTGGACGGACAGACACCCCGCACCAGCAGAATTAACCCCACGGGAATTACCGATCCGGAACCGCCACAGCCCCAGACAATCCCAATGAGGATCGCAACGCCCGCTTGGATGACCGCCATTGCGCTCGCGATCCTCGTTGCCACGTTCTTTGTCGGAGGAAATCTCTGGTGGGTGGCATTTGTTCTCGTCGTCCTTGTGATATTAGTCGTTATCCAGATCCGGACCGTTCAGACCCAGCGGAGAGCCTGAAAAAATGCAGTCAGAAGAAAAATACTACCTCAAAGATACGATTATCGAACAGTTCCGCCGGTTTATGGGCTGGTGCCCCCAGGCACAGCAGCGCTCGTTCCACAGGGATAGCGCGATGGATACAGTGCATACATCATCGTCCGGGAGCGCAGGGGGAATGCCCACCCTTTCCTTTGGCTGGAAGAACCGGTACCGCACCCGGGCCCTCGCATTCGCGCTCTGCATGACCGGTGTCGGGATCTCCCTCTTTGCCACATCAACGGGGGACCGGTTCGCGATGTTCGGTATCGGGGTTGTACTTGCCACCCTCCTGTATTGTGCCGACGCCGTCAGATATTGGGAGGTATTCCGGGACGTGGAGAGGGACTGTGTCGCTGACGAGAAGAACTGGAAGGAGGTCTCGGTTGTCCGCATCCTCCCAATCATCGGGGCTGCCCTTATCCTCGCGTTCGTGGGAGCCATCCTCCTCGGCCTGATCCCCGGACTCTCGATGCTCATGGTGAACGGGTTCCTTGCCGGGTTTGCTGCCTGTGGCTGGTATCACGTTCTCACGATCATCATATGGGAACGACGGTCCGGTATCCCGCTGTACACTGATGGGAACCTGATATACCGGAGGATCTGATCATGCAGTCCGACCGGAATGATAACACCTCCCGCGAGACCGGGGGTATCCCCCAATGGATGTCAGCGCTTGGCATCGTTATCCTCTTTGCAACACTGGGTTTCGGGGGCCTTTTCTGGTGGCCGTTCTTTGTTGGGGCGGTGCTTGTCGCGTGCCTTGCGTACTGGTACTATCACCATATCCGGAAGGTGCGGTGACATGGCACAGATTGCAACACATATCTGGAACGCCATGGGTTGGTGCCCGATGGAGGCTTCCATTCAGTATCCGGTGAAAAACTCTGCGGGGGATGCGCAAAAGAAGGCGGCCTCAGGTGACAGTGGGCCGGTTGCCCGCAGGTCTGCCCGGTTCATGCGCCTGGCATGGGGGGTTGTCATCCTCTCGTGGCTCGTCGCATTCCTGGTCCTGCCCCATCTCCCGGAAGTTGTGCCGGTCCACTGGGACCTGAACGGGGAAGCGAACGGGTTCTCCGACCGGCTCACAGGTACGTTCATGCTGCCGGTCTTCATCACGTTCATGACGATCCTGTTTATCGTATTGCCCCGGTTCGATTCCATGCAGTTCACTCTCGAGGCATTCCGGGACATCTATGCGATCATCATCTTTGCCACACTCTCGATGCTCTTCGGGCTGGAAGTGATCGCGCTCCTGGTTGCAGCGGGAACCGACCTACCACTCGTCTCGCTCATCTCCGCGCTGATCGGGTTCCTCTTCATCGTCATGGGGAGCCTGATGCCGCATATCGGACGGAATACCACTCTTGGCATCCGCCTGCCGTGGACGCTTGCGAGCGAAGAGGTCTGGAAGAAGACCCACGAACATGGCGGCCCGGTCTTCGTCGTTGCCGGCGTACTGGTAGTACTCGGGAGCATTGTTGCCGGGATCTGGGCAATTGCCCTGATGCTCGTTGTCGTCATCGCCGCCACACTGTATATCGGGGTCTGGTCGTACCGGCTGGCGAAGGCCGAAACAGCGATGCGGGAAAACAGGGTTCACTCAACTGATTGAGATACACTTACGCCAGAATCCGGCGCCCTGACACCCGGTAATGAATAATCCGCATTGTCTCATATCGGATCTCCCATATATTTATATTGTAAATGTCCATACATTTACACATGTTCCTACCCACCAATGAGAAACAGTTCGGGTTCTGGAAGATGCGGCGCAGCGGGATGTCCAATATCTCTATTGCAAACCTTCTCGGCATTACACGGCAGGGAGTATCGCAGGCACTCCGCGTGATGGACGAGAAGATCGATGGCTCGTTGCGGGAGATGGCGCAGGCAAACCGGATCCAGGTTGAAAAGATCGATGTGGAGAGAGGTGTCCTGTCTGGGCGGTCCGTTCCGTTCCAGACAAAAGCCTACATTTTTGTCTCGGAGAAGCATGGCATGCAGGTCTGGTACGAGCATGACGGCGACTGCGGGGCATGCGATGAATACACCCAGTGTATCGAATTCATCTGGGACTTTGCATCGGAGCTCGGGATAAAGATAGAGAAGACCGCCGACCCGACAAAGATGGCAGAAGAACTTCTGGAAAAGATCCGGGGGAGTACCGTATGAACCAGAATTCCCCGGATACACACTGGTGGCTCGGCCTGTGCCGGAAAACACCGGTGTTCCGTGCCTCAGAGACAGGTGGAGGTTATCAACCTGAACCCGCCCATGTGGGGAGCCCGGACGGAGGAGCCGGCGGACCGGAAACGATCCGGCGGGGAATCGGGGCTGCCCTGTCCGGCACGAAAACCCTTATCCATAACCCGCAGCTCCTCTGGTTCTCGCTCCTTGCCGGACTCGTGCTGGTCGCACACCTCATCGCCCAGGCGGTCATTCATTTCCTGTCAGAGTGGCTGTTCTTCTTTGATACCAACACTCTCCTCCCATCGCTTGTCCTGACATTTGTGGCCTGGGTTCTCGCGGTGTTCTGCCTGGTATTCTTACTGGCGGGTTTTGTCTTGAGTCTCTCTTCAAAGGAAGGCGGTACGGTTTCATTCTTCCAGGGACTAAAGCAGGCAAAAAAATACCTGGTACCTCTTACCGGGGGATCTGTGGTCGCAGCACTCGCGGGGATTTTACTCTTCGCCCAACCCTTCATTGCCCAGGGCGTGCTTTTTGTCAGCAACCCCCAGTGGCTGCTCTTCGCTGGTTCTTCTCATGCCGGTATACCCTCATTACTTATCCAGACATTTGCGATCGAGTTCCTGACCGTGTTCTGCCTGGTAATCTTACTGGCGGGCCTTGTCCTCAGCCTCTCTTCAACGGAAGGCGGTACGGTCTCATTCTTCCAGGGACTAAAGCAGGCAAAAAAATACCTGATGCGTCTTACCGCGTGGTCCGTAGTCATGTCACTTGCCGGCACTCTGATCTACATCGTCGGCCAGTATTCCTACGATCTGACGTGGTTCCAGCCATTCAATATCATATCGGCACTCTCCACTGATCTCTCGATGTTCCTGTTTTACGTGCACTACACGTTCCCTTTCAACATCCTCCTCGCCCCGACCCTCTACCTTCCCAGCCTGCCTCCGGAATTTGGCGGGGATGGGTGGCTCATCACCTGGGCGCTCGAAAATACCCTGATCCTTTCAGCAGTCACCGTATTCCTGTTCGTCCTTACCCTGTTTGTCGTGCCCCTCCTCGTGCTTGAGAAGAAGAGCCTGAAGGAAGCGGTTTTTGGATTGTTTACCCTGATGAAGAAGATCTGGGGTGAAGTGGCGTCCTGCGTTCTGGGCCTTGGAATGGTAGTACTCGCTGCCTGGATCGTGTTCCTGCTCTTCCGGTTTTCCTTTGTTGATCTTGTGTCGTGGGTTGCCGGCCCAATGGACGTTTCGTTCACGCACCACAGTGACGCGTGGATTGCAGCCGGCCTCCTGTACATTCTTGCCCTGTTCAGCCTTGTTTTTGTCGTGGCAACGGTCGGGGGGATTGCAGCACTGAACCTTTACACCTCGGCAAAGATCCGGGCAGATACCCGGATCCGCTGAAACAGAACCACCAGCATAACTTTTTTTTATCACTGACCCTGCTGGCAGATATCCCCGGTAAAAAAATGGTGCCGGGAAGTACCTGTGACCCCCCGGTCCCGAGGAGGATATCGCATAAAATCGCGGACCAGAATGATTTTATATTGTAAATATCAATACATTTACGTATGTCCAAACAAACCAGCAACAACCCGTTCGGGTTCTGGAAGGTGATCCTGCTGCTCATCATGGCAGGTGCAGTTGTATTGTCGATATCTCCCGTATCCGCGGAGAAACCGTTCGTTACTATCGTCGCTAAAGGCGATCAGTCCTATTATATGGGGGAAAAAGTGGTCTTCAGCGGGATGAATACTGATTCAGATTCCACGTACCTCTTCATAACCGGACCCAACCTTGCCGAAGGCGGGGGAAAACTTGCTTCGCCAAATCAAAATGCAACCAGTGGGAATCCCGGTTCATTCACCCTCGTAAAAACCAAACCGGATAAAACCTGGGAATATACCTGGTATACATCTGATGTCAGCCTGGGTGCCGGGACGTATACGATTTATGCAGTGACAAAGCCGGAAACAAAAGACCAGTTCAACGATCTGACAACCTATGGTACGGTCGGTATCATATACAAAAAGCCATTCATAACCGGAGAGATCTCCCCGTCATCAGTTTCACCGGGACAGCCATTTACCATTTCCGGAGTTGCGGAAGGAATCCCACCGGAGGTCCAGGTCTGGATCCTGGGTAATAACTATCTTTCCAGGTCAATTGAATCCGTCAACTCTACTGATGCATCGTACAAGTACGTGGTGCCCGGGGAGGTCACCAGTAAGTTTGCAGCCGGCCAGTACTTTGCGATTGTCCAGCACCCGATGCGGTATAACAAGTTCAATATCGATGTCAGCGGGGATTATGTCAAACTGAACAATGACACAACCATCTTTAAGATCACCGGCCCGGGAAGCCTGCAGGGCAGCGATGCGGCAGACGCACTCACCGCCGCAATCAGCGATCAGGAGGCAAACGATAAGACGTTGGCCAATGACACGTATACCCTGATCCCCTTCCAGGTCACTAATACAGGATCCGGTGCAACCGCAGGTACGGGAGTCACTATTTCCACTGACGGAGATAAGTCATATTACCTGGGAGAAAAAGTGGTTATCAGAGGCCGTAATACCGATTCGGATACCACGTACCTTTTCATCACCGGACCCGGCACCTTCAAGGACGGACCCGGTATCCCCGCCATCGGGGGAAAACTTACCTCCCCCCTGCAGGAAGTAGTCAGCGGGAATCCCGATTCATTCACCACCGTGAAAACTAAGACGGATAAGACCTGGGAATACGTCTATTACACCGCCAATCTCCCGGTGGATGCCGGCACATACAACATTTATGCCGTGAGCCAGCCGAAAGCACTGGACCTGGCTGGCCCGGCTGCCGCAGGTGAAGGGATTATCCTGAAAAAACCCTTCATCACGGCACAGATCTCTCCGTCATCAGTATTACCGGGACAGCCGTTTACAGTCTCCGGATTTGCGGAAGGAGATCCCGAAACGGTCCAGATCTGGATCCTCGGTAAGAACTACTACTCCAGGTCAGTTCAAGCCGTCAACCCTGATGCCTCTTATACGTATACAGTCCCCCGTGAGGTTACCAGTCAGCTTGCAAGCGGCCAGTACTTGGTAGTTGTCCAGCATGCGATGCAGAACACCACGTTCGACATCGATGTCAACGGGGATTACGTCCGCAGCCTGCAACTGAATAACGGTACGAACCTCTTCAGGATCTCCGGCCCGGGAAGCCTGCAGGGCAATGACGCGGCAGACGCACTCGTTGCTGCGTTCAGTGATCCCGTTAATGGTGATGACACCTATACGGAGATCCCGTTCCAGGTCACGGATGCAGGAAATCCGACGCCCCAGGCAACAGATGCTTCAACCGCTCCGGTCCAGCAGTCGACAAAGTACGGTCTGCTCGGGGCGATCGGAGAGGCATTCAGATCATTTTTTTAACATCGACTCTGTTGAAACCCAAAAAAGACGTACGATCAACTTGGTGAAAAGTGATGGGCAAATCAAAACATCCCCCCTTTCGGATGACCTCTGGACGACGATTCAGTGATCCTTGTCCTGGGCATCTCTTATTTTTACTATTCCTGATCATTTCTCTTTTCTTTATTTCCGTTGTTCCTGCTTCAGCGGAAGATGCAATGTTCCGGGCAAATCCGGAGCATACGGGAGTTTATGGCAACGGAGGTAATGAACCGGGAAATTCTGAACTTTGGCATTTCGCTACGGGAGGATTTATCTATTCATCCCCGACTGTAGCAGATGGTATTGTCTATGCCGGAAGTGATGATAAGAACCTGTACGCGATCGATGCGGTGACGGGTAAAGAGAAGTGGAGGTTCGCAACAGGAGACTGGGTGGATTCATCTCCGGCTGTGGCAAATGGGATTGTCTATGTCGGGAGTAATGATAAGAACCTGTATGCAATTGGAACAAACGCATCATCTCTGACAACCGCTCCAACAACGATCTCTTCGACACGCATTACCCTGCCAAGGACAACAATACAACAAACAATCGCTTCAACCCAGACAACTTCTCCCGTACGCGGACAGAATGCGAACCCGACAGTTGCACTTCCTGTTCTCGCGATTATCGTTACCATAATACTCTTTGCTGGAGGGGGATGCCTCCTCAATCGGGTGAAGAATAAGCCATGATCTGACGGGTCCTGAACAATGTCCATTGATTTAGATCGGATCTCCCATACGTTTATATTGTAAATATCCATACATTTACGTATGTTCCTACCCACGAATGAGAAACAGTTCGGGTTCTGGAAGATGCGGCGCAGCGGGATGTCCAATGTCTCTATTGCAAACCTGCTTGGAATAACAAGGCAGGGTGTTTCTCAGGCACTCCTTGCGATGAACGAGAAGATCGAAGCATCGCTGCGGGAGATGGCACAGGCAAACAGGATCCAGATCGAGAAGATTGATGTGGAGAAAGGTGTCCTGTTTGGAAGGTCCATCCCGTTCCAGACCAATGCCTACATCTTCGTCTCTGATAAGCACGGCATGCAGGTCTGGTACGAGCATGATGGCGACTGTGAGGCCTGCGATGAATTCACCCAGTGTATCGAATTTATCTGGGATTTCGCATCCGAACTCGGGATAAAGATCGAAAAGACCGCAGACCCGACAAAAATGGCTGAAGAATTGCTCACAAAAATCAGGGAGAGTGTAAAATGACCCAGGTATCGGAAATTGCCGAGCACTGGTTCGGCCTGTGCCGGAAAGCGCCGGTATTCCGTGCATCAGAGACAGGTATTGGTTATCAACCTGAACCAGCCCATGAGGGGAGCCCGGATGGCGGGGCTGGCGGATCAAGAACGATCCGACGCGGAATCGGGGCTGCCCTGTCAGGCACGAAAACCCTTATCCATAACCCGCAGCTTCTCTGGTTCTCGCTTCTGGCCGGACTTGTGCTCGCGGGAAACGCCATCGGCCAAGGGGCACTCCGCTACCTCGACAGGGCAGTACAACCCGGGGTAATCGTGGAGTTTGCCCGGGACATGTATATCCTGGACTTTTTCCTGGAGTTTATCACAGTGTTCTGCCTGCTGCTCCTGCTGGCGGGCCTTGTCCTGAGCCTCTCGTCAAAGAAAGGAGGTCCTGCATCGTTCTCAAAAGGACTTGCCGGGGCAAAAAAATACTGGAAACCGATCTTCCTGTGGTCGCTTGTCCTGGCACTCGCAGGCATCCTGCTCTTCCGCATCTGGCGTTATTTATTCTTCGGGTTGCCACCTGATTTCCGGTTCCTCAATACCTTCGGGCCATATTTCTTTGACAGCACGATCAACCAGTTCCCCTTCAACTGGACGCTCGACTGGGCCATGTTCACCGAACTTCCGGGCTACGGGGGACGATCCCTGCTGTTATTGATCTATCCGTTCGGGGTTCTAGAGGCGATGAACTTCCTTGTGATCAACCTGCTCCTCTTCGTCCTGACCCCGTTTGTCGTGCCCCTCGTCGTACTTGAACGAAAGACTCTCAGGGAGGCAGTCGCGGGATCCTTTGCCATGATGAAAAAGATCTGGGCGGAGACCGTTACCTGTGCCGCATTCCTTGGCGTTGTCGTCTTCGGTGTATTTCTTACGTACCTGCTTGTCCAGGCTGTATCCGGGATTGTGTCACCCTACGAAACGGTAATGTTCCATCCCACCGTCACCTGGATTACTCTTGCCGTTCTCTATAATCTCGTACTTCTGGCGTTTGCGTTTGTCGTGGTAACCGTCGGAGGGATCGCTGCACGGGATCTTTACCTCTCTGCAAAAAACAGGGTGAGTGCAGCATGACATCGGTATCCGAAACTGCTGAACACTGGTTCGGCCTGTGCCGGAAAGCGCCGACTCTGCGCACGGCCCCGACAATCCTCGCAGTACAGCCAGTCACGGTAAATCCTGCACAATCGGGCAGCAGAGGAGCTGTCGGAGAATCAGGCCGGATCCGGCGCGGGATCGATATCGCAACGGGAAGTATCAGGACCCTGTTCAGGGAGAGGCACCTGCTCTGGTTCTCGCTCCTTGCAGGCCTCGTGATCTTTTTCCTGTTCGTGGCAGAAGGGTGGAGCGTAACACACTATGATTACCTCCCCCTGCCATACAGTATCTGGATTCCCATCGGGAACGCAAGCCTCGTCGTGTTCAACATGCAGTTGTTCCTGATCGAAGCGATCTGCCTCTCCTGCTTCACCTGCCTGCTCGCAGGCATGATCCTGTACCGAAACGAAAGCCGTGCAAAAAAGCCGGTCACGATCCGGAATGCATTTGCCGGGGTCAATGCCCATGCCGGTACACTGGCACCGTTGTCCATCAGTATGGCTTTCGTGGCAACGCTCGTGTTTGAGCTGATATCCCAGAGCCAGCTCATCAGCGGATTCCTGCATACGATTGATATGGCCCTGTTCTACCTGCCCTATGCGTATTATGTACCTAACGGGGTCACTTCCATGTATTATTTCTCATTCAGGATCATGATCATCAACATTGTCCTGTTCCTGCTGGCCCTGTATGTCGTGCCGGGCATCGTGCTGGAGAGCAAAAGACTGCTCCCGGCTCTTGTCGGGTCCGTTACTCTCATGAAGAAGACCTGGCGCGAGCTGCTGGGCTGCATCCTCATCTTCGGGGCGATCCTCCTTATGGTCGCCGCCGTTGCGCTCCTGATCGGGCAGTCGCCCCTGCTGCTCAACCATGACTACGACTTCTTCCTCCAGGTTTCCCGCGGGCAGATCCTGATGACCATTGCATGTTACGGCTTCCTCTTGGGCTGTTGCGTGCTGATGGCTCTCGGATCGACAGTCCTTGGGGTTGCCATCACGGATCTGTATTCATACGGAAAGACGAATTCGACCACACCCTCACGAGAAAACACCTCCCCCGCTGTTGCGGAGCCCGCCCGATGATCCGGGTCTCGGAAGTAATCCGGGCCTGGCTCGGGTTGTGCCCTGACCGCCATGCAGTCCGGAACAGGAACCTGGTGCATCCCCGGGAGATGTATTCCACTATCCCCTCGGGCGACACCTTTTATGTCAACAATGATCTCCATGCCGAATATGGAAACGGCCGGCTTTCACAGTGGTTTTAAATAGGTCTTGTCATCGCAGCCAGCAGCAGCATAGCATTTTTCGTCTTTTCGCCATGACGTTCTCCCGGAGAGAGATCTTTGACGCAAACAACTGAACCGGAACGATCTCAGCAATTCAGAGAAGAAATGTATCAGGACCGTTGCCGTATCGGAAGTGCATGAGAATGATGGGACCCAGGTACCGGATTTTCATTGTCGTTGCATTGATCTTCGCCGCGATATCCGCAGGTTGCATAGATGCTGATCCCCCAGTTTCACCGGGGGTATCACCGTCAACGCCGACAGTAACATTCACGCCGGCAGTTCCGGAAACCACAATCCTGCAGCCAGCCCCAGCCACCACGATTACGGTCAAAGCAACAACTGCACCGGTACTGGTGAAGGTCTTTGGCACGTACCGCTGGGCAGAATACCGGGAGAATAATACGGTGACCATGCCTCCCAATCCCCGCTACCAGTGGGAGTCTGTTGTAAAGACGGAACGGTCGCCTGGCAGTTACCAGGGCATTCCGGCATTCCGCTATACAATCACATCCACTGGCGATTATTCAGAATGCTGTACCGATAATATCGTTTCTCATACAAAGAACGGGCACATTTTCGTAACCGAAATGTATTACGGTGCCACCTCCGGCGCGTACCTCGGGGGATCGATGACTGAGACAATTAAAGGGGAGGCGAAACCTGCCGTGGACCTCCCTGCGGATAACAATACGCAGCATCCTGAGGACAGCCCAAGTGGGTGGACGGGAATCACGCCATTGGAAGATATAAACATCACCCTTACCGATCAGGGAACCGAGTCCGTGACCGTCCCGGCCGGGACATTCACGAATGCTCGTAAATATACCGGCTCATTCTGCGACGGGACACCGATTACATTCTGGGTTACATCGGGCATCCCTGTGCCTGTCCAGTACCGGTTCCCAAACAAGTATCTTGACGGGAACGATCCATTCCAGTCATTTGAATTGAGGGAATGGGGATGAGGAGGGGTATAATCTCCATCCATTTACCGGACAGTTAATTTGTCACGCAGGTCACGAACCTGCCGGTATCTGATTAAACAATACAATAACAGTTTTTTAGAGCATTCGCTCGTTGGTGAAACAATACAAAAACAACTGTCGGATAAGAAGGAAGGTGATAGCAGCTTGGTACAGTTCCCGAGGACTCGCGTACCTCAGTACAGTGCACTACGTGTTCCGGCTTAACTTCTGGGTTCGGAATGAGACCAGGTGTGTCCCGAAAGCTA